>Ga0209542_10018136_pt1 | contig 11427 bp, 9 predicted proteins | sample RifCSPhighO2_01_FD_184028 | JGI IMG/M metagenome (GOLD analysis project Ga0209542, IMG submission 184028) | Soil microbial communities from Rifle, Colorado - Rifle CSP2_plank highO2_0.1 (SPAdes) (version 2) | ecosystem: Environmental > Terrestrial > Deep subsurface > Rock core/Sediment ...
AGGATATGTTATGCCTGCAATATTAATTGCAATAAACTTTGTATTTTTACGGGATCCATTAATTGTAACACTTGGTTTATTCGGTCTGTTTTTTATCAGGAAAAAAGAAAGAGTTCTTATTTCTCTCCTTATAGCATTTATGCTTATTTATATATCTAATATGATGCTCCTTCCTAAGCATTTTATATTCCTATCCATCTTTTTTATCTTTCCTGCAGCGGCAATATTAGAAAAAGTGTCCTCTAAAATTAGATTAAGATTAAATTACGTTGCAATAGTTCTCATATTATTTAGCTTAACTTATACTGGATTTATTTTTGTAGGGTATAATCCTTATTACCAAAGCGAGATACAAAAAATGATGGCTTTTAAAGACAGCAAAATCCCTGAAGATTCTTTGATAGTAACTGATGCTAGAATATATCGTGGCCAGGTTATATGGATATTTAATGATCGACACTATCTTGAATCTTCTTACTTTAATCAGTTTATGGGAATGCAAAATCAATCGCAAAATAAAATCCTTACTGACGTTTATTATATAGAATGTTCTGCGGATGATTGTGGGTGGGGAACAATTAAAGATCAACCAGAATTAAATTCTTCTATGGAACAATTTTCGGATAGTTTTAAAAATAGCTCTAAGCAAATTGTCGTAATAAAAGCTCTTAATCGAGAAAATATTATAGTTTATTTGCCTTTTATGAAAAAGCCCGAATACAATTACTTTACAGTTTATCAAACTTCAATGTACCTTATTCCTCAAAGTTTAGGAATTGCAGACTCTACACATAGTTGGTGGATGTATCCATTAGGATATGATAAAAAAATAGGGGATATATGGGATGAATTAGACTCTAGTAACCCATTCTATAAGCTAGCTTATCTAATAAGAAATTTATCTATCGCCTTAGCATTTCTATCAATACTTGCAATATTTTACTTTTTATATGGCGAATTATCTGAAAAGCCTAAAAGTGATGAACCTATGTCCTAGAAAATTATAAATTAAGGTTATTGCAGTAGTAATAACCCTAGATATAAACTTGTTAATGCCTATTATTTCTATAAATAACCACATTAAAAAAACAGTGATAGCCAATCCAATCATCGCAATTGTCATATAAATTAAGAATTGAAAGTGAATTTTTTTGTATTCATTTTTAAAATTCAGATATTTATTAAGAAGAAAATTAGTTATTGAACCTAGTACAAATGAAATTGTAACTGCTAGAACATAATACCATTCAAAATAGTATATTCCTAGGGCGTAGCTTCCCCAATCAACTATTGTTGCTAAACCTCCTAAAACAACATAAATAAAAAATGTTTTTGAGAGGAAGGTATTCCCTGCCTTTTTAATTAAATTTATCATTTTTAACTTCCCTATAATATTCTTTGATTGCATTTACTCTACAAATATAATATTTAAAACTTCTTGTTCAAATTCAATAGATTAGATTATTTTGCAAGGAAAATATAATTTACTGTCAACTATAGGAAAGTTTATATTCTTTACTTAAAACCATAAACCATGAAAAAAGAAACAGCTATAATTATCGGGGCTGGTCCAGCAGGTTTGACGGCAGCCTATGAGTTCTTGACAAAAACTAATATTAAACCAATAGTAATTGAAAAGAGCGATTATATGGGGGGTATAGCTAGGACAGTCAACTATAAAGGAAACAGGATAGACATAGGCGGACATAGGTTCTTTTCTAAATCAGATAAAGTAATGCAATGGTGGCTTAATATGCTTCCACTCCAAGAAACTAATAACCAAAAACAAGTTTTAAATTATCAAAATCAGAAATCAGAAATCGCTTCAGTTATAAATGGATTAAACCCTGATAAAGAAGAAAAAGTAATGCTACTAAGACTAAGAAAGTCTCGAATCTATTTTTTAAGGAGATTTTTTAATTATCCAATTAGTTTAAGTAAGGATACGATAATGAATCTGGGGCTTGCTAGAACATTTAGAATCGGAGTTAGCTACGCAATGGCAAAACTTTTTCCTATTAAACCTGAAAAAAATTTAGAACAATTTTTTATAAATCGTTTCGGTAATGAGCTTTATAAGACCTTTTTTAAGTCATATACTGAAAAGGTATGGGGGATCCCGTGCAAGAATATCAGTGCAGAATGGGGAGCACAAAGAATAAAAGGTTTATCACTTACAAAAGCTATTCAACATTTTATTGCCAAATCTAAGAAAAATACTAAAGATTTTAAACAAAAAGAAATCGAAACCTCGTTAATAGATCAATTCCTTTATCCCAAATATGGACCTGGACAACTATGGGAAGAAACCGCGAAAAAAATAAAAGAAATGGGGGGAATAATATTGACCGAGTCTGAAGTAAATAAGGTTTACATTAAATCTAACAAAGTTGTTGGAGTAGATACAGTAAATTTAAAAGAAAAAAAGAAAAAAAAATTCATATCTGATTACTTTATATCAACAATGCCAATTCAACAATTGGTTTCCTCAATGGTGCCGAAAGCTCCGAAAGATATAATAAAGATAAGCAACGGTCTGGTTTATAGAGACTTTATCACAGTAGGTCTTTTGTTGAATAAACTAAAGATTTACGAGTTAACTGAAAAAGGAAAGAAGTTAATAAAAGATAACTGGATATATATTCAAGAACCTGATGTTTTAGTAGGGCGGATGCAGATATTTAATAACTGGAGCCCTTATATGGTTTCAGATAAATCTAAAGTATGGATTGGACTAGAATACTTTTGTAATGTTACAGATCCAATTTGGAAAAAGAGCGATAAGGAGATGACTGAACTTGCGATAAATGAACTTGATAAAATTGGAATTATTGAAAAGGCCGAAGTTGTGGATTCTGTTGTGATTCATATGGAAAAAACTTATCCGGCATATTTTGGATCTTATGGTGATTTTCCAAAGTTAAGAAAGTACTTAGATGGCATAGAAAATTTATTTTTAGTTGGCAGGAACGGCATGCATAAATATAATAATCAAGACCATTCAATGTTGACCGCAATGACTGCTGTAGAAAATATTCAGCAGGGAATAAAAACTAAGGAAAATATTTGGTCTGTTAATACAGAACAAGAATATCACGAAGGAAAGTCCTAGAAAGTTAAAAAACGTCTTCTTTTTTTGAAGTACTTTTAGACAACTCCTAGCTCACATCTTTCTTCTTTTTACTTTTAATTCCATAACAAAATCTAGAACTTTTCTGAATAAAGAAGACTTCCTTCTTAATTCTTTCATAATCTCTCTAATCATACTTTTTCTTCCAGTATGTACTTCAGGACTTAAAGCTTTTTTCAATACATCTGCCTTTTGCTTCTCATCCCCAATAATCTCTACTTTAGCTTTACAACCACTAAACCACCAAGCCATTTCTGTGAATGTGCTTAAATAAGTGCCCAATATTCTGTTTGTTTTAGAAAGAACAAGCATTTCGATTAAGGCATCTCTTGTCGATTTAGACCTGCTTTTATCCCAATCTTTATTTTTTAGAATTATAATCTTGTTTCCAAATTCTCGGATAAAATTTTTTTCTGTTTTCTTTGAATCCGTGGCAAGAAAAAATAATTTTTCTGGACTATTTTTCAAAATAGATTTAATTTTTCCAAAGAACTTTTCATCAGTTGAAACGAAACCTCTTCTATCTGGAGTAATCATAAATTCTGTTCTTCTGACATGTAATCCAATTATCTTAGAAAAATCATATTTTTTTAAAAATAATTCAACATTTCTTCTTATTTCTTCTTTGGGAGTCAATTTATTCACATATTTTAAAAAATCTCTTTGCAATCTTTTTGGTGTTCTTTCATATTCAAGATCTATGCTTTCTTTATTTTTTACCGGAAAAACTATTGCAAATTCTTTTTTGACTTCATTTGGGAAAAGCACGAATCTCCAATTATCAAGCAAAATAAATTTATCATCTGTTTTGCAATCCTCATAATTTTTACACTTTTTTATTTCTCCTTTCTTATAAAGGTTATTTAATTCTTCTGTATTTATTTCTCTTATTTTAGTTTCAAAGAGTTCTTGGAATCTAGCACCGCAAATAAAGTTTAATGGCCAATGTAATAATATTGTTCTACTAAGCTTCTGAGTCAACCTCATAGCAGATATTAAACTTTTTAATCTATTTGAAAGTCCCGCATCAAGATGGGAAGACGCCACAATAAATTTTTTCATTTTACAATTTCTAATAAAAAATAAAAGAATATATAAACATTTTTATTTTGTCTTTTAGTGATTTTAGCAGGACATTAGAAATCTTTAAATATTACATTTTCCAAATAAAGTGATGAGTAAAAAGAAAAGAGTTATGTTACTTTATCCGAAATGGACTGAAGATTATGGTCTTTTTGCACATTTTGTTAATAGATCATCTTCATGGCCACCGTTGAATCTTGCTTATTTGGCATCGATGGCCGAATTGAAAGGATTTGAAACGAGAATTATCGATGGTCAAGCGAACAATGTTGATTTAGAAAATATGATAAAGGAGACATTAGACTTTGATCCTGGTATTATTGGTGTAACTACGACAACTCCGTTTCATCACATAGCTGAAAAACTTATGGCAAGAATTAAAAAGGAAACTGATGCAATAACTGTTATTGGTGGTCCGCATATTACAGTTACTCCAGATGAACCTCGCTCTTTTACTAGAGCATTTGACTATGGTTTTATCGGTCAAGCTGATAAATCTTGGGCGGATTTTTTGGAAAGATATGATTCAGGAAAACCTTTGCATGATGGAAGTGGTCTTATTTTTAGAGATGGCGATAATATAATATACACAGGTCCTGCTCCTAAGGTTGATCTTAAAGATGTTCCGCACCCTGCTAGGCATTTACTTGTTTCTGAAAATTACACTATTGGAACATTACAAGGAATTAAACAATTCACGACTATTAAATCCGTACGGGGATGTCCTTTTAAGTGTACTTTTTGTAGCACAGATGTATTTGGATATAAGTTGAAAAAAGATAACCCTGAATCAACTCTTGAAGAAATTCAAAAAGTTATAGAAACTCAAAAAACCAGACACTTTGCTTTCTTAGATGATACTCTTACTGCAGATAAAAAACACATATCTGATTTATGTGATTTAATTATAAAAAACAATTTAGGGATTACTTTTGAAGGAGGCACTCGAGCTAATTTGGTTAGTGAACCTTTAATGGAAAAAATGGCTGAAGCCGGATTAATCAGGATATCATTTGGACTTGAAACAGCAGATGATAATATAAGAAAGATAATGAAAAAAGAAGTTTCTCTTGAATCTCATGAAGAAGCAAACCGTTTTGCGAATAAATATGGAGTTGAAGCGTTGAATTCTTGTATTATGGGGATGCCTGGAGAGACTAGAGAGACTGTGAGGAAAACATTACGTTATCTACGATTAACGCCAGAAATTAAACAAGTAAATATTAGCATTGCTGTCCCTTATCCTGGAACAGAACTCGCTCGACAAGCAAAAAATGGAGAATATGGTTTGAAACTTCTTACTGATGATTTTCGAGATTATAGGAGATATAATGCAGCAGTAATGCAGGTAGGAGACTTGATGCCTGAAGACCTTATAAAACTACAAAATGATGCTTATCTTAGTATTTATTCTCATCCTGCTCGGTGGAAACCTATGTTCAAGAAGCAAGGTGCTCTTGGTGTTTTACTTACTGCAAGCAGGTTCTTGAGTTGCATTCGTGAAGGCAGGCTACCTGATTTTATTACAGATAAACAATTAGGAATAGTTGCAGAACAGAAAAGAAGGGTGCGGAATGCTACAGATTTAACAGCAAAAGTAGAAGCTAAATTAGAATATCATGGGATATCAAGAAATCAGCAAAGTTATGTTGAACGGAATGCTACAGATTTAACAGCAAAAGTAGAAGCTAAATTAGAATATCATGAGATGCCGAGAAATCAGCTAGGTTATGTTGAATTGGCTATTTCTTCAAATTCAAATTAATATTACTGAAAATAAATATGCGACGTAGAACAAATATTTTTGGTGTGGTTGAAAGGAAATCACCTTATAGATTTATTCCTTATTTTAGTTTGTTTGATTATATGACTGAAGGTCTTCCGCAGGACCATTCTAATGGAAAACAATTAATCACGGTGTTATATAAGATAGGATGTCATGTTATCTATGCCGCAGCCGCCACTATTTATTTAATTGGATATATTCAAACTGGAAAAATTAACCCTGCAGAAATCTTAAGAAAATTTGCCATTGAAGATGTTCGATTAGAAAGACTTGAAGAAAAATTTGATGAAAATTTTACTACTATTAAAAACAGCAGATAAACGGAAAAATTTTTAAACAAAGAATTAAGAATGATAAAATGAGTGAATATATAAAACTATTTTCTGGAAAAACATTACCACTTCAAGGCGGAGGACAAATCAAAGTTAGCTACTTAGATAGTTATTTTGGAAAAGCCGCTTTTGATGCATATGGAGAAATTGTTATTTCTGAATACAAAAATAATTTAGTTTTAGGAGGATTGCGCTTTGAAAATGGGCTTGTAAAGGGGGGTGGACCCTTCGTTACTTGCCTCATGGATAGAGTGTTATCTTCTTCAGGGTTTAGAGTTGCTACATTAACAGATTTAGAGGAGATTCTAAGACATAAAACTTTAGATCTTGTTGGCAACTATGTATATCCTGCACTTGTGCTTAGGAGTTCAGAACAAACCACTGTTTATAACCAGTTTACAGCACAGAGATTGCATCGGCAGATAAATGAGAGATTTAGCGGCTTCCAGCTTCCAGCTATGATATCTCTAACTAGTCTTGTTTTGGAGAATGGCCCCACTCTCGAAGGTCTTACTTTTTCTCTGAAAGATAATGCCCAGATTATTCAAGCACCACAACTGGCTTATGAGCATGATGGTAAGAAATTTATTGATTCTGATAAAAATGGTCTTCCTATTTTTAACGAGGATGGAAAAAGAGTTTTTTCATGCATCGATGGAGGCATTTCGGTTTTATGTTTAGATAAAGATTTAGATCTTGATTCGGAAGGGGGTAGCTTTAGAGGATCTTCAGATAATGGTCGGATAATTGTTGTTAGAGAAGATTAGTGTTTATTTTTAGTCTGGATTCTTCCAATTCTCTTTAATTCAATATGTGTTTGCATAATAACTTATATCTCTTAAATTAATATATTTAATAAGATGCAACTTTAAATTTATATCTCCCTAAAATGGAAGAATTTACAGACTACTCATAATCCCTCTATTTATTTATCTTTTTTCTTATAGCGGCCTTTTACACCACCAATCTGGTAGCTCTACAAATAACTGAAGGTTATTTTTAATTACAAATTCAGTAACTGCTTGGACAACACCGTCATGTTCATTACAAAAACCATTATAATAATCATGACCTCCAAGTATCCCTCCTCTTTTTAATTTTGGATAATAATAGTTTATATCTTCATCAATAAATGGTCTCTGATGGTTTCCATCAATATAAACAAAATCTAGCTCTTCAGGTATTTCATTTAGACAATCTGAAGACATACTTTTAATCCATACAATTTTATCAGAATATTTCTTTAATCTTTCCATTGCTTCTTTTTCTGCTAAATCTAACGGGGTTTGGTCAATACCGTAATGTCTCTTACCCTCATTGTATTGACTATAAAGGTCATAGGGATCTATTAAAAAAATCTTTTTTATGAGTAGACTTCTTAATAAACTTTCGGCATGTTCTGCCTTATAGACTCCTATCTCAACACCAATTAGGTCCTCTCCCTTGACTGCAAGCCTTTCAAATGGTCTTGGAAAAATTCTATGTTTTAAGTCGCTTAGAATCTTTATTATATTTTCCTCTTTTTCATAATTAATTATTCTGTCTGTTTTCCCATCCATACAATTACCTTTGGATGGCGAATTGTCGATTTGTTTTGCTATCTCTTCCAATTCATTCATTTTGTTCTTTTTGTCATTTTTATTTAAATAGGTTCTAAATATTATTTATAGGCACTATATTTTGCTTTAAATATATTTATATTCATTATCCTTATAATTTTTCAATACATTACTAAACGATTTGAAGAAAAATAAACATTCTTTTTAAGCAAGAGTGCGTTTTGGTAGTCGGAGTACAATTAATGAGATATTTAGATCTTGATTCAGAAGGCGGGAGCTTTAGAGGATCTTCAGATAATGGTCGGATTGTTGTTGTTAGAGAAGATTAGTATTTATTTATCTTCCAGAAAAAGCTTATTTCACTTCTATTCATTAGATATAAGCACACTATAAAACAGTACCATTTATTATTGGACCTTTAAGTGTCAATCTTATTGCATATTTTATAAGAACAGAAAGGTTTTATAATCTTCTTTCTAAGGATATGTTCATGAGAATATTAGAACTTTGCAATTTTTCAGCAGGAGTTTGTGGAGTCTGGGCAAGAGTCAGAGAAGAATCAATAAGATTAGCTAAGCTAGGATATGAAGTGAAGGTATTCTCTTCAAATTCAGTAAAGGGTTCAGATGAAATTGCCAAACCAGAAGAATCCATTAATGATGTAAAAATAAAAAGATACCCTTTCATAAAACTTGGGGGGGAGAGTTTCATGCATTGGTTTGGGAAGTCTGCTCAAAGAGAAGCTCTAGAATATAAACCAGATGTAATAATAGCGCACAACTATCGGCAATTACACACAACAAAAGCCCTAAAGATAGCAAAAAGATTAAAAAAACAAGGGCTAAAATGCAAAGTATTCTTAGTTACACATGCTCCATTTGTCGAGGGAGATATCACTCGTTCATTTTTAGCAAAGAAAGCAGTTTGGTTTTATGATAAGTTTATAGGCAAAAAGACTTTAAAAAAGTTCGATAAAATAGTTGTAATATCTCAATGGGAAATTCCTTTTCTAGAAAAATCTGGTGCAGATAAAAACAAAACAATTTACATTCCAAATGGCATACCTGAAGAATTTTTCACTCAAAAAATATCAAAAGAAGAAAACAAAATCCTTTTTTTAGGGAGAATTTCTCCCAAAAAGAAAATTGAAACCATCATTAAGGCGATGGCTTTGATAAAAGATAAGAAAACAATTCTAGAAATAGTTGGTCCTCAAGAAAAAGGATATTTTGAAATGTTAGAGTCATTGGTTAAAAGCTTGAACATTAGCAACAGAGTTAAATTCTCTTATCCTATTTTTGATATTGCAAATAAAATAAAAAAAATTGATTCGGCAAGAATATTTATTCTGCCTTCAAGAGTAGAAGGCATGCCCCAATCTTTAATTGAGGCGATGGCTCGCGAAAAAATAGTAATAGGCAGCGACAGCATCGCTATAAGAGATTTAATAAAAGATGGTAAAAACGGATATTTGTTCGAGTTTGACAATCCCCAAGATTTAGCAAGAAAAATAGATGCTGCTTTAAGTTCAAATAATAAAAATATTAAAAAAGAGGCAAGGAAATTCGTAGAAAAATTCTCTTGGAATAAAATAATCTTTAAAATAGAAAATATAATAATCGAAACAAATAAAAGATAGTAAAACACGATATAAAAATGGAAAACAAAATAGGGGAAGATAAAAAGATAGAAGATAGAAAAGAAAAAGTAAAGAACTGGTTAAAAAACCCAAACAACTTGGTTTTCTTAATAATTCTAGCCTTGGCCAGTATTATAAGATTATATTATTTTATTATTACAAAAGATCAGCCATTATGGTGGGATGAATCTACATACATGGCATCTGCAAAGAATTATGCAGGGTTTGCAGATTATAAACTTGAGTCTATAAGATTACCTACTTTTCCAATTTTAGCATCAATTTTTCTTAGGATTGGTTTTACAGAATCAACAATAAGATTTATTATATTATTTATTCCATCAATTTTGCTTATTTATTTGACCTATTATTTAATAAAAGAAATGTATTTAGATAAGAAAATTGCCTTAATATCTATGCTTATTTTCTCTGTGTTATGGGAGCACTTATTTTACAGCAACCGTTTTCATACAGAAAACTTTGCCTTGGTATTTCAATTTCTAGCTTTAATCGTTTTAATTAAGTCATATGCAAAAAAAGAAGATTTTTTCTTCATAAAAAACAAATATTCCCTATTTTTAGTCATTATTTTCTCAATAGCAGCTGTTATGTTTCGCCCGGGGAATATTATCTTTATTCCAGGAATATTTATATTTTTAATTTTAATGAAAGGAAACATTTTATTTAAAAACAAGAAAAACACAAGATACTATTTATCTTCGTTATTTATGTTCTTTATTTTATTTATGATAACAATAAGTAAATACTCTATTCCGATTATATCCACTTATTATCAGCCAGACAAACCTCTTTCCTGGGTAAGTTTAACAGTTTTTAATGGCTTTTTTCAACCAATAAGCCCGTTACTTCCCAACCTATTATTTTATTTTTTCCTATTAGGAATTTTTATGTTCATTTTCAATCTCTCTTTAAATTATGAAAGACTAAAAAATCTGAATGGCGATAAAGAAAACTTAGATTTTAAATCAGACTTGTTAAATATTTTATTAATTTTCTCTATTTTAATATTATTTATCTTTTTTATAAGACCAGGAACTATCGAATATAGGTGGTTTTTCCCTTTATTGCCTGGAATGTTAGTTTTCACATCTAAAGGGATAATTGATTTTTCAGATTTTATTGGAAAGAAGTTATTCAGTAAGAAGATTATAACATTTTTAATAATAATTATTTCATTATTTGGTTTTTATACACAACTTATTCATGCTGACGCAATAATAAAAGCAAAAGTAGACTCATACGGTCAAGTAAGAGAATCAGGAATATGGATAAAAGAGAATTCTAACTCTCAAGATTCTATTGTAAGTGCTTCTGTGCCGCAACATTCTTATTATTCTGAGAGAAAAGTTTATGATTTCGCATTTAACAATCCGAATCAATCCGAGGAATACTTCAATATGAAAATGAGTGAAATAAAGCCAAAATATATTGTTGTATCTGTTTTTGAACCAGCTTTTACGCCTCAATGGGTCTATGAATGGCCGAGCAAAAATCAAGATAAAGTTACTCCAGTTAAAGCTTATTTTACAGATTCTGAGAAGAAGCAACCAGTTTTGGTTGTTTATAAGTTTAATTATAATTATGCCGTTAATACAAATAAAACACAATAAAGTTTATAACTCCTTCTAGTTTTTTCGTATTTGTTTAGCTAAACAAATACCAACTATTCATATCTTCTTATGGATAATTCTGTTTATTGCATCACTAGTTTTTTAGAATTGTCCATTAGAGATTCGGACTAAATGTGATTCAATTACCAGAATGTTCCTTATTTGAGTTTTGCAACTAAAAATTTAAGCCCATATGCAAATGTGTTGGCAAATGCCATAAATGGGAAAAGGAACGCTATTGTATCTCCGCTGTTTTTATATGCCTTT
>Ga0209542_10018138_pt1 | contig 11426 bp, 11 predicted proteins | sample RifCSPhighO2_01_FD_184028 | JGI IMG/M metagenome (GOLD analysis project Ga0209542, IMG submission 184028) | Soil microbial communities from Rifle, Colorado - Rifle CSP2_plank highO2_0.1 (SPAdes) (version 2) | ecosystem: Environmental > Terrestrial > Deep subsurface > Rock core/Sediment ...
TTCAGCTTTTAATCTTTGGTTCTTTATCAGTGGCTTTTATCCCGGTTTTCACTGACTTTTTAAATAAAAAAGGCGAAGGAGAAGCGTTTGAATTTGCTTCTAACATTCTTAATCTATCTTTAGTTTTTTTCCTGCTTATAGAAATTATAATTTTTTTCTTTGTTTCGCCTTTAAACAGTTTAATTCTTTGGGGATTTACCGGAGAGAGAAAAGAGATCACTGATCAGCTGACCAGGCTGGCTTTGATCTCCCAGATGATTTTAATTGTCGGATCTTTTTTTATAGGTATTGGCCAGTCTTTTCAGAGATTTATCGCTCCTGCTTTAGCCCCGCTGTTTTATAATCTGGGGATTATTGCCGGGATTGCGCTTTTTTCGCCTTTTTTTGGGATTGCCGGCCCGATTATGGGGGTGATTCTAGGGTCGTTCCTTCATGTTGCAGTTCAAATCCCTTTAATTATCTCTCTCGGGTTTAAGTATAAACTGACTTTTAACTTTTTTAATTCAGGGGTCAGGGAGATTTTTAAACTGATGAGTATTAGGAATATTGGTTTGGCGGCCGAACAGATCTCTGATACCATCGCTGTCTCTTTAGCTTCTTTGATTTCTCCTTACTCGATAACCTTACTGACTTTTGCCCAGCATCTGCAGGCTGTACCAATTGGGCTGTTTGGAGCGACTATTGCTCAGGCAGCACTACCTGTTTTATCCAAAGAATACTCTAAAGGAGAAATGGAGCAGTTTAAAATTACCTTACTTACTACCATGCACCAGATTCTGTTTCTAACTTTACCGGCAGCCTCTATCCTGATAATTTTAAGGATTCCTGTCGTGAGGCTGGTTTTTGGAGCGTCGCAATTTAACTGGGCGGATACTGTCTTAACAGGCAGAACTGTAGCTTTTTTGGCCGCGGGGTTGGCTGCTCAATCAGTAATCTTACTTTTAGTCAGAAGTTTTTATGCAATTAAAGATACCAGGACTCCGGTTTTAGTATCAATTGTCACTGTGATCATCAATATATTATTAAGTTTGTTCTTTACGGTAATTCTTAAAATGGATGTTTGGGGATTGGGTGTAGCTTATGCTATTTCAACGAACATTTCCTTAGTAATGTTGATTGTTTTTCTTCATAATAAAATAGGCGGATTTAATATGGATAACTTTGTTGTCCCGGCTTTTAAAATGAGTGTAGCAGCAACCATTGCCGCTATTGCTTTATATATTCCGATGAAAGCTTTGGATCAGTTAGTTTTTGATACCACCAGGACCATTAACCTAATAATTTTAACAGGAATAGCTTCGTTCTTTGGACTGTCTATTTATCTAATTCTGGTCTGGTTAATGAGGGTCAGAGAGCTTCATACTTATATTGAACTGCTTAAAAAGTTTGGTCGAATGAAAGTCCTTTTTCCCACCAAAGAAATTGTCAACGACCCCACCAGCACTTGAACCTATTTTAGATTATAATACCCTTCATGAATATACGTAATTTTTCAATTATCGCTCATGTTGATCATGGCAAGTCTACTTTGGCAGACAGGTTACTTGAGGTAACAGGGACTGTAGCTAAAGATAAAATGAAAGAGCAGATGCTCGACTCACTGGAATTGGAAAGAGAGAGGGGAATCACCATTAAGCTCGCCCCAGTACGCTTAAACTATACCCTAAACGCTATACCCTATACCCTAAACCTAATTGATACTCCCGGGCATGTGGATTTTTCCTATGAGGTTTCCAGGGCTCTGGCAGCTGTTGAAGGAGCAGTTATTTTAGTAGATGCTACCCAGGGAATTCAGGCACAGACTTTGTCTCATGGTTTGGCTGCTTTAGAGCAAAATCTGACTTTAATTCCAGTTTTAAACAAGATTGATCTGCCTAATGCTGATGTAGAAAAGTATAAGAAACAACTGGTTGATACTTTTGGATTTTTGGAATCAGAAATAATTTTGGCTTCAGGAAAATCAGGAATTGGGGTAGAAGAAATTTTAAAAGCAATTATTGAAAGAGTTCCTGCTCCCAAACAAGAAACAGAAAAATCTCTTAAAGCTTTGATCTTTGATTCTTATTTTGATTCTTATAAAGGAGTGGTAGCTCAGGTGAGAATTGTTGAGGGTAAAGTTCCTTCGTCTCAAACTGAAATTACCTTTTTAGGAACAGGAGCGACTGGTCAGATTCTTGAAGCAGGCTATTTTGCTCCTCAGCTGACTCCGGTTAATGATCTTGTGGCTGGAGAAATTGGTTATATTGCTACAGGGATTAAGACTTCTGACTTAGTTAGAGTTGGAGATACTATTACTGAGAAATCTCAAATGGGAAATGTTTCCCAGCTTCCTGGTTATAAGGAAGTTAAACCGATGGTTTATGTGGGGCTTTATCCAATTGAAACTGGAGATTACTTTGAACTTAAAGAAGCTTTATCCAAATTTAAACTAAATGACCCGGCTTTTTCTTATCAACCTGAGCAGTCTGCAGCTTTAGGGTCTGGTTTCAGGTGTGGATTTTTAGGCTTACTTCATGCTGAAGTAGTGCAAGAAAGATTATCAGAAGAGTTTAATGTTAACCTCCTGGCTACAGCTCCTTCTGTTGAATATATTGTCAACGGTGAATCGGTTCATAATCCTGCTGAGCTTGACTTGGCTAATATGAAGGATATTAAAGAACCCTGGGTGAAGTTAGAAATTTTTACCCCTCAGGAATATATTGGGGTGATTATGGAACTAATGCAGGATAAAAGAGGCAAATTTGTAAACATGCAGCATTTTGGAATTCAGGTTGAGTTGACTTATGAAATGCCTTTATCTGAGATGATTACTGATTTTTATGATAAATTAAAATCTGTTTCTTCAGGCTACGCTTCACTAGATTGGGATTTTATAGATTTTAGGGATGTTGATGGGGTCAGGGTTGATATTTTAGTAGGCGGGGAAAAAGTTGATGCTTTGTCGACTATTACGGTTAGAAGCAAAGCTGAAAGTATTGGCAGGAAACTAGTTGGAAAATTAAAAGAGGTTTTACCCCGTCAAAACTTTGCTATAGCCCTGCAGGCCACAATTGGTGGAAATATAATAGCCCGGGAAACAATTTCTCCATTTAGAAAAGATGTTACAGCCGGGCTTTATGGAGGAGACAGGTCAAGAAAAGATAAGGTGCTTGATAAACAGAAAAAAGGCAAAGCCAAAATGAAAATGATAGGCAAAGTCCAAATCCCCCAGGAAGCCTTCTTAACAATACTTAAAAGTTAATCTCTTAATTTGCATTTCCTTAAAAAAGAACCTATAATACACAGAATGAAAAATCTGATGCTTTTTATAGCACTCTTTTTGTCCTTTTTTGCTCCTAAGCTGGTTTTAGCAGGCGGAGGGCTTGTTTCTACAGAAGTTTATCCAAATAGTGGTAGAGAAAATTTTAATGTTCCTGTTGGAGAGCAGTTTATTGTTAAACCTCAGGTTCATTTGGATAACGAAGATCCTTATGATCAGACAATCAGATGGTGCAAAAATTGTCCGGTTAAAGTTAAACTGGAAAACCCTCAAGCAGACGATGTCATTAACCAATCTTCAGATAAAACAGATGAAAATGGCCAAATTTATGCCAAAGTAATTTCCCATATTCAGGGAGTGAGATTCGTTTACTCAGAAGTAACTTTACCCAATGGTCAAATTTATACAGGATCAAAAAATTCCCTAAATTACGCTCCAAGCTATATTTATGGCCAAGAGCCCCAAGCAAGTCCTTCCGTAGTTGTTTACCCAACACCATCTATCATTCCAAATAAAACAGTTAATACAGGACAAACCATGACCCCTCCTTCGCTTCCTCCTTATCCTGTAATAAGTGCTAAACCAGGATATCCCTCAAAGATGGAAGAAATGCCTATCGTTGGAAATGAAGCATCTTTAGAAGCTAAAATTAATCAGTTAGAACAAAAACTAGCAGAGTCTCAAAAAAGACAATCAGCCCTAGAACAAAAATTAAACGATTTAGTATCCTGGATCAAATCTCTTTTTTCTTAATAAACTCTTTTTAATATGCCAAGTTTAACCATTGGATTAGTTGGGGCAAGCTCTTCAGGAATGTGGGTTCCAGTGGAGGTTTTAAAAGAAGAAGGATTTAAAGCGTATTACTTATCAGATAGGTTAAGGGAAAGAACTGTTGGGTTACCTCGAACTAGAGAAACTTGGGGTAAATTAGGATGTGAACTTAGATCAGAACACGGAAATAATTTCTTAGCTCGAGTAACCGCTCCTTTTATCTGGCAGGATAATCCAGAATTAGCATTAGTAGATAGTATCAGGCACCCAGCAGAAGTAGATTATTTTAGGAATTGGTTTGGAGCAGCTATTTTTGGATTAAATGCTTCAGCTGAAGTAAGGTATCAGCTCATGCTTGATCGGAATAGAGGAGTTGATCCTTTAGACTGGGAAGACTTTAGAGAATTAGATAAAAAGGATAGGGGGATAGGAGAAAATCCTTATGCTCAGGTGGATGCGGCACTTAAAAAAGCAGATTTAGTTTTTAATTATGATGGTAATCTTAAGTTACTGGAGGAAAGAGCTAGGGATGAGTTAATTCCCTGGGTTAGATCATTAGAACGAAATCTGAGATAAATTTTAATTTGCTGAACAAATTTTCTTATTAACACAAAAATAAATCCCAGCGGGTAATTCTTCTACTTTAGCCAGAGCATATCCTAAATTAAAAGGTGCATCTGAGAAGGCAAAGTCTTTTAAGGGGATAGAAGAACCTGTTAGGACAATGGTTTTATCAATAGTTCCTAAGTGTTTCTTTAAATAATCCACTGTGTCTTCCCAGGTGTGAGTTCCATGAGTGATTAGAATTTTATCTACTGAACTTTGTTTAATCAGCTCTACGATTTGTCCTCTGTCTGCAGAAGTTAAAGCCCTGGAGTCTTTCATACAAACTTCTTTATATTCCAGCCCTTCTATTTTTAACTTCTCTAAATATTCAGGAATAACAGAGTGTTTTGAGACTATAATTTCATCCACACCGCCATCCCAGATAGAATCTATCCTGCCTCCTGTTAGTATTACTAATATTGAATCATTTGGTTTATTCATAAGTTTAAGAATATAAATTTAAAGCTGATAAAGCTTGTTCTAAGTTGTTTTTATCAATTACAAAAGCTATTTCATTAAGTCCGGGTAAGATATTAACAATGTTAACGTTTTGAACAGATAAAGCTGAAAGCAAGGATGATAAAGCTTGAATAGTATTCTCAAAATTCTCTGGAAACTGAAGGGTAATAGCTACTAAATTAGGTACTTCTTTTTTAGGAATGGCTCCAATGTGGTCTTTAATTAACTCAGCAGATTTTTCAGCAGCGATAATAATAATTTCTCCTTCGCTTTCTATAACTCCAAATAAATCAGAAGAAGAAATTTGATAAGGGTTTAGAGTTGAGACTCTTCTTTCAGTATCAGCTGTTTTTTGATAGGTAAAGGAGGTAATGGGAGAGCGGGTGCTTATATGGCTAATTTTAATTTCTACTTTATTTTTTCCTTTTAAATCAGATTTAGAAAGTCTGGAAAGAGCAACAATAATAGTGCCTTTTTTAACATCTTTATAAGTTAACTGTTCGACTTTTTTATGAATCTTCTGTGCATAAGCACTGAGGTTAAGAAGATTCTCCCTGAATGATTCTAGGGCTATTTCATCATGTTGTATTAACTGTGAGACTGCATCTGCTACTTTTATCATTTGTTAAATTTTCCTACAGGATACTTATTTATTACATCTTCATTTAAAAGGTGAGAATTCTTATACAAATTCATGCGTAAAAATAAATAAATATTACAAGATGCTAAATAATACATTAAATTTTACATATTGTCAACAATACTATAAGATTCGCATATCCAAAATTAAAACTTTGGAAAGAAGAAATTTTATGTCACAAAGAGTTGAAAGAAAACCTATTAATAAAGGAACTCTAATGAGAGTTCTAGATGCTGCTCCCTCTAAAGCGGGAGTACGTCCTGAGGTGCATGTAACCTTGTTAACCCAAGAATGGGAAGCCAGAGGATTATATTCAGTTCAAGTTCCAAGAGTTGAATCAATAACTAATGGAGGGTTAGGAGCTCCATCTTGGAATCCAAGAAATGATGTTGTTGAGTACTTAGCTAATTTGCAGAAAACCACATTAGCTGAACAAGGTTATTCTTCGGCAAGTGAGTTTTTACTTGCAGGCTACTCTAGTAATATGAAGAAGCTAGGAGTTGTATCTGGGACTTTTTCCGAGGTTATTAGTCAGAATATTCAAGATGAACTTCCTTCAACTTTAGGAGACTTTTTAAGAGAATATCTTACTAAAAGACGTCAGCCTCAATCGGATTTTGCGATGAAAATAGGTGGTAGCCAATCTCTCGTTTCAAATGCAATTAGCAATAAGCCGGTTACCACAGGTCTCTATACAATTTTTGAAGGACTTAGAGTTTCTGATGAAGTAAGGGAAGTAGCCTTTGATAAGTATGCTCCTAATAAAATTAAAGGAACTACTGGAGGTGTAACCTTAGCTTCTCACCGCGGGAGCTGGGCTGATAATTTATATAAGTTAGATAAACAAGTTTTAGAAAAATTGGGATTTGAAGGTGTTGAGAGCTTTTTATTTACTGGCCTTATTAATACCTCATATCGATTAGAGAGAGTTATTGAAACCTTAGATGCTTTACCAGAACAAGTTTCTTCAGCTGACATAACACCTGAAAACTCCAGAATTTTCAGATTCCCAACTGTAGATGAAATTACTCAGCATACAGGAGTAGTACCAGCTCTACTCCGAATTTGGCAATCGAAAGGTTTGTTTTACCTTTAGAACAGAGAGAAAAATAATATGAAACAAGGCATTGAGACAGGACCTATTAATAAAGAAACAGTGGTACAAGTGATAGGAAGTGTTCCTTCAAGAACTTTAGCACGCCCTGAAGTTCATGTTTCTTTACTTATACAGGACTGGAGAGTAAGGGGTTTGGGTGTATACCGGGATTCCATCATAGAAACTACTGATGTAGATACAGAGTTAAATCCAGTAGCTTGGAATCCTCGTAAAGATGTTGTGGAGTATCTGGTTGATCTAGAAAAAGATGTGTTATCCAGCCAAGGTGCTACTTCAATGACAGATTTTTTACTAACTAATTATGTAGGCAATATGAAAAAGCTAGCAGCTATTTCAGGAACGTTTTCCGGCATGTTAAAACAAAATCTTCAAGAAGAATTACCCAGATCATTAGGAGCTTTTATGAAGGGTTATTTAGATCAACGCGGCCAGACTCAAACAGATTGTGCTATGGAAACTGGAGTTAGTCAGGCTCTTATCTCTAATGCTGTAAAGGGTAGGCCTATTAGTATTGGTTTAATTAAAATTTTAAAAGGTTTAGATGTTGAGGATGAGATTAAGGAAGTAGCTTTTGGGCTTTATGCTCAACCCACAGTTAAAGATGAAGTGGATGTAACAGGAATTTTGCATCGTAGTAGATGGGTACAAGATCTGTATAGCTTAGATAAAGAAACCTTAGAAAGGTCAGGATTCGAAGGATCTGAGGATTATTTACTTACAAGATTTATTAATACGGCAACTAGATTAACTCAGATTACTGAAACTGTAGATAGGCTACCAGATCAAATCACTCCGAAAGATATTAAATCAAATCAGCCTACTATTTTTGGCTTTCCTTCTATAAATGTAGTTAATCAAAAAACAATGGTTGCACCTATTTTACTTCGAGTTTGGCAATCAAAAGGTTTGTTTTTACCCAGAGAAGGGAGAATGCAATATGAAGGGTAGAGAAATTGGGCGAACGGAAAGAACTCTTTTAGCTGCTAAAAGAAAATTTGGTGTTGAGATTGTATATAATCCTGTTCCTGAATTTTTTGAGCAATATGGGGAAGGAATGTTTAAAGAAAATGCTACTCCAAGCATTGAGGAAGCTCAAATTACCATAAATGCTATAGCTAGAACTCCTGGTGCACGAGCCTTAGCGCAAGTTATATTTTTCCAAAGGCAGGAAACTTTTTATCCGTTACACAGACAAGTTGCTGATGGAGCATATCTTGGATATGAAAGACTAAGTAGTTTTCCAAGAGATGAAGAAAAACCTGCGGATAAAGCTGCAATTATGATTCAGGTTCCTAGTTTAGAAGTTGGTATGCTATTTAAACTGTCACCTGAGATTGCATTACCTAATATTGAAAGCCCAATTCCTTTAAAAACCCAGGAAGATTATTTAGATTTGGTTGTAACTCATATGTTTGGGATGGCTTTTCTTGACCAAGTTCGTTTGGCAGGTTCTCCAAATTTTGAGGAATATAAAAGAAGAAGAGATGACTCAGCGGAATATACAAGACATTCTTTTGATGATAATCGAGTTCTTGCAAGTTTTGCACAACTAACAGGCTGGAAAAGAATGGAGTATATAGATTATTGGGGTAAATTAGCTGATTCAGGAGATGAAGGTGTAGAAGAGTTAAGGCAACATCTTTTAAAAACTAACCATAAAGATAACCATAGAAAAATGTGGGTAAGGGATGAGGCAATTTGGGACTCTTTGACAAAGCCTAAAGCAAAAATAGGTATTAATACCAGCAGTCCAGTTGCTTCTATAGATTCAGTATTTGCTGAATATTGGGCCGCTTCATTAATTGCACCAGAAATTTTGAGCGAGACTGAAAGAAAATATTTTGAAGATCTTCATGATGGTCTTCAAATTCAACCAGACAACTATATAAAAGCAGTTGCTAGATATAGCGTTCCTATATATAAACAATAAATTTGATTTATATCCTATAATAATGATATAATTCTTTAAATAATGAGTAAATCAGGCGGTGAAAGACGCGTACAACTAGAGCCAGGAATAGAAGTTAGGGGAAGCGGTCCTTTTAGGGCAATAGTAGCTAATCCTAGACTTGATGCTGCTCAAGAAAGAGCAACCACTTTTTCGAGTAGATTTTTAGCTTCAGGACCCGAGGTTTTAGATGAACTACTTCAAGAAGTAGCGACAATGCCTATTGCGCCTAGTTTTAATCCAAGTAGACAAATTAAAGAGAATCTTCTAAGAGGACATAAAACCACTCATGAAGAAGAGGTTGAACCAGATGTTAAGAGAAGACAGCTTAGATCAGATCTAGCTAGCATTCGCAATGAAATGGGACTACTAGCTGCTCGTTTAGCTGATGTTGTAATGGATATTGAAGAAACTAAAACTGGATATTAATCACTATTTTCACTTGTAAGGAATTTCGGAGAAGAGCCATTTTACTATTATTAGGATTAAAGCTGTGGTTTCTAGTAGTGTGCCTGAGATTAGGGTGGTGAAGACTAGTTGTAGGGATTGGATTTTGTCTGTTTGTAGGGCGAATAAAACCAGGGCGAAGACCGTGATGTTTTGGGCTACAAGGAGAAACATTAAGAATTTTCTGAAGTTTTCTCTGTTTTTTAGCCTCCAGTCTATATCTTTAAATCTTAATTTCTCTATCTCTGATAACTCTTCTTTAACTTCCTCCTGAAATTCCTTTTGCCACTCTAATAAATCCTCCAAAGCCTGAGCTTCTTTTTCGTTTATTATTTCTTTTGGTTTGAAAACTTTAGTAACTTTTTCTGCCATAGTTTTTATTTAATCAGAGCATGTTAGGAGGTTATCAATACTTAAATTAGACTTAACTCCTTTAGTCTCCAGTAGGCAGCAGTTCTGGATACTCCAAAGTAGGCAGCGAGTAATTCTATATCATGATGAGTCTCCCAAAATTTTTCTACGAGTTCTTTAGGCATTAAAAGTGAGGCGGCAAAGTAATTAGCCTGTTTTTCTTCCTCCTGAGACTGACCATCAAAACTATCTGCCTGGGTTCTATAAAAAAGATCAACTTTTTTCTTATGACCTAAAATAATGTGTCCTATTTCATGGGCAATGGTAAAAGCCTGGCGTTTTTTGCTGTCATTTTTTGATAGATATATAGTCTGAGTCTTTTTATCAAAAGCTCCGGAAACGCCGGGATCTTTAAAACCGGTAAGAGCGAGGGACAACCCTAATTTTTCTAAAATTTTAGCAATATTAATCGGAGGCTCTATAAAATAAATATCACCGACAGCATCTTCCAGTAAATCTCTGGTTTTAAATTCTATTTGTTCTAAATCTGATTTTTTCATACCTAAGAATACCCGAATAGTAGTATTAGTTGAGGAAATTGTAAAGTGCTTGTTTCTCATTGTCATCCCGGACTTGATCCGGGATCTATGAGCTTTTGTCCCTCAATTGGATCCCCCCCAAGGGGACTTGCTTCAAAAAAGCGGCGCCCGCTCCGCGGGAATGACGGGGAGGATTATGTTGGTTGTTCTGAGAATTTGTAGCTTCCTTCGGGGACTTCTCTTTTTAGGGTGAAGAAGATATAGATTGAAAATACCAGAACAACAGTGGCACCTGCTCTTATGGCAAAAGGCGAATTAACCTCTTCTGCTAAGTACCCTAATAAAAAATTCCCTATGGGAAACATCCCCATATTACATAAATTAAAAATACTCATAATTCTGCCCCGCAGATAATTTTCAACATTATTTTGAATCGTTGAGATAGCCAGAGCCATTTGGGTAGAAATTCCCATTCCGGCAAAGAACAGGAAGGTCAATCCGGAATAAAATTCCCGGGTTAAAGAAAAAAGGGTAATTGCTATGACAAATAAAATATTGGCAAAAAGTAAGGTGTTTTTAATATTCAGCCTGGAGTAAAAAGCTGAGATGATAACTAAACCGAAAACAGATCCCAATCCTAAACTGGAATACATGAGCCCCAGTCCAAAAGGGGTTTGATGAAAAATCCTTTCGGCAATAACCGGAAGCAATGTCACAAAAGTCCAGCCAAAAATTGAAGTAACAATAGTCATCAAAAGCATATTTTTAATTAGAGTGTGAGTGTAAGCAAACTTGACTCCATATTTAATTGCTTTTAATGCATTATGTTTAGGGATAATTTTTTCACTTTTAATATCCATTAAAGTTAAGGCAATTAAGGGGGCCAGGAAGGTAAAAGCATTAATGATAAAAGTCCCTCCCGCCCCAACAGTGGCAATCAAAATTCCAGCCAAAGCCGGTCCAATAATCCGGGCACTGTTAAAAGTACTCATGTTAATAGCTATAGCTGAAGGAAGATTTTCCCGGCTGACAAGTTCAGCTGTAAAAGATTGTCTGCCCGGAGTATCAACCGCATTAACAATTCCTGAGACAAAAGCGAAAATTGCCACAGTCCAGACATTTACCATCTCAAAGATAGTTAACATTCCTAAAGCAAAAGCTAATATCAAAGAAGCACTTTGGGTAACCAGTAATAATCCGCGTCTGTTGACTCTGTCAGCAATTACCCCACCGATTAAACTAAACAAAAATAAAGGCAGAAACTGCAAAGTCCCAACTACCCCAACCAT
>Ga0209542_10018139_pt1 | contig 11426 bp, 10 predicted proteins | sample RifCSPhighO2_01_FD_184028 | JGI IMG/M metagenome (GOLD analysis project Ga0209542, IMG submission 184028) | Soil microbial communities from Rifle, Colorado - Rifle CSP2_plank highO2_0.1 (SPAdes) (version 2) | ecosystem: Environmental > Terrestrial > Deep subsurface > Rock core/Sediment ...
GACCGCCACTCGGCCAAGCGCGCGGCAACCGCAAGCGGGTGCGTCATGAATGCCTCGCCGGATTTTCTGATCTGCCCGGCGTGGGCGGCTGCGGCGAATTCGTAGGCGCGCTCGACAAGGCCGACGTCGAAGTGCGCCCCCTGGCGGGATTGGAGCTTCTCGCGGAGCGTTTCAAACCCCATGGCGCCTCAATTGTAGGCGCACGATGTTCTATTTTCAAGAAAAACTCCGGTCTTCGAGAAATAAGTAGAGGGGAAGCGGCTGCTTCCCCTCGAGCACAGGATCCCCTGTGGCTGGCTTATTGTCCCCGCAGGGTTTCGTCCATGAATCGTCGCGGGTGGTATTTCAAGGGCGGCTCCCACTCAGGGCCCAGCTGAGTGCTCTTCGCCTCCCACCTATCCTACACACGACGGGTTCCACAGGACACTAGCCAAGAGTTTCGAACCCTTCAACCCCGGCCCCTCCAGTAGCATACTGGGTTAGCTTACTAGTGGGCTGTGTGGCTGTTCCCATGCTCTGTTTGAGAAGTAGCAAGCTTTGGGATAGAAGTCAACTATTCCGTTCGCGTTTTCGCCTTTTCTTTCTTTTCTAGCTGCGGCTTCCTCGGGTCAGTCCATGTTGCATATTTGCAGTCCGGGTATCTCGCGCAGCCGAAGAAGCGGCGCTTGCGACGCGTCCAGCGCTCGACGATTTCTGCCTCTTTGCATTCGGGGCATTGGACGCCGGTTGGTTTTGGCGGCTCCTTGGGCAGCGCCTTTGCGTTTTTACACTCCGGAAATCCGGAGCAGGCGAGGAACCGGCCGAAGCGACCGTACTTGATCACCATGGGTTTCCCGCACTTCTCGCAAACCTCGTTCGTTTCCTCCACCATGTTCCGCTTCTCGACCACGTCGTACTTTTCGGCAAGATGCTTGGCGAACGGCTCATAGAATTCGCGGATCACCGGCTGCCATGCGCGCTTCCCCTCGGCGATGTCGTCGAGCTCTTCTTCCATCTTTGCGGTGAACTGGATGTCCACGATCTCCGGGAAGTGCTCGACGAGGAGATCGTTCACGACGTACCCGATCTCGGTCGGCTTCAAGCGTTTTTGGTCGTCCTTCTCGACGTAGTTCCGGTCCTGGATGACCGCGATGGTCGGCGCGTAGGTCGAGGGGCGGCCGATGCCGTTTTGCTCGAGTGCCTTAATGAGCGAGGCCTCGGAAAACCGCGGCGGCGGCTCGGTGAAGTGCTGGAGCGGAACGAGCTTCTCGAGCGCGAGCATCTCGCCCTTCGTGAGTTCCGGGAGCGTGACCTCCGAGACGTTCGCCGGCCAAACCTTGAGGAAGCCGTCGAATTTCATAATCTGGCCGTTGGCGCGGAATGCGTAACGTGTGTCTTTCGCCGTTCGGCTTTCAGCTTCGACATCCACCGTCGTCGCATCAAAGAGCGCCTCGGCCATCTGCGTGGCCGTGAACCTGCGCCAGATGAGATCGTAGGTTCGAAATTGCCCCCGGTCGAGGTGGGGCTTGAGCGCCTCCGGTGTTCTCGCCGGATCGGTCGGGCGGATTGCCTCGTGCGCCTCTTGCGCGCCTTTGGTTTTGGTCTTGAAGCGGCGCGGCGCGGCCAGGGCGTAGCTTGAGCCGAACTCTTTCCGGATGAAGGCGTTCGCCTCGCGGAGCGCGTCTTCCGAGAGGTTTACGGAGTCGGTGCGCATGTAGGTGATGAGGCCGGTCGAGCCCTCGGAGCCGAGGAGAACGCCTTCATAGAGCTGCTGCGCGAAGCGCATCGTCTGCTTTGCCGAGAAGCCGATCCGGCGAAAGGCCTCCTGCTGGAGCGTGGAGGTCGTGAAGGGCGGGAGGGGCTTCTTGGATACGGCGCGTTTCTCGACGCCCGAAACCCGCCACGCCGCCTCCTCGAGCGCGTCAGTGATCGCCTTTGCTTCGGATTCGTTCGTGACCGCGAATTTATCGAGCGCCTGGCCGTTGATCTTGGCGAGTGCGGCCAGGAATTTTGCTTTCCCATCATTCTCCGCGTGGAGTTCGGCCTCGATGGTCCAGTATTCCTGCGGCTTGAATTGCTCGCGTTCGCGCTCGCGTTCCGCGACGAGCCGCACCGCGACCGACTGCACACGTCCTGCCGAGAGGCCGCGGATGACTTTTTTCCAGAGGAACGGCGAGAGCGAGTAGCCGACGAGGCGATCCAAAATCCGCCGCGCCTGCTGGGCGTCCACGCGCTTTAAGTCAATGTCCCTGGGGTTCGCGAGCGCCTCCTCAATCGCCCGCTTCGTGATTTCGTGGAAGACGATGCGTTCGATTTTGTCGGCGGGCTTGTCCTTGAGTCCGAGCGCAGAGACCAAGTGCCATGCAATGGCCTCGCCCTCGCGGTCCTCATCGGTTGCGAGGATGATCTTCTCCGCGGCCGCGGCCTCCTTTTTTAAAAGGTTCACCTGCTTCCGGGCTTTGGTCGGGATGACGTAGGTCGGCGCAAAATTATTCTCGACGTCCACGCCGAGCTTGGATCTCGGGAGATCGCGGATGTGGCCGTAGGAGGATTCCACGTGAAAACCGCTCCCAAGGAATCGGGAGATGGTTCTAGCCTTCGTTGGACTTTCGACAATGATTAAGTTTTTACCCACGGGTTCCTACGAATTACGAATATTTCCCGAATTACGAATTCGTAATTCGATCTGTGTTCGTAATTCGTAGGGCAAAGAGAATTCGGAGCTCATACAATACGTTGGAACCGGTTCTGCCCCATCGGCCGGATGAACCCTTTCAACTCCAGCACCGAGAGGCAGGTGACAATCTCGGGGGTGGGAAGGTTCGTTTTGACTTTAATGTCGTCCACGCTCGCCGGTTCCGCCAAGAGCGCCAATATAGTTTTCGCGGCCTCGTCCGTCAAGGCGGTCTCCGCTTTCGCTTCGGGCGTACGCCGCGGGACGCTGAGCTCATCAAGGATGTCGCTTGCGTTCGTCACGAGCTTGGCGCCGTCCTGAATCAGGCGATGAACGCCAACAGCATTGGGGCTGAACATCTGACCCGGAACAGCAAAGATGTCACGGCCTTGTTCGAGTGCGTAGCGTACCGTGTTAAGCGCACCAGAGCGCTGTGGTGCCTCGACGACGAGCACGCCGAGCGACAAACCCGCGATAATACGGTTCCGAATCAGGAAATGGTGCGGGAGCGCTGGGGTGCCGGGCGGGTACTCCGAAATCACCGCCCCGCCTTTCTCAATCATCTCTTCGGCAAGACGCCAGTTTTCGTGCGGGAAGAAGGATTGCCGGTCCATGCCGCCGCCGAGAACCCCAATGGTCGGGAGCCCGGCTTCGATTGCGGCGCGATGCGCCTCGGCGTCAATGCCCTGAGCCAAGCCGCTTACAATCGCGATATCCGCCTGATCCGCGAGGTCGCGGACGATCTTCCGGCCGGCCTCGCGACCGTAGGCCGTGGCTTTTCGCGTTCCAACCACGGCAAGGCGCGGCTTTCCGGGCTCGACCCTTCCTTTTATATAGAGCCAATGGGGCGGGACCGCAATCTCGGCAAGATCCTGTGGATAACCCGGCTCGCCCGCCGTGACAAGCGCTATGCCCTCACGCGCAAGCTTTCGCATCTCCTCGTTCGGGTTCAGGGCCGATCGCGCGCGGCCGACGGCTGCGGCGAGCTCCTCGCCGATGCCGGCGGCCCGGAGCTCGGCTTCGCCGGCGCGCCACGCGGCCTCATGCGATGCGAATGCCGCGCGGAGTTTTTGCATTGCATCGTACTCCGCGCCGGCCGTCGCGAGCGCGTGCAAGAATTTTTTCTCTTCGGGCGGCAGCATGTGGTTCTCACTATAGGGGATCGGTCCGCGCTTGACAACGATTCTTGGATTTTGAAACGCTGGCACCCCGCCGGCATCATGCTGCGAGTTCTTCCAGCGCTTCGCCAAGGAGTTGGGCATAGAGATTCAAGCCCACGCGGTTCATCGTGCCGGACTGCTGACGACCGAGCACGTTGCCTGCGCCGCGGATTTCGAGGTCCTTTAGGGCGATGTGAAAGCCCGCACCAAGGCCCTCGGCTTCTTTCAGCGCCCGAAGCCGCAGTTTGCCTTTCTCCGTAAGCGCGCGCGGAGGATAGAGAAGGTAGGCATACCCGGTTTTCTCGCCGCGTCCGATCCGGCCGCGAATCTGGTATGCTTGGGCGAGTCCCAGGCGCGAGGCATTCGCCACAATGAGCGTGTTTGCCGCCGGTAAATCGAGGCCGTTTTCGATGATGGTGGTCGCAAGAAGGATATTGATCGCGCCCGAGCGGAATTCATGCATCACGCGGATGATCTCGCGCTCGCGCATCCGGCCGTGGAGCACGGCGATCCGCGATTTCGGCAGAAGCGCCTCAAGCTCACGGCGGACGAGTTCAATATTCTCAATCCGGTTCCAGAGGTAGAACGCCTGGCCGCCGCGTTTCGTTTCAACAGCAATCGCTTCGGCCACGGTCTTTTTCGAAAACGGAAGCACAAAGGTTTCAATAGGGAGGCGACCATGCGGCGGCGTTTGGATGAGGGAGATATCGCGGAACTTTGAGAGTGCAAGCGAGAGCGTTCGCGGAATCGGTGTTGCCGAGAGTGACAGGATATCAACCTCGGCGCGGAGGTTCTTGAATGACTCCTTTTGCTTGACGCCGAAGCGCTGTTCCTCGTCAATCATGACAAGACCCAGGCGCTTCCAGGCAATGCTTTTGGAAAGGAGGCGGTGGGTGCCAATGACGATGTCAATCTTACCCGTGGCAATGCCTCGGATGGTGTTGGGTACATCGCGTTTGGGGGTGAGGCGCGTTAGCATCGCAACCGTAAGCGGCAGGCCGCCTAAGCGCTCGGTGAATGTTGCGAGGTGTTGGTCGGCGAGGATGGTGGTCGGGACTAGCAGAGCGACCTGCGCTCCGGCATAAGCAACGCGGGCCGCGGCACGGATAGCAACCTCTGTTTTCCCGAAGCCGACGTCGCCGAGAAGTAGGCGATCCATGGGGCGTTCGCGGTCAAGGTCGGCGTGGATTTCCTCAATTGCTCGCGACTGATCCTCGGTTTCCACGAAGTCAAACGACTCGGCAAGCTCTCTCTCCACCTCCGGATGGCGCGGATAGGGCGGCCGGGTGGCACGGGCGCGCTTTTTGAAAACAGCGAGGAGTTCTTCGGCGAGTTTCTTCGCCTCCTCCCTGGCCTTCCGTTTCGTGGTCGCCCACACCGTTCCGCCGAGGCGGTGGACGGTCGGCGTTTCGAACCCGACGTAGCGCGAGATCTTTTTTGCTCGATCGCGCGGGACAAGCAAGCGATCGGGCATGCCGCCGGATCGCGCCGGCGCATACTCGAGGATGTAGTAGTTTTTTTCAAAACCCCGGAAGGTCCCGATGCCGTGATCGAGGTGAACGAGGTAGTCCCCCGACTTGAGCCCCGCAAGCCAGAGGCGCTCGTATTCGGTCGGGTCAGCGGGGAGCGCGATCTTCGCCGGTTTTGCTTCCACGGCAACGACAAACTCGGAGATTCCCTCGATCGTGTTTCCTTTAAACTCAATACGGAGGGGCGTTGCGCGATTGATCGGGAAGACGTCAACGACGCCGCCGCGGACGGCGAATTCTCCGCAGTGCTCGGCCGCGCCCACCTTCACGTAGCCCATGTCGGAGATTTTCCGCAGGAACGGAGAATGGGGAAGGCGGCCGCCGGCTTCAAGGAAGATCGTGTGAGTGCGCCACCATGGGTCTTCACGCGCTTTCTTTTTGATTTCGGCAAGATGTTCTTCAAACCACAAAACACCCCGTTCCAGAAAATAGGGGGTGATCCCGGTGATGAGGATCGAAGATGTGTTTTCTGTCTTATTACTCGCCATTCATGAATCGTCGATGCGCATAAGTTTTATCGACCGATCGGCCAATAAAACTTATGGCGTTCTCTTGGCTCGGATCAAGCGTTATACGCATTCATTGCGCGTTCGGGGCCAGAGGTCGCGATGGCCTCAATGGCGGCTAAACTTTTTTTGATGACCTTTTTCACGATGATAAACTCGTCACCGCGGAACTTCTGGAGCACGAGGTCTTCTCCGGGGACGCGGCGTCTCTTCTGGACGCCGATGCGCATGCGCCAGAAGTTTTTTGTTTTCACCGCACGCATAACGGATTCCACTCCTTTGTGGCCTCCTGAATTTTTGCCGAATGAAAGCTTAGTCGCGCCGAGAAGCAAATCCACGTCATCGTGGATGAGAATGAAATTTTTCGGTTTGACCTTGTAATGGCGTAGTGCCGGCGCAACGGCATTGCCTGACTTGTTCACAAAGGTCTCGGGCAGCACAAAGGCAACGCGCTTTTTTCCAATCTTCCCATCGGTTGCGAGCGCGGGAAGTTTGGCGTGCGGCGCGAACGCCGGCAGACCGAAGGCGCGCTGTACGGCGAGGAGCGTCTCGCGCCCGACGTTGTGGCGCGTACCCTCGTATTCGCGTCCGGGGTTGCCGAGGCCGACAAAGACGTACATGGCGGACATCGTACCCCGAACGGGGCGATTTGCCAACCGGCCGGGAGTGCGATAGAATGCCGGCATGCTGAACGATGCCGTCGAGCCCGCGTCGGCCGGGCGCTCGTCCGTTCTCCGAACCTTCGGAGAATTTTTGCGTCTTGCGGCCGTTGCTGCGGCCATTGCTCTACCCATTCGCTACTTCGTGGCGCAGCCCTTCATCGTCCGCGGCGCCTCGATGGTGCCGAATTTCGAGGACCGCGAATATCTCGTCATTGACGAATTCTCCTTTTTCTTCCGCGAGCCGAAGCGCGGCGAGGTGGTGGTCTTCCGCTACCCGCTTTCCTGCCAGCCGGTTTCGGGGTGGCGCGCTGCCGCGGTGCGGCTCATCGGCCCGGTGAACTGCCCGGAGTATTTCATCAAGCGCATCGTTGCGCTTCCGGGCGAGTCGGTTGAGGCCAGGGAGGATGGCGTCTATATCACGAACGAGGACCACCCCGACGGCTTCCGGCTCGATGAGCCCTACCTCCCGCCGGATACCTCCCATCGGCCCGCAAGCCCGATTGCGCTCGGACCGAGCGAGTATGCCGTCTTCGGCGATAATCGCGCCGCGAGTTCGGATTCGCGGAATTGGGGGGCGCTTGATCGCGGGTTCATCACCGGCCGCGCAATCTTCCGCGCCTGGCCCCCCAGCAGGTTTGGTGTTCTCGGAAATCCGTAATTGGTTATAACGCCTATGGCGTTGGATACGATGGGCGTACTCATGGCTACGAAATACGAAAGCGTACGAAACTGCGAAAACGGTTTTGCATATTCGTAATGTTTCGTATTTCGTAGCCACATTGATGACGAGAACCAAGGAGAAGCCCAAATCCTTCCAGCGGCCTCGTGGCACGCATGACATCCTCCCCGACGAGGCGCGGCTTTGGGAGAAAGTCCTCGACTCCATCCGCTCGCTCTCGGCGGCCTATGGCTTCGGCCGGATTGAGACCCCGCATTTCGAAGATACCGATCTCTTCACCGCCGGCGTGGGAAGGGCGACCGACATCGTCTCGAAACAGATGTACAGTTTCAAGACCCGCGGGGGAGACGCGCTTACTCTCCGGCCGGAGGGCACGGCGCCGATCGCCCGCGCCTTCACCGAGCACGGCATGGCCTCCTGGCCGCAGCCGGTCAAGCTCTGGTATGCCGGTTCATTCTTCCGTCACGAGGCGCCGCAGCGCGGCCGATACCGCGAGTTCCGTCAATGGGGGCTCGAGCTCATCGGTGAGGAGGGCGCGGTGGCCGATGCGGAAATCATTCATGTCTTCTCGGCCTTCCTCAAGGAGTGGGGGGTCAAGGATCCGATCGTCGAGGTGAACAGCATCGGCTGCGCCAACTGCCGCGGCTCGTACCGCTCCCAGCTCGTCCAGTACTACCGCGGCCGGGTGCGGGGCCTTTGCCGCGACTGCAAGGAGCGCTTCCGCGAAAACCCGCTGCGGCTCCTCGACTGCACCCAGGAGAAATGCGTCATTGCCAAGAAATCGGCCCCCCAGCTCTTGGATCGCCTCTGCGAGCCCTGCCGTTCGCACTTTCGATCACTGCTCGAGTTTCTGGAAGAGGCGGGCGTGTCCTATGTGCTGAATCCGCACCTCGTGCGCGGCCTCGACTATTACACCCGGACGGTTTTCGAAACATTCGTTGAGCCGGTTTCATCGCCCCCATCCTCTGGAACGAAGCCGGGAGAAGGCACGCCGGCGGAGGGAAAGGCGAGCGTTCCACCGGAGGCCGCAAGGAAACTTGCCGTGGTTTCGGGGGGCCGTTATGATGGCCTCGTCGAGCTCGTCGGCGGCAAGCCGACCCCCGCCGTCGGCGGAGCGCTCGGCCTGGAGCGTTTCCTCGGGGTACTCGCCGGGCGCGGCATTGAACCCCCCGCGGCGCCCGCGCCCCGGGTGTTTCTCGTCCAACTCGGGGAGCTCGCCAAGAAAAAGAGTTTCCGCATGATGGAGGAACTCCGCCGGGCCGGAATTCCGATGGCCGAGTCGCTCGGCCGCGATTCCATCCGCGCGCAACTCAAGATCGCCGATCGCCTCGGCGCGGCCTACGCGCTCATCGTCGGCCAGAAGGAAGCGCTTGACAGCACGGTTATCCTTCGGGAGATGACGGGCGGGGGCCAGGAAACGATTTACCAGGCGAAGATCATTGAAGTACTGAAGCGGAAGCTGAAGAAATAATCGGCGAATAGCGAATCTGTTACGAATAATCGAAGAAACGAATTTTGGATGCCGCCCATTACGAATTCACGTATTCGTATATTCGCACGAAATTCGTTATTCGCTGATGTGTATGGACTGCATCTTCTGCAAAATTGCGAACGGCGAATCCCCTGCGGAAACCGTCGCCGAGGACGCGGATGTGAAGGTCATCAAGGATATCCACCCCAAGGCCCCGGTGCATCTCCTCGTCATTCCGAAGCGCCACATTGAGTCCGTCGCCCACCTCGAGGCCGACTCGGGCGACGTCATCGCAAAGCTCATCTATGCCGCCAAGCACATCGCGACCGAGCAGGGCCTCCGCGGGTACAAGCTTGTCTTCAATGTCGGGCGGGAGGGCGGGCAGATGATTGATCATCTGCATCTGCACCTCCTCGGCGGATGGGAGCGTCCAGAGGACCGGAAGAAAGGATTCAGTATTTAGTCGAAATGAAAAGGCAAAAAGCAAAAAGCAAAAACTCGGAAGTCGCCTCTGGCGGCTACACCCTTTTTGATATTTGCTATTTGATTTTTGCTGTAGAGCAGTAGCGACTATGGTGTACGTCAAACGCCGCGACCGCGAAACGACTCCCGCACTCCTGCGCCGGTTTTCACGACGGGTGCAGGCCTCGGGCATTTTGATTCGGGCTCGGAAGGTCCGGTTTCACGCCTCTAAACCCACCAAGCGCGCGCTCCGCGAACGCGCGCTGCGGCGCGCGAAATTCCTTAAGGAGCGCGAGCGGTTGATCAAACTCGGCAAGCTTAAGGAAACCGAACGTTAATATGTTGAAGGAGCGGATCGAATCCGAGATGCGCCAGGCCATCCGTTCGGGCGATGAGCTCCGGCTCTCGGTTCTGCGCCTGCTTTTGGCGGCGGTTCACAACCGCGAGATCGAAAAGCGGACGAAGAGCGGCGAGGCGAAGGGGGCCACGCTCACCGACGAGGAAGTTCTCGGCGCCGTCCGCTCGGAGCTGAAGAAGCGCCTCGATGCCGTTGCCGCCTACGAAGCCGGTCAGCGTCCCGAGGCGGCGGCGCGCGAGCGGGCCGAGGCCGACATTCTGAACGCGTTTCTCCCCGCCGAGCTCTCCGACCAAGAACTCGAAGCGCTCGTCGGCACGGGAATGGCCGCGACCGGCGCCAGCTCACGTGAGCATTTCGGGAAGCTGATGGGCTGGATGATGGGGCAGGTAAAGGGGCGAGCTTTGGGCGATCGCGTCGCGGAGGCCGTCCGGCGGAAGCTCTCTTCCCAATGAGGATTGACGTTCTCGGCCGCAGTCGGCTTCGATTGCCGCGGCAGGCGATCCGGCGCGACATCCGGTGCGCCCTCCGATTTCTGGCCAAGCGCCGGCTCGGCCGCGGGCTTGCCGGCCTCCGCGCCATCGGCGTCGTGGCGCTTACCGACGCCGAGAGCCGGCGTCTAAACCGGACGTTCCGCCGCCGCGACCGAGCTGCAAACGTTCTCTCCTTTCACTACGGTTCCGAAGCCGAGCTTCTCGTCGCTCCGGAATTCATCCGCCGCGAGGCGCAGGCCGCGGGTCGCGCGGTCGGGTCGCAGCTTCGCCGGATGGTGGCCCACGGCCTCCTGCACCTCGCGGATGTGCATCACGAGGCATCACGCAGCCGTGCCCGGCGCTTCGAACAACTTGAAGAGCTCCTGATGGAGCGGCTTGGGATTCAGTAATCAAAAATGCAAAATGTAAAATTCAAAATTCAAAATGTCGGTTGCTCCGGCGTTCCATCGGAGCTTCCAAAACTTTGCATTTTGTCCCGCACACATCCCGAGCGCAGCGAGGTTAAAGTGCGCGATCCCGCACTTCCGCTCCAGTGCCCGGTTGTATACAGCGGCAGATTATATGCGGGATCCTCGCCCACTTCAACGCTCACTTCGTTCGCGGAAGTGGCGGGACATTTTGCATTTTAAATTTTCCATGCGTGGCATTACCGCTGGCATTGATATCGGGACGACTGTGGTGACTACCGCGGTGATCCGTCGGGAGCGGGACGGAAAGCTCCATCTCGCGGGGGTCGGCCAGGCGCCCTCGGCCGGCCTCCGGAGGGGTGCGGTTGTGGACGCGGAGGCCGCAGCCGGAGCGTTGCGGCGTTCGCTCCAGGAGGCGAGCCGTGCCTCGGGCGTTTCTATCCGGAGTGCGGTGGTCGGCGTCGGCGGATCGCACGTCGGTTCCTTCACCGCGCGCGGCGTAGTGGCCATCTCGCGCGCCGACGGCGAAATTACCGAGGATGATGCCGCGAGAGTGGTGAGGGCGGCGGAGGGGTTCATCTCCAAAAATCCCAACCGCGAGGTCATCCACGTCATTCCGCGCGAGTTCAAAATTGATGGACAGGGCGGCATCCGCGATCCCGTTGGCATGGCCGGGATGAAACTCGAGGTTGAAGCGCTGGTCATTGATGGCGCGAAGCAATCCCTCCAGAATCTCATCCGCGCCTGCGAACTCTCGGGCCTCGAGGTTGAGGACTGGGTCTGTTCGAACTTGGCTGCGGCCGAGGTGCTTCTCTCCGAACGGCAGAAAGAGCTCGGCGTCATCCTGCTTGATCTCGGCGCGGGCACGACTAACTTTGCCATCTTTGAGGAGGGAATTCTTTTCGACGTAGGTTCCTTCCCGATCGGCGGCGGCCACATTACCTCGGACATCGCCATCGGCTTTCGCACCCAGGTGGTGGCGGCCGAGGCGATCAAGCTTCGCTACGCGGCGGCGTCGGCGGACCGTTCCGCCAAGCGCGAATTGATT
>Ga0209542_10018141_pt1 | contig 11425 bp, 12 predicted proteins | sample RifCSPhighO2_01_FD_184028 | JGI IMG/M metagenome (GOLD analysis project Ga0209542, IMG submission 184028) | Soil microbial communities from Rifle, Colorado - Rifle CSP2_plank highO2_0.1 (SPAdes) (version 2) | ecosystem: Environmental > Terrestrial > Deep subsurface > Rock core/Sediment ...
CGGAATCTCTTCCCCCAGTAGATACATTGACAGCTCTGATGATAGCCTCGGCCGCAGGCGGTGCAGTAACATCAACTGTTACACTATCTGAAAGTAATACGCCATCACTATTAGTACAGGTTAGTGTATATATTGTATCTAGGGTTGGAGATACTGTACGTATTTGGTCGGACCCGGACCAAGTCGTAGAATCTCTGTTATTGCTAACAGAACAACCCCCACTAGAATTAGCACAAGAATGTCTACCGCCATCACTACCACACCATTCTATATCGACTGATTCTCCGGTAAAAATATTGCAGGTACCACCCGAGCCTTCACACCTGATATCAGTCTCGGGAGGGTTAACTGGATTATTTACTGTTAAAGTATAACTATCTAACTCTTGGTCTGTAAAACCTTCACGCAATGAATATCTATATGTACCAGCGCTTAATCCATTGTCAAATCTATCCCCATTACCGCATGGACTGGTCCAAAGCAAGGTACTTCCTCTTCTAATTTCACACTGACTTACATTAGTCGTCCTCCAGTTGATATGCGCATTACATGGAGCAGTACATGAAGAACCAAAAGCATTCCAAATATCACATCCGGTACCAGTACATGGTGTTCTTACTGTTACTGAATCGTTTTCAATTACATTAGTAAGTCCATCATGACCGGGACCATTTGCTTCAAGTTCAAAATTAGCAGTTCCGGTGCTTGTAGCGCGAAATGTTCTAGAACCGCTCAGATTCCCGTTACAACAATCGACTACATCACTCCCAGGGCTTGGCTCACCCTGAAAACTGACACCATTCCAATTCAGATTTACATTGCTACCAGAATTAGTAGTGTCCCAGGACACGGTTATGGTGTCTCCCAGATTAACACTGCTTGGACTTACAAAATTAGAATTATCAATATGAACCCTTCTTCCCCAAATCTCTAATCTACCATTCATGAAAGCGGCATCCCATACCTCTATACGAGAATTTCCAAAGTTATAGTCTTCATTACTTCCAAGATTTATTACTATTTCCTTGTCAATAGATGAACCGAAAGTATACATAAGAGTAACTCCATCACATGCTGAACCGGGAGTTCCCATACCCAGATATACGGAAAGACATAGATCTGCCCTACCAAACTCATCAGCATCGTCAGTATCGTTGTCTAAATAATCGCCCGTCAAACGCGTTCTGTAGGCTTGGTAGTTAGCATTATCTGGAGTAACAACTGATGTCCTACAATCTTTATAAGTATCGTCTATGCAAGTAATATCTTCACTATTAGACCCGTTGAAGGCTGGATACGAATTATTACCATGGCTTGCAATTCCAAAATTATAATAGAGCGTTGAAAACAACACCCAAAATATAACTCTTAAGATAATCAATTTATTGATTTTGAACACTTGGTGGATATATTGGCTCTATATATTCAATTTCAGTTGCTGTAAAAGTATCTTTATTAAAGATATTTTTATTTGATATGGCTGTGATTGCCCAAAAACTTCGATACTTTTCAGTGAGCTCCGCTAGTGAGCCGGAAATTTCTTCTCTTTGAAGATCGTCTACATAATAAAAATCTTTTTCTGGTAGAAATAGCTTAACCTTCTTAAATTTAGTTTTTTCGTTCACCTTAACAATAAATTCTTTTTCCACGCTATTATATTGATCGGCATTCTTTGAAACAACGAATCCTCCTGATATGCTAATGGAGTTTTCTTCAATCTTCATAACAGTACCCGTCAGTTTATTCGCAACAATTCTGTTCCATGGCATAAGCTGTATTATGCTTGACCAAGATAGGATCAAAATTAAAACAACAACTAAAATAGCGTCAATAATTAAAGAGTTCTTCTTAAAACCAAATAACTGCCCTAAATTTTTTAGTTTCATCAATATTTTTAATATTACTTTAATTATAGAACATTTATTACTGAATAACACGGGACTTTATCAACAAAAAAGCAGCACATGCGTGTACTGCTGGGCGACGGTGATACAACCGCCGTCGCCCACCTACTTCATTTTTGGTAGTTGAGAGCAAGCGAGGCCACCCCACTCTCCAAGGTGTACATATACCCGTGAGAGACCTTGACCTTAAGGTCCTTGTATGGCTCGGGAAGAGTCCAGGGCCCCAATACTAAGTCGCTTCCCGCCGAGATCGACCTACTAGCTATTAGGGTAGACTCAGCCTCACCATCGAGGTAAACATTGGTAGTAACCGCACCCTTGACATCGGTAAAGCCGACTCCGATTTTCAGCTGAAAACATCTTCGTTCCCCCTTGCAAGCCTCAGTCTTGATCGAAGATCCCCGCGCCGGCGTCGGTTCGTAGAATGTTACCGATACCTTACTGGTTACGCTTTCGACCACCAACGCTACCGGCGGATCATATGGCTGATCCGGATCCGGAAACGGAGAAGGAGCCAACCCTCTCTTCGAGCAAGCCACAAAGCTTGCCAAAAGCACGACGACTACGACTGCAATGATCCTATTCATGGTATCCTTCCTTCTTCATTTGTAACCATCTGGGGGTATCCCGGATGGGTTTGTGTGCTATGTCTATATTATAGCACGAAATAGCATCAAAAGTCAAGGAGGCAAAATTGACTGTATGGTAAAAAATGTTATGGTTTGACCAGAACATTAACAGGAGGTTGGAAGAATATGAAAACTCGACTGTATTTTACGTGGCTGGCTTTGATTATTTTAGTTTTTTCCTTAGGATGTAATCGCCTGTTTAAAAATTCTCTGTCCCCTAGCGGATTGGGTAGTGGGCAGGTAAAATATAGAATGATCAGGCCGAATGTGGCATCTGAAGATATGTTAAGAATGTTTTCTGAACCGGAATTATGGGAACAAGCCCTCAAAGACGTAAACATGTTCGGATTTTATAATGGGCATGCCAAATACAATTTTCCAATGGGTGGTCCGAATACCCTTTCTAGTTTTCTAAATGTTGTTCCTGGAGGAGCATTTCGCTGGTTAGGTGAAAGAAATATAAAAATAAATCTTGAGGGCGGTTCTGTCAAACCGCATAATTGTGGCCATCCGCCTGATTCTGAAGTAAATGATGCATTAGAATCTATTGGTAATATCCAGGCTAACGGAGGATTTGTCTGGTCTCTATCAATGGATGAGCCGTTTATCTCGGGCCTTCCCTTAAAAGGAGAAGAGGACCCTAAAAACCCCTTCAGGCCCTGTAAATACACAGTTGAGCAAACCGCAAAATACGTTAAGTACTATATAGATAGCGTTCACAAAAGCTATCCCAATATTCATATTGGCTGGATCGAACCTTACGCATATTTTACAGTTGACGAGATAAAGAGCTTCACTCTAGCACTGGAGAAAGAAGGTGTTCGAATTCCATTTTTTCATCTTGACTTTGATCCCGCATATCAAGACAGAAATATAAGTGCTGATATTCAGGAGCTTAAGAATTTTTTTCAGGGCAGGGGAATAGAGTTTGGGATCATAATAATTGGCGGAGGTGGAACAGATAATGAAACTGCCTGGAGTGGTGCGATGACTATGGCAGATAGGCTTCACAGAACAATAGGTCTTGGCAGTCAGGATTATATTATTGTCCAAAGTTGGTTGGATTATCCCCCGACAAGAGATATTGAAGATTTAAGACTGTTCCCGAATAATCTTCCTGAATCCGATCCGACAAGTTTAACTGGATTTTTTAACCATATGATGCAACTATCAAAGTAAAATAAAACCCCCGTTCACGGGGGTTTTTAAAATTTGAATTTAGTTTTAAACGCTATGGAACTGCCGTTGAGTAGACCGAGAGTGTTGTCTGAATATTTTCCGGCCAAAGAAAGGCCGAGGTGTCTGATAGGAAAATATGTGGCTTCACCTTCAAGAACTAGATTGTTCTTAGGAATTAGGTTCTCAAAATTATGTCTGGTAGTTAGGTACCTCATATCTCCATTAAAATTTAATTTCCAAAGAGTGTATCCTGCATTGATATTTGGACCGATTACCATAACCCACTTATCTTGATAGATAATATTGTAATACACACTATTGCCATATGTATTAATGACTTGACCATTAATCGCAAGCTCAACAGTCTCAAGAAAGTCTGCCGCTCCAACCAATAGGGCAACGCGATAATAATTTTTATTAAAGGTTCCCTGTCCGAAATTAAACGTCGCAAAGAGTGACCTTTTTCTTGTTTGATCATTTACCGCCACATTGTTAGAAAGTAATAAGTCATTGTTATTAACTCTTATATGGTATTCTATTCCGAAACTGCCACGAATCAATCCAATTTTGGTCATTTCGACTTTGCCAACTAAGTCTAAATCATCAATACCGCCTTTTTCTCGATCCGATGTTATTTTTCCGTACAAAAAATACCAGTCGCTATTCGCGCCAGATTCAAGGAATAGCTTGTTTGTTATTTTCTGTCTTTTAGAATAGACGTCGACAGAAATGACTTCTTTCTGAATACCGAATCCTATTTCGGTTTTTGTGGGAGAATTTTGTTGGGCAAAAACGTTTACAGGAATATAGAAAATACCCAGGGTTAATATCAATCGGAGTAGCATCGCAATCCCCACCTTGTAAATGTTCGATTTGAAAATAATTTAATATAAAAAATCGGCTTAGTCAAGCCGATTTTTTATATGGGCTGCGATATCCCTCTCATTCACTCTCTCCTGTTTAGCCGTATCTCTATCTCGAATAGTGACAGTGCCGTCTTCAAGAGTTTGAAAATCTACCGTAACACAAAATGGTGTTCCAATCTCATCCTGGGCATAGTATCTCTTACCTATATTTCCCCTGTCATCCCAAACTATATTGAAGTTGAACTTCAATAATTTATAAATTTCTCTGGCCTTCTCGACAAGTTCCGGCTTGTTTTTGAGTAAAGGGAAAACAGCGGCTTTAAATGGTGCTAATTTAGGATGTAGTTTAAGTACGACCCTGTCCCCCTCTTCATGGTAGGCATCCAGCAATAAAAACAAGAAGGTGCGATCAACGCCACCAGAAGTCTCAACAATGTTGGGAATAAATTTTTCATTTGTTTCTACATCTGTATAGCTAAGATCCTGTCCTGAATACTCAGAATGCCTGGACAAATCCCAATCCCCTCGCCAATGAATACCTTCCATCTCTTTTCCTATAGGCGAAGCCTTGTATTCTATGTCAAAAGCTTTTTCTGCATAATGCGCCAGTTTTTCATGCTCATAAAAACCTAGATTATCTGGATTAGTAAAAATACTTTTATACCAATCCATTCTTTCTGTTTTCCAGTAGTCAAACCATTTTTCCATTTCTGAAGGATGGCAGAACCATTGTAGATCCCACTGCTCAAATTCTCTTTGTCTAAATAAAAAATTCCCGGGTGTAACTTCGTTGCGAAAAGCCTTACCTATCTGACATATACCAAAAGGCACCTTTACCCTGGTTGAGTCTAGAACGTTTTTATAATTCAGATAGATAGTCTGGCAGGCTTCGCCCCTTAAATAAGCATCAGTTTTTTCGCCTTCAATAACACCGAGCTCGGTTGGTACTAAAGTATTAAAAAATTTAGGTTCAGTTAGCGGACCGCCACAATCAGGACATTTGTCACCAATTATATCATCGGCCCTAAAACGATGATGACATTTTTTACACTCTACCAACGGATCAACGAAACTTTTAACGTGCCCGCTAGCCTCCCAAACCTTAGGATTGGTAATTATAGCGCCATCAATTCCTACTATATCTTCATGTTCCTTAGTCATCCACTTCCACCACAAAGACTTTAGATTATTTTTCATCTCCACTCCTAAGGGACCGTAATCATAAAAACCCGCCAACCCGCCATAAATCTCCGAGCCGGGGAAAATAAATCCACGCCGCTTGCAAAGTGATACTATTTTCTCCAACAAATTTTGATCGTTTTTATTCATAACGTTACTACTAATTTACTAATCTTTACGAATACACAAATCCGAGTAATAGGCGTATCCTGTCTCATTCGTATATTTGTAATAATTTGTACATTCGTAGTTATTGAACTGTTCCTTCCCTGGGTCTATCGACTAAACTACTACTGTTCAAATTTCCGCCATTCACAATAATTCCCTGCTTAGTAAAACTGTCCGTTCCAGTAAGCTGTACATCCTCAATCAGCGATAAAACATTTCCCTTCTGGCTGTCAGTCGGTTTTATTTTAATTTTGAAACTTGCTTCGTATTTAGAGGTAACTATGCCCGTACCATATGGTAATGTGCCAAGATTCCAGATAACCTCTGATGAATTTATGTTGAATGTAGGATTCTGGCCAGAATTAGATTTGACCGTATCAACCCACTCAACTCCCTGCGGAAGCCTGCCTACTACCTTAGCAGATTCAACAGCATTGCCTGGATTAGTTAGTTGCCAATGAATAGTATAAAAAGTATCCTCACCGACTCTGGGTGGCAGAGGTCCTGATGAGCCGAAATCAGGATCATTATAATAGGCAGACTGATTAAGACTTGGCTGCGTACCGATTTTGGTCACTAGACTTCCAGCGACAGAGATATCATCGCTATTGAATCCGGTGGGAACATTGGGCGTGCTAAACTTAGCAGAAACCTTAACAAATCGGTCGCTGGTAGCCCCGGTAGATACTGACGGGAAAAAAGATTTAAGAATAATATTAAATCCTACCTGACCTTTTTTATTAGGTTCAAAGTTCAAAAAATCCGGAACGGTAGTTGAGTTCCAGGTAATAGTTTTCGTTGCATCGTCAAAAAACCCACCCCGAGTATCGAGTGTCGCCCAATCAAACATATCACCCTCAAGCTTAACGGACAGATTCATGCCAGACAGATTCATATTAGAATTATTGTTGTATTTAATGTTATAAGCCAATCGGTCACCAGGAGAAGAAGAATAATCAGAAACTCCATTAACTGATGACTCGACTCCCAGAATAGGATTAGAAATAACGGTGGCTACCGAAGCTTTTTGATAGTCAACATAATCCCCTCCTACTTTACGCTTCAAGACAACAGAAACAACTTTGTTCTCCCCCTCCTGACCGCTTATAGTCCCTGTTATCGTTATTCTTCCACCGCTTCCTTTTTTCAAAAGCTTAACCTCCCAGTTATTATTGTTATTTTTAGGTTGAGGATTATATTCTTTGGGCGCAAATCCATCCGGATAATCAAAAGTAAGAATAAGATCGGTAGCGTCCTCATCAGATTCATTTCTATAATCAAGAATATAAGTCACTGACTGTCCGGAAACAGTGTTTGGCGGAGCAACCAATGTAAGGGATATGGGGGTACTGACGATAGTCGTCGAGAGCGTAGCTGTCTTTTCAAATATAGATTTCAAATTACCGGCCCTAAAAGAAAGAGTAACCTTACCAATTTTTATATTGCCTTTTTCACCTATTAAAAATGCTCTTAATTCTTTCTCCCCCTTTTCACCCGGAGCAAGGCTTTCAATATTGAACTCCTCCGAATAATCATCGCTGGTGCCATCGTTGGTTATTACCGTTGAACCTTCGGGATAAAAAAATACAAAATTAAGATCGCTTAAATCACTCCTTGTTTCATTGGAGTATTTGATTTTATATACCACTTCATCTCCGGATGAAGCTTGGGTCGGCCCCTCCAGCTCAAGAACAACATCCTTATCCCTAAATGAAGCTCCGCCAAACCAAAAAGAAGAAACGGCCACTATTAATAGACCGCAGGCAAGCAAAATAAGGTATTTTAGGACTCGGGTAGTCATGCTAGTTTATTTTAACACATAATTTATGAGATTTAACGAGTTAATCCTCTTCTCCGCCAAAGACTCGAAAATAGCATTCATAGCAGGAATAGACAATAATTCTATACTATTCATAGTCGGAGAATATCCCAGAAGACCTATCAAGCTGGCTTGCTTCACCCTAAATAACTCCCGAAAGTCTTCTTGAGTACTGTCTAAATCATCGAGTAGATTATTCAAGAAATCCCATATCCCATTATCTCTCTGATAGTCAAAGACTAGTTTATCAAAAACCTCGGCAAAGAAATAAGCTCCGGCTAAAGATGTTAAATTAGTTTTCATGTTGCCGTATGCTCTTTCTAGTTGGGCACCGGCAATAATAGGAGTTGCTCGCCCATTAATCAACTCGAAATCCACCATATTAAAAATATCTACATGCATCGCCTGGATTGAATTAGGCTTGAGTGCACTCTTAGCAACCGCGGTAATCTTGCCAAACTCTTGAGTATAGCAAGTTACCAGTTGGTCATACTCCCCGGTATTTTGTTTTTTTAGAATAATTGCTTTAGTACGCATTGTGTTAAATAGTTTTCCTCATCATTTTCTCTGCCTGTGCTCCGGGATAGACAAACAATGATTGAAAACCTCCGGAAGACCATCCGAAATTCCTTTCAGTCAGTTTCGGCTTTCCTGTCGGTTTACCTGCCTGCCGGCAGGCAGGTCAATTACTGTTTATACCTATCCCTCTCGCAACGGTTTCGAAAATAATCAGGAAAACTATCCTACTTGGCCATTTTTAATAATTCCAAATTTTATAATACGGGTGGAAAATCCTCCATCCATCTTTTTTAGCTAATTGTTCCCTGATATATGTTTCTGATATTTCTCTGGGTATGGCATTTAATGGTTTGGGCTCATCGCTAAACCACATTGTTCCTATATCTTTTTCGTAAAAAGGCACATTGAATATCTGGCTATACATGGGTATCTTGTATTCTAACATGCCCACTTCTTTATCCTCTACAAGCAAATATTTTTCTAAAAATATCCTAGGGAAAATTTGAAATATAAAAAGAGACGCTAATGGTTTATTATCGTAGCCGTATTTTTCTTTTACATGCCCTAAAAATTCTGAGTAATTTTTCCTATATTCGCCATCAAATTTAACCCAATGCCATTTATTTTCTAATTCCTCGTCTATCATTCTTAGACCTGAAAGAAAAATTTGATCCTTTTTCATATCGCTAAATAACCTGGATAGGGAGTCGAAAGCCAGCATATCCCACTGAACAACAGCAATACTCTCCCAATCTAAATTCCGACCTTTTTTATCATACCAATCTAAAATCATTAAATCTCCGTTTATCCATTTCCAGTCTTCATCGTTACTAGCGGTAAATGCATAAAAGTCATCTAAGTATCCACTAAGTTTATTTTTATATTCATCCGCCGCAGAGATCTCACCACCATAAAGACCGAATATTTTAAGATCCGGATTGTATCTTTTTAACAATTGTAGTCTGTTCTCACAGATATCTAGTTCTTTATAAAACCAGAATAGGATCGCTAATTTCATTTATTTACCTCTGCCATTTTTAGTAATTCTTCAAAAACAACCGGTAATTCAGTTACTCCGGCCTTACTATTAAAGTGTCCTTTATTATGTTCAATTATTATTTTTGAATCGAGCTTATCCCTAAAATCATCCTGATTATCCAGCGGCACATAGGGATCGTTATCAGAAAAAACAGCAACGCTTTAAATTAAATGCTCTTTAGCTTTCGAAAAATTCACCGGCCGACTCATCCAATGCTCGACTACTTCTTCAATGTCCGGACCCGGTTCCAGGCCGGTAAGCCTTTTAAAAAATCCTGCTACAAAAACAATGCCACCGATCTTTATATCTGGGGGTAGTGTTTCGAGGTATCTGATAATGGTCTGACATCCCATGCTATGGCCGACGAAATTTGCTTATCTGGCCTTACAACAGTTTTTGCAACTGCAGGCACCCACTTTTCTATTCTTGGGTTTTCTGCATCGGGAAGCTGGGGAACCTGAACTTCAAATCCATATTCCTCAAGTCTCTGCCTAAGCCACGGAAACCAATTTTCTTCCGGATACCCGTCCCAACCATGAATTATAAATACTCGTTTCATAAAAAATTAAAGTATTAAGAAAATGAGCTAATCCCTGGTCATTTACAGAACGTTCGGAGGCCGAACGGGTAGGGTTTTTGCCGAAGGCAAAAGAGTAAGGCTGAGAAAGAGCTGGCTTGCTCGCTGGGCAAGCCAAGCGGTCTGTAAATGACCAGGGATTAGCGAAAACTCTATTTTCTAACCCCCACCCATATCTTTCTCTGCGGTGCCAAATCAAACTCCTTTCCTACATCATATTTCTTCTTACCCTGTGGTCCGGCAATAAATTCTTTAAGCAATGCTTCTTTCTTAATTTCATCGGACCATTCATGAATCGCCGACGATAAATCCGCATCATCGCTATGCCACTGTCCATAAATCTTATCGTCAAGACGGTAGCCAGCCTCTTTTCTCATATCCTGAATTTGGCGAATTAATTCTCTGGCATAGCCTTCATTTATTAAAGCAGGGTCAAGCTCGGTATCGAGGATAACTTGTACGTCCTGCTTCTTATCATACAAAACTTTTTTAACATTCAGCTCGTCTTTTATTAATTCTTCTAAGTCTTCGGAAAATTTAGATGCCCATTTCAGGGTTGCCGAACGCAACGGTTGGCGAACCTTAAGCTGTTTTTCCTTGCGGACCCCTAATCCGGCCGTCACAACACTCCTGACTTCATCCATTTCGGTTTCAAGTTTTTTATTTATCAGTTTTTTGTTAACAATCGGCCAATCATGCAGATGCACGCTCTCAATTCCCATCTTATGGCCCTTATGCATCCTCCTATGAATATCTTCGGCTATAAAAGGAGTAAAAGGAGCTATAATTTTAGCCAATTCAAGCAATAAGAATCGTAAAACACCTAACGCTTCTTTTCTTTTACGCGAGCGTCTTAGCCACCATTGAGAAAAATCCTCAACTACAAATTTATCAATTGCACGAGCGGCGGTAGTGGGATCGTATGCATCCAATTTATCCGAAACTTCGGCTACAAGCACATTAAATCTCGATAAAATCCATTTATCCAGCAAGTTTTTTGTCGGGTATTCCTTATCCACCTCTGCTTGTTCATGATATAGCTCATAAAACCTGACACAATTTTCAAGAATAAAAATAAAACCCTTGAGCTTTCCCTCAACATCCTTCATAGCAAAATTCTTATACTCACCCGGGGCGTTAATAGTGTAAAAATACCAACGCGCAGCATCGGACCCGACTTTATCCATTACCTCAAAAGGAGAAACGACATTACCCTTAGACTTGGACATCTTTTTACCTTTTTCGTCCAGAACATGGCCAAGAGACATAACATTTTTATATGGGTTGCCCTTACCTAATAAGGTTGAAACAGCAAGTAAAGTATAGAACCAGCCCCTGGTCTGATCAATTCCCTCAACTATAAAATCTGCCGGAAACTGCTCTTTAAATATCTGCTTATAGGGCTTGCCCTGGGCTGTGTCGAACGGCCAATGCCATTGGGCATAGGGCATCGCTCCAGAATCAAACCAGACATCAATTAAATCCGGTATTTTTTTCATTGAAGCTCCGCATTGATCACACTTCAAATACACCAAATCAATCAAGG
>Ga0209542_10018143_pt1 | contig 11424 bp, 11 predicted proteins | sample RifCSPhighO2_01_FD_184028 | JGI IMG/M metagenome (GOLD analysis project Ga0209542, IMG submission 184028) | Soil microbial communities from Rifle, Colorado - Rifle CSP2_plank highO2_0.1 (SPAdes) (version 2) | ecosystem: Environmental > Terrestrial > Deep subsurface > Rock core/Sediment ...
ATGTTGAGGCGCTTGTAAATGAGATAGGTGAGAAGCGGTGTGGCTACGATTACGAGTACCATTCCCGGTCCTTTGGAAAAAAGTCCCAGGATGATGGAAAAAATGAGGAGTGTCAGATATTTCCAGCTGATCCGCCAGCTGGCGGACGAGGAATATTGCAACAAAGCAGTTCCAGCATAGACGAAAAGCGAAAAAGCGAGGATAAGCGCGATGTCGATGTTCACGATGGCAGCTGTAGCGGAAAGCATCGGTTGGAAAGCGACGAGTGTAGAGATGAGGAGACTCTGCCATTCCGATAAACCGGTTTTTCGCGCTGTGAGATAAGTGAGCAGTACGACCAGCGTTCCCAAGACGACCGACAAGAGGCGCATCAAGAAAAAGCGAAAAAAAACAGAATGATCGGAAAAAAGTTTTTCCAGACCGGCTGCGAGAGAATAGTAGATGGAAGGAGTCCCGGAAATGCTCATCGGAGAGGCATCTATATAATGTTTCCAGGAATTTTCGATGACGAGCTCTTCATTCGGGCCGAAGGACGAATCGGAAAAGTTTTGCGTATTTTCATTCTGCCACTTCACTTCATCGAACTGGGTGGCCTGGCCGGATCGGATAATTTCTTCAGAGAAATGGTATGTCACTATGTTACTGCCGGTAGCTGTTTCTTCTGGTCTTTTTTCTATCGGCCAGCTTTTTACTTTTGGTTCCGCTCGATATTGGATAGTCCCGTAGTGGGTTTGCTCGTCTGGTCCCTGAAAAAATGGCAGAAGAATGGAAAAAATAACCCCTTTTGCGATAAAAAGGAGAAGGATACATCCGAGGAAAAGAGCCGGTTTTTGATGAAGAAACATACCTTGTTTTTAGCCAGTATAAGCAGTATACTATGAAAGTATGCTTTTTTGAAGCCTTTTTTTGTTACATCAGTATGCGACAACAGCTATCCCAACACAAGCTTTTACTTCTGGGCGGGGAGGGGTTTATTGGGAGAAATCTGGCCCAATACTTTTCAGAGACAAACGCGTGCCTTTCGGTTGGAAACGAAAAATCTCGTTTCGAAAAAAGGAAGGATCTCTTTTCGCGGGGGAATCCATATGAACAGAAGATTTCTCACGAAAGTGATATTGTCATTCATCTGATCGATAATAATGTTTTGCCGGATTTTTTTGTCGAGCAAGAAAAAAAACTTGTAAGAAATATTGGTCTCAATAAGCGACAGCATATCATACTGTTTTCTTCGGCAGCGATATATGCGAACCCGGATTCGGAATATGGACAAAGGAAACAGCTGTTGGAGAAATTTTATACGGAATATTGCAACGAACGAGGTATTCGGCTGACGATTTTCCGGCTGTTTAATACATTTGGTCCATATCAGGTTCCATACAGACAGGGGAGTTTGGTAAGCAATCTCATTTATAATTATTTGAATCGGAAGAGCACGGAAATCAACGATATGGAGGCCAAGAGAGATTTCATATATTCCCGAGATATCGCAAAATTTGTCACATACGCAATTACAAACAAATTACAGGGAACTCTCGATATCGGTTCCGGAAGACTGACAAGAATCAAAGACCTCATCTCCCTTCTTGAGGAGAAAGTTTTCAAAGATCATATAGATATTGTCGACAAGGGTATCAAAGAAAATATGGCGGGACGACAGGCCACAGGCGATGCAGCGGAATCGATAGATGTGACAGGCCTCGAGAGTGGGTTGATAAAAACAGCGGAGTTTTACAAGGATAACTTGAATATACTCAAGAACTATGTCGAATGAAGAGATAATGAAGAATATTCTGATAATCGGCGCCGGAAGGGCAGGGAAACTGTTGAAGAAAGATATCGACAGCCATCATCCGCGTTGCCAGGTCGTCGGTTTTGTCGATGACAACAAAGATTTGAAAAACTCTTTGCTTTTGGGAAATATCAGCGATATGGCCAGGCTGACGCGCGCGTATGAAATTGACGAAATAGTCATCGCCATCCCTTCGACGGATGGCAAGCTGATACGGAGAATCCTCCTCGAAAACATAAAAAATCGCATCCCTATCAAGATCGTACCGCGTAATCAGAAGATCATCAGTTCAAGCAAAGTCCATTATGCCGCGACCAAAGACCTGGAGGGCGGAGACTTTCTTGGGAGACCATTCGTGCGCCAAAGCGTGGAAAGAGTGAAGAAGTTTTATAGAGGCAAGGTAGTCTTTGTTACCGGAGGCGCCGGATCCATCGGTTCGGACATTGTAAAACAGCTCATTGATTTGGACGTGAAAAAAGTGGTAGTGTACGACAATTCCGAATACCTCATATTTCTTCTTGAACAGCAATTGAAAGAATCCGGTCTGCGGGATCGCTCTGAGCTGATTGTGGGGAGCATTCTCCATTACAACAAATTGAATATGTTGATGAAGCGTATTCGCCCCGATATCGTCTTTCATGCCGCCGCCTACAAGCATGTCCACCTTATGCAGGATAATATTGACGAGGCGATTTACAATAACGTCATTGGGACGAAGCGTGTCATTGACGCGGCGCTTGCGAATGGCGTGAAGCTTTTTACCTTCATTTCTACCGACAAGGTAGTCAATCCGACGAGTATCATGGGTGCCACCAAAAAACTTTGTGAATATTACATCCAAAGCCTGAAGCCGGAAAAAATGAAATTCAATATCGTGCGTTTCGGCAACGTGATCAATTCCAACGGCTCGGCCTTGCCGCTTTTTGAACGGCAGATTGTTTTGCATAAATACGTTACCGTCACTCACAAGAAGATGGAACGTTTTTTTATGTCGATTCGTGAAGCCGCCCAGCTGGTCATAGAAAGCACCGCCAATGGGAAAACCGATGTAATCCATATTCTCAATATGGGTGAGCTGATCAATATTTATGAGATTGCCCTGTGTCTTATCCGTTCCAAAAACCTTGTTCCGGGCAAGGACGTGGAAGTAAGTATCACAGGACTGCGTAAGGGGGAGAAAATGGTAGAAGAGCTTTACACTGAGACTGAAGAAGGGAATATGATCAAGACGGAATCTGGACGGATTTTCTCTCTCAAAAATTATGATCGTTGCCCGGTGGATATAGAGAAAACGCTTGATGAACTTGAGGCTATGGTAAAAAACGGCGTAAAACAAAGCGAGTTAAGTCAGCGATTGAAAAAGATTTTCCCTTCTCTTAAAAATTGTTAAGAAACTTTTTGTGTTTACGAAACTGCTCCAGCAAGACGGTTTTGCCAAGTATAGCCGTATCATAGGTTTGGATTTGCGGTATTTCTTCAAGAGCGGATTTTTTGTCGCGGTACGCTACGGTGTGGTTTCTTTTTTCGGTTTGGCACTTTCTATCGGATTCGCGCGGTTGGGGAGCAAAGCGCTTCTCGGAGAATACCAGTTTGTGCTGGCTTTTTTTGGTTTGGTTTCTGTTTTTTCTCTTCCTGGACTCAACATAGCGGCTTTCAAGGCTGTTACGGAGGGGAGTAATCGGGCGATCATCAAAGCGGTACGTTATAGTTTTTATGGGAGCCTGCTGGGGTTGCCGCTTATTCTTGCGTACGCCGCTTACGTATTCTTTTTTCAAGGTAATACCCTCATGGCGGGAGCGCTTCTTCTGGGTGCGGTTTTCTTCCCATTTTTTTACGCACCCAATACCTGGTATGTGTTCTACGAGGCGCGTTCGCTTTTCCATTCGGTTACCTGGCGGGTTATCCTGACAAGTATCCTTGTTACTGCGGGGCTACTCATTGCTTTGTATTTCCACACCGGGTTATTTCTGCTCCTCATTCTTTACTTTGGTATCAATGCCGTCTCCAGTTGGATTTTCTTTTTGGAAGTTTGGAAAAAAGTAGAGAGAGAGGGGAAAGGAGAAGCAGTCCTGGATACCGGTTACGGGCTCTCTGTTTCAGTTCAAAAGTTTGTTTTTTCTTTGGTGGAAAATCTGCCGGTGCTGGCTATCTCGTTCTTGTTCGGTTTTGAGGCACTGGCACTTTTCCAAATTGCCTATTTTTTCATGAGTGCGATGGCGGGGTTCATGAGTGGCCTGTCGGCGACGTATCTCCCACTTCTCTTTCGTTATAAGCAGCTCGCGTATGGCAGGGTACTGGCGCAAAATATTGTCCTTGGAATTGCGCTTTTTGTGGTCTTTCGGATTTTTCTCGAGGTGTTTTTCATTTTCATGTATGGTGAGGCCTATCGAGAGAGTCTCTCTATCGCTCGCAATCTTTCATTTCTGGTGATACTTTTTCCGCTCAAGACATTTCTTTTAAATTTCTTGACGACACAAAGTAAAAACCTCGCTCTTGTGGGTACTTTTCTTTTCGCTAACGCGGTTTCGCTTATGGTGCTGTATCTAACAAAAAACACTCCTTTCCCAATGAGTGTTTCTTTCTATCTTTATACTCTCAACATTTCCTTAATTATTCCTCTCCTCTTCGTTTACTTTTCTACCGCTTCCAAAAAAACAGATTCGATACGTTCGGAAATGATATCTTGATGAAACTTTGTATTGTAGAGTTCAAGAGAATTTCGTGAGTATTTCTCAAGGAGTTTTGGGTCAAGAAGAAAAGCTTCAATGGAAATATAGAGGAAATCTTCAATAGGCTTGAGCGCGTTTTCTTTTTGCAGGCGAAAAAGATCGGTATAGAAATCTTTCGGATTGTAATACTTACCAAGAAGTTGATAGGTCTTCGTATCATAGTCTTTGAGGGGGTGGTTCGGGTAGACAAGGGCGTTATAGTCATGAATGGCGGCTTCAATGGTCGCGTATTGATCGGTGCATATGATAGGCATGCCCCAAGAAATAGCTTCCACCAAAACGAGGCCGAACCCATCCCGAAAGGTAGGCAGCATAAAGATATCGTGACTCTGATACAGTTCATTCATTTGGTTCTCGTTCAAGTTGGCATCGGTGAGTGTGAGTCCGGGAATATTTCTCATCATTTCAATATCGCTTTCTTTGATTGCGGAGAGGGGAGTGACGATGGTAAGTAAAACGTTGTCATATCGCTCTCGGATTCGGGTGAAAGCATGGGCAAGCTCTATCCCACCTTTCATATAAAAGATTCCGGCAAAGAGAAGTTTGAGAAGCCCGGTGTCTTTTTTGGTGAGAACATTTTTCTTTTCGATGAGCGGATAAATCTGGATTGATTTTTGTTCTATAACCGTGCGAGTTTCTTCACTATACGGAACGGTAGCAAAGAAGCTTTTTTGTCCTGCCGCGCTCATAAAAATGAGCTTTTTTAAATTCTTTCTTCTCACCAAGAAGGAAAAAAGTAGTTGAGCCAGGGGATGGGCTGCAATCTTTGTATCATAGTTATACAGAGCCACACCATTCTCTATGTATACGCAGTATGGCTTATTGGTAAGGAGCATACAGCCATAGGTAAAAAACATATCAGCTTCCGCGTCAAATTTTATCCGTACATTGAGAAGCCCAAAAAAACGGCGTAGCTTGTTGATCCGACTGGTTTTTATACGATGGATCTCTTTTTCGTATGAAGCGGGCAACTGTGTCTTGTAAAAATTACCGCTGGTTGGTTTTTGTACAACAAATTCGAAGCCCTTCAAATATTTTCCGAAGTTTACAATATGTTTTCGGAGATAGGGTTGAAAAAGAACAACATGGTGTTTCATAGTAGCTTATTTTTTCTTCAATATGAGGAGCATGACATGGCCGGTGACAGGAGCCAGGAGTAGGGCGAGGGCATATGTGCTGGCTCTCCCCAAGAAGCTCTTATTGTCATAGAGGGCTTGGAAAAGTGGCTTGAGAAAACCACTTTCATCTTTGAATCCTTTGAAACCATCGTAAGGTTTTTTCTTTACGAGGGAGAAGCCGAGGGATTTAAATTTTTTTATAACGTCTGGAGCATTGAGAGCGAATTGGTAAAAATGCTCTTGGTCAAAATGGTTTTTATCAAAGAGCGGATAGGCCCCAAAGTATGTTTTGAGACGGCGGAGTGGTGACATATAGGGGAACGTGAGGAAAAGGTATCCGCCAGGCTTGAGAACACGCAACATTTCCTTGGCAATAGGATCGTAACCTTCTGGAAAGTGTTCAATCACTCCCAGTGACCAGTAACCGTGAAACGTGGCATCGGGAAACTCAAGCTGGCGTACATCGCCAAGACGGATTTTCAGTTCAGGAATAAGGGTGTTTACTCTTTTGACAGTTTTTTCGGCGAAGTCAACGCCGTAGGCGTCGTAGCCTCTGGCATACAGTGAGTAGACAAAATGTCCTTTACCACAGCCGCCCTCGAGAATTTTTGCTCCGAGTTTCAGGTAATGTTTGGTAGTGGGAAAAACAAAGCGCTCTTTAATGCCGGCAAGGATGCTTTTCTTTAGTTTTTCATCTTCCCATTGGCGATCCCAAAATTCGGGAGTGGCTCTTTGCTCAATATATACAAGCCGTCTGTTTTCCGTATCGTAATAACGCATAAGTTAAGGCTTCCTGGCAATAAGAATAATGTTGAGGGTTAATCCGCGTGTGATAAGCTGATCAAATTTTTTTGCTCCAGGCAAAGTAATTTTTCCTACTCCAAAACAAAACCAGTCAAAGAAAATACCAAAAAGATTGTTTATGAAGTAGAGCGGAGTGAAAAGTATACCCAGACCGAGAGAAGCGAGAAAATAATTCCACAGCTGAATGAGTGTCGTCAGGTAACTGTTGGACTCCTCAAGCTTTTCAATGTGGAAGCTTTTAAAAAGGAGGACAAGCCCAAATTTGGTAAAACGCCAGTAGTCAGCATTCCAATAACGAATGGTGTTTGAGGAGAAGTTATTTATCGGGGCTTGTTCCGGGGTAAGAGGCATGCCATGATTGCGCATGGTTTGCGGTACGGTGACGAGAACCAGCCCACCAGGCTTCAAAACACGCTCAATTTCACGAATTGTTCCTATTGTATCAGGGATGTGTTCGAGGGATTGATTGAGAATAACCGCATCAAAGGAATTATCGGGCAGACCGCTATCCCAGGCATTTCGGACGATGTCAGCCTTTGTTCCAGGATAGGGATCAAGTCCGATATATTCGGAAGTAAAATACCGTGCGTATGGCTTATTCCCGCAGCCAATGTCGAGAACCTTGTGATTTTTGTTGAAACGACACGTAAAATCTTGCACCGCTTTTTCTATCGGTTTTCGGGCGAGATAATTACTCGAAAAAAGGTTTATCATAGGGAAATTGAATTTTTTCTTTAAATCAAGTATACTATAAATACCTTAAATAAAGAAAAAATTCAATTTAGTATTCAGGTGGGTAATATCTTAATTTATCCTTAGGAAATATGCAGGAACAAGAAAACTCACAACCAACAATAGCAGTAGCGGTACCGTGTTATAACGAGGAATTGACTATTGCCAAGGTTATTAGTGACTTTCAAAGAGAGCTGCCGGGAGCCAAAATTTTTATTTTTGACAATAATTCTTCTGACAATACGGTCAAAGTCGCCAAGGAAAACGGGGCAAGAGTTATCTACGAAAAAAAACAGGGCAAAGGGTATGTGATGCAGCGGATGTTTCGCGTTATGGATTCAGATATTCTTATTATGGTTGATGGAGATGGGACGTATTTTGCTGAGGATGTTCATAAATTGATCATGCCGATAATAAATGGTGATGCGGACATGGTTGTTGGGAATAGGCTTCATCAGAAAGATAAAGGCTTTTCTCATTCCCATAGATTTGGTAATGCTGTTTTTAGATTTTTGCTCAACCATCTTTTTGGCACCAATTATCGAGACATTCTTTCCGGTTATCGTGCCATGAAAAAAGACTTCTATCGGAGTATCCCTCTATTGGCAGGTGGTTTTGAAGTGGAAACGGAATTGACACTGCAATCCCTTGATCGAGGTTATTCCATTATGGAAGTCCCGGTCGATTATACGAACCGTCCACAGGGAAGTTATTCAAAAATAAGCAAATTCAAAGATGGGTCGCGGATTATTCTCACTATCATCTCTCTGCTGAGGGATTATCGCCCCATGATATTTTTTTCGTATCTGGGAGGTATTTTCATAGTGATGGGAATATTTTTTGGGAGTGTGGTGATCAAGGAGTATTATCTCACCGGATTTATCACTCGTGTTCCTACGTCCATTCTTTCCATCGCGCTTGTGATCGTCGGAGTGAATGCCATAATCTCCGGGCTTATCTTGAGCGCGGTAGGACGGCGCCAGAAGGAAACAGAAGCTATCATTAAGCAGATAAATAGTAAACCAAGCCGAGACTTGAGTTAGTTTGGTAAATTACAGCAATCTCCTTTTCAAGTCTTTTATAAATTTTGGTAGTACAATTACTGTCAGCGGTTCCAAGAGATAGAGGTAGTTGATCCAAGAATAGTGATATTCTTTTATGTATTTGACTTGTGTTTTTATGGACTGCCACATCTGAGACCTTTGTTTTTCGACTGATATGCCTTGGCCGATTGATCGATAACACAAAAACTCTGAGAGGTTGTAAAATTTCGTACGTGGCACGCATCTGAGCCACAAATCGTAGTCTTGGCCATAGAGGATATTTTTATCATATCCACCGACCTTTTTGATGAGAGCAGTGTCAAAAACCACGCAGCTGTGAGCAAAAGGGTTTCTTTTTATGATACTTTTTTTAATCTCAGCATCGGTTTTTTTTAGGCTGATCTTTACCTCCTTATTGGGCGAGATATTTATATAATTGCAGCCGACAATACCGTATTCTTTGTTTTCTTCCAAAAACTTTATCTGTTTCTCTAGCTTCTCAGCGTGCCAAAAATCATCCGCGTCAATGCGCGCCGTGTACTGCCCATTAGCCAAATCTAAGCCTTGGTTCAGTGATTTGGTGAATCCGATATTTGGATTGTTATTCAACAGTTTCATCGTATCTTGTCCGAATATGCTTTGCCATTTTTTTATTATCTCTGACGTTTGGTCGGTTGACCCGTCATTTACGCATACTATTTCAAAATCTTGGAAAGTTTGTTTTTGGATACTTTCAAAACAGCGATCAAGTGTTTGCGATCCGTTGTGTATGGAGATGAGGATAGAAACTTGAGGATTCATAGTTAAGTGTGGTTATTTAAGAAAAGGCTCCACTCCGTGGCAATTTTATTTAAAGAAAAACTTTCCCCAATAAATAGTTTGGCATTTTTTGAGAGGTTTTTCCTAAGTTCCGGATTTTCCAATATCGTTTTTATCGCTTTGTATATGGCTTCGCTACTTTTTGTCGGTACCAAGATTCCGGTTTGGTTGTTTTCAATCAATTCTTTATTTTCATTGATACCCGTTGTAATAATGGGCAATTCACAAGCCATGGCTTCCATTATGGCATTACTCATTCCTTCGAAAAGAGTGGGGAGAATAAAGAGGTTTGATATTTTGAGAAGATTTGAGACATCGGAACGTTTGCCGAGAAAGAGAATATTATTTTTTGATCGGTAACTTTCGATTTGTTGTTCGAGTTTTTTTCGTTCTTCGCCGTCGCCGACGAGGAGGAGTTTGAGTTTTTGTTTTGGACTGGATCCCGGGTCAGGCCCGGGATGACAAGTGGTGGAAGATGTTCGGAGTCGTTCAAAGGCCTCCAGGAGATACTGGTGACCTTTGTTGATATGAAGGTTGGCAACACAGATGATGACAAAATCATCCGGATCGATACCAAGTGATTTTTTCAGTTCTGAGTCAGGGGTGATAGAGTTGAAGTATTCAATATTGATACCGTTTGGGATGACAGTAATTTTTTCCGGTCGCACGCCAATAGTATCCACGTAGAAGTTTTTGACAGCTTCTGAGTTGGCAAGGTATTGGTTGACGAGTGGTCTGGTGAGCCATTCGAGGATACGCGCGACAAGATACTTCGGATGATTGTAAGTGGTACGAAGGAAGGGAATAATCGGGGTCTGGGAGATGTTACAGAGGGCGAGCCGTCCGAGCATATCGGCATGGAAAAGATAGGTAATGATGATGTCTGGGTTTTCTTCTTTGACAGTTTTTTGAAGCCGCCGGATTCCGGAGATATCAAAGAAGCCGCGGCAGTGAATCGTTTCGACTGTAATGCCGGCAGAGACGAATTTCGGAGTCAGTTCACCGAACGTTTTCAAAGTGATAATTTTGTGTTCGAAATCCTGAAGAAGCGGCAAGGTGCGGAGAAGCATATTTTCGCACCCGCCATTTTCAAGCGATTGGATAATATGGATAATCTTTTTCTTTTGAGGCATGGATTCGGTATTATTGACGACTTATGTATGTTTGTATTTTAGCATAAATGCAAAAGAGCCAGCTACAAACGGGCTCCTCTATAAATTTCCTAGCGAAGTCTTATCTTAAACAGGTTTTTTTTCTAATTTTTCTACTCGGTACTCGAGGGTATTATACTCAATTTTATCAACCTTTTTGTTCAAATCGGCTTTGATATCTTTAATATCTAATTTAATTTCTCCCACATCAGTTTTGAGGCTACTAATATCTGTTCGCATTTCTTTGAACCCCTTATCCATTTTTTCATCCATCTTATCAAAACCTTTGGCCACCATTAGCGCCAAGCCGGCTATAGTTATTTTTTTAGGAGTACTATTTTTCATTTTTACTATTTTTAATATTTAATAACTTCAAAACTGACTCACCACATTTCAGGCATAGTTCCGTGTAATTGCAAAACATGCTACTGCCAACGCCGATATGAACGCTTTTTACGCCTTTTTTAATTGTCTTTTTACAAATATCGCACTTGGTAATGTTCATAGCTACATTGTAACGACCTATGTTAAGAATCAGGGTAAAGAACAGGAGTACATCAAATTTCACCAAGGACAGCTCGCGTTGTTGTAATACCTCGCGGCTTGCCGCGAGGATTATTTATTTGTCTTTTTACAAATATCGCACTTGGTAATGTTCATAGCTACATTGTACTGTTTGACGCTTTTGGTGTCAAATGAAGTTTTTTTTCATCAATATCCATTATTCTGCTTTATAAGGCCATTTAAATGAGGGCTAGAAAACTATTTGACTCCAATACAAGTGATGCCAGCTTCGGGGTGTTCGTATGCCTGAATATTTTTCAAAGAAGCGTCTGAAAACCATTGCTTAATGTCTTCAACATAGTAATAATTGCTTTTCGGGGTGGCGAGGACATCGAAGGCATCATTTAACTTCATATTGAATGGGAAATGGGCATAATATGAGAATGGAAGGCCGTTGGCAAATCTCTCAAGTCCGAAAGTCTCAAGTAGTTTTCCGAAGAGATTGATGAGGTGGACGGCGAATCCGGGGATATAACAGAGCTTGAATAATACTGGTTTCGGCAGTTTTTTCAGGAGAGCGCGGAGCGGTTCGTAGAAATAGATGGCACGAGTGTTGTTCCTCCGGTTGTAGACCCAGATGAGCATTCGCCCGCCCGCTTTCAATACTTTGGGAAGCCGTGAGAATCCCTCCTGCGGTTTGGGCAAGTGGTGAAGGACACCGATGGAATACGCGAG
>Ga0209542_10018144_pt1 | contig 11424 bp, 11 predicted proteins | sample RifCSPhighO2_01_FD_184028 | JGI IMG/M metagenome (GOLD analysis project Ga0209542, IMG submission 184028) | Soil microbial communities from Rifle, Colorado - Rifle CSP2_plank highO2_0.1 (SPAdes) (version 2) | ecosystem: Environmental > Terrestrial > Deep subsurface > Rock core/Sediment ...
AGTCCATTTGATATAAAAATACCGACATCGTAAAATTTCAAAACTTCCACAAGTCCGCCAAAGTGGTCAAGGTCCGGATGCGTGAGCATCACGACGTCTATATATTTTTCTTCGCTCCTGGGCAAAACAGCCTCGAGGGCGTTGAGCACGCGCTTGTTGCGCCCGCCGTCGATAAGAATTTTCACAATATCATTTCCGTTTCTTGAAGAAAGAATTATGAGTTCGCTATCGCCCTGTCCGACATCCAAAAAATAAACGGCGTCTTCTTTCTCTCCCAAAGAAGCTATTAGAATCCCCCACCAAACCCAAATGACAAAACCAGAAAGGATTACTGCGGCAATTTGTTTTTTCTTTGTTGCAATTTCGCGCATTGTTTAAAAATTAAAAAAAATTTTTCATCGCAGGCGAGAAGCGCGCGGTTACACATACCAAAACCGCATAATAAAGAGTGATCGCCACAATATTCATGTCAGGATTAAATGGTACTCGCAACTCATAGAAAACGTCAATGACGAAAGTGATATAGTTGAGCAGAAATGCGGTAAGTTTAGAAAATAAAATTGCAAGCGGTGCAAACGCGGCCATGGTGGCAATGGTAAGAAAGCCGAGAATCATAAGCGGAGGCATAATCATGATTATCATGACATTTGCCGGAATTGCCGAGAAAGAAAAGTTGCTAAAGTTCGCTATAGTAATCGGCGCCACAGCAAGCTGCGCCGCTACTGTTATACAAAGAATATCGCGCCACCCCAAAAATCCGCCGGCGCCAAAAAATGGAAGTCGTGCCAGCGCAGGAGCAAAATAAACAATTGAAAGTGTCGCAAGAAAAGAAAGCTGGAACGCTAGATCAAATACCGGCGCTTTCGGATTCCATGCCGTTATGACAAGCGCGGCAAGAAGTAGTGCGTTGCGTGGGTTATAAAGTCTTCCTGCCTCCTTTGCAAGTCCTGCGATAAAAGCCATTATGGAGGCACGAATAGCCGAAACCTGAAAACCGGTCATTGCCACAAAAAGCGCTACCATAAAGAATGTGGCGAGAAATGTCAGCCGCCTCTTGCCGCCAAAGAAAACACCAAAAAAAACCAATGCGGAAAAAACAATGATTGTCATATTTGATCCAGAAAGCGCGGTGAGATGGAGAGTTCCGCTGAAAGAAAGCTTATTCAAAAATTCTTTAGAAAATTCTTCTCGGTCGCCAAATAAAATTCCCGAAAGAAATGACGCTTCTTGCGCAGTAAATAGTTCGCTGAGCGCGTTTTTTGAATAACCCCGTACTGAATATAGCTTTTCAAAAAATGGGCGCGCTTCGTTTCCAATAATTTCTACATCAGGATAAAATATGCTCCCGTGTATGTGCTCTTTTGCCAAATACGCTCCGTATGAATCTTTTCCGGACAAAACAGGGTTTCCTCGTACACGTACAATGTCTCCATATGAAATGTGCGCATACGGATCAAGATAGACCAAAAACCTCGCTCTGTATGGGCCAAACTGCGAAAGATGACCATCGAACGTGTACGTGTTTCTCGCCTCAATGAGCAAAACCTGGTCATTGGTGCGATACCGCGGTTCACTGACAACCACCCCTTCAAGGCCCGTTACGGCTGCAAGCGAATCTATTGTTTTGTGGTATTCGAAGTCGTCAGCGCTGTAATAGACAGTGCCAGCAAAAAAGAAAAGGGCGAAGGCAATCGCTAATACCGGCTGTATTTTGTAGAAAAAAAAGAACGGTAAAACAATAAGAAGAAAAAGAAGCGCGAGGAGCGGGGAAACCCCGACTCCGCCAGAAATAGCGCCCAAAATAAAAAAGAGTCCGCCCCAAAAGAAAACATCGTTAGCATAAATTTGCCTTCTGCCGCCATGAAGGTCAAGGCTCTCTTTTTGTGGTACCATCATCTCCATGAAACCGATTCTATATCCTCAAGGCAGATTGGCAAGTTTCTGGCGAAAACATAAACAAAATCTCTCGCTTGGAATTGCGCTGTTTTTTGTTGCGCTGATTAGCTTTGGTTTCGGCTACCTTGTGGCGCAAGATGCAGAACATACACCGATTATTATCGAGAAAAATTTAGAAAAATAGGGAGCTTCGATCACTGTTTTTTGGCATGAAACCCGTTGTGTCAAAAAACGGAAAAACCCTCTCCAGCCTAAAATGTCTCCGTATGGCGCGGGGAAGACATGGAAAACTTGCCTGGGTAGGACACGCGTGATAAGGCGCACGCGCATAGATGGTTTTTTGCAAAACAAAAGACCTTGCAGAATATGCAGGGTCTTCATTGTTTCACATACTGTTTCGTAAAATATATTGCGAGGATTGCGCCCAGGTAATTACAGAACAGGTCTTTCGCTGTGTCGGTCGCGTTAAATGTCCACAAGCCGCTTCTCAGGAAATTAAAGAATGCCTCGTATGCCTCCCAAAACACACTTATAACAAAAAGAGCCGTAAGCGCGTAAAAAAATCTTTGATTAAACGGGTGATTCCCTCTGTGTGTTGTAAAAAACCATATTGATGCAAGGGTAACCCACGCGCCTCCCAAAAAATGCATCGGCGAGTCAAACCATGATACATGCCTTTGCCATCCCCAATAAAGATTCCCCGCGTCAAGCGCAAAAATAAAAAAGATGAAAAGAACTAAAAACCAGCCAAAGCGGCGGGTGTTTACACTCAACTATGTTGCTCACACAAACAATGAATCTTTAATGAGAATAACACCGTTACCATAAGATCTCAAGTAAAACAAAAAGACCAGCGTAGAATATATTTTACGTGATACCCGCATAAGGTCTACAAAAACAATGCCTGTAGTCAATTTTGTCTGCGTTCTTTGGCATTATTCTCGTCTTTCGGTTGAGAGCCGTGTAGTTTTTCGCGTCTTTTGATACACCATCTTGAAAAACAAGATAACGTTAAAAACAAGACAAGAAATGCGAGCATTGGGATACTTGTCAATTTCGCCGAATTTCCCGCAATATCACCAATACTTTGCACTTCAGTAATTTCTCCCTGTTCATTTCTAACCGGAAAAATATCGCAAAACCATTTTAAACGACTCGTTTTGTCCATTTTTTTGTGAAGGGGTCCCTCAAAATTCCATGACGCAAGCTTGCTGTCTACCGGCATCTTCCATCCGTTGAACGCAAGGGCTGAATAATTCGCAGAAAAAGAAAACAAAACAAATAGCAGGGTGGTAATAAAAAATACACGGTAAAGGAAAAAGGTTGCCTTAATAAGCCGCGGCACCTTTGCACCCCAGAAATCAGAGGACAAATCTGGCCTCAAGAATACTCTATTTCAAAAAAAATTCAACGCACCGTCTTGAATAGTGCGTTGACCTTTCCAGCGTGATACAGGATACTTGAGTTAGTAATTTGTAACCAAACACCATCAAAAAAGAGGGTGTAGTTTTGTGGCAAAGAAAATCAGCAGAGCGTAAACTTGGAGCTCTACACTTCGAACCATGGGTTCTCAAAACGAATCTTGTTCCAAAATTAGGTTCCTTTGCAAGAAAAGGCAAGCAACGCTGTCTTCTGGAGCAGGACGAAGACGCTGCGTGTATAAGCTCTCGGAGCTTCATCCGGAACCAGTGCTTTTTAACCCCCTTGTAGTTCAATGGATAGAACGCGGGATTCCGGATCCCGTAATGCGGGTTCGATTCCTGCCAGGGGGACACTTTTTAGTGCGGACAGATCGCCTTCTCCGCGTTTCTTGAGTTTGCGACGCTAAAGATATATGATTTTAATAGATTTGTGGCGCATAATGCTTCTTTGTTTAAGCGGGAGCGACGATGACGGAGAAGAACAAAAAAGATATCTTTACTTTTTTTGTTTTTGACCATACAAAAAAACATAAAGGCTCTGCGATCGGATATCAGTGCTTCTACTGTGGCGAAATATACGTCGCGGGGCTGTACACGATTGAAGGATGCCTAAAAATAAACCCACGCGAGTTTTTTGTTGTTTGCAGCGCAGACCAAATAATTCACTATCATTGTGGATACACCCTACCGTTGCCGATACTCTTTTTCAAATTTGAGGAATCGATTGCCTACAAAGAGGCTCTTGGTGAAAAATTTAAAGAAGGTAGCGTAGCAATTATAGCCAAGGAACACCTCGTTGAAACATACATATGTTGCCCAACAATTCACTAAAAGCTCCGCATGCCGGAGCTTTTTTGGAAATTTGCATTTGACGATTGAAGAAAGACGGCGGAGATAGTACAATCAAAAAATTAGGCTCATGCGGGTATGGTTCAATGGTAGAACAGCTGGTTGCCAATCAGCTGATGGGAGTTCGATTCTCCCTACCCGCACTTTTTAAGACTTTTCGCGCCTTCGCGCATCAATCGCCGTTTCTATTTCAGAAATTTTGCGGGTTCTAACATCGTTGTTTTCCTTGTACAGGGAAGTGGACATCTTCAACGCCGCAATAAGTAATTTTTCTGAAAAGAAAACGGCTTTTTGCAAAATAAACGGAGGTTCTAACATTTTTGCGGCACTATACAAATTTATTGATTGGATTATAATAAAATCATGTCAAAAGAATCAATTGAACAAACTTCTGAACGAAAAGAAATTTTAAAAGCAGAATTAGAGGAATTGAAAACCCTTAATGAAAGCCGGGAGCTTTTACAACAGCACTGGAGCGAATTGTTTGAAAAACAAGAAGAACTCGAATCAAAATATTCGTGGGAAGTTCGTTTTGATGAAGAAAAAAAGTACAGAGGCGATAGGAGTTTTCTAGCACCAGCAGACAAAGCGGAATTTGATATTTTAAAAGAGGGAATGGATAGCGTCGAGGCAGAAAGAGACGAACTAGACCGGGAAGTTCTCAAAAAAAGATTTGATCTCGGTTTAAAATACCTTGCTGAAATAAATCAGCAAGAGGATGTAATTTGGCAAGAAATTCACGAACACAATCCAGATCCTCAAAACCACTTCGATATTTTATACTCAAAGCAATGGAGAGCAAAACTAGGTGATAATATAGCGGAGGTGAACATGACCGGAGAAACAGGTCTCTCGTTTTTCGCAGGAATGAAACATGTTGCTGAAAAAATTGGTGATACTAAAGTTTTAGAAGCTCTCAAAACATGGCCGAAAGAGCGAAAACTCAATTTTAATGAAGTTCGCCTTTCATTCTTGATTAGCCCAAAATCCGCGTCAAAAAGAGAAAAAGAAGAATTAGTTCCGGGTCTCGCCGTATCTAAACGATTTGATCATTACGATGAGGCAAGAGATTTAGTAGAAGTTCATTTACCACTTAGTTACGGTGCATATTCCTTTCCGAAGGTTGAAGAAACCGAACAAGACGAAGCAAAAAAAGAAATGATAAGCCTAGCTAAAAAGCTGGGGATTAAATCTTTTTAACCACTATTTTTGGGATAAAAGAGGTTCTAACGTCGTCTATAAAAGTGCACTTTATGAGACTTTTCGCGCTTCGGAACCTCAATCGCCGTTTCTGTTTCAGAAATCTTGCGGGTTCTAACATCGTTTTATTGTCCGTATAGAGAATTGGATTTTTGGATATGGCGAGAACTGATTTATCTGATATAGAAACGGTTTTTTGATGGTTTGACGGAGGTTCTAATAAAAACGCTTCAAAGATGATAAAATAGCAAATATGAATCAGAAACTCACTTTAACTATATTGGTTGTAGTTTTGCTTGCAGCAGGAGGCATGGCATATTACGCTACTATACTGAAAGATCGGGGGATACCGGAATCTACTAAGGAAGCTCCTCTAGACGGTGGAAATAGTATGATTCCTCCGTTAGAATCAGCGGAGTCAGGCAAAGCCGGCGTTGCAGATTGGAAAACTTATCAGAACGAAGAATACCGGTTCAAATTTCAATATCCTCCTGAACTGGATAGTCTGCCGCTTAAGGGCGGCGCTAGAGAGAATCAAATTGAAGCATGGACCATAAAAGACGAGTATAACAACGACCAATTTTATCTAGTGCTTTCCGCTAATAATCTTAGCTCATTTAAATATGTTGATTATACCAGTGGCGGAAAGTATATATTTGACCCAAACAAAAAAACTTGGAGTCTGTCTCTCGGTGTAAATTCGGCAGATTCAGATCAGGAGTATGTTAAAATTTTACGAAATCTAACCCCCAACTTTCTTAATCTACCAATAGAGGCGTACAAATATCGCGGCGGTAGCGGTTATTGTGTATGGGACTCCTACTTAATACCTATTCGCGGAAAAAGCATAATGATTGAATTACAATATAATGTATGCGGAAGTCCGCCTCCGGAGGAAGATATCGCTAAACATAAAACAACTTCTCCTATGATTATTTCCTCTTTCAAGTTTTTGGAATAGCTATATTTTTTTTCAAAATATTGTTCACAAGCAGGTTCTAACGTCGTCTATTAAAGTGCACTACTTTACCTATTAAATAATGTCTGGTACCTTCGGCACATGAAAATTTTAGCCATTGAGACATCCTGTGATGAAACGGCAATAGCTATTTTAGAAATAAAAAAAACTCGCAAAAACGAGGATTTTTCTATTTTGTCCAATCAAGTTTCTTCGCAAATAAAAATTCACCGGCCGTTCGGAGGAGTGGTGCCAAATCTGGCCAAGCGCGAACACATCAAAAATCTACCGATACTTTTAAAAAGGGTTTTAAAGGAAATAACACGCCAACTTGGAAACCGGGTTTCCAAGTTGGATGTAATTGCCGTAACATCGGGCCCAGGCCTGGAACCGGCGCTATGGACGGGAATTAATTTTGCGCAGGAGCTTTCAAAAAAATGGAAATTGCCGCTCGTTGCGGTAAACCATCTTGAAGGACACATTTACTCCGCGTTCATGCGGAATTCTCAATTTTCAATTTCCAATTCTCAATTATTTCCGCTGCTTACATTAATAGTTTCGGGCGGACACACGGAGCTGGTGCTTACCAAAAAACATCTCTCGCATAAAATTTTAGGCGAGACTTTTGACGACGCCGCCGGAGAGGCGTTCGACAAGGTGGCGCGGATGCTCAAACTTCCCTATCCGGGCGGGCCGGAGATTTCAAAAATGGCCAAATTGGGAAATCCAAAAATTATTACTTTTCCCCGCCCAATGATAAATTCTAAAGATTTGAATTTCAGTTTTTCCGGCCTGAAGACAGCGGTGCTTTATAAGCTTCGGGAAAATCCTTCGTTTTTTTCGCGCTTAACCCTCTCTACGGGGGCTCCGACGCGCATTCAAAAAACGAAGGATTTTCCCTCAGCCGCAGATTTTGCCGCTTCCTTTGAGCAAGCCGTCGTTGATGTTCTCGTTTTAAAAACACTAAAAGCGGTTGAGAAATATATGCCGAAAACCGTGGCTTTGGGCGGCGGAGTGGCAGCCAACGACAAATTGCGGGAAGAGTTGAGCCGTACGCTACACGCCATAGGCCATACACTTTTGCTCCCCGAAAAGCAATTCACCGGCGACAACGCTGCAATGATCGCCGTCGCCGCTTATTTTAAAGTCAAAGCGAAGAAATTCGCCAAGCCGGACTCAATTAAAGCAGAGGGCGGCCTGAAATTGTAAAACAGCCTAAAAACTGGCATAATTTAGGGTACTGGTCCCGTTAGAAATAGCGGACGCCTGTTTTATTCATGTCTTTAGCAAATCAAACAAAATTATTGGCAAGCATCACCGCGGATCATTTTTTAGCGTCCGCGTCCTATTTCTAACGGGATGAACAGCATTTTCGATAAACCTTACGAACCGAAAGATCATGAGGAAAGCATCTACCGGATGTGGGAAGAATCCGGCTTTTTTGATCCGGATAAACTGCCGCCGCCTTCTGCGGGGCAGGCCTCCGAACGCAAAGAAAAATTTTCCATGGTCCTTCCTCCGCCAAACGTAACTGGCGTGCTTCATATCGGCCACGCGCTTACCATAACTATTGAAGATATACTTGCGAGATACCAGCGGATGCGCGGCAAAAAAACCTTATGGCTTCCGGGAACGGACCACGCCTCCATCGCGACGGAAACAAAATTCTTAAAAGAAAAAAAAATAAACCGCAACGAATACAATGGAAAGCGGGATGAATTCATTAATTTAGTAAATAATTACGCTCTGCAAAATCAAAATGTTATCATCAAACAAATTCGCGCCATAGGAGCGTCGCTCGACTGGTCGCGCATTGCTTTTACACTGGACGAAAAAAGACAGCGCGCGGTATATGAGGCGTTTTTCCGGATGAATAAAGCGGATCTCGTCAAGCACGGCGAATATCTTATAAATTGGGACACAAAAGGGCAGACAACCGTTTCCGACGACGAAATAGAATATGAAACGGTAAAAGGCTCGCTCTATACATTTAAATACAGCAAAGATTTTCCCGTCCCCATCGCCACTACCCGTCCTGAAACAAAGCTTGGCGACGTTGCCGTCGCTGTTCATCCCGAAGGAAAATGGAAAAAATATATCGGAAAAGAATACAACATTGAAAATTTTGTCGGCACGAAGCTAAATATAAGAATTGTCGGTGACGAGGCGGCGGACCCGGAATTTGGCACTGGTGCCGTGGGGATAACTCCAGCACACTCAAAAATAGACAGCGAGATAGCGCAAAGGCACGGCCTCCCCGTAAAACAGGTCATAAACGAATACGGACTCATCATCAACACCGGAACGGACTGGGACGGTAAAATTAAAATTAAAGAGGTAAGGGAAAAAATAATTGAATGGCTGAAAAATGAAAAATTACTGGAAAAAGAAGAGATTATCGAGCACAACGTCGCGAAAGCCCAGCGTTCAGGCGGAATGATTGAAATTCTTCCCAAGCGCCACCAATTTTTTATTTCGGTAAACACGCCCATTACCGAACGCGGCGGTAAAACTTTAAAAGATCTCATTCGGGAAGCGGTTGAGGGCGGCAAAATAAAAATAATCCCGGAGCATTTTGAAAAGATATATTTTCACTGGATAGATAATCTGCATGACTGGAACATTAGCAGGCAAGTTTGGTATGGGCATAGAATCCCGGCGTGGTACCATGAACCGAAATGCGTGCCACGACAAGGGCACGAAGGAGATATCGCTAAATGCAAGGAATTCATCATTTCCGCAGAAAAACCGAAGTGCGAATTTTGCGACGCGGAGTTCGCGCAGGGCACGGATACCTTTGATACCTGGTTTTCCTCGGGATTATGGACATTTTCCACGCTCGGATGGCCTGATGAAACCGACGACCTGAAAAATTTTCATCCGACCGACGTGCTGGAAACCGGCTACGATATTCTTTTCTTTTGGATAGCAAAGATGATCCTCATGTCCACGTTCCTTCTCGGAGACGTCCCGTTCCGCACGGTGTATCTGCACGGCTTGGTAAGAGATGAAAACAAGCAAAAAATGTCAAAATCGCTCGGCAATGTAATTAATCCGCTGGACATGACGGCAAAATATGGAACAGACGCTCTCCGGATGGCCTTGATATTCGGTACCGCTCCCGGCACCGATTCGGTAATCTCTGAAGACAAGATCAAAGGCATGAGAAATTTTTCGAACAAACTCTGGAACATCGCGCGGTTTGTCCTGACAAACACAGTTCCGACAGATGTGGCAGAACCGAAAAAGCAAACTGACGCGGACAAAGATATTTTGGAAAAACTTGCCCTGGCCGAAAAAAACACAACTAAAAATTTGGAGCGGTTCCAAATACATGAATCAGCGCAGGAAATTTATCAGTTTGCCTGGCACGAATTCGCCGATGTTTATCTGGAAGCATCAAAGCTCCAGTTGAAAGACGGCGCGCTGGAAAAAAATACAAAAATCGTTCTCCGGCATATCCTCAAAAGGACACTTGTGCTCCTCCACCCATTCATGCCGTTCATTACGGAAAAAATTTGGCAGGAGATACATCCGGGAGAAAATAAAATATTAATGGTTGAAACATGGCCGCAATGACGACGCCTTATCTTTTGATGTATATCATACTTCTCGGCTTCATACCCCCGGTATTGTGGCTTATTTTTTGGTTAAAAGAAGATTCAAGCCCGGAACCACGGAAAGAGATCATGATAGTATTTCTTGCCGGCATGGCGGTAGTCGCTATCGCGATACTCCTCGAAAACTTTTTTAACCAGAGCAACAAATATTTCAGGGATGTTTACAGATACGGCACGAATTATTTTCAGGCAATGAATCTTATCGGTTTCGCGTTCATCGAGGAGCTTTCCAAAATGGCAGCCGCCTTATTTACGGCGCTCCGCAGCAAGTATTTTGACGAGCCGGTGGATGCCATGATTTATATGGTAACCGCTGCAATGGGCTTCGCGGCGCTCGAGAACATGCTTTTTATCGCCGACAGCCTTCAGCACGGCGTAAATCAGACTATCCTTGTCAGCGCATTTCGTTTTATAAACGCCGTGCTCCTGCACGCGGGAACTGCTATCGCCATAGGCGCCGGATTCGCGTTCACCTATTTTCACCACGAAAAGAGACTCCGCGAGCTGGTATTTGCTATCCTCTTTAGCACGCTGTTGCATGCCGCCTATAACTTTTTTATAATTAATAATGAGAGTATGACCGTGGGGGTGCCCGGGCAGATCCTGGCAACACTCCTCGTGCTCGCCGGCGCCATAGCTGGCTTGCTAATGTTTGAGAAAGCAAGGCGCATAATACCTTGGTCCTAATTCATATATTAGTAAATTATTAGTAATTAGTAGTGTATGGAAAAACGTTCATTTTTTGAAAGGCTAACCGGCAGTGTAAAGCTGGATCCGACTGCGGAGCTGGTAGCTTCCCGGACATTGAGCATTAAGCCGATGGATCCGGGAGGCAACCGGAAAACGGCTGAAATCCAAGCCGCAGTGACACAGGAAGAAGAGGAGGCCACGCTGACGGCGGACGTTTACCAAACGCCCGATGAAATAGTGGTCCAAACCATAGTTGCTGGCATCAAGCCCGAAGACGTTGATGTGTCGATTTCACAGGATTCAATAACCATAAGTGGGAAACGCGAAAAAACACGGGAAGTAACGAACAGTGATTATTTTTATCAGGAACTTTATTGGGGGTCTTTCAGCCGATCAGTACTCCTCCCGCAAGAGATCGATCCGGACGAAGCGGAGGCGACGATAAAAAACGGCCTTCTCACGGTGCGCCTCCCTAAACTAGACCGCACGAAAATCCAAAAATTGAGGGTAAAGAATGAATAAGAAAAACCGCTCGCATGCGTGAGCGGTTTTTTTATCACTTGAAAAATCCCCCAAAATCTGACAGAATAAATATAGCTTTTGCGGTTTCCCCCTCGTAGTTCAATGGACAGAACAGGGCTCTTCTAAGGCCTTGATGGGGGTTCGATTCCCTCCGAGGGGACAAAATCAATAATTAAATTTTGGGTTTTTGAGGAAGTCTTTGTGCTCCTGTAGTTTTTTGTCTATTGCCAAAAGGCTCTCTTTTTTTAAGGAAACAACTTTGGATGTG
>Ga0209542_10018145_pt1 | contig 11424 bp, 11 predicted proteins | sample RifCSPhighO2_01_FD_184028 | JGI IMG/M metagenome (GOLD analysis project Ga0209542, IMG submission 184028) | Soil microbial communities from Rifle, Colorado - Rifle CSP2_plank highO2_0.1 (SPAdes) (version 2) | ecosystem: Environmental > Terrestrial > Deep subsurface > Rock core/Sediment ...
GTTGTCTTTGACGACTCTTAAGATAGAGTTGAAAGGAGGTTGAAAAGAGATAAAAAATGAGATTTAATTTTAGGAAAATTTCTGCTTTAGCTAGTACCGCATTAATGATTGGTATGACTGCAGGAGTTGCTGCTGCTGCAAATTATCCGGCACCTTTCGTGTCTGGAGGAGCTGCAGACGTAGCTATTGTCTATGGTACGGGAGCTGGTGTTTCTGCCCTTGACGTTGTTCAAGCAGGAAATATACAATCCAGCCTTCAGTCATTCATGACTGGAACAACTGGAGGAGGCTCAACGAGTACTTCTGGAGAAACAGTATCATTGGACACAAGCGCCGATAGAATCTGGCTTAATACTTCGCTAAACGCGGTAAAATCAACCTTAACAAAGACAGACCTTCCAACAGTTCTTAAAGACTATACTTTCTCAGGAGATGTTACATCAAAAGTGACATCAACAATAAAGCTTATAGCGGGAGCTGCTGCTGGGGGAGAGAATTCTGGTAGGGTTGTTTTTGTAAAACAGCCATCATCAAGTGATGATCCTGTTATTGGTATAAGCATGGGTACAAGCGCAACTTCAAATTCGTTGTATAATGCTTCGGCTACTATGAGTGCTGTTAACTTCACACATGCAGACTCAGAAGGTGAAGAGATTATGCTTTTCGGGCAATCTTTCACTGTTGCTTCTGAAACAGATCTTACAAGTATCGTTTTGTTGAAAGACGCTGAAAAGGTCGATTTAACAAGCGACGCACCTACTGCGACGGTTACTGTTGGCGGAAGCCAATACACAATCGAACTTGTTTCTGCTTCTGACACTAGTGCTACTGTAAGAGTAACAGATAGTGCAGGAGTTAGTGCTTCAAAAGAAATCAATGAGGCTGCTTCAAAAAGAGTTAATGGAATAGATATTGCTGTTACAAATGCAGACGAAACCAATTTGAAATTATCCGCAACTGTTACTGCTGGTTCTGAAAAGATCACTTTGACGGCTGGCTCGGTAGTTACTGTTGGTGAAAATGACGACCCTATTGACGGAACCTTAGCGTACGTCACTGGAGGAAACGGTGCTGCAACAGAGATAGCAATAGCTGTATTCAGGCCTGACTCAACAAATGACGCTATCCTTCCAGGAACATCCTTCGTGGACCCTGTATTCGGAAGCTTCAAAGTTGACTTCGCTGGCTTGACTTCACCTTTAGATGATGCAAACAGGGATATGATTTCTGTAGGAGTGGCTGGAGACGATACCATGACCTTGAAGTTCACAGAGCAAGGCGGAAATGAAAAAAGTATAGACTTTGCACACAACGAAAGTGGAGTATGGAAACTTGGAGATGACTCAAACTTCAGTATTGCAACAACAGAGATGGCAAATCTATCTTATTCAAGCAATATTGGTACTGGAGGACTTTATACGGTTGATGACGGAGCTTCAAAATTCGTAGTAATAGGAAATGAAGACTATGGACACTTATTGGAGTTATACGATGTTTACAACCAGACAACTGGTTCAAGCGCCATAACAAACGATAGAGTAAAGTTCAAAGACGTCTTTACTGGGAGTACATATGAAACAACTTTCTCTGCTACAGAAGGTTCTGGAACAATCGATGTTGATGGTAAGAGATACACTGTTTACTTTAATGGAACAGGAGAAGCTGCTTACGTACAGATTAAATATCCAACAAGTGACTCTTCTACTGTGAACTCTTATGTGGTGTTCCCAACAATAGAGACAAAGCAAGGTGCTTTGATTCAGCTTTATCAGCCAACGCTATTAAACCTGACTGACATGAATTCGTCTACAGGTAGAAATGACGCGGTAGCTGGAACTCAAGCTATTGGTGGCGGTGCACAAATATTACTATTGCCTGATGGTGATGGTTATACTAGTGTGACCCTTACAAACAATGCTACAGCCGGCTATGATTCATCATGGGAAGTTGGGTCAAATACAACAGCCGACTTGACTACAAACACAACGGCAACTACTTATAACGCAATAGGTCTTAACACAAACATAACGTTTACTGTTGGAACTATAAGTTATAGATTAACATCTGTTGGAGTGGCAAATCTGACACAGATTACTGTGGTTACCCCAGAAGGAACTGCTCAAGATAGTGATGCAGCAATAGATAACCCCGGACTTGTAGTCTTTGAAGCCAAAGACGATAATACAGCGTATCATGCATTAGTTGTTGACTTAGAGTCAACGCCTCCTGGAACAAGTACAGATGGTGTTGGTGTTAATGACGTGTTGTTCTCATCAGATTACTATCACGCTGCTGCAACAAGAGCAAGCGATAGTGACTTCACAGAAGATGTGGACTGGTTTGGATTACACACAACAGTAGATGCAAGCGACTCTGATCAAAAGACAGTTACAATAAGCTATCCTAGGGATCAGGTATATGCGCAACTATTCATTGGTGCTAGTGGCTCTACTGTAACAGGCGGATCAACGCCCGGAGGAGCAACACAGCTTGGAGAAGTTCTTGTAAGAGACTCAGAAGTAGGCTCAGTAGGTTCAAAGAACCTAGTAGTTGTCGGTGGTAGCTGTATTAATTCAGTTGCTGCTGGCTTAGTCGGTGGAGCTAGTTGTGGGTCTGCATGGACTACTGCAACAGGTGTTGGTTCAGGACAGTTCTTGATACAATCTTTCGCTAGAGATAGTGGCAAGGTTGCATTACTTGTTGCTGGTTATGAGGCAGCTGATACTGTAAATGCCGCAACATACTTGAGAACACAGGCTGTTGATACTGCTAGTGGTAAGAAGTATATTGGTACTTCATCTACAAGCGCAACACTTCAGGTAGCTTAGTTAGGCAAAAAACTTTTTAATTTATTTTTTCTTTTTCTTTTTTTTAAGGGCTAGTGGAAACTGTATAAGAGAAGAAAAAGCTTGCTTTAGTTTCAATAGACTTTGGGATATTGGAACTAGTGTAAATCTTTGATTTACTCTTTCTTCTTTTTTTAAGAGTTAGCGGGAGCTGAAGTAATTTAAATTTAACTAAAACTACCGGCCACCAATAGAAACCTTTAAATACTTACACAGAATATAATTAAATACACATAACGCGGGGGGTATAATATGACAACTCTAACATTAGCTGTTCCGGATGAAATGAAGAAGAAAATGGAGTCTTTTCCAGAGATGAACTGGTCTGAAGTAGCTCGGCAAGCATTTAGGCAGAAGATAGAAGATATGGATTTTCTTAGAAAATTCAAAGAAAAGAGCAAACTTACCGAAGCGGATGCTTTGAGATTAGGTAAAGAAGTTAGTAAATCTGTAAGTGGTAGATTGAGAAAGATGGCGAGGTAAATATGGATCTTGTCATTGATGCCAATGTTCTATTTTCAGCTTTGATTAAAGATAGCTTTGCTTACAATCTTCTCTTTAGTGACACATTCCATATTTTTACTCCAGAATACATTTTTACAGAACTAGAAAAACACAAAGATGAAATTCTTGAGAAAACAGAGCGAACAACAGGGGAATTCTTTAGGCTTGTTGAAACATTGAAAAGAAGAATTGTTATTGTTCCGCTTGAAGAGCTGGTTCCTTATGTTGAAGAAGCAGAAAAGCTTACTCCCGACTCTGATGATATGGCTTATTTTGCACTTGCATTGAAATTGAACTGTGCAATTTGGAGTAATGACAAGAAGTTGAAAGATCAGAATAAAATTAGGATCTATAACACTCACGAATTAAGTAAAATAAGTGGGCACCTCTAAAATATTGCCTGTTTCGCAGATTATTGATAAAAATCCCTGAGCAAGAAGTTTATGCTTAAACTTCAAACTCCCAACTGCAACACTTTTAATAGAGTTCTAGTGGTAGCCTTGACAAATAGCAAAATTGTATGTAAAAATAAAGCGAAAAACATTAAAGGGGAAAAATCATGTTCTCTTTATGTCTAAACTTTTTGAATCACTAAAATATTTCACTGTGATGTTCCAAATAAGAACTAATTATTTTAAATATATCAGAGCTGTATTTCTATATAGATTGAAACGTAATGTAGAATTCCCAAGAGCAATCTTAAAACTTAAAAATGCAAAATTTATAACCAGAGAGAATAGCATGGATATTGCCCATTTATCAAATTTTTACGAAAGAGAAACCACAAATCTATTATTAAGATTAAATCCGAAAACTTTCATAGATGTTGGGGCGCATATTGGAAGGTTTTCCATAATTTTAGCGAAACAGGGGTCTAAAGTAATTTCCATAGAGCCAAGTAAAGATAATTTTGAACAGCTGAATAAAAACATAGAATTAAACAACTTACATGGTAAAATAAATGGAATTAATATTGGATGTTCAGATAGAAGTGGAGAGAAAATATTATATTTCATTCCTGGAAATGAGGGACTGACTTCTCTTGAAGAGAGAGAGAGAGAGAGAGCCAAGAAAGAAATTATCAAAACTGAAAGATTGGACAATATCTGCAAAAACCTTCATCTAAATTCAAAATCAATAGATGTAATTAAAGCAGATGTAGAGGGTTTTGAATTGAATGTTCTGAAAGGTTCATATAATATACTTAAAAACGCCTCGCCTTTGTTAATTATAGAGATAACTGATAAAAAGAAAGAAAAACCAATAAAAAACTTTCTTGCCAAATTTGATTTTATCAATAAAGAAATTCTTGATGGAAGAAACTTTATTTTTATGAAGAGATAAATTCTTACCTTATTTCTTTGCATCTTAAACTTTATAAATCTCCATTCATCCTTTTTTGTATGAAAAGACTTGTTTCAAAAGAAGAACAGGAAAGACTTAGAAAAAAAAATCAATGGACTGTTGGGTTAATTCTTGTTTTTTTGATGGTTGCCAGCACTCTTGGCTTTGCAATACAAAGCAATCTTGGAAGTTCTGGAGCTGGAAATGAAAATCCAAGTAAATTAACTTACAATGGTTTTGAGTTTACGAATGCAAATGGGTTTTGGGTTTTTGGTAATTTTGTTTTTAGATACAACCCAGAAGAAACCCCCGATATAGGCTCTGGCTTAAGTAATATAGAAGAATACAGAGGAAAGCCTGTTTATATACAATCTGAAAATGAAGTTGCCGGAGCCGAAGCATATGTAAATCTTGCGCAAGTTGCAGAAAGAGTGCAGGAAGCCTGTATTGAAAACGGCGGCGTGTGTGTCGAGGGCTTGCCAGTAAAAACTTGTAGCGATAATTTTGTAATAATAAGAGAAAAAGAGGCTTCAAGCATAAGCCAAGTTGATGGTTGCGTTTACATAGAAGGCGAAAAAGAAGATTTAGTAAAGTTAGTTGATCAATTTTTGTTCAAGATTTTGGGAATAAGATAGATAGTAGGAATATTAATAAAGAGATATAAATGTTAAAGTAAGTAATTGATAAAGGTTTTAGCAATTTGACGCTTTCATATTAAAATCTAAAGGTTCTACTAATAAAACAATTTTAAAAATAAAATATGGCAAAAAAAACAAGAAAAAAGGTGGGAAAAAGAGGGAAAATGAAAGAAGTTAAAGAGGAACTTCCAAAAAAAGAACAGGCAACTAATCAGAATAAAATCTTAAGGAATTTTTTTATTGGGATGGCAATTCTTGTGGTATTAATTGTTAGTATAGTGTACATTATTCAGTATACAAAAAAATTTGAATATAGGGGGGTTGATTTTAAGATTGTTAAATCTGGGAATTTGGTTTTTTATAATACAAAAATACCGGTAGTAGTTGACGGAAAGAACGCAGAGTATAATTTTTATCTGAGAAGTGACCCAAGAAAGCTAGAAGAAGAAGTGTCTTTTAATGGAGATTTAGATTTAGCGCAAAACCTTGTTCTTAACAGCACAGAAGACTTTAATTGCGACGGTTTTGGCGTTATAGCTACTGCAAATCTCGTAAATCTTTATAAGGTTTCGGGAATAAATGTGATAAAAGACCAAAATGCTACCTGTGATTCTGAAGGAAGATACGCATTTATTAATCTTCAAAAGGGAAGCGAAACACGAATTGATAAAGTCGGGCCTGCGTGCTATAACGTAAATATAAGCAACTGCGAAATTCTCGAAGCCACGGAAAGACTCATGCTGGAATCTTTTATCGAAATTAACAAATTGATGTGATGATTAAAGTAAAGAAGTAAGAAGTTATTAAAAGTTAAATAAAATATACGGTTTTTTAAGATAAAACTGCCTCAATAGTTAACTTTAATCTTGTGTTATTAGCATATTTTTCTTTCTTTATTTAATCTATTTTAACATCAATTTGTTGAATGTGTCTTCTTCTTGTTTTTTATATTGCTGAATTTACTTTTAAATTTGTTCCAGAGCATATAGTAAGCCACAAAAATCAAAGTTGATGTTATAAGTGTAATTGCAATTATCATCTTAATAATAGGATCTATATCGCTTCCAAAAAACATTCCTGTAAAAATCAGTATAGACGCCCATATTCCTGCCCCAAGACAGGTAAATAAAGAAAATCTCCATAAGTTCATTCTAGCAAAACCGGCAGGAAGCGAGATTATATGCCTTACAAAAGGAATTAATCTACCAATAAAAGTAGTAATTTCCCCGTGTTTTTCAAAATAAGCCTCTGTTTTTTTGATTTTTTCCTTATTTAAAAAAAGAAATTTGCCGTATTTATCTATAAAAAAATCCACGGACTTCCTGCCAATAAAAAAGGCAAGTGCATAATTAAATAAAGCCCCTAGCAAGCTTCCTAAAATAGCTAAAAAAAGAACCAAGAAAAAATTCATTTCGCCTTTTGCAATTAGAACTCCTGCGGGTATAAGAATTATCTCACTCGGCAGCGGAAAAATAGAACTTTCAATAGCCATTCCTATAAAAATCCCAAGGTAACCCATTTCCTTTATGATTAAAAGAATGGCCTCTATGACAGAATAAAAAATTTCAATTAACATTTTAAGTTTATACTATTTTAGCCAACTACACTTCGTTTCTTTCGTATTAATATTTACTGTTAACATAAAGACTTACCAATAATGATATACACGAAATCAAAAATTTAACTTAACCAAGATTGATTTTACTTCTATTAACAAACTATTCTTTTTTATTATTTTCATTTTATTTTTTTCACTCTGGATTGACTATACAGGAATTTTATATCAGAGTAAATTGGTATTTCTTTTATCCTGAAAACTTTTACTTGGATGAACCAGATTCCTATGACAAAAAGCGTGCTTAATGCGTACCAGAATATTATATGAGTTATGTCAAAAAATGAAGAACCAGAAATTGCGAGCAGACTAAGAAGGAAAATTCTTATTATATTTATTGCTAAAAAAACCAGGAATGAAAAGAGAATCATGTAAATCCTTGTTTTTGTTTTTATACCGCTTGTAGTTAGATTAAGAATAAGCAGGAAATAGTAGGCAGAGCCAGCAACACAAGCTTCAATAATTTCTATCGGAAGATTTTGATTTATAATAATTACAATATTTGAAATTAAAGAAGCATCAAAAAGCAAATTCAATAAAAAATATACAGGGTAAACTGTTAATGGAGTGAAAATAGTATAAAAGAGCCATAAATTCGGCAAAGCAATTACCACAAGAAGAATATAGCGGAAAAAAATCCCGAAAATTGTTTTTGCATCAGTACTCTTATTCATAACGATAAACAATAGAAATACATTTAAATAATTTCGTTTCTGTAAGTTCTTAATAGGTAGGTTATAGAATAATGAAGTTCTCCAAGATAAGAAAATTTGTTTTAATAAACACGATTATTATTTTTTTGCTGCTTCTGGCTTTTTATTTTGATAACCAGGTAATATATCTCATAGGCATGATAAGAAACAGCATTTTGACTGATTTTTTTATGGGAATTACTTTTGTGAGTTCTATTTTGATAATATTTGTTTTCCTAACTATATTGTTTATAAGAGAACGCAGAAGAAGATGGATTTTGCCGCTTTGGGCAACATTGGTTATTGATATAATTGTAGGGTTTTTATTAAAAATTGTAATTCAAAGACAAAGACCATTTGAGCTTGGATTTATTACACTAATTGACGGCTTGCAAAAAGCGAGTTATTATGTTTGGAATTTTTCTTTTCCATCTTTTCAGACAATGATGATTTTTTCTGCAATTCCGTTCTTGGACAAGGAATTTCCCAAGTTCAAGTACGTGTGGGTTGCGTTTGCATGTGTCGTTGCTCTATCAAGGGTTTATCTTGGAGTGCATTTTGCCAGCGACGTGATTGCCGGCGCTTTGCTTGGTTATGCTATTGGATTTTTTATTGCAAAAACAGCAGAAAGAAAATTCTGGAAGAGGGAGATTTGAGAAGAAGTGGTAAAAGAAAGAAGAATTTTATCTTATTGGAACTGGATTTGCAGAATCTACTGGAACTCTTTTATTTGGTAAGGTTAAGGGGTCAACAATTGCAAAGTATGGTCTATTAACTGAACGTGTCCACGAAGGAGTTAATTTTTCTATAAGAACAGTATCACCAACATTGTATAATAAATCAAGAACTCTTGCTTTAGAACCATAATGAAATACAGCGATTTTATTTCCTAATAAATCAATTATTGTTGTATATCTATCACTACCAAAGAAACCAGATCCTGGCGAAAAAGATTCAGACAATATAACACCTTTTCCTACTGGCTCAGTTTTACCACACCCAGCAACCCCCAAAAGTCCAGTCAAAGCGAGGGAAGTTAATGTTCTTCTTTTCATTTTAAATTATTCAAATCAAAGAATAAAACAAATTTATTTCTTCCTTGCAACTCTTACTGCAACAACTATAATCACAACAACAAGTATGATGTTGTGATATGCAATTGCCCAAAGTGTCCAGTTTTGTCCTTCGAAAAGATTTCCAAGAGCTCCTGCTCTTGACTTTGGTTCTATATTGACTGATACTGGTTGTCTGACTACTTCGCTTCCTGAAGTAGATTCTATGAAGAATGTGTAATTTCCTGAAGCATCTTCGTTAACTTCCATAGTGAAGACGACATCTCTTGATTGTCCGGCAGTTAAAACAACTGTACTTTGATCTACTGATACAGAGTCTGCCCATTCTGTGAATCCTGCTGCGCCTATTTTGTAGGTCTTTGTTTCAACATCATTATTGGTTATTGTTGCTTTTATTACTAGGCTATCGCCAGCTGTTCCTCCGGAAACCAAACTTGCTGCGACTGTAACTGCTCCTGTCCCACCGACGCCGCAGTTACCTTCAACTTTGAAAGGAACAGTAAATTCTGAATCGTCGTCATCAAAGTCGTTTTGGTATACATCTCCATCTTCATCATTAACCTGGAATGTTAGAGCGTAAAACTTGCCTGCAGTAGTATCTTGAACATTAAGGTTTCTTGGAACATTGAAATCAAATGACAAAGGCTGACGATCAAATGCATCCATGTCTCCAACTTCTATGGTTTTGCTTACGCCAAGAACGCTTTCCCTGCCAAAGACCTCAACAGAAACTTCATCCTGGTCGCTGTCTCCGATATTCCAAACATCTGCAGAAACCTGTACTGTTTCTCCGCATTGAACAACTTCTGGAATTTCAACATTGTTTACAACTACAAAATCACTTTCAATAATTATAGAGGCTGTTTCGAAATCAGAAGTGCATGTTTCTGGCGAAGTTGTATTGTCAACAGTTCCTGTAGCCACGACATAAAGCCTATAATGACTTCCATCGTTTAAATCCTCAAAGTCAACATCAAGATCATCATCTATCTTGAAAGTAACTGTAAATGTTTCCTGGTCATCGTCTTTGATATTGACTTCGTCTTCTTCATCGAGGTCAATTACCCAGTCTCCTGATTGAGTGTCCCAAAGGCCCCATTCAACAGAAACATCATCAACATCATCATTTCCATTGTTTTCCACTTGGAGTTCAACTTCAATTTCTTCAAGAGGGAACCATTCATCGTCTTTTCCGAAAGTACCATATTGCAATCCGTTGTTTTGGAAGTCTATCTTTTTAACATTCAAGCTTCCTGGATTTCCTGTTGTTGTGCATGCTGTGACTTCTGGAGGAATATCTGAACTTGAAGTTCCTTCAACCAATACATTATCTAATCTACAGAAGTCTGCTTGTGCATCGCTTGTGCATTCAAACCTTAATCTAAAGTTTGCATTATTATTTGCTGATGTAGGAAGATTAAATGTTTTTAGCACGAAGGTGGTGTCATCTGGTGTTGTGTTTAATGTTTCTTCTAATGTAGTGAAAGTAACTCCATCAAGTGACCATGATGCCTTGAATTCCTCTTCAGAATCAAAACCAACTAATTGTCTATCATATTTAACAGTAATACTTGTAAATCCAGAAGTGCTAATTGTTCTTTGAAGAGTAGAAGTTCCGTTTGTTGGAGTTGCTGATGCATTGCCTGGCTTTGCTTCTGCAAAAGTTCCAGTGTTATTCCATGCTGTTCCAGGTAAGGCTGTTGGACTGTTTGTTACTGTCCAGCTGTTTAGGTTCCCATCATTAAAATCATCAGAAAGTATTGTCACAGCACTTACTGCACTCATTACAAGCACAAGTGCTAAAACTCCGACGAAAAACAAACCAAGTTGTTTAGTTTTCATTTTTATTGTGTCATTCAGCAGTTACTATGGTTTATAAATATTTATATTATTGAGCATATGAGTTTTTTCCATGAAAAACGCATGGTTTACGACGATAGTCTGTGTGAAGTTGGCTAAGGGGTAAATTCGATTGCTTTTTTAACGCGTGTAATTTAATCGCTTCCTAGAAAAAGCCAGAAAAGGAAAGTTTATATAATTTTGTAAACAACGCAATCTAAGAAAATGGGTGAGGTAATTTATGAATTTCCAAAGAAAAGATTTTTCATAATTGGTGGGATATTATTGCTTTTATATTTATCCTACTTCTTATTTTTTAGGTCTATCTTAGCTGGATTTTATGTACTAAGAGGCACTTATTACATCGGATTTGTGGGGCTTTTGTTAGGGTTCGGGACTTTAATACTAATAAAAAAGGTATTTTTAGATTCTAAAGGCACGTATGTGATTGTATTTATACACCTTGCAACCTCGCTTCTCATATCATCTCTTGCTATATTCTTTCTCCCACTTGTAACTATTGCTGGGCTTATAATGACTGGGCTTTTTGCCTCTGGAAGCGGTGATATTCTTGGCTTGATTTTTTTTATTCCTCTTTTTTCTATTATATCCCTTATCGCATTGATTATAATTCTCTGTTTATGGATAGTTCCAATAATTAAATTTAAATTCCAAAGAAAAATTTTCATTTTGTTGGTGATAGTATTGTCTTTGCTGTTTTATTTTTTCGTTTTGTGGAAAGTAGTTGGTTTACTTCAACCCGGAGCGAGAGGGGGGCAATATGGAGAAGCTGCTAACTTAGCCCAAGCACAAATACAGGAAAAAACAATAAATGTAAGCACCGCGTCAAATCTTTTGGTTAGTGAGGTGACA
>Ga0209542_10018146_pt1 | contig 11423 bp, 11 predicted proteins | sample RifCSPhighO2_01_FD_184028 | JGI IMG/M metagenome (GOLD analysis project Ga0209542, IMG submission 184028) | Soil microbial communities from Rifle, Colorado - Rifle CSP2_plank highO2_0.1 (SPAdes) (version 2) | ecosystem: Environmental > Terrestrial > Deep subsurface > Rock core/Sediment ...
CTGTACAGGTAAGATGCCACCTCCCTCGCCGAAAGTTTCGGACGGGTGAAGGTATAGTCTGCGCTCCTAGAAATAGGGGACTACGTGACGAGAGGACCGGAGTGAACTGACCACTGGTCTGCCAGCTCTTCTGCCAAGAGGAACGCTGGGTAGCTATGTCGGGAAAGGATAAGCGCTGAAAGCATCTAAGCGCGAAGCCGACTTTAAGATGAGTAATCATTACGATCCGTCAGAGATGATGACGTTGATAGGCTTTAGCTGTAAGTACCGCAAGGTATTGAGGCGAGAAGTACTAATAGATCAGGTTTCCGTCCTCTATCGAGGGGACGAGAGGTTTGAGAGCCGCAATGATTTGTGGTCTACAAATGTTTTGGTTTTACCTAATTTGTAAGTTTCGTTGGGGGGTATTTGCGGGCGCTGGCTGTTAACCAGGGCTGCACGGCTGAAACATGCGCCCCCCGCCAAATTCGGCCGATTTCTAAGTTGAAATCGGCCTCCAATGAAGCTCACAAGTTCATGTCTAAAGGTAGTGGTGGCTCAACGCGAGTGATACACCCGTTCTCATTCCGAACACGGAAGTTAAGACTCGTAGTGCCGATGGTAGTCTCTGTCACAGGAGGCGAGAGTAGGTAGCTGCCACGACCTTTGTACATGAACGCCGGGGTCAGTCACACATAATTTTCTGCTGAAAATTTGCGCGACCCCGCCTCGGTTCGACAGCCTCCGGCTTTGAAAAAGTGCCCCGCGCTTTTTCAACCCGTTCCATTCCGACCGGAAGCATGCTCCGCGGCGACCTGCCCCGTAGCCAACGCGAAGCGTTGTGGTACTGGGGTGGTAGTCCCGGTCACACGGGGCGAGAGTAGCTAATCGCCAGGACAAAGTACTCAATCTAATTTTCTCCTCCCAAAATAACCCATAAAATAAGGGGTTTTTACCCTTTGCAGGTTTTGTTTTTGTAAACAGGAAGCCCCGGCCGATGCGGCCGGGGCTCTTCGCTACGCGGTGACTTCGGAGAGATCCAAAACCGCCCGCTGTATATAAATGCCGTGAGGGATGACGGTCTTTTTGATCTCGTTTACCTTGTCGATCCGCTGCATGCGACTCGACTCTTCGTCGGTAAAGTGCGGATCGGCCACAAACAAGTCGACATCGCCCTCGGGGACGGTCACCACGGTCCACGGCCGCCCGCGAGCATTGATAGTCTGGCCGCCTACAAGCGCTGGCATCAGAAACCTCCTGTGACAAAACCACTCCAACACTATACAAAAACGGGCTACAATACAAGGTATGACACTTAGTTGGAGCGGGCGGAGACAATTGCTTTATACGACCGTCGGGGCGGTTGTTTTGGCCGTGCTTCTTCTTTATGTATACGTACAGTACTTTACCAACGCGCCCACCTGTTTTGACGGCAAGTTTAATAGCGACGAACGCGGGGTAGACTGCGGCGGTGCTTGCGCGCTCTTTTGTGCGGCTGACACCCGCGCGCCGGTGGTGCTGTGGTCGCGGGCGTTTGAGGTCGCCGCCAACACTTATACCGCGGCCGCGTACGTGCAAAACCCCAACCCCGGCGCCGCGGCCCGCAATGTCGCCTACTCTTTCCAATTATTCGACGACAAAAACTTGCTCGTGACCGAGCGCGTGGGCACTATCAACATTCCGCCGCTCCAGACGGTGCCCTTTATCGACCCCAACATCAATGTGGGCAACCGCACGGTCACCAAAGCAATCTTTTCCTTCTCCGCAAACCCGGTGTGGACAAAAGTGGGCAGCTTGCCCGCGCTGCGCGCGACCGAGCAGTACCTCGCCCCCGACGCCTCGCAGCTGCGCGCGACCATACTCAACGACTCTATTGAGGACGCCAGAAAGGTCACCGTCGCGGCGGTGCTCTTTGACAACAAGGGCATAGCCCGCGCCGCCTCAAAGAGTCTCCTTTCGGCGGTGCCGCGCAAAGGGTCTGCGCCGGTTGTCTTTACCTGGAGCGGCGGCGTCCAAAATATTGTCCGTGCAGAAATTACCATCCTCCCTTCCTTTTGATGACCCCCATCAGGTTCGACATCAAAAAAAGCTCCATAGACTGGGTCGCGTTCGGCTGTGCGCTCCCGCTTGCGCTTTTGGGGCTCGTGACGATGAACTCGTTCCAAGCTTCAGACCCATTCTTTTTTAGGCAGATTCTCTGGATTGTCGCGGGGGTGGCGGTCTTTTTTGTCGCGGCAAAAGTAGACTGGCGCTTTTTGCGCAAGGGTTCCACCGTCGCAATACTTTTTGCCGCGGTACTCGTCCCTCTTGTGACACTGATAGTGTTTGGCACTGCGACTAAGGGCGCAAAGTCGTGGTTTGACTTCGGCGGCTTTGCTCTGCAGCCCGTCGAGTTTGTAAAGCTCGCGCTCATCATCGCTCTGGCAAAGTACTTCTCCCGCCGGCACATAGAGATAGCCAACATCCGCCACATCCTCGTCTCCGGCGCCTATGCGGCTATTGTGTTTGTATTGGTGGCACTCCAGCCAGATTTTGGCTCGGCCATCATCATCGCGCTCATTTGGCTGGGGCTGGTGCTCCTCTCCGGCATCTCGCGCGCACACCTCTTTGCAGTAGTGGGGCTTAGCGTTGTGGCCTTTGCGGGGCTGTGGTTTTTCGGTTTCGAGGACTATCAAAAGACGCGCGTACTGACCTTTATATATCCGCTCGCGGACATCCACGGCGCGGGCTATAACGCTTACCAGTCGACCGTTGCGGTGGGCTCGGGGCAGTGGCTCGGCAAGGGGATAGGCTACGGCACGCAAAGCAAGCTGCGGTTCCTCCCCGAGTATCAAACCGACTTTATATTTGCGGCGTTTGCCGAGGAGTGGGGCTTTGTCGGCGTGGTGCTGCTCTTTTCTCTATACGGCGCGCTGTTTTGGCGCATTGTTGCGGCCGCAGGCCGCGGGGCATCAAATTTTGAAACGCTCTTCGCACTCGGCGTGTTGTGTTACTTCGGCGCGCACTTTTTGTTGCACGTGGGTATCAACGTCGGGCTCTTGCCGGTCACGGGCACGACGATACCGTTTATGAGCTACGGCGGCAGCCACCTCGTAGCCGAATTCTTGGCGCTCGGCATCCTCTCCGGACAAGCGGCCTACGCGCGCGCGGGCAGGCGCGACTCGGGCAGTGAGTGGAGCGGGGGATATGATGAGTAGACTAGTATAGTGTAGCGGTTTCGGCGACCATTTTTTGGAGGGAGAATTCTTGCTCGACTTTTTTTTGCAGCGCGGCGGCGAGTTTTTGGCGTAGGGTTGCGTCGTCGAGCAGCGAGGCGAGCGCATCGCGCAGCACTTTTTCATCTTTTGGCCTGACCAACAACCCGGCGCCCTCGCCCAAGACATCCACAATCCCCGGTATGTTACTCCCCACCGCGGGGAGCCCTGCAGCGGCGGCCTCAAGCAATACGTAGGGCAGGCCTTCTTTGACCGAGGGGAGGACAAAAATATCAAAGGCTTTGAGATATTTGTACCCGTCGGGCAAAAAGCCGCTCATGCGCATGTGTCCACCAAGCCCACTTTCTTGTATAAGCGCTTCCAAAAACCTTTGTTCCTCGCCGCCGCCGATGATGCACAGCACAAAGTCGCGGCCCGCGCGCTTGAGCTCCGCAGCAGCATGAATGAGCGTATGATAATTTTTATTCCACGTCAGCTCGCCAAGTGCTCCGATTACCACCGCTTCGGGCGAAAGACCGAGGGCGTCTCGCGCGTCCTCGCGCGGCATAAATTGGAGCGGTCCCAGGCCATTATGTATTAGCACTGCTTTACCGGTGCCCACGCGCGTAAGGTTGTCCCGCGAGATAACGATGACTTTGTGGCAGAGCAAGAACGTCAACTGGCTCGCGAGCCAAATGGCCGCACGCGACAGTGTATTGCGGTCCTCGTCCCACGCAAGTCCGTGCGAGGTAAATATAATAGTTTTAATGCCCACGAGCCGCGCCGCAAGCGCGCCTATGCCGCCCGCTTTTGATGAATTGAGATGCACGACATCGGGTCGCTCTTGCTTAAAAATCCGCACCAACTCGCCCAAGACTTTAAATTCTTTAAAAACAGAAATGTCGCGCTGGAACGACGGGATAGAAACAGTATGTATTCCTGCCGCACCCAACTTTTCCGCAAGCAATCCATTGCCGCCGAGCGCGACGCAGACGTCAAACCGGTCTTTGGGCAGGGCAGTGGCAAGGTCAAACACATAGCGTTGGGCGCCGCCCCAATTGCTCTTGGTTATTACATACAGTATTTTTTTCATGCTTCGCATGTGACTTTCTTTTTCATTATTTTGCCCCGACGCTCGTAGAGGTCGGGGAGCCGACCAAGGCGTCGGCTTTGTAACTTGTTAATTCCTGCATTTGTTTTATTATAGCTTTAATTGTATGACCACCGCTTTTCGACCCCGGACACTGGTCCTGTTTGTCGGGGACCTGCTCGCTTTTGTCTTGGCCTTGTGGCTGTCGCTCTTTCTGCGCGTTTTTGAGGCGCCGAGCCAAATGCTGTTTGTCGCGCACCTGGTGCCTTTTAGTCTGCTCTTTGTCGCGTGGGTGGCGGTCTTTTTTATCGCGGGCCTCTACGAAAGCCGCTTGCTTGCCCTTGCCCGCCGGGCGCTTTCTACAACTCTGCTCGCGGCCCAAACGTTTAATCTCATCATTGCAGCGCTCTTTTTCTTTTTTGTGCCGCTGTTCGGCATCGCGCCCAAGACTCTTCTGTTTATTTATTTGGCAGTCTCGTTTCTGCTCGTGCTCCTTTGGCGCGCGGGCATCTTTCCCTCGCTTGGGATGCAAAAGCCCGAGCCGGTGGCGGTCCTTGGCACCGGCCCGGAGCTTGTAGAGGTGCTGGATGCGCTTGGCGCGGCGCATCGCCCGCCTATAACAATAGTGCCCGCCGCGCCCGGCGTGCCGGCGGTCAGCTTGGCATCTTTGTACGAAGAAATGTTCGGGCGGGTATTGCTCTCGAGTGTTGACGACCGGTGGCTCGCGGACAATCTTCCCCGCTACACGCGTACGCTCTACGACCCACTCAAGCGGGCTATTGATATTTTGATAGCGTTGCCGGCCGGCGTTATTTCTTTGATTGTTTATCCGTTTGTCGCGTTGGCAATCAAACTCGAAGACGGCGGAGCGGTGTTTATCTGGCAAGGGCGCGTGGGCGAGGGGGGCCGCATCGTATACATGCCGAAGTTCCGCTCGATGGAGCGCAATGACACCGACCTCGCGAGCCTCTCGCATGGGACAAATCGTGTAACCGTAGTTGGTCGTATCTTGCGCGCGACGCGGGTGGATGAACTGCCGCAGCTGTGGAGCGTGGTGCGCGGCGACCTCTCGCTCATCGGTCCGCGCCCCGAGTTGCCCTCGGGCGTTGCGTTGTATGAAAAAGAAATCCCGTACTATGGCCTGCGCCACCTTATCAAGCCCGGGCTCTCCGGTTGGGCGTACCTCAACCAATACAATGACCCGCACCACGGGGTTGCCATGGAAGAGACGCGCACCAAGCTCTCCTATGACCTCTATTACTTAAAACACCGCTCCTTGGTGCTCGACCTGACCATCGCGCTTAAAACCATAGCAAAACTCTTAACCCGCCGCGGGGTTTAGAGGCCCTTATTTGGTATTGTTTACAGCTCACGGTCGTTAAAAATAAACAATAACTAAAAAACTTACCCCCGGCACTAGGCCGGGGGTTTTTATGCTCGAACATCATCACTGCTCGGCTTTGGCGACTTTATTTTTGAGTCGTTGCAGTGCGCCCATCAGGTCTTCAATCCACTGAACGCCGCCGAACTCGACCCGATTGTACATCTTGCTCAGATCGTCGGTCACGCCGAGATAGGCTTTGCCGCTTTGGGGATCGAACTCAATGTCGACCATTCCGTTCATCACAACGACCCGCTCGACATCGTTGTTGTCTGATTTTTTGCCGCCCATAATATACAACTCCTACTTTGGTGCAAATCTTCGAAACTGTGCCATAAATCTAAAAATAAAACAAGTACTGTAAAAATGTCGTTATTTTTGGTATGGTTGAGCGCATGTTCAGGATACGGTACGCGTCGGTCGTTATTCTTATTGCCGCTCTGGCCATAGGCTTTTTTGTATGGAATACCACCGGCCCAGGCTCGACAGGCCAGAGCGGGCGGTTTGATTTTAAGCTCGGGCTCGACCTATCGGGCGGGACGCACCTGGTCTACGACATCGACACCAGCAAGGCCAGCTCGGCCGACCGCGGCGACGCGCTGGTGGCGCTCACGCAGGTTATTGAGCGGCGGGTCAACGCCTTCGGCGTCGGCGAGCCGGTGGTCCAAATCGAGCAGGGCGGCGCGCTCGGCACCGGACAGTACCGCTTGGTAGTAGAGCTCCCCGGCGTCACCGACACGCAGGCGGCCATTAAGAGCATCGGTGAGACGCCGCTCCTCGAGTTTAAGCTGGTCAAAGCGGGCCAAGAGGGCAACCTGGCCGACGCGCAGGGCAACCCCGTTGCCGCTTCGTTTGAGGACACGGGCTTGACCGGCAAATTCCTCTCGCGCGCGTCGCTGCAGTTTGGCAACGGCTCCTCGCAAGCGCTTGCCACGCCGACCGTCCGGGTCGACTTTAACAGCGAGGGGGCCAAGCTCTTCGGCGACATCACCTCGGCCAACGTGGGCCGCGAGCTGGGCATCTTCCTCGACGGCAAGCTGCTCTCGGCGCCGGTCATCCAGGACAAGATTACCGACGGCACGGCAATAATCAGCGGCAACTTTTCCGCCGAGGCGGCGCGCGACATGGTGCGCAATCTCAACTTGGGCGCCCTGCCGCTCCCCATCGCGCTCGAGTCGACGCAGTCGATAGGCGCCACGCTCGGCGATGAGGCCTTGCGCGCAGGGCTCGTCGCGGGCTTGGTCGGCTTCCTCGCACTCGCTCTCTTTATGATTTTTTGGTACCGCCTGCCGGGGTTGGTGGCGGTGGTGTCACTCGTCATCTACGTGGTACTCATGCTCGCTATTTTTAAACTCATACCGGTGGTGCTCACCTCGGCTGGCATCGCGGGCTTTATACTGTCGGTCGGCCTTGCGGTCGACGCCAACGTGCTTATTGCCGAGCGGCTTAAAGAGGAGCTTGCGGCGGGCAAAAAGGCGCAGGATGCTATACGCGAGGGCTTTGCCCGCGCGTGGCTCGCCATCCGCGACAGTAATACCGCGCACATTATTGCGGCGGTGATACTCTTTTGGTTTGCGAGCTCGCTTATCAAGGGCTTTGCGCTTGTCTTCGGGCTCGGCGTTGTGGTGTCTATGCTCACCGCCATCACCGTGTCGCGCACGTTTATACTCGCGCTGGGCTTGGATGAGCAGTCGCGTATTGGGCGCTTCTTGATGCTATCGGGCTGGCACCGGTAGATATGAATCCCGTTAGAAGGTTCACAAATTACTCTACTTACAAAAATTTATAAAGTAACAATATCTTTTATGCCTTCTAACGGGATGAACATTTCTAAAAATCTTAAATACTTTTTTATCCTCCCCGGGCTCCTCTCGCTTGTCGCGGTCATCGCGCTTGGGTTTTGGGGCCTGCGCCCCGGCATCGACCTTGCGGGCGGCTCGCTCCTCCAAGTCACCTACCAAGACAACCGACCACCGGTACAACAGGTACAAAAAATAACAGAACCACTTGAGCTGGGCGAAATGCGCGTACAGCCCGCCGACACGGCGAGCTATATCATCCGCACCCGCGCACTCTCAAACGATGAGCACAATAACCTCTCAACCGTGCTCGGCGGGCTCGGCGCCATGCAGGAAGACCAATTTACCACCATTGGCCCGACCATCGGCGCCGAGCTTTTGCAAAAAGCGTGGATAGCGATTGCGCTTGTGGTGCTTTGTACGATTATATTTATAGCGTGGGCATTCCGCGGGGTGTCCAAACCCGTACAGTCGTGGAAGTACGGCATCGTCGCCATCGTCACACTGCTGCACGACATCCTTGTGCCAGCGGGGCTCTTTGCGGTACTCGGGCACTTTGTGGGCGCCGAGGTGGATGCGCTGTTTATTGTCGCGCTCTTGACCATCCTTGGCATCTCAATCAACGACACCATAGTTGTGTTTGACCGCATCCGCGAGAACCTGCGCCTCAATGAAGACAAGGGCAAGCGCGAGGAGTTTGAGGAGGTGGTGGGGCGCAGTATCACACAGACTATTGCCCGCTCTATCAACACCAGCCTGACCGTAGTCATCGTACTTGCGGCGCTCTACTTCCTTGGGCCGGTGGTGACCAAAAACTTTGCCCTGACCCTCATTGTCGGTATGATAGCCGGCACCTACTCATCGATATTCCTCGCCTCGCCCCTGTTGGTGGCGTGGCAAAAGTGGTCTGCGTCTGGAGCTAAGAAGTAAGGGGTATACTTTGGGCATAAAAGTTACATACGATAAACTCTTGCTTTCTTCATCTATATTCGATATCGTTACTGTATGAAGAAAAAGCTTCGAGCCAAGAAAATAAAAAGCACCAGCCTCACGACCTTTCCTGTACTCATTGAGCAGGACGAAAATGGCATATATGTAGGCACGGTATCTTCGTTGCGCTCATGCTACACGCAGGGCAGAACACTTGCCGAACTGTATAAAAACTTACAAGAGGTTGTTTGGCTTTCGTTAGAAGTGGAAAAAGAGTATTTCGACACGAAACCTAGTACGAGCCGCATCGTCGGATTCCAAAACATCGCGTTTAAAGTATAACGATGCCGCATCTATCGCCTATTTCACCGAGGAAGTTGATGCGGATTATTGAGCGAGAAGGGTTTGAGTGGGTTAAAACTAAAGGAAGTCACCGTTTTTATTTGCACGAGGACGGTCGCACTACGAGTGTGCCGGTCCACGGCGGGCAAGAAGTAGGTATTGGCCTCTTGCACCCAATTCTCAAAGACCTTAAATGGTCTGTCGAAGAGTTTCACCGTCAATTACGAAAATAAAGACATTAAGAGATAGCCGGCACCTACCCCTCAATATTCCTCGCGTCTCCTCTCCTCGTAGCCTGGCAAAAGTGGTCGGATAAAAAGTAGGGGTATACTTGAAATATGGAAATCATTGTTGATTTGAAGGGCTGTAAAGACGAAAAATCGGTACTTCTTAAATTAGGAGAGACTTTTGGGTGGGTAGGTTGGGGTGAAAATTGGGACGCCCTCAATGACTCGCTCCATTATTTGGAGGGTGGTGCCGTCGGTGCAACTAAAAATTTTGAGCTTCCCTTGAAAGTAAGTATTCAGAACTATCAAGATTTTAAGAATGTCCAACCGGAAAAATTTCAAATTTTGAAAGAGGTTTTTGAATCAAATGCGGAAGAGTATAAAAAGGAAGGGAAATCATTTGAGATAGCTTTTTAAACACACGCGACTACCTTGCGTGTCTCCGTCACGCTCGGTAGTGTGTATAACTCGCATTGCTCGGGTGCGATAATGGAGGCATGAAACTCCGGTTTACCTATCACGCTCAGTCGCAAGCGTTGGCTCGCTCCATAGCCGAGTCTCGTGTAGCGAATACTATTCGGAATCCGGATGGAGTAGCACCGGCGGCGGGCAATGCCACTCTGTACCGCAAAAAATATGAAAATGGTATACTGATAGTCGTATGCGTAAGAAAAGCCAAAAACGAATATCTCGTCCTGACCACGTACTATCGATAAAGCGGGGCAGTACGGTGATGACCTACGACAAGGAGGCTGATGCTGCCTATTTTTCTGTAAAAAAGGGTAGGGTGGCTCGTACCGTCGAATTGCAAAATTGGCTCCTTGCGGACGTAGACAAAAAGGGAATATTGCTCGGAATCGAGATGCTCTTTGTTTCTGACCGGATACCCAAAAGGAGCATCGCTTCGGCGTTTAAGGCAGGCAGAATTCCTGTCGCGGTTTAAGTGTCAAAAACGGTCTGCACGCGGGGCTAAGAAGTAGACAGGGGTTTGAAAGAAGTTTAAAGAGCTATCCACAGGTTGCCTAGAGTGACTAACCCTGTACAATTTTTAGTGGCAGAACCGTTCTCCTGTCCTAGCAGAGCGTGGTCCTCGGTAGAGCCCTGAATCCCTGGGCGCCGACCCAAATTTTTGGCATGGACCTGTGTGGGGTATTTGTGGTATGAGCTTTGGCGACTTCCGATCTTATGAGGGTCCGGAGGGAACCAACCGCACCCCTGTTTCCCATACGTTTTGCCAGAAGGGCGGCGCTCACCTCTGAACGTCGCCCTTCTTCCTTGCTTGACTTGAGCGGGGGAGCGACTATACTGTCCCTACTGCCTTTGGGGCGGTTTTTATTTGACCTCGGGTTACTCAAGCCCCGGGGTCGCAACAGCAAAGACAAGGCCTAAGACAGGGTACGTTGACAACAACGAATAAAAACATTGCCGGCGCAAGGTCGGTAGTGAATTGATCACACCAAGTTTATTTGTAAGTGTAGGAGCCTACGAATAAACGATCAAAAACGTGACCTACTGTACAAGCGGTAGGTCATGGCAAGTGAAATCAAGGGAAACATATCTCAACAGAGACTGTAAAAAGTTTTGGTTGGGCACTTTTCTCTTGTTCCGTTCAAATCGAGCAAAGAGCACTAAGCTCTAATAAATAGAGTTTGATCCTAGCTCAGGATGAATGCTGGCGGCGTGCCTTAGGCATGCAAGTCTTAAGGGTTTAGACGCAAGTTTATGCCCTTGGCAGACGAGGTAGTAATACACAGGTACGCACCGAAGAGTCCGGGATATTCTGTCGAAAGACAGCGCAATACCGGATGGCCTCCGACCTCGCAAGAGCGTCGGAGTAAAGGAGCAATCCACTCTTTGAGCGGCCTGTGCCGCATCAGCTAGTTGGTAAGGTAACGGCTTACCAAGGCTACGACGCGTAGGGGAGCTGAGAGGCTGACCCCCACCGATGGAACTGAGACACGGTCCATACATCTACGGATGGCTGCAGTCAAGAATCTTCGACAATGGACGAAAGTCTGATCGAGCGACGCCGCGTGCTGGACGAAGTCCTTCGGGACGTAAACAGCTTTTATGGGGGAAGAAGTAATTGACATTACCCCAAGAATAAGGGGCTCCTAACTCTGTGCCAGCAGGAGCGGTAATACAGAGGCCCCGAGCATTATCCGGAATCACTGGGCGTAAAGGGTGTGTAGGCGGTCGTATTAGTCTTTCGTGAAAGCTTTTGGGCTCAACCCAGAAAACGCGGGAGAAACGGTACGGCTACGAGGACGTAAGAGGTACAGGGAACTCATAGTGTAGGGGTGAAATCCGTTGATATTATGGGGAACACCAAATGCGAAGGCACTGTACTGGTACGCTCCTGACGCTGAAACACGAAAGCGTGGGAATCGAACGGGATTAGATACCCCGGTAGTCCACGCCCTAAACGATCACAACTGGCTATAAGGAGTATCGACCCTCTTTGTGGCGAAGCTAACGCGT
>Ga0209542_10018150_pt1 | contig 11422 bp, 11 predicted proteins | sample RifCSPhighO2_01_FD_184028 | JGI IMG/M metagenome (GOLD analysis project Ga0209542, IMG submission 184028) | Soil microbial communities from Rifle, Colorado - Rifle CSP2_plank highO2_0.1 (SPAdes) (version 2) | ecosystem: Environmental > Terrestrial > Deep subsurface > Rock core/Sediment ...
GCGCGCGCGTAGAGTGCAATCACCGCCATAAGAGCCGCACGAATAGCCGTCGCTGTGGCGCCGGCAATGCCTACAAAGAGGATAAGCGCGAGGGCGCCTGCTCCAATCGCCCATTGCTTTTTCAGTGGAGTGAGAGCAAACAGAGCCATTACCCATTCCGCAACGACCATTACGTTATAGCCGGAGAGGACAATGATATGCACGAGACTGGAACGGACGAACGCATCTTTAAGGTCGTTCCCGAGGCCGGATTTACCGCCAATGGTGATACCGCCGGCAAGAGAAGAGTGCGGTTCGGGAAGTGTCGATTGGAGTCCTCCGAGGAATGAATGCTTCACGCGCGCGAGCCCCGTTAGAAATCTGATTTCTAACGGGGCAGGTGCGGCGGGGTTGTTCTCGACGCGCACGTAGGCGAAATTGAGAATAAATCGCACGCCGTCGCGCTCCAGATATTTATCGTAGCGGAACGTTCTCCCACCGTCAGTTGCAAAAGCTTCTGGCACTTGCAGTGTTCCCGAGACGTATACGGTATCCCCCACTGCCACGACCGTGTTCCTCGGTGCGACAACGAGCATTCCTGTCGTCGTGTCAGCCGACGACACACGAATCTGGAATCGCTGATTCGCGTCGCGCACATCAGGGTCGCTCACGACAACGCCCTCGTATGACACGCGATGCTTCACGTCGCGAAGGAATGTATCGGGCGCGGGCGTATCAGCGACCGTCGCGCGCACCATCCCGAACGCGACGAACAGACAAAACACCACGCCAAGTGAGTACACAAGGCGCGGCTTCATAAATCTCGCTACCGCAAAAAGTGTTGCAAGTAAAAGTACGAACACCATCGGTTCCCAGTTGAAATAAAAAAGCGAGCGGAGTCCTACCCCGCTCGCGAATCCCGCAACCACCGCGACAAGTATCGCCATATTTAATTACGACTATTTCTAGTTACAAATGTTAGAAAATCACTCTGCCAGATTATCATTCTCCCGTTTTTCACATATTCTTCTTTGTAAAAAGACTTCTCTGAAGAAATAATCTCCCAATCTTTATACATATTTTTCAAATCTGATTTTGCTTCCTCAAAGGAAGCATCGTACACAATGTCTTTTGGCAATTTCTCAAGTGTTTTAGCGTCCAGTTCTTCCAAATTTGTCGTAATTCCTAAATAATTTAACCCGCCTTTCTTAGTTCCATTTTTAATATCTCTAATTACTTTAAAAAAAGAATTCTCATTGCTGACCCCGTGCTCCAGGACACTAAAAGAAAGTATCAGGTCATAATAACTTTCTTTTATAGAAAATTTCTCCACTTCTTCAACTTCGGATTTGATGTAATTTGAAACTCCATGCTCTCGGGAATTTTCTTTAAGTTTCTCTATGGCAATATCCAAAACGTCTACACAGGTCACCGTACCTCCGTTTGGGCCGATGATTTTAGCAATCGGTATCGCATTTCTACCCACGCCACAACCCAAGTCTAATATCCGAACGTCTTTCTTATCTCCGAAGCACTCTTTGACAAGCTTTAACAAGTTGTTCTCACTTTCAGCAATCCACGTCCCCTCTTCAAAAAGTCTTGCCCTCTTAAAAAACTCCTTATGGTATTCCTGCGTTGCCCTCTGTGCTTTGTTCATATTGATTTAAAGCTATCACAAACATCCCGCTCGCAAATCCTGAAACCACCGTGATAAGCATGCCTATACAGTTGTCGTAGCAAGAAACGTTGAGAGTTTGATGATATGTGGGGTATCTAAAGTACAATGCGGTCGCACTATACTTTGGATGGCGCTCAGATTTTCGACATACTCGCGGATTTCTCGTGGTACCCCCAAATAATATCGATCATCAAAGACTTGTGCCTATAGGTACAAGTTGTGGATACCTCCGAGAGAAGCGAGCGGAGGAACACCCCGCTCGCGAATCCCTAAACGATGATGGCGAGAATACTCATTCGCCCATCGTAGCAAGATAAGGTCGCTTGCTATTTATGAAGATGTGAAGTAAGTTAGTCACGGTATAAGTTCTCCGCAATCGGAGATCAGTCGAACCACCAACAGATAGGAGGCATCATGCAAGTTATCAGAGCTTCACAGTTGGATAGGACCGAAAAGTTAACCAAGCTCGGCGATGTGAAACCCGGCGATGGCAAAGTCGTCAGATTCCAGGGCACCTTTTTCGAAGACGCACTTTGCGGGAAAGATGACGCTTGTTTCTACATGGTCATCAAGTCGACGCCCGAGAAGGCTGGTCGCGTTACGATCTGCTCGCTCGACGGGAAGGCAGTACTCGAGATCGATGTCGATCACTTGGTCATCGTTCATTCGGCGAAGGTCGTCGTCGACGACGCTGAAATGATTTAGCCGTCGCGGGTCGCCGCGAACACAAGGCCGCAAGCAGAAATGCTTGCGGTCGTTAATTTTTAGAATCTTCCCCACGATCCATGGCGGTGTTGGCGAGGGCGTCGGCGTCACTATTTTCAAAGCGCGGGACGTGGGTGAACGAGACTTTGCCGAAGGCGCCGGCGGCGTGGATGAGCCGCGCATGTTGTCCTTTAAGAACCGGATGCTTCACTTTGTATTCGCCCCGCATCTGCTTCACCACCAGTTCGCTGTCCATTTTTACCGTTACTTCTGTTTTTGCGAACTTCGCTTTGGGTACCAATTTCGCCAGTGTTTCAAAAGCCAGAATCACCGCCTCATATTCGGCAAAGTTGTTGGTGCGGATGCCCAGATATTGCGAGACACTCGCGACCGAGTTCCCGAGATGGTCGCGAATCATCGCGCCCGCTCCTGCGGGCCCCGGGTTTCCCCTTGCCCCGCCGTCGGCGTGGATAGTGAAATACATATGCGAAGTATACACGTGCTCACCAGCAAGAAAGAAAAAGCAAGCGCTCGGGCCGCTAGGCCAATACTACATGCTTTTTCTTTCTTGCTGGCTCGCAGTTCAAACGAGTTTGATGTCGAGAAGTCGCAGACGGACAGGGTTGCCGCGCGAAAACGTGTCGCGCTCGAGGTGCGCGAGAAGATTCACTCGACTGTCTTGTGTAAGTGAGTCTGCAGTGCGCGCAATTGCTCCTTTCACAAAAAAGGTGACGGCATCTAAACTTTTATTTCCTTCGTGCGAATCGATTTTTAATTTCAAATGTTCATTTCCTTTCCCAAAGTGTGAAATCTCCCGCACCTTGATGTCGCGCAATAGGAACACCGGTTTTGGATTCTGTACACCGAAAGGGGAAAGCCGCTCTACCTTGGTGAGATATGACACGGTCGCCTCTTCGGGCACGAGTATGGCGTCGGCACGGGCGAGAAGCGTATCAACCGTTTCGTTGTTTGCGGTTATTCGTTCGTATGTCTCAACAAGCCGATCCTCAAGAAAAAATACTTCTGAATCGAGGAGAGTGAAACCTCCTGCGGCCGCGTGTCCGCCAAATTGCGCAAATGTATGTTCAGTTGCCCGCAAGAGTTCCATCATTTGCGTAGACCCTCCGCTTCGAAAAGAACCTTTGAGACTAAAATTTCCTTCGCGCCCCCAGAGAAATACCGGCCGTTCATATTCTTCCGCAATGTTGCTCGCCACGAGTCCGAGAAGCGCCGGCCGCCACTCGGGGTCCCCGAGCGCTATGACTGGCGGCAACCCGTCGTGCTCTTTTCCGCCAGAGGCGGATCCGCCTCTGGCGGAGAGTCGCGTGTGTACCGCGCGCGTAATCGCGCCTGCTTCGGCTTTCCGAGAGCGATTCAGTTTCTCTAATTTTTTGGAGAGTACATCCGCTTCGCTCTCGTCGAGGCTGGTGAAGAGTTGAAAGGCATCGCGCGCCTCTCCCATGCGGCTCGCTGCGTTCACCCTTGGGGCTATCATAAAACCGATGTCGTCTTCGGTGAGCGCGCGCTGCTCCACGCGCATCCCTCGAAGCAGTTTCTGGAGTCCAATGCGGGGTGATTTCCTCATCACGAGAAGTCCGTAGGTAGCAAGCAGGCGATTCTCGTCAATAAGCGGAACCATGTCAGCAATAGTGGCGAGCCCGACCATATCAAGTAACCACTTCTCCCATCCCTCCGGCACTTTCTCGCGGAGTTTTGGTTCTATGGCAAGGGTCGCACAGACGAGTTTCCACGCGACTCCCGAACCGCAGAGACCATGAAATGGATACGTTTCATCAGCACGCGCGTTCGGGTTCAGTATGGCGAATGCATCAGGTAACTTTTCTTGAGGAAGATGATGGTCAGTAATAATCACTTGCATTCCGAGTTCGTTCGCGCGCGCGACAGGCTCGATGTCGGTGATGCCCGAGTCCACCGTCACGATGAGCCTCACTCCATTTTTTGCCAATTTTTCAACGCCAGCAACATTCATCCCGTATCCTTCCCTGTGTCGATGCGGAATATAATTTTCAAAATTTGCTCCCACTTTTTTCAGAAAGTCATGCATCAAAACAGCTCCCGGAATGCCGTCGCAGTCGTAATCGCTCCACACGGCGATATTTTCTCCGTTCACAATTGCGTCTGCAAACCTTCGTGCAGCTTTTTTCATATCCGTCATCAGAAACGGATCGTGGAGGTGAAGATCGTAGGAGGGATTCAAGAACTTTTCAGCAGCTTCTTTCGTCACGATGCCGCGGCGTGCAAGGAGCGCCGCGGTGAGGTCGTCATAGGCAGACAGTTCTTCGCGCAATGCATCGGTCAACGAGTCGTGTAAAGGGAACATGTGAAAGCCATTGTATACTTATGTGATGGAAAACTGTATCTTCTGCAAAATCGCCGCTGGCACTATCCCCTCGCACAAGGTGTACGAGGATGAGAACTTTTTTGCCTTTCTCGATATTCACCCGCAAACGCCGGGACATGTCCAAGTGATCCCGAAGACTCACTACCGCTGGGTCTGGGACGTGCCGAATGTCGGAAAATATTTTGAGGTCGTCAATAAAATAGCCCATGCACAGCGGAAAGCCTTCCACACCGAGTGGATACTCTCAAAAATTATTGGAGATGAAGTGGAGCATGCTCACACGTGGGTCTTTCCGAGCGATGAAACAACAGGCGATAAAAACGCTTTTGAAGCGAATGCTGAAAAAATCCGTCAGGCGCTAACCTAATACCTCAATGCCGGGGAGCGTACCCTTCGCGAGGAAGTCGAGCATTGCGCCGCCACCGGTGGAGACGAAGGAAAAATGCGGCAAAAGACCGAGATGTTCGATTGACGCAACGGTGTCGCCGCCGCCAACCACGGAATATGCCTTCGAATCTGCGACGGCGCGCGCGAAGGCGTCGGTTGCATCGACAAATCCGTTTTCATAATTTCCCAGAGGCCCGTTCCAGAGAATAGTCTTTGCTTTTTTCACGAGTTCGGCGAGCAGAAGCGAAGTCCCCACTCCGTAGTCGAGAATCATTTCGTTTGCGATGACAAAGTCAATCGGTAGCACGAGCTTCGGATTTTTGAGAAGCTTCCGTACGTGCTCGGGGTCGGCGTTTGAAACGAGCGACTTCCCCACTTCGCGTCCCGCGGCTTTCAAAAAGTCATTGGCGAGCGCGCCGCCGACAAACACATGGTCGTATATCTGCAACAGAGTCATGAGCACCCCTTCTTTTGTCGCGAACTTCACTCCGCCGATGACGGCAAGCGAAGGTTTCTTGGGAGCGAGTGCATTCTTCAATTCATGCACTTCTTCTTCAAGCAAGAGACCGGCATAGGAAGGAAGCAAGGTAGGGACGCCAACGATCGAAGCGTGCCTGCGGTGGCAGGTGTCGAAGGAATCTTGGACGAAAATGTCGCCGAGCGAGGCAAGCTCTTTCGCAAAATGGCGATCATTTTCTTGCTCGCCCTTATTGCGGCGGAGGTTTTCAAGGACGAGGATATCTCCCGGAACGAGAGCGCGAATAGCCGCGCGCGCTCCTTTCCCAATGCTTTCTCCAAAAAATGAGACGCGGGGAATAAGTTTCCCGAGTGCGCGTGCGACGGGGGCAAGCGTCTCTGTTCCCTTTTCACCAAGATGGCTGATGAGAATCACTTTTGCGCCGCGCTTCGCGAGGAAATGGACGGTCAAGAGCGCGCGGCGCAGGCGATAGTCATTCGTAACGTTCCCATTTTCAACCGGTACATTCAGTGCCGCGCGTACCAGTATGGAGATGTCCTGGAACACGGGTATATCACGAACCGTCCGCATACCCCGTTAGGACAACATGGCATTACTCCATGTATCTATCGTCCGAGTTGTTTGTAAATGTCCAGAAACCATACGACGTATGATGGCAGTGTTTACGTCTGGAGTAAAGATACGATGCCATGTAGTCCTACAGGGCATGTCTAATCGAGTTGCTTCACGAGCTGTGAGAACAGGTGAGGATCGGTCGATGCGTGTCCGATGAGAAAACCGTCCACGCTTGTGCTTCCCGCGAGACCGCGAATATTGTCCGGTTCGACCGAACCGCCGTAGAGTACCAGCGAGTGCCGAGAACTTTTTCCGGGAAGCAGTTCCGCAAGCACTTTGCGAATATAGAGCACCATCTCGGCAAGATCGTTCGATTCAATGACGGAAGCCCCAGACGTGGCACTGATCGCCCAGAGCGGTTCATACGCAACGATGACTTTTGAGCGTTCTTTTGGCGCGAGCGATTCAATTGCAATCGTAATTTCTTCACGCATAAAACCAAGATACTGGCCCGTCGTATCGCGCTCGCGCTCGCCGACACAGAGGATGGGGGTAAGTCCCTGTGCAAGCGCGTGGGCGAGTTTCTCGGCGACAATAGCGTCGGTATCACCCGCGGCACGCCGCTCGGAGTGTCCGATGATCGCATAGGTCGCACCGGCAGTTGCGTACACTCGCGCGGTCGTTTCGCCGGTTTCCGCTCCTCCCGTCGTTGCCGAAATATCTTGCGCGGCAAAGGCGACGTTCGATTTATTTTTCGGTGAAAACGCACCGAGAAGGGGTGCAGGCGGCGCGAGAACCAATTCATTTTTCGTCTTTCCTGCGAGCCGTTTACTCAGAGAAACCAGTTTCTTTGCCTTTCCGAAGTCTTCAATATAGGCTTTCCAGTTCGCGACGATGAGCATATGGGAATGATATCACCTTCCCGCACATACATCTCTTATTGGAGTATGGCGTACGATCCCGGTACAAATACCAACGAAGCACCGGGCCCTGATTTGAAAACCGTGCTGGGCAGACCCGTATCGTAGGTAACATTAGCGGAGTTTCGTAGCACAATTTTATATGCGGTGACCTCTCTCACGCTCACACTTTGACTTAAGTTGACAAGACCATGGGCCGCATACGCCACGAGTGCGGACGCACCTTGATTCAGGTCCATGGCAATCTCGGAACCGCCTAATTCTGCACTTCTGTTTTGCGAAACGAGGAAAACGAATGATCCTGGGGCGCCTGACCCTTGGAATACGGTGCTTTGTCCAACGATGAACTTACCGCTGCCCGTAGGGTTTGAAGGGTTATCAGCAATAATGGCAACATTTTGGTTCCCCAGACTAGCGTCCATTTTAATAGTTGGACCGGTTTGTGTCGTAATGTTGCCGGTAACCCAGAGCGGTCCAGTAACTGTGAGAATGCCAGACGAACTTTTGACAACGAGATTACAGGCTATTTTTTTAGGACCAAGTGACATACTAGACGTAATTTTATAGTCGCCGATGCTATCACACGTACTGATGGTCCCTCCGGCTGCAGCTTCATTTTCCCAACCGTTAATTTGTGTGTCGGAAATCGGTAAATCCACGGGATCTTGATCAGGGCTATCGGGATATAAAGTTCCAGAAACGGTGGTATTTACTTTGGTGACATAGTATGCATCATCATCTATTTCGGTACTGATACTTGCGTCACCTATGGTATGGGCGAAGACAGAGCTCGTTGAATGGATGCCATATACAAGACCAGTTGGACCTGAGGAGACAACACTTCCCTTAATAAGATTGTGCTGATGTCCAATAACTGATCCGCTTGAGAACACATTACCATCGATGGTTGAACTATTAGTTAAATCAAAACCACCCTCCCCCGCCTGCACACCGTAGCGAAAGGAGACAGCCGAAAAATTAATACCCGCTTGTGCAGTAACAATTCTCGTTGTTACGGGATTCGTCGTAGGCAGAGAAGCAGTAGAAACAACTTGTTTGAGAGTACTTGTAATCGGAGTAACGACGACGGTAAACGTTCCATTTTCCAAAACGGTGTCGGTTTCTCCAGTGTAGGCAGGGTTCTGATTTAACTGATATATTGCCTGATCGATACCTGCCTCGGCAATCAGAAGTGCCTGCGTTCGTGCGACTGCAGTATCTCCACTTTTTGAATAGATAATAATTGAACTAAGGAATGCGGCTGACACAGCGAGAAAGATACCAAGGAATACAAGTGAAACGACAAGAACATATCCTTGTGTATGGGGGCAGTGGGAGGATGTGTACATAATTATTAGTAGTTACGTAGATACGTTTGTTGGTGTAGGTGAGCAGATAGAACATCTTCTTTTACGACAACTCTCGTTTGGATATCGATATCCACCTTCCTCACCAGAGTAAAGTCAGCGTTGTCATAGGTCAGAGCGAGGGTATTCACAGTCGTTGCTAGTTGTTTCGTTCCAGACAAGCGGCTGCTTGCCGGATCTGAAAGTATCCGAAGATATGCGGTCGTTCCGTCTAGATAGAGTACGGCATAATCGTACTTTCCAAAAATCTGAACTCCTGAACTGTCAATAGACGGTAATTCAAGTACCAAAGTGTCTGTGTCAGATGCATACGTGTCTGCGCCGAAAGAATGTGACGAGAGGACGCGACGAGCTGGGAGAATCAGTGCTTCTGTTTCTCCCACTATACTTCTGACATCTTTTGAAACGTTCATGAGTCCACCATCGGCGCCGAGTACCGAATTGAAGTTAAGATAAAAATTTACCAGTATAAATAACGTAAAAGCCCCGAGTCCAGCAACGATTACTGTTTCGAGTAGTGTGAATCCCTTCATGGCAGTCCACCGGCCTTTGTGATGAGGGTAGTGAGCGATACAGACTCTGCTACACCGCGTTCCATCCACGACACCGTAACCACAACCTGTTTCGTTCCTAGGTTAAAGTCAGAAACGACAAGAGCACCGCTTCCTGATGATAAGGATGAGAGCAAACTGTCAGTAAAGGAGCTCGACACCGGTAGAGACGTATATCCGAGCGCCCGTAGCACCTCGACCTCATTTCGAGCAATCTTGAGTGCCAGGTCTTGATTCTTGGCACCTTGGATCACTGGTGCTCCCAAGAAAATAGCTTGGGATATCACCAACATCGTCCCGAGGATGAATAAGGTGACAAGGATCTCAACAAGAGAAAACCCTCTCGTGATTTTTTTTATACTCATATTGCTTCTGAAAGCGAATAAATTGGTCCGATCATAGCGACGGCGAATATGCCCACGCCAACGCCGACGATGAGCATAATAACGGGCTCGATAATCGTCGAAAGGTCCTTCGTTTTCTGTTCGACATCCTCTTCATAAAATTCCGCGACCTGCTTCAGCATCTCGGCGAGATTGCCCGTTTCTTCTCCGACAGTAATCATGTCATTCATGAAGACCGGATACAATTGCATTTGTCCGACAAAAGCGGCTGAAAGCGGCTCACCTTTTTTTACCCGTTCTTTGGCATCTTTGATAACTTTTCCGAAGACGTTCTCACCACCAACCACTTCTTCAGTGATCTCAAGGACATGAAGCACTGGAACGCCAGAAGCAAGGAGCGAAGAGGTTGTCCGTGCGGCGCGTGCGGCATACGTCTCGCGCACCAGCTCCCCGATAACGGGCAGATGGAGTGCCATGCGCAGGATGAACGCTCCACCGCGCTTCGAGCGGACAAGGAAGTAGCCGCTTATACTAAGTATACCGAAGGAAATGAGTAGGAGAAACGTATGTGTCACCATAAAATCCGAAATGGCTGCAATGATGCGCGTCGAGAGAGGAAGTTCGACTTTTAAATTTATAAATGTTTTTGTCAGCGTTGGGACCACATACACCATCATGAGAATAAAAACGGTAACAATCGCTGCGAGTATGATCGCTGGATAAATCATTGCACCCCTCACTTTCTTTATGAGCCGGCTGGTACGTTCCATCTGAAGGCCGATGATTGAAAGGGAGTCAACGAGCGTTCCTGATTCTTCACCCGCCCGCACCATCGCTCGGTAGAGCGATGAGAAGATATTACTGTGCTTCTCTAACGCCTCGTGAAAGGAACTTCCTTTTGCAACTGATTCCTCAAGGTCGAGCACCATTGCTTTCAGCCGTTTATTTCCGGATTGTTTCTCCAGTACCGAGAGCGCGCGCGAGAGCGAAAGGCCGGCGTGCAGCATACCAGAAAGATTTTTGGTCATGGTGATGATACGATCCTGCGAAATGCCCGTGCCAAACGCTACGTTGTAATGTGAAAACCACGCAAGATCAAACCCGTGTCGCTCCGTGATCAAGGTCACAAAGCCGCCTTCATTCCGTATTTGGTCGTATACCGCAAAACGCGACGGCGCTTCGATGTCTCGCACCTCGTCCATTCTTCCCTCCTTCCGTATCGTGACACGGTATTCCATGGCTATTCAGTGATGGTGCGCAGTACTTCTTCGATGCTCGTGATGCCGCGCGCGGCTTTGTAGATACCGTCCTCGAGCATCGTGAGCATGCCCTCTTTCTTTGCTTGCGCCTCGATGGCATCGCTCGTGCTCGAGTGAAGTATGATTTCGCGGATGGCGGACGAGACCGCGAGTACTTCGTGAATACCGATGCGGCTCTTATACCCGTCCTCACATTCGGGAGAGGGTGCCGGTCGATAGAAACGGATGTCACTCAACGTTGAATCCGCCTTTACCAGCTTCTCCTCTTGGAGAGCTTCGAATGCGGCATCGAAGTCTTCATCGCTCGCAATTTTCGCGCGCATAGCCTTATCAAGCGCATATTCTTCTTTATTCTCGCAGAGTCTGCGCACCAACCGTTGTCCGACGATGACACGGACAGTGGAAACGAGAAGGAACGGTTCAACGCCCATGTCGATGAGGCGCGGTATGGCGCCAGCGGCGCTGTTGGTGTGAATGGTCGAGAGCACCAAGTGGCCGGTGAGTGCGGCATTGATGGCGAGTGAGGCCGTCTCACCGTCGCGGATCTCGCCGACCATGATGATATCTGGGTCCTGACGCACCAAGGACCGTAGTCCATTCGCAAAGGTGAACCCTATTTGCGGGTTCACCTGTGTCTGATTGACGCGCTTCATCTGATACTCAATAGGGTCCTCGACCGTCGAAATATTGACGTCGGGTTGATTCAAGATATCGAGCATGGTATAGAGCGTCGTCGTCTTGCCGGAGCCAGTGGGGCCAACGGCAAGGGCCATACCTACCGTCTGTTTGGTCGCATCATGGATACGCTCGAGCGCTTCCCCGTGAAAGCCGAGCGCT
>Ga0209542_10018152_pt1 | contig 11420 bp, 14 predicted proteins | sample RifCSPhighO2_01_FD_184028 | JGI IMG/M metagenome (GOLD analysis project Ga0209542, IMG submission 184028) | Soil microbial communities from Rifle, Colorado - Rifle CSP2_plank highO2_0.1 (SPAdes) (version 2) | ecosystem: Environmental > Terrestrial > Deep subsurface > Rock core/Sediment ...
GGAACCAGATTGCAGAAAAACTAATTCTTGAGGAGATACATAAATATAATATCATAAAAGATCCGCTTCAATTTGATCTTTCGAAGGACGAAATAGAGTCAATAAAAAAGATAGAGTCTGAAATCCCATTAAAAGTAACACACTTAACAAAACATGACTGGGAAATTTTTTCTGAAATATTTACTTATAATACAAATGCTATTGAAGGAGGTAAGTTAAACCAGAAAGAAGTTAAAGATTTACTAGAAAAAGACAGATGGCCCACTAAATCTAAAGAAGATATAGCTGAAGCATACGGCGTTGACAAAGCAATATTTTTCATAAGAGGGACAAAAGAACACATTTCAATAGAGCTTATAAAAAAAATTCATAAAATTATTTTTAAGAACTCAAAACCATTTGCAGGAAAGTTTAGAAAGAAAGGCGAGGAAGTAGTAGTTATGGATAACAAAAGCAACGTTATTCATGAAGGCGCTCCACAAACCAGAATTAACCATTTATTAAAAGAATTAATAGAATGGTATGAAAAGAACAAGTCAAAATATCCTGCATTAATTCTTGTGACTGTTGCCCACAACCAATTTGAAAATATACACCCTTTTAGAGATGGTAATGGGAGAGTTGGAAGAATTCTTCTTAATAATATTTTATTAAAGCATGGCTTGCCTCCGATGAATATTGATTTTAAGAATAGAGCCGAATATTATAATTCTCTCCAGGCATATGAAAAAAACCATGATTTGAAACCTACAATAGAATTATTTATTAAAGAATATAAATCCTTAAGGAAATATTGGGTAAGAAAAAAGTAAAAATTTAATAATTATAAAACAACTACATAATATTATTTCTTTTTGTACTATAATTTATCTGCTTTTATTTTCTTTCACCTTTCTTGTTTCGTAATCTTTTATTGCTGCCTGCAGAGCCTCCGCTGCTAGATTGCTACAATGCTGTTTTATTGGGGGTAAGTCTAGTTCCTTAGAAACATCAGCCCTTGTTATTTTCTTAGCTTCTTCTATTGTTTTTCTTTTTGCCAATTCTGTTACTTCTGAAGATGTTGCAATTGCAGCAACACACCCCATTGTTTCCCATTTAATATCTTTTATTATTCCTTTTTCTACTTTAATATATAAGTACATTACATCTCCACAGACAGGGTTACCCACTTTGCCGATACCACTTGCATTCTTAATCTTACCATAATTTTTTGGGTTCTTAAAACACTTCATTACTTTTTGATTATACATTGTTTCCTCCTCCTTTAAACGGGCTCATTTCCCTTAATTGCTTTATTATTGGCGGTAACTGCTTTAATACATAATTAATTTCTTTTTCTGTTGTATATTTGCTTAATGTAAATCTTATTGAGCCATGAGCATCTTCTGCTTTTAATCCGATAGATAATAGAACATGGCTTGGTTTTAATTCTTTAGCTGCACAGGCACTTCCTGTTGAAACTGCAATTCCTTTTTCATTTAATTTCAACAAGATTGATTCACCTTCGATGTATTTAAAGCTTATATTTGCATTATTGCATAATCTTTTTTCTTTTGAGCCATTTAACCATGTATCTTTTATTTTTAATATTTCCTTAATTAATTTGTCTCTTAATTTAATCATCCTTTCTATATCTTTTTTTGTTATTAATGTTGTAGCTTTTGCAAATCCCATTATTGCTGGAACATTCTCTGTTCCTGGTCTTATATTAAACTCATGTTTTCCTCCGTGAAATAGTTTTTTAACATGAATTCCTTTCTTAATGTATAAAGCACCTATTCCTTTAGGGCCGTGAATCTTATGTGCACTTATCGAGATTAAATCTGCCATTCCTGAATCTAGATCTGTTTTACAGAAGCTTTGAACAGCATCTGTATGGAAGATTACATCTTTTTCTTTACATATCTTATAGATTCCCTTTAGATCTTGTATAGTGCCTATTTCATTATTAGCATGCATAATGGTTACTAAGATTGTCTTATTTGTTATGGCTTTTTTTAATTCTTCTAAACTAATTAATCCTTCTTTGTTTAAATTCAAATAATCTACATTAAATCCTTCTTTTTCCAATGATTTGCATGTTTCTAAGGTTGAAGGATGTTCAAATTTTGTTGTTATTATATGATTTCCTTTGTTTTTATAATTATGAGCTACGCCTTGAATCGCAAGATTGTTAGATTCTGTTCCACCTGATGTAAAGATTATTTCTCTTGCATCTGCATTTAATCTTTCTGCAATTATCTTTCTTGCATTTTCTATAGATTCACTAGCTTCTTGACCGAAGTCATGCAGTGATGAAGCATTGCCATATTTATTCTTAAAAAATTGAGTCATTTCTTTAAAGACTTCATCAGATACCTTTGTTGTTGCTGCATTATCTAGATATATTTGCATAGTTAACCCCTGTGATGTATCCGCAATTTGGACAATTCAACATTTTTAATTTATAATGAATACCGCAGATGGGGCAATTATGGTATGATTTTACTTTCTTAATTGGTTTTAAGATTCCTGTTGAATTCTTAAAACAGATGTCACACTTCTCTGGAATCTTGTCATATTTCTTATGTATTTCACAAAGAAAATTATCTTTTTTTATTAATGCACATAATTCCTGTATTTCTTTTACGAATAAATCCTTATTATGGTATATCTTTCTTGCTGCTAGTTTTATTCTTTCTTTTATTTTCTTATTAAATGTTATGTCTTTTGCACGCTTTGCCTTGAAATATTGAGATATTGCTGCTTCTGTTATTCCTAAAAGATAAGCTACTTCTTTCTGCTTCATTCCTAGATTTACAAGCTCTTTTGCTAATTCCTTTCTTAAACCTGGAAGGATATACCAAACTTCTATTTCCTGTGGCTGTTTCATTTAAATTAACAATAGTTAAGTTATATATAAATGTTTCTATAGAAATCTTTAAGAGCAATTTACAACCTCTATTTTTATGGATTATAAATATATTACCAGATCTTACGATGAATTGTATAAGGAAGAACAATTAGAAAAATTAAAGATTATTAAGGAAAACACTAAGATAAATAAAGGGGATAATTTATTAGATGTTGGATGCGGAACTGGACTTTCAACAGAGTTTTTTGATTGTAATTCCATAGGAATAGACCCTTGTTTTGAGATGTTAAAGAAGGATTCTATATGCGGAAAAGCTGAGAATCTGCCTTTCAGAGACAAAACATTTGACATTGTCTTGGCTGTAACTTCAATACATCATTTTGATGCAAAAAAAGCTATAAAAGAGATAAAGAGGGTTTCTAAAAAGAAGGTTATAATAACTCTGCTTAAAAAAGCAAAGAGATTTAAGTATGTGAAGGACTTATTAAACAAAAGTTTTAAATTCAAAGAGGTAGATGGCAAAAAAGATTTAATTTTTATACAACATGGAAATTGAAAGCTCAATTGGTGACGCAGCTGTAAAGCTTGCTAATGATGTCAAGGCAAATTGTATTGTCTCTTTAGAGAGGGTTTTTGAGGATGAGATTAATGAAGAGGATTCCCTTTATTTTAATATAAAGGTTACAATCTTTAAAAAATCAAGACCAGATGCGTATAATAAATGGGAGTATACTACCAGGATTAAAAGACCTGAACCTGGATCTATTGCTCCAATAAAGAATCTTTTGATGGGCGCAATAAATAAGAAATATATTAGCAAGGGTGAAAGAGTAATATGCACACAGGGAGAATCTCTTGGAACTGGATTTAAGGGAATGATATTTATGTTTGATGTTGACAGCATATTCTTTAACATCAGCACTCATAAACTTGCTGATAATATAAGCTCTGAGATTATTGAAACAGCTATAGATCTTGCTCTTGAGATAAGCAGAGAAGGCAGAGAAGGAAAAAAGATTGGAACTGCTTTTATTATTGGCAATAAGGATATATTACAATATACGAAACAACTGATAATGAATCCTTTTTTAGGTTATCCTGAAGAAAATAGAAAAATAACAGACCCAAGAATGAAAGAAACCTTGAAAGAATTTGCCCAGCTAGATGGTGTTTTTATTATTGAAGATAATGGAACAATATTATCTGCTGGAACTTATCTTGATATAGATACAACAAGACTAGAGATACCTGAAGGGTTGGGAACTAGACATAGATGCTGTGCTGCAATTACACAGAAAACAGAGGCTATTAGTGTTCTTGTCTCTGAAACAGGTGGAAAGGTTAAAGTATTTAAGAAAGGCAAGATGGTTATGACTCTATAAAAAGATTAAGCCATAGAAAGGTTTAAATAATTTTCTTTATTAAACATATTAGAGGTGATAATACCTCTAGATTAATTCTAGGGTTTTTAAAACATGTCGCTTGAATTAGGATTATTATATGGTGAAAAACCGTTTTATGAAGGATTGTATTTTGAGAGAGACTTAAATCAGGCTTTTAATGAAAAGATGGTTTTAGAAGGATTTAGATTTGGTGATCCATTTGTAAATAAAGGCGTAGAGGTTATCAGAGAGACAGGACTTGGAAATGAAAGTGGAATAGTGGTTAGATATGTTAGAAGGGTGAAGAAAGATTGGAATAATTTTAATGATTGGAAAGATGTTGTAGAGAAGGTAGAATTTTCAAAGGGTTCTCATCATGCTATATTTATAAAAGGACATTATGGTTTAAAGGTTAAACTTGAAGGAGAGGACAGCAAATATATAACTTCTTTAATAAAAGAAGCAGGTAAAGAGTTTAGGGTGGGTACTAAGAAAAGGTTGGGATTACAGTTTAGTAAATTTGGTGATGAAGTAATTACAACATTTGGAAGTCATCTCGACATAACTGATAATATTTTTCTTACATACAAGGTTCTTCACAATCATTTGATTTCTAAAGATTTATAAATAAAGGTTGTTTTTGAATTTAAAGGGCCTGTAACGCAGCCTGGTAACCTTTTTAGCAAGACTATTGACTGAAAAAGTTAGGTAAATAGCGTGCCACACTCCTAATGTGGAAGTCGCAGGTTCAAATCCTGCCAGGCCCGTTTTAAAAAGGTATATAAATCAACTTTGATAGAATTGATGAAGCTGGGTTCGTAGCTAAATCCGGTAAAGCATTCGCCTGCAGATATTATTAACTTTAAATAATAAGAAGGTAGCGAAGATTTGAGGGTTCAAATCCCTCCGAACCCTTTAAAACTTATATAAATATTTCTTCAAATCAATTTTATTATTCCTAATTATTATCCCTTCTTTCTTTAATAATTTTATTTTAGTTTTTGTTCCTTTTGCAAACCCGCCTATTTTACCAGAAGATTTAATTACACGATGACAAGGAACTTCTCTAGATTTATTTTTATTTAAAGCATTTCCAACTGCACGATAAGCTTTTGAATTTAATTTCTTGGATAAAATTTTATAAGTAGAAATCTTGCCTTTAGGAATTTTCCTGCATAAACCATAAACCTTTTTATTGAAGTTCATTTTAAACTATTCAAATAATCCTTTTTAAATTTAAAACCATTCTTTCTTGATAGCTTGTCTATTGCTTTGTGAAATCCAGAGCCGTATTGAGCTGCTAATTTTTTTCTGAATGCAAATTCTTTTTTTAACCCTAAATAAACAGCTGTTTCCCTTAAGATAATCTTCTTTTCTTGCTCTGATATCTTTAAAGAGGAATCTATCTGCATTGCATATTTAACTAAATCTTTATCCAAATAAGGGCATAGAATATTAACTTTTAAAGAATTTGAGACTGCGAAATCCCTTGATAAATCCTTTTCATATAGATTTTTTAAGCCATTCCAACATTCTTTGTGCTTGTCTTTAGCCAATAAATGCCTTTCATAGCCTGCAAATATCTCTTCTGAGCCTAAACCACCTAGAATATTTTTTATTTTGTCTTTTTTAGCTTCTTTTAAGACTATGTATTCTGGGCAAGCTACCCCTACCTTAACTACAGACGGATCTGGCAGTATTTTAACTATCTTTTTTATTGTTTCTTCAGCTTCTTTTTCATCTACAATTATCTGTTTTAATTTCCATTTATAATATTTTGAAATTCTTTTTGCCCATTCTGCGTCTTTTGAATTTTTTAAACCTACATTGTAGAGTATGAAGTCTTTTTTTAGTTTTTTACATATTAAAGTAATTAATGTAGAATCTACTCCTCCAGAGAATGCTATTCCTACTTTTGTTTTAGTTCTTTTGTCTATTGATTTTATTAATAAGGAAGATAGTTTTGGGATTATTTGTTTTTTGTTTGATAATAATCTTATGTTTTTTAGTTCTTTTTCTAATTGAATTATTTCTTTTTTGTAATTAGTTAAATCCATAGAAAGAAACAATTATTATGTTTTTATATTCTTTTTGTTATACTTTATTTGTTAAATATTCATATAACACTGAGAATTTTATCAATTGACCAACTGCATAACCAAATTCATTATATTCTTTTACTGGCTGACCAAAATTGTTTAATAGATGTATATCTGATTGTCCACCCATAATCCCATTCTCAGCTTCTTCAATAGATTGAATTCCTTCTTTTATAGACTTATATCCTTTAATCATACCATATAAAAATTCTTTAAATTCCTTATCTTTAACTGGCAATTCTGAGTTTATATCTTTTTTTAATCTTTCTTCCAGATTTTTCAGTTCTACTTGTTTTATATTTAATTTTTTAGCCATTATTTTCTAAGCAATAAATAAGCCAATCCTAAAATCACTAATGCAAGAATTATATTTGCAATTATCCAGAATGAAGCTGAAAGATTATCTATTCTTAGATCATCAAGGAAGGATTTAGTGTAGATTGCTCTTCCTGTTATAGAATTTGAATTTAGCAATTCCAATGATATTGTCTTTTGATCCAGTACATTATTACCTGACAATAATCTTACTGTTGCTGTATATGTTCCTTCTGATATTCCTGAATTTATTATAGGGGATATTGTGAATTGAGAAGATTGGCCTGAGCCAACTGTGACTGTTTGTGTTTGCTTTGTTGACCATGTTCCTGATGGAATAAATTCAACTGTGAATGATGCTGATTGCCCTGTATTTGTTATAACATAAGGAAGTGATAGCATAGATCCGATGGCTGCACTTTTTAAGGATGAAACTGTTAACATTGCCTGGCTTGATGTTGAAGTAGTAGTTCCGGTAAGTCCGCAGTTTGAAACTGTCAAGCTTGCTGAAGGGTTTAATAAAACATCTAATGCCTGACTTACATCACTAAAATAAACCTTTGCATTGAATACATAATCCTTTTCTTCTGCATTGTCTGGAATATTAAATGTAAATGTTTCTGTCCTGTAATTATCATCCTTATCATCAAAACCTTCTAAATCAAACATATCTGATATCTTATTAATATTTAGAGCATCTTGTTTTAGTTCAAGCTTTACATTGTTTTGGTCACCTGAACCTATGTTTCTCGCTTTTAAAGAAGCTGTTATAGTATCTCCACAAGAAGCAACTTGAGGTGTTAATGTTAATGATTCAATTATAACATCATCATCTTCTAATTCCAAACTAAGATCAATAAACCTTTCAGCGCAATTATCTTCCTCATTTCCATCTTCATATGCCTTAACAAAGAGCATATAATCCTCTCCTTCTTTAAGATATTTTGAATCTGTAGGAATTTTTATATCCATATCAAAACTTTCGCTATCATCTGAATCTATATTTTTTTCATTGGAAACCATAGATAATATCTTCTTACCCTTATCCATATTATATAGTGAGGCTTCAACCTTTACATCCAGATCATCGTTATCATTATTATCAATTTCTGTTCCAATATTTAACTCTTGATTTGGCTTAAAATCATCTCCGTCATCAGGTTCGTTAATATCAAGATTTAGATTGCCGATTACACCATCTTCGCAGATTTCAGGTTTAACGAGAATTTGCAGATCTAGGTTAGTTGATAAAGATTCTCCAGTAGTATTTGTACCTGATATATTAATTGGACCACCATACTTTCCTATATCCATGTTTGCCGGGATATTTACTGTTAATTGTACATTTGACGTTTGGTTTGTCAATGAAGCTATAGGAAATGAAGGTGAGAATGACAGCGTTATATTATTATCACCATCTGAAAGAGCCAACGAAGAGGTATCAACATTAATATTATTTACAGTATCTGTTACAGTTATACTAAATGTCTGAACAGAAGAGCTTGATTCTTCTTCAATTACTGATATTGTACCTGTTGCTGATAATGATGCAGCAGCTATGCTAAAACTAAATAATAATATTGATAATATTAACAAACCTATTAATCTCATATTAACCCCACTTTGTTGTTATTCTAAAGTTATGACTACTCCTATATAAATATTATGGTTTTTCAGAGTATATTTAAATATATCGTTTATCTGAGAATCCTATGGAATTTCCTTTAATAAATAAGAAATGGAAGAAATGCATGAAGAAAGCATGCATAGTTTATCCTAATGAATATTATGGCGGTGTATACTCATTAGGTTGTTTGATAATATATAATTTAATTAATTCTAAAGAAGACTGGATTTGTGAAAGAAGATTTTTGAATGATGCAACTGATCTTGACAAGTTTGATCTAATTGGATTCAGCTTACAATATGAATTAGATTATTATAATATATTGAATATATTGAAGAAAAATAAGATTAAAGGATATACATTTGCTGGAGGTCCATGTATAAATATCAACCAGAATATTTTAGACGGGGTTGTTGATTTTACTGTTGCAGGGGATGTGGAAGATGTTTTATTTAAAATATTAGATGCGTTTGGCGATAATTTCTTAGAAAAAATTGCTAATTTAGATGGGGTTAGAAAAGGAAGCTTTGCAGGAGTGTCTGATTTAGATAAATCTTATCCTTTATATCAACCAATTGAGGAGAATATAAACAAGAATTTTGTTTTTGGAAAGTGTTTTATCCTAGAGATTGAAAGGGGGTGTCCGTTTAAGTGTCATTTTTGCCCCATGTCCAAACTGCATGGATTAAGATACAGGAGTTTTGAGAATATCAAAAAGATTATTGATGACGGCATTAAACTGAACAAGAGAGATAGGGTTGTGATATACTCTGCTTCATTTACACATCCAAAGAGAAAAGAAATTTTGAGATACCTAATTGAAAGGGGTTTAAGTTTTTCTGTTCCTTCTTTAAAAGTCGAGTATGTAGATGAAGAATTATTGGACTTGATTTATAAGGGTGGTCAGAAAAGTCTTACTGTTGCTCCTGAGTGTGGTGAAAAATTAAGAAAGGATATAGGTAAATATGTTACTGATGAGATATTCTTTAGTTTTGCCAGAATTGCCAGAAAATTTAGATCTATAAAATTATATTTTATGGTTGGAATTCCTGGACAGGATAAAAAAGATCTAGATGAAATGATTGAATTTATTAAGAGATTTAGAAACATCTTTAATAATATTTATGTATCTTTTAATCCCTTTGTTCCGAAACCTAAAACTGTCTTTGAGAATCATATATTTGATAAAAAGATAATAAAGGAACAGATTAATTATTTAAGAAAGAATTTAAAATTAAGAGCTAAGTACGGCGATCCATTGAACTCGTATAATGAGTGGAAGTTGATTTCGGGGAAGAGGTAGTCATTATATCTTCATCTTCCTTGCACAACTTCTTTATTCTTTCGACTAAACCCTCAAGGAATTCTGTCTTTTCTTCACTAATCTTACGAGGCGTATTTATATGTTTAATTGAATCAATATCTATTTTATAATGTTCTCCTGTTAATTCCCCTACGGCTATTAAACTATCTATAGAAAATTGACCGATGCCGGTATCATGCGAATCTTCAAAGATTAAATCAATCCTTGGATTTACATTAATCACACTTGGTACTTGCACACCGTGTTTGATATAGAATATGGTTATTCTTTTATCTTCATATTCTATTTCTTTCCTGATTGGCTCAATATTAATAATATTACGGTCTATGTACAAAACATTCAATTTATGTTTATTCAAATTTTCCATATTTTTAAATAACCTTAAATTATATAAAGCATTACGGTTCCAATTAAATATCCAATTATTGCACCAGCAACAACATCTGAAGGATAGTGTACCCCCAGATAAATTCTGCTAAACAAAAGTATTATAGCGAATCCAAACCAGATATATTTTAGTCTTGGAAATTCTTTGTCTAATAAAGGAAGAAGTGAAAATACTGCTGTTGCATGTCCGCTTGGAAATGAATATCCTGATTTTTGTATTAGAACTTCTACTAAAGGTCTTGCTCTATGTATAAAAAATTTAAGAATGTAAGTTATAATTACTGTTAATAATAATGTCATCCATAATTTCTTTAGCTTGTTGTATTTGCTATATGATATAAATAAAATGGTTGTTATAACAAATACTGCGACTTGTGAACCAATATAAGAAAGCGAGATCATAAATATATTTAATGTTGAAATTCGATTCTTAATTATAAAATTTAATATCTGATTATCAAATATTAAAGTTATTAATAGTATAAATCCGGCTATGACAAGGAAAGACCATTCTTTTTTGCTAAAATGCAATGATTTCATATCTCTTTAATCAAATAGAAGTTTATATAAATTGCTAATTTATAGTATGTTTATGAAATATGAACATGGATTGATAATCAGGGGATTATTATGTTTTATCCCAATTAGTTTGTTTTATCTAATTTTAACTCCATTGACGTTATATGGAAGTTATCTTTTACTTTGGCTTTATAATCCTTCTATATACGGAACAAATCTTATTATTGGGAATCAGTTATTTGAGTTTGTCAATGCCTGCATTGCTGCTGCTGCATATTTATTATTATTGATTTTAATTCTGTTAACTAAGGATGTTGGATTTTATGATAGAATCAAGATGTTCTTATTTGGAAGTCTATTAATATATATTTTGAATATTGTAAGAATTGCTGTTCTTGTTATATTATCTGTAAGCTTTAATACTGAATTATTTGAGATCATACATACAATCTTCTGGAAATTTTTAAGTGGAATTTATGTCGCTGGAGTATGGATATTACTGGTTTATTTATTCAAGATTAAATCAATACCGATTTACAGTGATTTAAGATATCTGTACAAAAATAGCTTGTTTAAAAAGTAGATTCTTTTTTAGACCTTTTCAAATGCTGATGTACAAACCATATTGCAAAAGCTATAATTAATCCAATGGCTAAATAGTCTAGAGGCCTGAAATAAACATGTAATCTTTCCCAATTCTTCTGCAATATGATTCCCGTATATAATAAAAAAGTGTTCCATATTGCAGCACCAATTGCTGTATAAAATATAAATTTAGACATATTCATCTTTCCAACACCAGCAGGTATGGAAATTAAGTGCCTGACAACTGGGATTAATCTGCTGACAAAGATTGTTTTTTCCCCGTATTTCTTAAACCAATGCTCTGTCCAATTCAAATGCTCTTCATTTA
>Ga0209542_10018153_pt1 | contig 11420 bp, 9 predicted proteins | sample RifCSPhighO2_01_FD_184028 | JGI IMG/M metagenome (GOLD analysis project Ga0209542, IMG submission 184028) | Soil microbial communities from Rifle, Colorado - Rifle CSP2_plank highO2_0.1 (SPAdes) (version 2) | ecosystem: Environmental > Terrestrial > Deep subsurface > Rock core/Sediment ...
GTGGTGAGAATGAATGGGCGGGATGATTAGAATGGTGGTGGGGCGGGGGATGAGGGTGTATGCTGTTAATTTTGGTCATATTTACACTTAAATTACAATTTAGTATATAAATTTTGTTATTGTTGTGGAAATAATTGGCAGAGAGTTTATAGTTATAATACTACTATTTAGTTGTTATATGGCTGCGACTATTCCACGAGAATTTGATATTATTCATACGGGTAAAGGATATACGATGAAAGGGTGGGATTTTTCTGTTGACGATGTGAAAGCGGCGCTTGTGTCACATAGGATGTTGAATCCGACGTTAGAATTGGCAAGCAATAGCTGTCCGTGGGATTGTTTTTTTTGTTTTACAGAAGATCCAGAAAATCCAGAGGGGTTGAAAAAGAAGCTGGCAGGTGAAATGACGCTTGAAGAGCGGTTGCACTTGATTGATTCGGTGGCTGAGCTAGGTGCGAAGTCGATTAATATTGTGGGGGCGGGAGAGCCGACAATTGATGTGTATTTTTGGCAAATAGTTGAGCGAATTGCAGAGAGAGGGATTGTGCCCATTGTGTATACGGAAGGGGCGCTGAAGCTGACGGATGAAGTGTTTGTGCAACGGTTGTATGATGTGGGGGCGACGGTGGTGTTGAAAGTGAATAGTTTATGGAATAAAGAGTATCAGAATGCTGTGGTGAATAGTGGGGAGCGACGATTAAAACCATTGCAGATTGATTATTTTGAGCAGAGAAATACGGCGCTTGAGATGTTGATTGATGCGGGGTTTAATTCACATGATCCGACGCGATTAGCGTTTGATACGATTGTTTGTAAAGAGAATTATGATGAGATTGGGCGATTGCATCGCTATGCGCGGGATCATAATATTTTTGTGTTGTTTGTGGGGTATTTGACGAGCGGGCGGAGCAGTAGTGTGATTCAGAATGCGGTATCGCGAACGGAGTTGTTTGGGAAATTTGCGGAACTGGCACGTATTGATGCAGAGGAGTATGGGATTGTGCATGAGAGCAAATTTCCGTATGGTGGTGGTGTGCCGTGTACGATACGAGGATTAGGATTGCATGTGAAGATTCGTGGCGAGGTGTATGATTGTCCAGGTGAATTAGAAGCGTTAGGAAATATTCGAATGGGGGAGTTGCGGGAATATTGGGAGAAGACGGGGCATATTCGAGAGAGTTTTGATGGAGGGTGTGCGCCGCGAGAGGATTTTTGGAAGAGGTATGAATTGAGTGGAGATGAACGTAATGGAAAAATAAATGAGAAAAGGTTTGTGATTCGTTCTTCGTGATTTTGGTTCTTGATTTTCTACTTTGTACTTATTTTTTTAAGTTCAAGTATGCGAGAGTGCCAGCGACGAGTACGGCGATAATACTTACCCAAATAGGTATTTGCCAATTGGCGATTTGAGCAGTCCAGCCGAAGAGGACGCGAAGTAGTTGCAGCAAGGCCATTACGGCGAAGAGTGCACCTGATACTATTGAAATATTTTTTGTTGCCATAGTATTTCACCTCTGAAGTTGATTCTGTAATTTATTTACTAGAGGTATATTTTTAGAGTTTAAATAGTTTTTGGATTACTATCTTGGTTTTGTTTTCACGTTATTAAAGAAGTCTTCTAAATATTCTTTGGTTCGTCTGCCGTCTTTTATGCCCATTGTCCAGGCAAAGAGTTCAATTAATTTATTGGTGTCATATTTGGTTGAGGAGAGGGCGGTGAGAAAGCGAAGAGGTTCAAGGGAGGCTTTACGTTTGTCATCTGTTATGCTTGGGTCTTGATTGAAGCATTCTTGCGAGCAATAGATGAAGTGATGTGAGGAGCCACGGTAATTCATATCCCAGTTATGGTAGATGCTGACGAGTTGGGCGGGTTCTTGACAGTCTTGCAGCTGACAGGGTTGGGTGGAGATGAAGTTATTTGAGGCGTAGTCGACTAATTCGATACGTTGGCGCAAAGAGTTTTTGTAAATTTTTGCTTCTCGATTGAGCCAATTGAAATAGTTGTAGTCTTGCAATACGATTTGTTCGACAGATTTTCCGTTGTGTTTGCCAAATGGCATGAGTTCGACCATGGTTCTTTTATTTGATGGGCTAGTTTAAATATTTTTTCCTAAAGGTTAATAAAAAGGGTGTTGTTTTGTTAAAATTGTGCCAGCGTCGCATCCTTGAAGGACTGCGGTCCTTCGGGCGCGACTCGGCTGTTGCCAGCGTCGCATAATCCGGTATTGCGTCAGTCTCGAAACAATTTTTAAGAATAGTTAAAAATTAATCGAGCGAACTGATTCCTTACGGAATTCCCGGTTCAAATGCAAGCAATCTATGCAAGTTGGGCGGGCTAAGCCCACCTATGAAAATTAGATTATTGTGAGAAAGTCCGGGCGCTGGCGCTTTTTCTTTTAATTGTCTTCTTTTAAGATACCATTATAAAACAGGTTCATTATTTTACTTGTATGTTACAAAAAATGTATGTTAACGTTAATGAGTATATGCCCGAATATAGGTCTCGAGCTGTTGTTCTTATTGTGAATAGTTTAGATGAGGTTGAGACGGCTGCTGAGATTTTGAAGAGTCATACGCATAAGTTTAGAGGAGTACAGTTGAAGAGTTCGTTGTTTTCTACTCTTTGCGTTGTGCAGTTGGAGGCGGTTAGAGCTGTTTCTATTATTCTTGAGGATGTTTTGTGTTTGGATGATGTTTTTTTGAAATGTCAGGGAAAGTATCTGGAGTTGATTGTTCCGTATTCTCTTTTCGATGAGCATTTGTTAAAGCGCTGTGAGCGGGTTGATCGAGTGATTGTTTCTTTTTCTTGTGAAGAGGAGTTGTCAGGGTTGAATGATTTGTTTAAAGCGTTTATTTCTTTTCGCAGGTTTCCTCTTGTACAAAATGTGCCGCTGTGTAAGATTGATGTGAAACATGCTGTGGAGATTTATATGCGTCGAGAACGGGTAGTTGCGAAACCAGCGGGGTGTGTGGGTTGTTTGCTTGCGAAGTATTGTTCTTTTAATGGGGAGAGGTTTGTGCCTGTGCCGATTGTTGATTCTGAAAAATATAAAGGGGTGTTAGCGTTTCTGTCTCATGAAGATTCTACTGCTCGGTTTTAATGTACAAGAGTCGGTGTTTCCTCTTGGATTGAGTTATTTGAAAGGCTATCTTAGTGTGCACCACCCGGGGGTTGAGGTGGAGTTGAAGGAGTTTTCGTTTGGTAATCGATTAGGCTATGAGACGAATAAGAATATTGAATTACAAGTGTTGTCGTATATTATGTTGAGTAAACCTGATGTTGTGGCGTTTAGCAATTATATTTGGAGCAGTGAGATGGCGCAGGATTTTGCGCGCGCGATTAAACAGATTGATCCGGCGATTACGGTTGTGCTTGGCGGGGTTGAGGTTGATAAGAATCATCTAAAACCGGGTGTTGATTTTGTGATTACAGGTGAAGGTGAGATTGCGCTTAACGAGTTAGTTGATTTTTTGCAGGGAAAATGTAGAATTGAGGATGTGTCAAATGTGATTTGCTGGAAAGAGGGGAGGGTGCTTGAGACTAAAAAGAAAGTTGTGCAGGTGTTGGATACGATTCCGTTTCCGTATAAGTTTTCTGATGTGAAACATTTTGAGGCGGTGCGTATTGAGACGTCTCGAGGGTGTGTGTATAATTGTAATTTTTGTTATTATGCGCAGCCGGAGTTTCGCAATTTTTCACTTGGATATTTAAGAGAAAATCTGCGGTATTTGTTTCGAGAATTTTCGTTTAAGAATCTTACTTTTATTGATGCGAATTTTAATACGAATTCTGTGCGGATGTTTGAGATTCTTGATTTGGTTGAAGAGAATGTGAAAGAGTTTGGTCAGAAGATTGAGGTGCATTGTGAATTGCGGCCGGAGTTAATTGATGCGGATATGGTTGCGAGGATGAGTGGGTATTCGTTTCGCATACGGGTGGAGTTAGGGTTTCAATCATCAAATCCTACGGTTTTGAAGCTTGCGAATCGGCCGACGAATTTGGTGAAAGTGAAAGAGGCGTTGGCGTTGTTGGATAAATCGTCTATTGCGTATAAAATTGATTTGATGTATGGGTTGCCGGGGGATACATTTTTTTCGTTTTTGCAGTCGATGCGATTTTTGTTGCGCAATGCTATAAAGCAGAAGAAAGTGGTTGCGCATCATTTTATGGTGCTGAATAATACGACGTTTGGCATGCAAGAGATGGTGCGGTTTACGCCTGCGGTGAGTAGTATGATTTTGAAGACGCAGACGCAGGATACGTTAGAATTATATTTGACGAAGTTGTTTGTGGAGATGGTGAATGAGGAGTTGGGGTGGTATTGAGTATTTTTAGACTCTTACTAATTGCTTATTAATTCGAATTGGTATTTTCTTTTGTTTCACATAATTTAAATAGATATTATATTCCTATTATTCTGATTCTCTAATGAAAATGGAACGTTTTAACTTTGATGCGAACGATGCAACGGATGCGATACATTATCTTACGAATCGTGCTGTACAGATGCTTAAGTTTGATGTACGTTTCATAGGGGTTGATGTTTATGATGAGGGGGTGGTTGGTACGTTTGAGCATGAGCAGAAAAAATATCAATCCATCTATATTTTTAGCCAACAGAGGGGAAAAGGTTCGTATGCGAAATTATTTGAAAAATTAAGCTTGCCAGTTATTACTTCCCATGAATGTAACTTAGAGGAATTTTTGAGAAGTAAACAGTATCATTATATTTGTTTTCTGATTGAAGAATTTCCTGAATATAAATTGATTCAGCAGCATTATGGCAATGCTCAAGCGAAAAGAAGTGGCTTATTTTATATGAATCATATTGATGAGGGGCTGGCCATACTACGGTGGCGTGGAGCGTCAGATGATGCACAAAGAGCGTTTTGTCTGCATCCAATATTTCAGGCGGATGCGGATTTGTTAAAAAGTGTAGAGATTGATTTTTCTGGTGTGAGTAATCGTGCTTTGATTAATGCTGTTGAGTATCGTTCTGTTGCAAATGACTATCTATCTACACGAGTTATCCATTCGGTAGATGAAATTAGGTTATCTCTTTTAGAAGATGTTCAGGCTATGCTTGTTGCTGATAAAATTCAAAATAGAAAGGATTTTGAACAGTTCCATCAAAATCATCCTAGGTATGGTGCTTTGGATGCATATTTTCAACATTGGATGCAACGGTTAGGGATTTGTGAACAAGAATATCAAGAGACGGTATTAAGATTATCTTTGCCTAATCACTTTGTTAAGTAGGATTTTTTGTGAGGTGGATTTCTTTCTCTTTTGTAATTTGTGGCTGTTAAATGAGTCTACTGGCTGGAGAGCCACTGGTCACTGGTCAGGTGCGGATAGGGTTTATATAGGGGTTCTGTAGAAAAAAGAAATATGATTGAAAAAGATAAGGGACTAAATCTACTACCACTATTATCAAATGATTTAGTTGTAAAGAGAATCCACACAATTAGGGGAATTCAAGTGATGGTGGATAGTGATTTAGCTGAACTTTATTGTGTTGCTGTAAAAGCTCTAAATCAAGCAGTAAAGAGAAATAAAGAAAGATTTCCCGATGATTTTATGTTTCAATTGACAAAATTAGAGAAAAATGAGCTGGTCACAAACTGTGACTACCTTACAAATCTAAAATTTTCGCCTAATAACCCCTATGTGTTTACAGAACAAGGAATTGCAACGCTTTCAGGTGTACTGAAAAGTAAACGGGCAATAGAGGTCAACATTAAAATTATGCGGGCATTCGTATCAATGAGGCAATTTATTTCTAAAAATGCTGAAATATTTTATCGGCTTGACTCTGTTGAGAGAAAACAAATTGAATTTAAAGTAAAAACGGATTATAATTTTGAAAAAGTGTTTGATGCTATCCAAAGTAAAGATATTAAACCGGAGAAAGGGATATTTTTCGATGGGCAGATATTTGATGCGTATACGTTTGTTTCGGATATTATTAGAACGGCTCAAGATTCTATTATTCTGCTTGATAATTTTATAGATGATTCTGTATTAACGTTGTTGAGCAAAAGAAATAAAGATGTTAAAATAATTATATTTACGAAAGAGGTTTCAAAACAATTAGCGCTTGATGTTGCGAAATACAATTCACAGTATTATCCTATTGAAGTAAAAGAATTTACTTTGTCACATGATCGTTTTCTGATAATTGATGATTGTAAGATATATCATTTTGGCGCATCACTTAAAGATTTGGGTAAGAAATGGTTTGCGTTTTCAACATTTGAGAAAGAAGCATTTACATTGCTTGATAAATTAGGATTGAAATAAATCGTTTGAAATGAATATGGCATGTAGGTTACTTAGATAATCTTTATAAACAAAATTAGGGGTTTTATACTATGTTAGATAAAATCATTATTCGAGGAGCGCGGGAACATAATTTGAAGAATATTTCATTAGAGTTACCACGAAATAAACTTATAGTTATTACTGGCTTATCTGGGTCGGGGAAGTCTACGCTTGCGTTTGATACGATTTATGCAGAGGGGCAGCGCAGATATGTGGAATCGTTGTCGGCGTATGCGCGGCAGTTTCTTGGTTTGATGAATAAACCGGATATTGATTCGATTGAAGGACTGTCGCCGGCGATTTCGATTGAGCAGAAGACGACGTCGAAGAATCCGCGTTCGACGGTTGGGACGGTGACAGAGATTTATGATTATTTACGTTTATTATTTGCGCGCATTGGGGTGATTTGTTGTCCAGAGTGTGGGAGTATGTTGAAACCGCAGTCGGCGGAGAATATTGTGGCTTTACTGATGGCGGATGCGGGTCGAGAGATTGTGGTGTTGGCTCCTGTTATTCGTGGTATTAAAGGGACGCATGAGAAAATAGTTGAGGATTTGAAAAAAGCAGGTTTTATACGGGTGCGAGTGGATGGGCAGATTTATCGAATGGATGAGTTGGATGTACAAGATGTGAAGTTGGAGCGGTATGAGAAGCATTGGATTGAAGCGGTGGTTGATCGTGTGGTGATTAGTGATGAGAATCGGTTGCGGTTGTCTGAAGCGGTGGAACAGGCGTTGCATAAAGGGAATGGGACGTTGATTGTACTTGATCCAAAAGTTGAGAAAGTGGATACGAAAGTAAAGAAAGGGGAAAGCGGGGGGGAGATTGGGCGAGGGGTTGGTGAAACTATTTATTCTACGTTTGGGGCGTGTCCACAACATCCGCATTTTGTGTTTGAACAGCTGGAACCGCGGATGTTTTCATTCAATTCACCGTTTGGGGCGTGTACGACGTGTTTAGGGTTAGGGGAGCATTTAGATATTTCCCCTGATTTATTGATTCCGGATAAACATAAGTCGATTATGGATGGGGCGTTAGTTGTGTATGGGCGACTTGATTTGAAATGGCGGGCGCAGCAGATGCAAGTTGTGGCAAAGGAGTATGGATTTGATTTATTTACGCCAATTAAAGATTTGAATGCGAAGCAATTAGATGTGTTGTTATATGGAACGACGAAAAAATTGAAAGGATCTTGGAGTAATGGTGCGTCGATGAATATGGATTCTGGATGGGAAGGGGTGATTCCGCAGACGATGAGGTTGTTTCGTGATACAGAATCTGAGCATCGTAAAGTGAAATTTGAGCAGTTAATGGATTCGCGCCCTTGTGGGGAGTGTAAGGGGAAGCGATTGAAAGAGAAGATGCTTTATGTTCAGATATTGGGGAAATCAATTATTGATGTTACTGATATGAGTATTGAGCAGTCGGTTGCGTTTTTTGATGGGTTGGCAGGGAAGCTTAGTGTGAAAGAATTATTTATTGCTAAACAGGTGTTGAAAGAAATTTGTGATCGATTAGGGTTTTTGAAGAATGTGGGGTTAGGGTATTTGAATTTATCACGAACGGCGCGAACTCTTTCGGGGGGGGAGGCGCAACGGATTAGACTTGCGACGCAAATTGGGGCGAATTTGATGGGAGTTTTATATGTTCTTGATGAGCCGTCGATTGGGTTGCATCAACGTGATAATGCGAAGTTGATTTCAACGTTGCATCGGTTGCGGGATTTGGGCAATACGTTGATTGTGGTTGAGCATGATGAAGATACGATGAAAGCGGCAGATCATATTGTGGATATCGGTCCGGGGGCGGGGATTCATGGCGGACATATTTGTGCGCAGGGAAGTCCTGCGCAGATTATGAGTAACAAATCGAGTTTGACGGGGCAATATTTGGCGGGAAAGATTGGGATAACTGTTCCTGGGGTGCGAAGGAGGGTGGAGAAATGGATTGTTGTTACGAATGCGTTTGAACATAATTTGAAGAATGTGACGGTTAAGTTACCAGTGGGTGTGTTATGTGCAATCACGGGTGTGTCGGGATCGGGGAAATCTACGTTAATGTCGCAGACGTTTATTCCAGCACTGCAGAAGAAGTTTGGAGCACAGGTTGGTAAAATTGGTGCGCATGATGGACTGGAGGTGCCTTCTGAAATTCGTGATACGATTATTATTGATCAAGATCCGATTGGGAAAACGCCGCGGTCGAATCCAGCAACATATACGAAAATTTTTGATGAGGTACGGATATTATTTTCATCTACGAAACAGGCGAAGGCACGAGGGTATAGTGCGGGTCGGTTTTCGTTTAATGTGGAAGGGGGCAGATGTGAGAAATGTTTTGGTGATGGGTTGATTAAAATTGAGATGAATTTTTTACCGGATGTCTATGTGCAGTGTGAGGATTGCCGAGGCAAGCGATATAATAAAGATACGCTTGAGGTGTTATATAAAGAGAAAAATATTGCGGATATTTTGAATATGAGTGTTGAGGAGGCGTTGCCCTATTTTGATGCACATAGTTCGATTAAACGTAAATTGCAGACGTTATTTGATGTGGGGTTAGGGTATATTAAATTGGGGCAGAGTGCGACGACATTATCTGGCGGGGAGTCGCAGCGGATTAAATTGACGCGGGAACTTGCGAAGGTGAAGCGGGGGAATTGTGTGTATTTATTAGATGAGCCAACAACGTGATTACACTTTGAAGATGTACGCAAATTGATACAAGTGTTAAATCGATTGGTTGAGAAAGGAAATACCATTTATGTGATTGAGCATAATTTAGATGTGATTAAGTCGTGCGATTATGTGATTGATATGGGACCAGAGGGAGGAGATGGCGGCGGGGAAGTTATTGCGTGTGGGACGCCGGAGGAGGTTGCTTGCGTTGTAAAGTCGCATACGGGAATGTTTTTGGGGAGAGTGGTGGGTAATGAACGATGAGATAAATAAAATATGCTTTTGAAACTATGATCCCTCTCTCAACCATACCTCAAAATCCAGGCGTGTATCAATTCAAAGATAGTGCTGGGACTATTATTTATATTGGGAAAGCGAAGAATTTACATAAACGGGTGGGGTCGTATTTTAATTCTACGGAAAAGCATATTAAAACGGAGTTGTTAGTTCGTCATATTGCAGATATCGATTTCATTATTGTAGATTCTGAGGTTGAGGCGTTGCTGCTTGAGAATAAGTTGATTAAGCAGCACAAGCCAAAGTATAATATTAGTTTGAAGGATGGCAAGACGTTTGCGTATATTGGGTTAAGTTTGGAGAAGTTTCCACGGATTTTTTCAACGCGGTCGGTGTCAAAATGTGTGCAGTTATTTGGGCCGTATACGGATGGGTATGCGCGGCGGCAGTTGATTGATTTATCTGTGCGATTGTTTAAATTGCGAGTGTGTCGAACGCTGCCAAAGCGGGCGTGTTTGAATTATCATATTGGGTTATGTACGGCGCCGTGTATTGGTGCAGTGAGTGAGGAGGAGTATGGGTTGCAGGTTTCTGAGGCTCGTTCTTTTTTGAAAGGGGATGTTTCTAGTGTTGTTACAAAATTACAACAGGAGATGAAAGATGCAAGTATTGCACAGAAATATGAAGTGGCTCTTGAGAAGAAACGAATGATTGAGGTGATTGGGTCTTTAGATGAGAAACAAAAAGTCGATCTTGTAAAATCGTTTGATCAGGATGTGGTTGTGATGGTGTGTGATGAAGGAAAAGTTGTGATTGTGTTGTTTTCGATATCGCGCGGAGTTATTTCGGGTAAAAAAGAGTTTCGTTTTGATAATTCAATTGATGTATTTCGTAGTTTTATTACGATGTATTATTCGCAAAATTATGTGCCGCATGAGATTATTGTGAATGTTGATTTGGGTGAGGAGCGTTCGGGAATTGAAGAATATTTGGCCACGTTTTCGCATCGGTCTGTTACGATTACGCTGCCGATTCGCGGGGAGAAAAAGCAGTTGGTTGAGATGGCGCTTAAGAATGCGCGTATGGCACTTGAAAATGTGGTGTTGAGAACGATACAAGAGAAGTTAAATTTGCCAAATATTCCGTATGTGATTGAATGTTTTGATATTTCGAATTTAGGGGATCAATTTATTGTAGGGGGGATGACGCAGTGGGTGGCGGGGAAGCCGAATACAAAAGAGTATCGTCGTTTTGAGGTACGTTCGATTGATACGCAGGATGATTTTGCAGCGATGAAAGAAGTGGTTTATCGACGGTATCTTCGATTGCGAGATGAGGGGAAAGAGATGCCGGATTTGATTATTATTGATGGGGGGTTAGGGCAGTTGGGGGTGGCAGTTGGGGCTTTGGAAGAGTTAAGGTTGCATATTCCGATTATTGGATTAGCGAAGCAGGAGGAGGAGATTTATATTCCGGGGTCATCTGAGGGGTTGCGATTTGATGTTAATAGTCCGATGATGTTGTTGATTCGAGCGATTCGCGATAGTGTGCATCGATTTGTGTTGTCGTATAATAGGAAGAAGAGGGAGCTTGATGTACGTGAAGAGGTGGAGCAGATTAATAAGATACAGATTACTAAGACACAGATTAATAAAGAAAAAGGGGAAAAAAACAAGTAATATGAAATTCAAACTCATTTCCCACATGAACCCTGCCGGAGGACAGCCAGAGGCTATTAAGAAACTCGTGGATGGCTATACGAAGCATGGGCAGCAGACGTTGCTTGGGATTACGGGATCCGGCAAAACGTTTGTGATGGCGAATGTGATTGCAGCGGTGCAGAAGCCGACGCTTGTGCTTGCACATAATAAGACGCTGGCGGCGCAGCTTTATACAGAGTTTAAAGAGTTTTTTCCGCAGAATCGGGTTGAGTATTTTATTTCCTATTTTGATTATTATCAGCCGGAGAGTTATATTCCAACTACGGATACGTATATTGAAAAAGAGTCGACAGTAAATGTGGAAATTGAGAAGATGCGGCTTAAGACAATGGCGGCGTTGTTGTCTCGTGATGATGTGATTGTGGTGGCATCGATTTCGTGTATTTATGGTGCGGGGAATCCGTTTGATTTCAAGCAGATGGCGCTGAAGATACGAGTGGGGGAACGGGTGAAGCG
>Ga0209542_10018154_pt1 | contig 11419 bp, 12 predicted proteins | sample RifCSPhighO2_01_FD_184028 | JGI IMG/M metagenome (GOLD analysis project Ga0209542, IMG submission 184028) | Soil microbial communities from Rifle, Colorado - Rifle CSP2_plank highO2_0.1 (SPAdes) (version 2) | ecosystem: Environmental > Terrestrial > Deep subsurface > Rock core/Sediment ...
GCGTAAATCGTCGGAGCTTCCCTAGGGGAATCGAACAGCGGAGGGGGTCCCACCTTCGTCCCGCTTCGCGGGACTTCGGACGGGCAGGCGGGCAGGACATCACTGGGCGACGGGACAGACGTTTGATAGGAGCGGGAATGTGCTAAAATTATAAATAATGGAAAAAGATTTTGATGCATGGAATGAAAATAAAAAACAGATCCATTAAAGCGTCAAGGGGATTTATGCACATGCGATATATCATACACATTCACTTTCTGGCTTTCGCCGCAATTTTTATAGGATTTATCGGTCTCGTAGGTCTCATAAATCCAGTAAGTCTTATAGGACTTTTGAGACCTACGAGTTTTATAAGACTTATTCCGACCGCGGAGGCCTCCCTTGGCGCCGGCAACTCTCCGCTCATGAATCTCAACTCCGGTCTTGTCGGATATTGGACCTTCGATGGCCAAGACACCAACTGGGCGACGGGGCAGACGTTTGACCGGTCGGGAAACAAAAATACGGGGACGATGACGAGTATGACTTCGAGTACGGTACCCGTGTCCGGCAAAATCGGCCAGGCGTTCAGGTTTGATGGGGTGAATGATCGTATCAATCTTCCTACTGACTCTATAGGAACTAATACTGTTACAGTATGTGCGTGGATTAAACCCAAAAACACTGAATCGATTGGAGGTTTTGTATCTAATGCAAGATTCATGCTTATAAATTACAATTTTGGTGCCAGTTTGCTGTTGTCTAGTGATGGATTAATTACTTTTGTTGCTTCTGCAATTTCTATTACTCCCAACGTATGGCAACACATTTGCGGGGTGCGCTTGAGTAGTGGGACGGGTAGTGTGTACATTAATGGGTCACAATCAGGATCTTCTGGTAACACAGGCACTCCCGTAACTGGTTTTGGTCTCGGTATCGGTGCTGATGGAAATGGTGACAATCCTTTTTCTGGCCTCATCGACGACGTCCGCATCTACAACCGCGCGCTGTCGGCAACCGAGGTGCAAAGGCTGTATCAGATGGGACGATAGCAAGTGGCTAATGGCTAATAGCGAATGGCGGAGATGAAGAAGACGAAACTTGATTCTCTTTTTAATTTCGTATAGCATAATGAGTGTGAAAGTTACTAAAAAGAAAAATCAATACTTTACGGCTTTTTTTGAAAAGAATGAGCTTGGCGGTTATACCGTTACCGTTCCGTCGTTGCCAGGACTTGTTACCGAGGGTCGTACATTTGAAGAAGCCACCGCGATGCTCCGCGATGCTATTTTGTGCTATATCGCCGGGCTCAAAAAAGCAAAGGAAAAAGTTTTTCAAGAAAACGAAACGGGGAGTTTCAGAATTTCCGTGCCAGTGAAATAATATACTTTGCAGGTATGCCAAAATTGCCTGTCGTCACTCCCCGGAAACTTCTTAAAATTCTTCTCGGAGTCGGTTTTTATGTTCATCATCAATCGGGCAGTCATGCCAATTTGCGTCATGCCATCAAGCGACACTTGCATGTCGTGATTCCTATTCATACGCGAGATATGGCTCCAAAAACTCTCAAAACTGTTCTTATTCAATCGGAAGTTTCGGTGGAAGAATTTATAAATCTTTTGTAATTTGGAACCCTCGACGGCGTCAGCATATATCCACCCTCCTAAATTTCTGGAAGAAATTTAGGAGGGTGAGCAGCGTGCGCTGTCGGCGAGGGAGATACAACAATTATATAGTTTAGGGAGGTAGGCGCATGATTTACGCGTGCCATTTGGCAAAACCAACCAAGAAGAATTAATCTTATCCGTCTTACTCGGTTCTATCCGAACTATCAGCCTTATAAGTTTTATAAGTCTCATAGGACTTATAAGTCTAAAAATCGGAAATTGCACAAGTTCAGAAACATATGAGACTTTTCGGCGACCCGAAAAGTCATGCAAATCTATAGCAAAGTAACTGGAACCAAGGGATTTGTGAGTACATACAATGAGGCGTTACGCTTCAGGGATATGATTACTCCACAAGCAGAAGAGCGTGTTCGCATCCTCACATTTTGGCGGAAGCATGGGGATGCGGCGACGAAAGAAGCTTTCAATGTCTCTCGGGCAACACTCTTCCGATGGCAGAAGGTACTTGATGACGCATGCGGAAAGATCGATGCCCTCGTCCCACAGAGCACCGCTCCACGGACAAAACGGAAACGCATCATTCCCGATGCGGTGCGCGATTTCATTCTCGCGGAACGGAAATGGGAGCGCATAGGCAAGGAAAAACTGGCTGTGCTTCTCAAGGATGATGATATCGGCATATATACCGCCTCAACCGTGGGCAGAATGTTGGGAGACATGAAACAACGAGGCATGTTGCCCGATCCGGTGAAACTCACTCTGAATGGCAGAACGGGGAATCTTATGGAACGAAAGCCGAGAAAACCCAAGAAAAAACTAAGGAGTAGGGGTCACGAGGGACAACTCGCGAAAGCGGACACCATTGTCCGTTTCACGAACGGGACCAAACGCTATATTCTGACAGCCATTGATTGCGAAACCAAATTCACCTTCGCCTATGGCTATGTCTCGCACGCCTCGACATGCGCCGCGGATTTCATGCAGACATTCAAGGAGGTTGCGCCGATATCCCTGACGCATATACAGACAGACAATGGCTCGGAGTTCAAAGACCATTTTGAAGCGTATTGCGCAGATTTCGGCATCGTCCAATTCCATGCATATCCCCGCACTCCAAAGATGCAGAGCGAGATTGAACGGTTCAACCGGACGTTGTCTGAGGCATTTATTCAAAAGCGTAGATACCTGCTTGCCTATGATCTGCCCGCCTTCAATCGTGCGCTCATGGAGTGGTTGCTCTGGTACAACACACGAAGGCCGCACTGGTCGATTGGCCTTATTTCTCCACTACGGTATATTTGCAATACACTGACAGTCGAAAAGTCTCATATGTGCTGGACGAGTACATGGCTTGCAAAAAAGACACTTCCATGGTATACTCTTCTTAAGTCCAAGCCTAGCTCGTGTGAGCTTGGGGTTTCTAGGACTAGCATATTTTACAATTTAGCAACGCAGTAACGCTGTTTATGAAAAAACTGACTACCTATTATGTAGCGCTGTTTTTTACAGCGCTACTCGGAGAATCCGTATTGGCATACCCGCCAGATGTGGTTCCAACGAATATGGTCTGGATTTCTCCAGGCACATTCACCATGGGCAGCCCGGAAACGGAACCGGCGCGATGGTCGAACGAAGGTCCACAGAGGCAGGTGACTATCACCCGTGGATTCTACATGGGAAAGTTTGAGGTCACCCAAGCCGAGTACCTCTCAGTGATGGGCACTAACCCAAGCGCTTTCACTACCGAATGGGAGGGGCACTTAGTAACATTGCCGTCTGAATACGTACTGGAGCAACCGGTGGAGTCTGTAACATGGGACGATGCCGTGAAGTATTGCGCGGCATTGACGCAAAGAGAACGCCTGGCTGGACGGCTTGCCGAAGACTCTTACTACAGATTGCCGACCGAGGCCGAATGGGAATACGCCTGTCGAGCGGGAACGACAACGCCGTTTTATTATGGCGAAACGTTACGCTCCAGAATGGCGAACTTCGACGGACATTACGAATATCCGCCTTGCCCTGATTTTTATCCAAGAGGGACTGCAGTGTATTGCAAAAACCCAACTGGGCATTTATTCAACCGGACTACGCAAGTCAGCGCGCTTAAGCGTCCAAATGCGTGGGGACTCTACGACATGCACGGCAACGTATGGGAATGGTGCCAAGACTGGTATGGCCTTTATCCCGAATGGGATGAGACTGATCCGACTGGCTTTCCTGCCGGTTCAGTTCACGTGCTCCGGGGCGGAGGTTGGAATAATATCGCAGCCGATCTTAGGTCGGCGAGGCGACAAGACGGATTAGACCCGTACACCATCACGCCGGATGCTGCTGGCTTCCGAGTTGTCCTTGCGCAGGCGGTAGCGCACGAGCCATTTAGCGTCACGCTCGAAGTCTTTTACGTCTATGATTTCACGGGCTCTACCGATGTACTTATCGAGTACAAGATCAAAAAGATGATCAGGCTGAAAATAATCGGTGGCGCGTCTTATAATTACACAATCGAGTCATCGGCAAACCTAATCGACTGGGTTACCGCAGGCCTGATTGGTAAAGTCCGACATGACGTAGGTGTGCAAAGCATAGGCCCGCAGACCGACCGTCGCATCGAATTTGAAGGGCCCGCGCCGACGAACGATCTTTTCTATCGCGCAGTTGCGCGGTAAGAATAGCAAGAATCAAAAGTCCTTTTGACAGTGTGACAAAACAAGGAAGGAGCGCGCGCAAGCGAGCTCCTTTTCCTTTTCATATATTTTAAAATGAATTCACGCGTAAGCTTTTGCTTTTCGGGGGAATGACCTCAGAGCGAAGTGTCTTTTTCCTCGAACCATAAGCGAGAAACTTTCTGCTTTCAGCGGAAGCTTTTGCTTTTCGGGGAGCTCTCGGAGGCATCAAAAGCTTGGTCTCCTCCGACTCCGGTCGGAGGAGTTTTGATGCCGAGAGGGGCAGGCGGGCTCCGGTCGCCGGAATCGGAGAACCGCCAGTCCCCGAAAAGCAAAAGCTGGAGCGTCTTGACCAAAAAAACACTTGCCCGTACACTATTCTGAAATGCTTACGATCAGATTACAACGGGTTGGAAAAAAACATCAGCCGAGCTATCGGGTTGTTGTCTCGGAACGGCGTTCCAAGCTTGGCGGGCCTCCGATAGAAGACCTCGGTTTTTATAATCCCTTTACCAAAGATGCCAGTTTAAACAAAGACCGCATTGAGCACTGGATAAAAATTGGAGCGCATGCCACGCCCACCGTGCATAATTTGTGCGTGACAAAAGGAGTGGTGAAAACCCCGAAAATAGCGCTGAAGATTAAAAAGCGGAAAGGCGACGCGGAGGTAGCGAAAACAGAAGCACTCAAAAAAGCAGAAACGCCCGTCGAAGCCAAAAAAGAAGAAGCGGCAGTTCCGGCAACGCCAGCGGCCTAGGGAGCGTTTGAGGTGAGAAAAAGCAATAATTATCAGCCGTGGAGATAAAGGAACTTTCCGCATTTTTCTTAATTAACGATTTAGAAAGTCTCTTTTTTATCTCGTTTATCTCGCGATCTTTTCTTTATCGCCACCATATTTTTTGCACAAAGCGCTAGAGTTTTTTTATAGCGCCCCCTTCCTAGAAATATTGGGTAAAATGAATGGTCTGCATATATAGGTTTTTTCCCTATATGACCAATGAGTTGCCCATTTTTAATTAAGACAAAGTCTCTCAGCGTTCGTGTTTGTTTAAAGTTTTTTGCTACTTTATAAGCGTGGGTAACGAAATAAAAATTCTTTCTTGTGAATATTTTTCTTTTTCCTTCTAAGATTCTCAAGTTGATTAGAACTTGTCGCATGTGTTTAATTGCGCGCGGGGCATTTTTCCCCGACTTGTCCGGCCCATATTCAAGCGAGAATGCTTTTTTAAATTGGCTTATTAATTCTTTTCCTCCAAAAACATTTTTTCCGATAACTGCGACTTTCTGAATAGGAATATATTTAAGGACAGTTTTGATATCTGAATTTAACTTCGAAATAATGATTAATTCATCAAATGTCGAGTTTGTGGCATGAATATCGAAAATAAAATCAGACTTAACCAATCTTTTTTTAATTTTGCATGCAAGGCGTTCTTCTTTAGTGCCGTGCGATTTGCCTGGAAACGATCTATTCAAATCTGTTTCCAGATAACGCTTCTGTTTTTTTAAAGCAACAGAGTGGGCGACAATAAGGCGAAGTGCACCTTTTTTTACTTTGCACACTGATAATTTTCTAATTACCTTGACGCCTATCGGTTCATCGCCATGAATACCCCCAATCACGGCAATTTGGGGGTATTGAGTTCGAACGATATTTTTTTCAATAATTTTTTCCTCTTTCATGTTTTATAAAACAACAGAGGTGATTTCTCGCCTCTGTAATATTTTACGCAGTTAATCCATATTTACAGAGCTCATAGCATTGTCTTGCCCATTCAACCACCCGGTCAATTTTTTCGGTTGTGCCAAACATCCGAAACTCGATGGTCCCGTGAATCGATATTCGGACAAGGTGCCAGCACCTTCGCGGATCAGCATCGAATTTATTTGCGAGAGCCGTCTCATAAAATTCAACCAGTGAGTTGTAGTATGGCGGCAGGCAATTCGGCGCCATTATCTTGTATATTTCCAACCTACGCCCGCTTGAATTGTCGCCGCTACGGCACAGTGTTGGAATATAGGAAAGTGCCCGATTGTAGACCCGCAAGGCAGTTTCAAAATCAGGCATCCCGATGTGAATATGGGTTCCAATTACCCGACACGCCGCCAAGAGAACTTCGCGCGGCATATTTAATGTAATTCTTTGATAGCGACCAGTTGGGTCGGGATAGACATCAAGCGGCATATTTTCTGGGGCTACTTCATTATGGCAACGCCGGAAACCAAGCTGATTCTCGAGTGCATTTAGTTTTTTCTCGCTTGATTGGATTCGTCGGCTGACATACTGAATACGGCATGGCCCGATTCGAGTTTCTAGCTGACAAGCAGAAAGTTCATATCCAAACTCTGTCTCATCTTTGAAATGGGACAAGACTGATTGCGCTAGTGGCAAGATAGTGCCTTCTTTATTTGTAAGAAAACATTCTCTTTCCACGCCAACCCATAATTTTTTATCTGGATTAAACTTGAACTGCTTGGCAAATTCCGAAAATTTCATAGTCATAGCTTTCCAGTTTTGAGTTTTAAAAGATCCGTGGTCAATACAAGCAAAGCAGCTTGCATATGGGAAATAAAAAACTTCCCATCCTTCGTGCATAAGAATTTCTTATGCAGAAAGGACGAGAAGTTTCTCGCGGTACCACCCTTCTTAGTCCATCTAACTAAATGGACTCACTTCGCCGACTCCATCCTAAGTAAAGTCGAAGGATGACATCGGTTATCCTATGGTTACGGAGGAATCCGGATTTCCACTTTCGCAGAAACCGCTTTGTCTACATCGTGGGAGGAGTAGACGATTCGGGCCCAACCCCTTGTATTCCAAGGGACCCAAACCTTAAGCTTTATAAATATCAAGCAATCCCAAGATGGAAGGTAGCATGGGCAACGCTACTATGTCAAGCGGGTAAAGTTTTTGCCATGTTGACATTTTATATTTTTTTGGTAGAATACAACCTATAACCGATTTTGAAAGTGATGCGTGAACAAGAAAGGTCGAAAAGAAATTCTGAAGTAATCGTATAGTATGAACCAATCAGCCGATCAGGAATTCCTGGAATACTTGGTAAAGTCATTGGTCGATCACCCCGACGATGTGAAGGTTGATCGAAAAGTTGACGAGATGGGAGTATTGCTCTCGCTCAAGGTCAATGCGATGGACATGGGCCAGGTAGTAGGCAGGCAGGGAGCTACGGCAAAGGCGATTCGATCACTACTTAGGATCGTGGGAATCAAAAACAATGCCCGCGTGAATTTGAAGATTGAAGAGCCCGATGGCGGCGCCCCGCGGGGCCCGCGGCCGGAAAGACCCAGAGCCGAAGGATCCGATATGAACTCCTAGTGTTACAAAGTTTTATGAATCAAAAAGCCTTCGACCGCAGTCGGGGGCTTTTTGATTTGTTGCGACAAAAAATTATTTTTGAGAGAATACACGTATGGATGCCGATATCGCAAGCTATGCTCCCGACTTTAAAGGAGAGGAATGGACCGAACGGGATCGGTTTCTTTTGGAGCCATTCGCCACAAATCCGGACGGTCTCATTTCGGCATTGCGGAATTTGCCGCCCGAGCTTGTCGGCGCGCTGTGTTCCCGGGCAAGCCGAGCGCCGAGTTCTCTTCTTCGCATTCTTTTAAATGAATACCTCTATCCGATTCTTGATGGAGAAAATAAGGAATTAAGTGTCGAGCTTGATGCCACGGTACGGTTTCTCCGCGAGCGGGGATTCAAAAATATTTTAAATAATCAGCGGGCGCAGGCGTTCTATGCCAAATGGCTTTCGCAGTACGGCGACGATTCGATTGCACAGATGACGGGTACGCATGTGGTGTTTTGGGGAATCTCGCAGGTGGCGATGAAATTTATCGAGGATCAGCGCATCGGGCTCGAACCTATCGAAAAATCCACGCGATACGTGAATTTCGGAAACAAAATCGGCGGGCGCTATTTGTATTATATTCCGAAGCCGGATCTCGAGCGGCTTGGGCTGCTTTCAAAATACAAGGCTCTACTTGACCGGCTTTTCGATGGCTATGCATCGCTTCAAGTTCCGGTTAAAGAATGGCTCAAAAAGAATTTTGAGGAAAAAGAATCGGTACTTGAAAAGAAAACGTTCGATACCCTGCGCGGTCTTCTCCCGATGGCGACCTTGGGGCAGGTTGCGTTCCGGGGAAACGCCCAGGCGCTTGAGTATTTCGTAAACCGCGCGCGGCGGCATCCATTGGGTGAATTGCGCTGGATGTCGGAAACTCTCCGCCAGGAACTCGATAAAGAAATTCCGTCGCTCCTCCTTCGCGTAAACGACGAGAAGTCGAAAGAGTATCAGGTGTATCTCGCGGGAAAGGGGAGGCGGGTTAGAGAATTTGTTGCCAAAGCGGAAGCAGGATGGGACAAAGAAAAAATCATCCCTGCGCCGAAGCCCGTTGTGAAACTCGTGGAGTTTGATCCGAAAGCGGAAGATAAAATTCTCGCGTCAGTATTGCTTCCGGAATTGCACTGCGATTGGAACACCGCTATGGCGAAAGTCGCGGGATATTCAGAAGCTCAAAAAGAGGAAATATTCAAAAAATATTTCGAAGGCCGAAAAGAGCGATGGCACAAAGTTGGCCGCGCGCTCGAAAATTCATACCTTCGGTTTGAAATCGTGATGAACATCGGCGCATACCGCGATGTGCAGCGGCATCGCATGATGACACAGCAACGTCAGCGGTTTTCTTGTCACCATGGATATGCAGTCCCGGTCGAAATTCGGGAAGCCGGCCTCGAGGCGCGCTACCGGGAACTCCTTGACGCGGCGCGTGTATTGTTCCTCGAGATTGAGAAAGTCGATCCGGATCTCGCGCAATATGTTGTGCCGCTCGCGTACAATATCCGATTTTGGGAGTGGCAGAATTTCCGCCAGCTTTTTTGGGAAACGGAACTCCGCACGATTTCACAGGGCCATCCCGATTACCGCGTAACCGAGCAGGAAAAGTACCGCCTCGTAAAAGACAAATATCCGTTGCTTTCGAAATTCATGCTTGTCGACATGAACGACTATGCGTTTGCCCGCCGCGGCACCGAAGAAAAGATCTTGGAAAAAGAAAAACGAATTTTAGAAAAACTCAAAGGAAAAGAGATAGCAACTTAATCGAGGGGTATATTTGTTTTTGCTAATTTCTGCTATAATCAACACTATGATATTTTATATAGTCATCGGAATAGTAATCGTGTGGGCGGTGTTTGTGTACAACGGCCTTGTTCGGTTGCGGAATCGGGTGCAAGAGGCGGCGTCGGATATAGAAGTTCAGCAAAAGCGCCGGTACGATTTGATCCCGAATCTCGTTGAAACGGTGAAGGGATACGCGAAGCACGAGTCCGGCGTGTTTGAAAAAGTGACGGAAGCGAGAACGCGGGCGATGGGCGCGCCAAGCGGAAAAGAAAAGGTGGGCGCGGAAAATGCGCTCTCCGGCGCCTTAAAATCGCTTTTCGCTGTCGCGGAAAATTACCCCCAGCTCAAGGCGAATGAAAATTTCGGCAAGTTGCAGGATGAATTGTCGGACACCGAAAACAAAATCCAAGCCGCGCGGCGGTTCTATAATACGAACGCCCGCGATCTTAATACAAGTATAGAAATGTTTCCTTCAAACATGATGGCGCGCATATTCAATTTTTCGAAAGTGGAGTTTTTTGACGCAGAAGCGGAAGCGGAGAAACCCATCAAGGTTAGTTTTTAACCACTGGGGTATAGGGTCTAGATAAAAATAAAATCCTATTGGCTAGTGGCTAGTTTACTAATCCCTATTCTTATGGCCACTCTCTACACCTTTCAATCTCAAAACATTCGGCGGACATGGATGCTCTTTTCGGTTTTCTTTGTTGTTGTCATAGTTCTCGGATGGGTGTTTTCTCAAGCGCTGGGGAACCAGTCTATTTTAGTGTATGCGGTTATTTTCAGTATAGCGTCATCAATTATCAGTTATTGGTCTTCCGACAAAATCGCTCTCGCGCTCGCCCGGGCGGTTCCGATTGAGAAAAAAGACAACTCAGTGCTTTTCAACATTATTGAAAATCTTTCGATTACGGCCGGGCTTCCGATGCCGAAAATATATATAACGCCGGAAGCGCAGATTAACGCGTTTGCCACGGGGCGCGATCCGGCGCACGCGGCGATCGCCGTTACGCGAGGCGCTCTGGAAAAACTCACAAAAACCGAGCTTGAGGGCGTGCTCGCGCACGAACTCTCGCATGTCGGGAATCGAGACATTCTTGTTTCAACCGTCGCGGTGATTCTCGCCGGAGTCATTTCTCTTCTCGGCGATTTCTTTTTGCGCTCAATGTTCTGGGGCGGCGCAAGAAGGCATAACAACGACAACGACCGCGCCGGGGGAATATTTATACTTCTGGGAATCGTCTTTTCGATCCTCGCGCCAATCGGCGGGATGTTGATACAGCTTGCGATTTCGCGGCGCCGCGAATTTTTGGCGGACACCTCCGGCGTGCTTCTTACCAGATATCCGGAAGGATTAATTTCGGCGCTCAAAAAAATAGGCGCGGATCACACGCCGATGCAATCAGCGCAGAGCTCAACCGCGCATCTGTGGATCGACACGCCGTTCAAGGGCGACCGCGTTCCATTTTGGCAGAAGTTTTTTATGACGCATCCGCCCATAAACGAGCGGATCAGGGCATTGGATGAAACGCCCATCTAAATGATAGAATTTAATCATCTTTATAATATTTTTTGACATTTTCCTCCGAAGGAGGATCCGCCTCCGGCGGAGATTTTTAACATTTCAATTCCTATGCCTCAAAAAGAAAAACTGTTAGACGTTATCCGCGCGAGCATATATGCTCCCGACTTTTATAGAGCAGTGCTTTCAAAGCCGCTTTCATGGAGCATTAAATATTTCTTTTCATTTGCGCTTGTGCTGGCGGTCATTTCCACGGCCGTCGTCGGGTGGCGGGCTGTGCCTGCGGTAAATTCATTTTTGAGCAACCTCGCGCCGACTATTTTGAAATATTATCCCGATGAACTCGAGGTTGCGATCAAAAACGGTGAAGCGACATCGAATGTTCCGGAGCCGTATGTCATAAAGCTTCCGCAAGAGTTGATTGACTCGTGGGAAAAAAGTGGAGATCAAAATCTTGCTCCGGAAAATCTTATGGTCATA
>Ga0209542_10018157_pt1 | contig 11418 bp, 6 predicted proteins | sample RifCSPhighO2_01_FD_184028 | JGI IMG/M metagenome (GOLD analysis project Ga0209542, IMG submission 184028) | Soil microbial communities from Rifle, Colorado - Rifle CSP2_plank highO2_0.1 (SPAdes) (version 2) | ecosystem: Environmental > Terrestrial > Deep subsurface > Rock core/Sediment ...
AGATTATATAATGCATGTCCAATAACTGTGCTTCTCAAATGGCCCACGCTAAATGGCTTTGCTATATTTGGAGACGAAAAGTCTATGACTATTGTCTTGTTTTTTCCAATATTTGAATTTCCATAATCCCTGTTTATTTCATTTAAAGTTTCTTCTATAAATTTTGATTTTTTTATGAAGATATTAAGGTATGCGCCTTTTATTTCTATTTTTTCTATTAAATTGGATTTAATTTTATTCTTAAATTCTTCCGGATTTGAATTAAAACAAGGCAAAGAATAATCACCTAGATCTATTGAAGGCGTATCTCTTAGCATGATTTCTTGATTCAATGATTTAGATATCTCTTTTGCAAGTTTTTCTTTAAATTTCATTTTTTATCAATTCCGGCTTTATCACCCATCTGCTTCTTTTTATGTATTCTTTTCCTTTATTATTCTTTTTGATTTCTGACAATATTCCCTGCTGCTTTAACTCTTTTAGCAATGCTTTTGTAAATTCCTTGTCTCTTCTTAATTCAAGAGCTATTTCCTTTGTTAATAATGGTTTTAACTGGTTTTCATATAATATTGAGATTATGTCATCTTTTAATAAGCTTAGAGTCTTACTTGATAATTTAACCATTAACTTAAAGATTTTGATGGTATTTAAGTTAGGCGGTGAAGGTGATTAAGTTGATTTTTAGTATATATATTGGTTTTAGAAAATATAGAAAACTTCTCTTTATTTCAACTTCTTAGCCAAATCCTTATGCTCAGACCAATCAAGAGCTATCTTAAGAACTTCCTCTATTCTTTCCACAGGAATTATATTTATCTCTTTCATCTGCTCTCTTGTAAGATTAACATCTTTTTCATTTGATTTTGGAATTATGACATTTTTAATTCCAGCCTCTATTGCAGCCTCAATTTTTGCAGTAACACCCCCAATTGCAAGAACTTCCCCTCTTACAGACAATGATCCCGTCATTGCATAATCCTGCCTTACTGGAGCCTTTGTCAATGCAGATACTATTGCAGTTGCAACTGCTATTGATGCAGAGTCCCCCTCAACACCATTATCTGAAGTCTGGACAAACTGGACAAAAATATCATATTTTTCTTTAATATCCTCCCCAAAATATTTCAAGATTATGGCGGAAACATTTTTTACTGCTTCTTTTGCTATCTTTCCTAACTGACCTGTTGCAATGAATTCTGCCTTCTTACCACCGAGAGCTATTTCTGATTCTATTGGAAGAACAATGCCTGAATAATAATTATCAGAGCCAAGAACAGCCAATCCATTAACCTTTCCAATAATTTTTCCTTTAGTTGTTATCACTTGATATTCTTTTTTCTGTTCAATATACTTGTCTGCTATCTGCTGCTCTAATGTTCTTGCGAGCAATTTTGCTTGAGTAATATGCTTTGGAAGGACAAACTTTGAGTTTTCTTCAATAGCTAAATCCCCCGCAGCCCTTATCAAACCACCCAATTCCCTTAATCTTAAGGTTAGTCTATTTGCCTTTCCAGCCCTTTTCTTTGCTTCGTATATTATCTCAATCACAGCTTCCTTTGTGAAATGAGGAATTTTTCCATCCTTGACAACTTCTTGTGCAATGAATCTTGCAATCTCAAACCTATTCTCTTCATTATCTTCTATGTCATTGTCCATATAAACTTCATAACCATATCCTCTTATTCTTGATCTTAATGCAGGATGCATGTGTTTTATTGTCTCTAAATTACCTGAGGCAACTAATATAAATTCAGCTGGCACCGGCTCTGATCTTGTCATTGCTCCTGATGATCTCTCGCTCTGGCCAGTTATTGGAAATTTTTTTTCCTGCAAAACAGTAAGTAAATCCTGCTGTGATTGTGGCTTTAAATTAGCAATCTCATCTAAAAATAAAACCCCTTTATTAGCTCTATGAATCATTCCTGGAATTAATCTTTCATGTGGGGGGGTCCCTAGACCACCTGAATTGCTTATTAAAATATCATTGGTGAAAATGTTACGAGATTCAGTAGTTAGGTTGTAAATATACCCTTTAAAATTAATTTTTTTATCATTTAAGTTTATTTCTTTAATCTCTTGAAGTTCTGCAAATCCTTGATTTATTCTCAATGTGGAGTTTATATACTTAATTGATTTTCCCTTCAATAATAATTCTTTTTGCTTGTTATTTTTCCATACAATTTGCTCTCGGAGGGAACTATTTATCCTTTCCACTTTTGCATTGGAATATCTAATTAAAATAAGGTTTTTGAATCTTAACAAATTTTCAAATTCTTTTGAAATGCACAATCTCCATGAATATCTCCCCTGCCTAAATTCATTTTCATATATATTATCAGAACATTTTATACCATAACCGTATAGATATAATCTTAACTCTTCTAATAAACCAAGCCTATTTTCTTTTAAATTAAGGGGCCCGCATAATGCAAAATCTAAAGAGTTTATATAATGCCTATGCTCTGAAAATTTTGGACTGCAAAGCTCATTTCCAAGCAATGCCCCAAAAAACTCTTTTTTTGTTTCTTCATTTGGTTTAACCCAAATAGGAAACTTTAATTCTTTATTTTTTCTTCCAATTGGAGATCCTAATGCCATAAAAAACCTAATAATTTTACGATTTGTATTCGACAAGCATTTGCCGGTATTATTTATTCCACTTATTCTTAAAACAAAATTTTTGCTGATTTCTGGTCCGAAAATAGATACTAAATCCTTTTCATAAGATTTAAGTGAATTAATCTCGGAAGAAGATAAATATATTGCATTTAAATTACCAAAAATTCCACCATCCCCAAAAGTTGTTCCTAATATCCTTGCTATTTCTAGAATGTTTTTGTTATCATATCTCAAAGGAATTAAATTTTTGTCCTTTAAGGCTTCCAATATCTTTATTGAATATGGCTTTGAATTATTATGGTGCCACCATCTTAATTGGCCTTCTTTTATTTTTAATAATTTTGCTAATCTTTTATAACCATATCCTTTGTTTTGATTCTTTAACCCCAAATATCTTTTATAATTTATTGCGGATTCTTTTTCCTTTTCTGAGAATGTATTCAATATATCTTCCTCATCAATTATAATGTGATTATCTATTCTCATTAAAATTGATTCTTTGGTATCTTTTGCCTCAATCCAGCCTTTATCTGTAAAAACTTTATGCTCGGGTGTTAAAACTACCTTGAAACCATTCTCTTTTACAGAATACATCTCCCCATCATAAAACCTCTTATTTACAGCAATTAGCTTTACTGGCCCTATTTTTCCATGATTATAACCCAATAAATAAAATTCTTTTTCTTTTGGAATCATTGCTCCTTCATACCCTTCATAATTTCTCTCTATTAAACCTTTATTTTCTTCAAGTATTTCATCGACAAAATGTGATAATTGAATTGGTTTTATATTTCCTTCATTAACCAAATAAACTATTGTATCTGGAAAAATGGTCTGAAGCGGATCATGAAGACAATCGCCAAGTAATGCCCCTGAGTGAGCACCCGATGCATCAATAAATGGCGCCTTATCTGCATTTGAGTTATCTATCAGCATTTTTGGAATTCCTTCTTTGTTATTTAAGTTCATCCTTCTGTTGATATTTATGAATAAAGCAAGTCCTATCAAAAAAACCATTGAGCTTATTAAGGATGCAGCAGCCATTATATCTCCATATTCTTTTCTTATCCACCAAGGAGACATAACTGCAAGTATGGCCAATCCAAAAAATAATACAGACTGCCATTTCAGTGAAGATATGGATTGAATTCTGTGCTTATTAATCAATTCAGAGCCTTTACCTTTAGAGTATACTTTTATCAAAGGAATATTTTCATCTATGGGATTCTTGAAGGCAAGAATATCCTGAAGCTTTTCCTTTGGCAATAATTCCGCTAATGTCTGTCCTATTAATGATTTCCCTGTTCCCGGGGCACCAATCAATAACAAATGCCTTCTCTGCTTTGCTATTTTCTTTAAAATCTTGACTGCCTGCTTTTGGCCTATAATTTGATCTATTAAAGATTTAGGTATCTTAATATCTTTTGTTGTCTTGAAATTTAATTTTCTCATATTATAAATTAATAAAAGATATTAATTTAAAAAAGTTTAGATTATATCCTCTTCTGCAACTACAATGAAATCACCAGTAGCAACCACTGAAGAAAATGGTATCAATATCTGATTTCCTTTGTTTCTCTCCAATTCAAGACCTTCAGCATAACCTGTGGGGTTTTTTAGAACTATGGAGATCAATTCGCCCGTTCTTACCTCAAAATCTATATCTGACACTTCACCAAACTTTTTTCCTGATTTTGAGACTACTGTCTTTCCCACTAACTTTCTAGCGTTAAATTTGTTTTCTTCTGCCATATTTCTATTTAATATACAACTTATTTATAAATGTTGTTATAGTAAAATGGGTGTATTATGTAAGAGACAATTTTATTAATATAATAAAGTTGTTATTTTTGGCTTTGTTAAGTTAATTAATGATAGAAGAAAATAATCCCATTTCAGTCTTATTTTCATTTAGACAAAATTGTCTTTGTCGTCAATGTATATTTACTACAATATGTATAATAAATTACCATCATTAATTAAATTTATAGAATCTTATTTTTTTATAATACCCTCACACCCTTATTTCCATTGGAAATCAATAAATATTTTTATTTCTCTTGGAATTATTTATTTTTAATAAAACCATCAAATTTGATGGTTTTAGGCTTTATTTAATATAAATTATAAATTTTTATAAAGAACAATTTTTACTTTAAAATAATTAAAAATTAATATTTTAGTATTTTAAGGCTTGTAATATCAAAATTTTAAAGAATTTATTTTTTAATTTTTATTTTACTATATAAATTTTTCTAATATATATTATATATTTATAATTATTATATTTTAATATATATAAAATAATTCATATCACCACTTTAGAGTTCTATATGAAATGTTGGGGGTATAATTAAAATTTTATTCTGCATAGGAAATATAGGTGTTGGTACAAGAATCTTTAAATAATAGTTCTATTTCTTAGCTTCATGAGTGATAAACTTTCTAAATTTTTTGAAGAGTACCTCACTAAAGAGCCATTATTCATTAATAAAAAAATTCTTCAAAGCGGATATACTCCAGATAACATTCCGCATAGGGATGAGCAGATAAAGCAACTGGCTAAGATTTTAGCACCCGCATTAAGAATGGAAAAGCCATCAAATGTTTTCATTTTTGGAAAAACAGGTTCAGGAAAGACGTGTGTTGGACAATATGTTGTGAATGAAATTTATGAAACTTGCAACAAAAATAAATTGAATGTAAATATTTATTATTTGAACTGCAAGATGAAGAAAGTCGCAGATACTGAGTATAGATTGATTGCAGAACTGGCAAGGGGTTTTGGGGCCAAGGTTCCAGCTACGGGATTACCGACAGAAGAAGTATACAAAATCTTTATAGAAACCCTTGAAAGCAAGAAACAACTCATTATATTAATATTAGATGAGATTGATCAGCTAGTTAAAAAAATAGGAGATGGAATATTATACAACTTAACCAGATTAAATTCTGAACTGAAGAACTGCGAGATGGCTTTTGTGGGAATAAGCAACGATTTAACCTTTACTGAAAATTTGGACCCAAGAGTCAAATCCTCTTTGTCCGAGGAAGAATTGGTATTCCCCCCTTATAATGCAATACAACTTCAGGATATTTTAAGAGACAGGGCGAAATTCGCGTTCAGGGAAAGTGTTGTTGAAGAAGGGGTTATAGAAAAATGCGCCGCCTATGCTGCAAGAGAGCACGGAGATGCAAGAAGGGCCTTGGAATTATTAAGAGTTGCAGGAGAATTGGCTGAAAGGGATAATCAAAACAGATTGAGCATAAAATATATCGATGAGGCGGAAAACAAAATTGAAAGGGATAGAGTTTTGGATATAATAAAAACACAACCAAAACAGCAGCAGTTAACAACTTACTCCATTTTGGAATTTAACAACCAAGGCAAAAAAATATTCACAGGAGAAATTTATGAGTATTATATTGATTTATGCAAAAAAATTGGTTTAAAACCATTGACACAGAGAAGAGTTTCTGATATTATTGCTGAATTAGACATGCTCGGCATTATTAATTCTAAGGTTATATCAAAAGGCAGATATGGCAGAACAAGAGAAATTCAGGTTCTTATTCCTTCTTCAAACTTAGTTAAAATAAAACAAGCTTTGAAGGAGGGTTTGGGAATATGAATGATGCCATGAATTTAATCAGAAAAGGATATCTTGTAAGCCCAAGCCTTAGGAAAGAGAAAATTAATGAAGATATAATAGATAAAATAGAAAAATTAAAAGAAAAACCTCTTGTTTTGAATAAGGATATATATAAAGCCATACAAAATAATTTTCAAATTGAGATAAACTGGAGAGAGTTTGACAGATCAAAAGTCAATTATGAGAAGAACAGAAATTTTGAGGATTATAAAATATTCATGGATATCATAAATTACAGCAGCCAAAAAAACAAAATTAAGGCTGAGACAATAATAAAACAATTATCCAAGCCTGAAAAACCAGAAATTGAAAATGATTCTTTTACCCCAAATGTTGTTGTAATAAAAAGCTATGATGAAAAAATAAAGAAAAGGGATGTCCAAGATTTTGTTCAGCATTTCAGGGCAAGATATAATCTGTTGAAAAATATACTCATCAACAGGACAGAGTTAAAAGACTGCATTTCAATAAACAGGGCGCTAAATAAAAATAAAGGGGATAATGTTTCCATAATCGGGCTGATCTCCGACAAGAAAACAACAAAGAATGGCAATATAATACTCGAAGTTGAAGATATGACTGGAAAAATAAGCTGCATTATCGGGAAGAATAAAAAAGATGTTTATGATTTTGCAAAGGATCTTCTTTTGGATGAAGTCGTTGGGATTATTGGAATATGTTCAGATAATATAATCTTTGTTAATAATGCCCTTTTTCCAGATATTCCTGCAAACGATCAACTTAAAAAAATTGAAGATGACTGTTATGTTGCGTTTACAAGCGATATTCATGTTGGAAGCAAGGTGTTCTTGGAAAAGGAATTTATTAATTTTATAGAATGGCTTAATGGAAATTATGGCGATGAAAGTCAGAAAGAGATTGCGTCTAAAGTGAAATATTTGTTTTTGCTTGGGGATCTTATTGAAGGTGTTGGAATATACCCCAACCAGGAAAAAGATTTATTAATAAAAGATGTAAAAAAACAGTATGACCGGTTTGCAGAGCTTCTATCCTTGATAAGAAAAGATATCTTTATTATACTAATCGGGGGGAATCATGACTCATTGAGACTTGCTGAACCACAACCAAAACTTAATCAAAACTATGCAAAAGCAGTATATGATCTGGATAATGCCCTAATCCTAACAAATCCATCCATGGTCAATATTCATTCATCAAAAAATTTTGAGGGATTTAATGTCTTGATGTATCATGGCTCAAGCTTTCATTCTGTTTATGAAAATGTTGATAGTATAAGATATAACGGGGGATTGGATAGGGTTGATTTGATAATGAAATACTTGCTGCAGGCGAGGCATCTAGCACCCTTTCATAATTCTGTCCAATACATTCCAGAAAGTGATGAAGACTTTTTAGTTATAGACAAAGTTCCTGATTTTTTTGCTTCAGGGGATATTCATAAGACAATCGCATTGAATTACAGGGGGGTTACAATGCTTAATTGCAGCTGCTGGTCAGAGCAAACGGAATATATGGAAAAAAGAGGAATTGTTCCAGATCCAGGAAAAGTTTTTGCCATAAGCCTAAAAAGCAGAGAGATAAAAATATTAAATTTCAAAGAAAATGAATGAATATCATAAAACGATTATGGATCATGTTAATCTTGCTTATGATACAGCCACCAGAGCAAGATATAGGGGATTAGATCCTGTTGATGGTGTCGAGATTCCACTTGCAAAGAATATGGCTGAAAGGGTAGAAGGATTGATAGCGGCAGTTGCACCACAAGTAAAAAATGCAGGAATAGTAGAGAGAATATATGAACTTGAGAATTTATATGGAAAGCTGGATTGGAGAGTTGCATTTACTGTCTCCAAGGAAGTTGCCCAGGAAAAATTTTGTAAATTTAAGGATAAGATTGAAGCCATGGAAGTTGGGCTAAGAATAGGACTGGCTTATTTGACCAATGGGGTTGTTGCAAGCCCCCTAGAGGGATTTACAAAGTTGGAGTTAAAGAAAAGAAGAGATGGCAATGAATATTTTTGCTTATATTTTTCAGGACCAATAAGAAGTGCGGGCACTACGGCGATGTGCGCCTTTGTTGCATTGGCAGATTATGTGAGGCATGAAATGAATTATGCAGAATATGATCCTACTGAAATTGAAGTAAAAAGAATTATCATTGAACTGACAGATTATCATGAAAGAGTCACTAATTTGCAATATATGCCCAGCGAGGAAGAACTCGTGTTCATGACTGAGAAATTACCTGTTCAAATAAGCGGGGAGCCAACAGAAAAGTTTGATGTCTCGAATTATAAAGATATTGACAGAATTGAAACCAACAAAATCAGAGGGGGGGTATGCCTAGTTTTTGGTGAAGGTTTAACTCAAAAAGCAAAAAAATTTTGGGGAATATTTTCTAAGTGGCATAAGGATTTTGACATGCATCATTGGATCTGGATAAAAGACTTTATTGAACTCCAAACAAATATCAAGGCCCGAGAAAGGAAGGAAGATGTTAAAAAAACTGATGAAAAAATAAAACCAGATTATGTGTATGTTTCTGATATTGTTGCAGGAAGACCTGTTTTAGGTCATCCATTGAGAAATGGATCTTTTAGATTAAGATATGGAAGAGCAAGGAATACAGGATTGAGCGGAACAGCAATTAATCCTGCAGTTATGGCTGTTTTAAATGATTACATTGCAATAGGAACTCAATTGAAATGGGAAAGACCGGGAAAAGGAACGACAATAGGATCTTGTGACAGCATTGAAGGGCCAATAGTGAAATTGACAAACGGGGATGTATTATATCTTGAAGATTATCTTGAAGCAAAAAAATATTCAAAAGATATAGACGAAATAATATATCTTGGGGATGTTCTAATTCCCTATGGAGATTTTCTTAATAGGGGGCATTTATTGGTGCCTTGCGGATATTGCGAGGAATGGTGGGTTCAGGAGTTAAAGAAAGCATGTGATTTGAAGAGTTTTGAAACCAAGACCAGATTAGATAAAGAAATTTACAACAATCTAATGAAAAATTTCAATTATAGGATAAACTTTGATGAGGCAAGAGTAATCTCTGAAAAGTTGAATATCCCCCTGCATCCAAAATTTACATTTCACTGGAAAACAATTGACAAAGAAATGCTGACAAACCTCGTTAAATGGATGGAGAAGGGAAGTGTGAAAGGTGATAAAATAATTCTTCCATTCAATTATGACATCAAGAAGGATATAGAAGAAAAGGATTCAAAGAGAATCCTTGAACTGCTTGGGGTTCCACATAAAGTTTTTGATGGAGATCATATAGTAATAGAAAATGATGATGCAAGAGCCCTGATGTACTGCCTGAATTACCTTGATTTCAAGATCAACAAGGATGATGCCCTTGATTCTGTAAATGACAATCTTAAGATCAAAATTAGAGACAAGAATGGAACATTCATCGGTGCAAGAATGGGCAGGCCCGAGAAGGCAAAGATAAGAAAGTTGACTGGAAGCCCTCATGTATTGTTCCCTGTTGGCGAAGAAGGAGGAAAATTAAGAAGTTTTAATACCGCCCTTGATAAGGGTGTTGTAAAATCACAATTTTCAATGTTCAAATGTGAAAATTGCAATATTGAAACTGTTTATCCTTACTGCAACAAATGCAAAAATAAAGCGAAGAAACTTTACTTGAGAAATTGGGAATACACTGAGAATAAAGCAATTCCATTTAAAATGATACCCCTAAATATAAAGGAGTATTTTGATTATGCTATGTCCTTCTTGAATACTAAAACATATCCCGATTTAATTAAAGGGATAAGAGGAACAAGCAATGAAGATCATACCCCTGAAAATTTAGTCAAAGGGATATTAAGAGCAACGCATAATGTTTATGTAAACAAGGATGGAACTATAAGGTATGATATGACTGAATTACCATTGACGGGATTCAAGGCTTGTGAGATTGGAACTTCTGTTGAAAAGTTAAGAGAATTAGGATATGATAAGGATATTTATGGCAATGAACTAATTAATGAAGAGCAGGTTCTTGAATTAAAGCCTCAAGACATTGTATTGCCGAGATGCGAAGGATCTGATCAGGAGGGTGCGGATGAGATATTCTATAGAATATGCAATTTCATTGATGACTTATTGGAGAAGTTTTATGGGCAGGAAAGATTTTATAATCTTAGTAATAAGGATAAATTAGTAGGGCATATGTTTGTTGCTTTAGCGCCGCATATTTCTGCGGGGACTGTTTGCAGACTTATCGGTTTTTCCAAAACGCAAGGATTTTATGCACACCCATTGTTCCATTGTGCAATGCGCAGAGATGCAGATGGGGATGAGGTGGCGGTTATGCTGTTAATGGATGCTTTTCTTAACTTTTCAAGAAAATATCTCGGGGCCCATAGGGGAGCAAGACAGGATGCCCCTTTAGTTATAACCCCAATATTGACTCCAACTGAAGTTGATGATATGGTATTTAATATGGACATTGTTAATGAATATCCTCTTGAATTTTATGAATCTTGTGAGAGATATGCCTATCCTTGGGAGGTTAAGATAGAAACTGTGAAAGACAGGCTTGGAAAAGAAAACGAGATGAATGATTATTTCTTTACACACCAAACTTCCGACATAAATAAAGGAGTTACTTATAGTTCTTACAAGAGATTGCCAACTATGCAGGAAAAAGTTATCGGACAGATGAACATTGCCCAAAAGATAAGGGCGGTTGATGAGGATGATGTAGCAAGGCTTGTTGTTGAAAGACATTTTATAAGGGATATAAGGGGAAATCTGAGAAAATTCTCACAGCAGGAATTTAGGTGCAGCAACTGCAATTCAAAGTACAGAAGACCTCCTTTGATAGGAAATTGCTTGAAGTGCGGGGGAAAAATAATATTCACAGTATCCGAAGGAAGCATTACGAAGTACCTTGAGCCTAGTTTAAGCCTTGCTGAAAAATTCACCTTACCCCCTTATTTACAGCAAAGCTTGGATTTAACCAAGATGATGGTTGAGAGCTTGTTTGGCAGGGAAAAAGAAAGGCAAGAAGGATTGGGAAAATGGTTTTAGAAATATTTATATTTTAGTTCATACTTTAATTTGTAATGGTTTTGAGCAGACTCTACAAGCCAAATCTCCTTAATAGATGGATATATTTTCCCTTAATTGCGTG
>Ga0209542_10018159_pt1 | contig 11417 bp, 12 predicted proteins | sample RifCSPhighO2_01_FD_184028 | JGI IMG/M metagenome (GOLD analysis project Ga0209542, IMG submission 184028) | Soil microbial communities from Rifle, Colorado - Rifle CSP2_plank highO2_0.1 (SPAdes) (version 2) | ecosystem: Environmental > Terrestrial > Deep subsurface > Rock core/Sediment ...
GCCTCCTCGACGCTCATTCCCTTCTGTATCAAATAGGCAGCGAAAAGGGTCGGGGCGCGGCCATGACCGTTTTTGCAGTGGATATACGTTTTTATTTTTTTATCTACCAAAAACTCTATCGTCTTGACGCCAAGAGCCAAGGCCTCCGGCGTGGGAGCTTCATGATCTTTGGTCGGAAGCCAGAGGTAATAATCGATGCCGTTTGGGGTGTCTATCCTTTCCTCTTCCAAGCTGATGTCGGCCCGTACGCCCCTCGAAAGCAACTCCTGGGAAAACCCGTACTGGCAGCACATATTCGTGCCGATAATGATCTCATCGGTGATTTGATCGTAATCAAACCCCTTTCGACCGAAAAGATGATTGAACGTGTCGACTACTTTGTTGGGCATTATGTAACGCGCGCAAAACACCCGCGCGAACCGATCTACTCGCCGACGACGATCGTGCCGGTGCGAGAGATGTTGAGGTGGTTGTGGTACTTCCAGGTGCCGGTCTCGTTCATAGTAAACGTCCAGGAGCCGCCGGGCTGGATGCCGGCGCAAGCGTCAAAGATCCCGGCCGCCTCCGACGTGCCGCATTTTTCAATGCCGCTCCCGGGATACAGCTTGTGGGTGGGGTGGACGCCCGAGGCGGTCCACATCGGCCCGGAGCTTTTGTTCTCGAACGTGACCGTCACCCCCTTCCGGACGGTGAGCGTTGCGGGCGCGTAGCCGGCATCGGTGTACGTTACGACCGCTGCCGCTTCCGAAGGAAGCCCTGCCTGCGGAGCGGCGGGAGCCTCGCTCTGGCGTTGCGACAGAAGCCACCACCCGAGGATAACGACAACCGCGACAACCGCCGCGAGGATCAGGTTTTTGTTTTTCATGTCAGAGGGTCGTTCTTATTTATGCAGAATCCAGGCTCAACCTCGCGTAGATCTCGCTCGTCAATCTCCTCGAAACCTCCCGCTTTTTCCAGAACGAATTGCTTTCTGAAACGTCTTTGTTCCGGATCCGGTTCAACTCCGTGCATACTGCGTACCGCGCATGTCCCAGATCAACATCGGATTTGTTATCGGCGTCTTCCAAACCCTGATAGATCTGCTTCAAATAACCGTACTTGGTGGGAATATTCAGTTCTCGATTTGCTTTTATGCGGGACAAGAGATCGCGGGAAAGCGACGGATTCAATTCGATATGCTCGATAAAGTCGTGGATCGCCACAAAAAAGTCGAAGCTCGCGGGCGTCGCTAAGACCTTCTGGAATTTCTTGTCCAAGTCGCTTTTTACTTTTTTGAGCGCCTTCATTAGTTCTACCCTACCACGATTAGGGCAAAGTGGCAACCCTAAAATGCCAGGGAATTTATTTGCTGATTGATGGAATTCGCGGCCTGGACAGCTAACCAAACGCCGATCGCAAGCGAGATAACGGTGAGGAGCATCGCCACGATGCCGATCACCCTCAACTTTTTATCTTTTTGCTTGAGATAGGGGTATCCTCGCGTGAATCCCAGCGGCGGAATGAAAAAACTTACCAAATAGACGGCGGCTTGCCTGCCGAACGATCCGGACAACGACCGTTCCTGAAGTTTTTTGCCGCAGTTTTGGCAGAAATATGCATCCGCTATGGTTTTCGTTCCGCAGTAGGGGCAGTACTCCATATATCTATAGTACCGCACATTATTCGCTCCCCTCCATCTCTTATTCTCCTATTCGCGCGAATAAGGGCATGATGGGAACGGGGTTACAAGAGCGAGATGATCGACTTTATCGCGGGAGTTTGGATGGCGGAAATCCGATAAAACATCTGCAAACCCACCTGGTCTTTCTCTACAATGTCGGCGGCGGCAAGGACACTTAAGTGTTTTGAGGTTGCCTTGAACGAAAGGTCGATCTCTCCCGCGATCTCGGCAACCGGCGCCTTACCTTGCGCCTTGAGGTATTTAAGAATCCCAAGACGGCGGCGATTCGCAACTGCTTTCAATGATCTTTCCAACTTTTTCATTTTTATATCTTTATATCATACACTATCCCCCGGGTCTTATTCAACCATTCGCGCGAATAAGGGTAGCAAGGGCTAGCGGTCGTATTCCGTGCCGCAGATGCCGCAGCGCATCTTCGTGAGCTCCGCGCGGTCGCTATTGTGCCCTCGGCGGGGTTCGAACCCGCAACCTCCTCGTTAGAACCGAGTTGCACTTATCCATTTGTGCTACGAGGGCAAAAACAAAAAGCCGCCGAAAACCACCGCGCTATGCGGCTGTTGTTCGGCGGCTATCTGTGTCTAAAGCGTTGCATTATTACAACCAAAGTAACAGAAATAGCGAAACAGCGCAATCCGGTATCTTTCTCACTCTTTAATATCTGGCGAGAAATTGAGCTGATGATCGGGGATGCCTAACGAAATGCCGAATTTTACCGCATCGTCACACTGCTCTTTTTCCCTTCGGTCGATTTTGAAGATTTTACCGCGGAAAATAATGAAATGAAAAGCGTCGTTTTTGAAGTCCGCATACCAAGGGTGTTCGCTGTCGAGCGCTCTGCTGATCCTTTCCGCTAGATCATCGGCTTGACCTTCCGGAACTTCGATCGTATGCAGCGTCCACTGCTTGAGCCACGGCGTTTCATGTTTTTTGGTAACCAGTTCAACTTTAGTGCTCAAAATTCGCACACCCTTGAGGATATCCTTGTCTTCTAAACTTTCTTCGATTATCACGCCTTGGTAATTCATAAACTTATTCTCTTAATTTTTGTTGGCTAGGGCAAAAAGCTATTTAAATCCTTCCCAGATTAAAACTATTGTGAGCACAATTAAAACGAAGGTCAAGACAATCATAACCCAACTAAAAAGTTGGGTAGATTTATTTAAATCTTTAACAGAATCGCGCAATTCTCTAATTGCTCGGTTGTCTGGTGATTCTTGACCCGGAGTTGCCATAATTTTATTTCTCACCTATTTTCCGAATTATCTAGATTTAAGGTCATCTATGGTGCTCTCTATACTACTCAACTCTGACTCTATACTATCTAGTGAACTTTTAATATCATCGAATTCTCTACCTTGCCGTCTTTCTATATCGTCAAGTTTTGATAGAACTCTATTAATTTCATAACGGATATCATCGGGCATAATTTAAGATCTTAGTTTATCTTAATTAATTCTTCTCTTCGACCTTTCGCTTAATTTGTCCTTGATAACTCCGGCCTGAGTTCACAATCATAACCCATCTCCTTGAGCCACGCGATAGCTGGTTGTTCGGCAAGGAAGTTTTTGCTAAGAGTTCCCGTGCTTTTCTTAACTTTCTTCTGCGCCACCGCTCTTTTGTGTTTCTTTATCGGCAGCAAGTTTCTTTAATCCTTCGGTACGTTTACGCCGACTCTCGCGGGCAACATACCAATCGTCAACTAGTTGCTCTATCAACCCTATTAAAAGCTGTGCCTCTCCGGGCTCAACGGCGACGATAACATCGATATCTTTCTCCATGTGAGCGCCTATATTTCCAACACTGCGAACGGCATCAATACTAGCCCAAACATCTGAATCAACTTTTTCTTCAAGAGCGTCAATTTCATCCTTTAGCCGAGCCTTCTTGGTGCCCCAAAAGTCGCGAATCATGCCTTGCAAGCATCGGCGAGCAAGCGTTGCTGACGCTTTTGGGCTCAAGTCGCGAATGCGGCATGCTTCATAGTAATCTTGCCGTATTGGTACGGGGACATAATCTGGCAAAACTCTTGCCTCTGATTCGGGCAACAATTGCCATTCTTGCAAAGAACTATTGGATATTTCGTCCCCGAATCTATTTGCCATTGTGAGCTTGACCTTAAGCCATAAATTTTTACATTCAGAATTTGGACATGTTATTGCCTTAAGAGATAAACCAACCTTCCCTTTGGTTGATTCGTTAAGATTTATATAGGTCCACACCTCAAAATAGTTTGGGGCCGTTATCGTCGTTGGCCTATTGCAATACGGGCATGTGAAATTCATGTTTTTGTTATTTATTTACTAGCAACTCTCGCTTATAAGCCTTGGCAAAAAGCAAACCGCGGGCAAAATAACAACGCCGATATTGTAGCGCTTCTTTCGGTGTTTCGCAATGGTTTTAGAGACGCCTACCCGCCGCTCCCTCGCTTGGACTGGCGAACTTTTTGACGGTGATATCATTTTTTCTTGTAGTGCTTATCAAATTCCCTGTAGATCGATGGGCTATAAAAATCTTTACGCGCACTTTTAGGATTGTCTGGATCCAAATGCCGAGTGAAACAATATCGCTTATCATCAATAAACTGTTTTTTAATTTTATGATATTTTTGATTTCCCTTAAAATCTTTATAACGCGCGTGAAGATTTTTTGTGAGAGTTCTATAATCAAGAGGGTATTTCTTTTTTAGATCTTTTTCCTCTAACCTAACGACGGGAGCGTTGGGATCGTCGGTTATCTGCACTCCACTAGCGGTGGCAATGGACTTTTCTCCCCTTTTACCAACCACAACAGAAACCGGTTTAACATCCCCGACCAATTTTAAGACAGGCCGCCCACCTTCTTGGAAATTACCCTCCCGTATAAATTTTAGCTTCGGCACTAATTTTTTATCTATAACCAATGTGCCACCTCGACCACTAATTTCTCCGCCAACAATATCAAGAATAGCAGCGTTTACCGGTCCGACCTTAGATATCCTCTCCAAATGTTCCATCCAACTTTTTCTTTCTTCTTCCCTAATTTGGTCAAGCAGAATTTTTAACTCTGGGAATTTTATTTTTTCGCTTTTGGCATTGTAACGATAATAAATCTCGGCTTCTCTTAAATCGCCATCATTTTTTATACAAACAGTGGGCTTATTTTTTGATGGTAAAACTTTGAATATTCCCACTGTTTTATTATTCATTGATATTGTAAATTTTTCATATTCAATTTCGGGTGATAGCACGCTATTCAGATACCCTGTGATTTTTGCTTCATCGGTATCTTCAAAGTTATTACTTTGCAGGCCGATTAGTTCACGAGGTGAATTCTTTACTCCAAAAACTATGTAGCCACCTTTGCTGTTAGCAAAAGCCGCTATGCTTTTGGCGTACTTGTCTTTCGATAGCCAGTTAAATGACTCTTTAAATTCAAGCCAGCCGTTCTCTCTAGCGGTGATTCTGTTTGGAATGGAAGAATTAAATGTAAATATTCTTTTATAACTTTCAGAATTTGTAAATTCCATAATGGGTGTGGATAACTTTCGGTTTAGTTTCGGTATAATAATACTATATGAGGATGACGCCGCGCAAGAAGCGAGTCCTTGAATTTATAAACTCCTACAGCCGGAAGCGTGGGTTCGCGCCCTCGATCCCAGAAATCGCTAAACGGTTTAACCTTGCCATCTCAACTGTCCATCAGCACCTCGCAGAGCTAGAAGCGAGCGGGTATCTCGAGAGAGAGAAGAACCAGCCCCGCTCTATCACTGTTTTGGGGCGCGAGGTGATGATCCAAATTCCCCTCTTGGGAACCATCGCTGCTGGTCAGCCCATCACCTTGTTCGATGTGCCGAAAGAAACAATTGCTGTCCCCAAAGGCAAAATACCCTCATCATCAGAAGTTTATGCCCTGCGCGTAGTCGGCAATAGCATGATCGATGAAAACATCCATGACGGAGATGTTGTATTGGTAAAGTATCAAGAAACTGCCGAAAACGGACAAAGGGTAGTGGCGCTCATAGACAATAACGAAGCTACGCTAAAAAAGTTTTATAAAGAGAGGGGGCGTGTCCGTCTACAACCAGCGAACAAAAGCGTGGAACCAATCATTATCCGGAAAGACAGAGATATAAAAATACAAGGCATCGTCGTGGATGTGATTGCCGAGGTATCGGATGTCGAATCTCGGGCTCTTTCCGGCGAATATGGGCTATCGAGAAGGAAAAGGATCGCCGGAGGTGTGGCCACGAGCGACCTGGTCTTGAGTGCTCATATTGCTAATAACGGCAAAGTTTTCCCCGAAATCTTGAAACTCCACGTGCCCCCTGGATCAACAGTTGCGGATGTTACCTATGGGCTTGGAGTGTTTTGGAAGGAAGTACCAAAACAAAATTACAAACTTCTTGCAACTGATCTGAAAACCGGAGTTGATTGCAGAAAATTACCATACGAGGGCGCCACTATCGATTGTCTCGTCCTCGATCCACCCTATATGGAAGGACTTTTCCGAAAAGATACTAGACATCTTGCAGGAAACGGCACCTATAAGGCCTTCCGTAGTGCTTATTCAAACGGGCAAACTACAAATGGAGGTCCCAAATACCACGATGCTGTCCTTGATCTGTATTTCAAGGCAGGAAAAGAAGCTTCTCGCGTTCTCAAGAAAAACGGCATTATGATTGTAAAGTGTCAGGATGAGGTCAGCGCTAACAAACAAAGACTAACCCATGTTGAGCTCATCAACGAGTACGCGAAAATGGGCTTTTTCTGCAAAGATTTATTTGTGGTAGTAAGACAAAACAAGCCCGCCGTGAGCCGACTGAAAAAACAAGTACATGCGAGAAAAAACCATTCCTACTTTCTAGTTTTCCAACTCACTTCTTAGCTTGTTTTGTCTTCACAATTTCGTCCAGCAGAGGAAATGGATCGACAACAAACGGGGGCTTGGGAGGCCAACTGACATCTATTGAAGTTGCAATAAGATGCTTCCTCTGTGCCGGCGTATACTTTTTCGAGTTCGTACGAGGCAAGTCGCTATTTTTAGCAAATATAAAATTCCACTTATTTTCAAAGCCATAAAGATTCGCCGCGAGGAGATCGAACTCTCCTGCTAACAGGCAGGTCGTCGAAACAACAGTGCCATTCGGAAGTTTGATTGGTCTTTTATCACTAGCATCGCATTGGACTTTGCCAAAAAAGATGTTGCCTTCCCTCCGAATGGTTTTTGTCTGCAGCGATTTCACCTCAATACTTACATCTGCTTTTTTATAGACAAAAACTAAATCGCTTTTCTTGCTTCGATCATGATCATCGTACTTTCTAATGTTGCTGATTCTTTTGTCCGACAAGAAAAACTTGCGCAATTTGTACTCCCCGGTATAACCAGAAATAAATCCGCGCAAGCTAGGATTCTGCCTTACAAGTTCTGTTAACTCCCGGCGTGTCAGTCCAAGCGTTTTAAGAATGTCCGTAGCCATATCAACAGAGATATTATATCGACTCCAGCTCCCCGGGTAGGATTCGAACCTACAACCTTCGCCTTAACAGGGCGCCGCTCTACCATTGAGCTACCGGGGAATGGTACGGAGGTACTCTATCAAAATAATGCACTTTTGCAACCTGCCTGCCGGCAGGCAGGCCTGCGGAAGTGATATAATGATGGCGCTATGTCCTCTTCTTTTCTCGAAAGCGCGCTTGCGCCCATCGATAAGGCCGCCGGACTTCTCGGACTCAAGGCCGATGTGGTCGCGGCCCTCAAGCGCCCCGAGCGGGCCATCGAGGCCACGCTCCGCGTGCGGATGGACGACGGACGGATCGCACTCTTCCCCGCCTGGCGCGTGCAATGGAACGGGGCACTCGGCCCCTACAAAGGCGGCATCCGCTACTCCCCCGACGCGAACCTCGACGAGGTTTCCGCGCTCGCGGCTCTGATGACCTGGAAGAACAGCTTGATGGCGCTCCCCCTGGGCGGCGGGAAGGGTGCCGTGAAGGTGGACCCGAAGGCGCTCTCGAAGGGAGAGCTCGAGCGCCTCTCCCGCGCGTGGGCCGGGGCGTTCTTCGACGTCATCGGCCCCGAAAAGGACGTCCCCGCGCCGGACATGAACACGAACGCGGAGATTATGGCCTGGATGTCTGACGAATACTCCAAGCTCGCAGGTAAAGAGATGCTCGGCACGTTTACCGGCAAGCCAGTGGAGAAGGGCGGGAGCAAGGGCCGCGAGGTCTCGACCTCCTACGGCGGCTTTGTGGTCCTGAAGCGCTATCTTGAGGGCAAAAGCAGATCACTCAAGGGTCTCTCCGTCGCGATCCAGGGCTTTGGGAACGTGGGCGGCAACATCGCCAGGTTTCTCGACGAGGCAGGATGCAAAGTGGTGGCAATCTCTGATTCCAGGGGCGGTATCTATAAAAAAGAAGGTCTCGATATACCGAAGCGACTCGAAGACGCCACGGGCGTGGAAACCATATCGAACAAGGAGCTCCTCGAGCTTCCGGTGGATGTGCTCGTCCCCGCCGCGCTCGAGTCGGTGATACACGACGGGAACGCCAAGAACATCAAGGCAAAGGTTATCCTCGAGCTCGCAAACGGCCCCGTAACGGCCGAGGCCGAGCAGGTGCTCGTAGAACACGGTATCGACGTGATCCCCGACATCATGGCGAACGGCGGCGGCGTGATGGGGAGCTACTTTGAGATGCTTCAGAACGCCTCCGGGCACTACTGGAGCGAGGAGGAGGTCTTGAACAAGCTGGAGCTCCAGATGACCGAGGCCTGGGAGGGCCTCGAGGAGGTGCGGAAGCGCTTTGGCATCACCTACCGCGAGGCGGCCTTCGTCCGCGCCATAGAACGGGTCGCCAAAGCGGTCGAATCAAAACTGCCTTAGGCCTCGCAGACGCCCCAGCCGCAGGAAGGGCAGCTCTTGCAGCCCTCCTTCATCTGGAGCTCCTCCCCGCAGGCGGGGCACTTTTTCTCTTCCAGCATCGTCTCCGCGCGCATCGAAACCGCCTGCCCGTCAGCTTTGGACGTTTGCTTCTTGCTTTCGTTGAGGTTTAGGATCTGGAACTCGCGCGATTTGTCGCGGTAGACGGTGCAGCCCTTGCACTTCAGCTGCCAGGCGAGGATGTAGCCCCGCAACATGTCATCCTTGGTCGCCGTGTTCGGAAAGTTGATGGTCTTCGAGATGGAGTTGTCCGTGTGCTTCTGGAACGCCGCCTGCATGCGGATATGGTCCTCGGCCGAGATGTCCATCGAGGTCACGTAGACCTTCTTTACGTCCGCCGGGACCTCCTTCAAATCCTGGAGCGTCCCCTTCTCCACGATGTGATTCACGATGTGCGGCTTCCAGAACCCGCGCTCCTTGAGCTCGACCTCGAGGTATTTGTTGAAATACTGGAGCGAGTAGCGGCCGTTCAAGATGCCCTTCTTGTGGTAGGCGAGCGCGAAGGCGGGCTCCACGCCCGAGGCGACGTCGAACATCATCGAGATGGAGCCCGTGGGAGCGACGTTCGTGAGCGCGGCGTTCCGCATCGGGACGCGCTTCTTCTTGTAGACGCTCTCGTTGTAGTTCGGGAAGACGCCCTTCTCCTTGGCGAGCGCGCGGGACATCTCGTGCGCCGCGTCATTCACGATCTTCATTACCTTCTCCGCCATGTCCACCCCGTTCTTCGAGTTGTAGGGGATGCGGAGCTGGTAGAGCATGTCCGCGAAACCCATGATGCCGAGGCCGATGCGGCGGTTGGACTTGAAGGAGCGGTTCACGCGGTCCACCGGCATGTCCGTGAGGTCCACCACGTTATCAAGGAGGCGCGTGGCGACTTTCGTTACGCGCCGGAGTTCTGCCTCGTCCACTTTGCCGCGCTTCACGAACCGCGCAAGATTGATGGAGCCCAGGTTGCAGGCGTCGCCGTCGTGGAGGAACTGCTCGCCGCAGGGGTTGCACGCCTCGATGCGGCCGAGGCCCGGGAGCGGGTTCGTGCGGTTCACTTCGTCCAAGAAGACCACGCCCGGCTCGCCGTTCGTCCAAGCCATTGAAGCGATATCGTGGAGCAGTTCCCGCGCGGTCGTGGTAACGTCCGTGACCGAGAGGATGTTGTTGTACGCGTCGCGGTCCACCACGCGCGGCTTCATCTTCACCCCGTTGAATTCGCAGAGCCAGGGCTTTTTTGCGCCCTTCAGGGCCTGCCGCATGAACTCGTCCGTGATGCCCACCGAGATGTTGAAGTTCTTGATGTCCCCCTCGCGCTTTTTCGCGTGGATGAAGTCGAGAACGTCCGGGTGGTCCACCCGCATCACCGCCATGTTCGCGCCGTGACGCCCCTGCTGTTTGATGACGCCGAACGCCATGTCGTAGACCTGCAGGAACGAGATGGGGCCCGAGGCCACGCCGCGGGAACGCTTGGCGCGCGTGCCCGCCGGACGGAGCATGTGGAACGGAAAGCCGAGGCCGGAACCCGCCTGCTGAAGAAGCGCCGCGTCCTTCAGGGTCGTGAAGATGCCGTCCATGCTGTCGTTGATGTGGAGCACGATGCAGTTCGGCACGAGCGCCGTGGGTGCCCCCGCGTTCGTGATGGTGCGGCCCGCGGGCGTAAATTTGAAGCTCGCCATGACGCCGTAGAACTCGTCGGCGCGCTCTTTGATCCACTCGTTCTTCTTGCCGTACTCGGCCTCCACGAGCGCCAGGGCCTGCGCGGTGCGCCGGAACATCTTCTCCGGCGTTTCCGTGATGGCGCCCTGCGGGTCGCGCTGGAGATAGCGGTTCGCGATGACCGTAAGCGCGTTCAGCGTAAAGGGCAGAGAGGTGTGGAGCCCGCCCAGGATATCGCGCTTTTGTTCGCGGATAAGCTCGCGCTCCTTGCGGTAGAGGATGTACGCCTTGGCCGCTTCGGCGAACCCCGCGGCGATAAGCTCCTCTTCCACCACGTCCTGCACTCCTTCGACGGACGGGAGCTTGTCCTTGGGCGTCTCTTTCTCGAGGCGACGGACGACGGTTTGCGCCACGCGCTCTGCGGCGGCGTCATTGGGCGCGCCTATGGCCTTAAAGGCCTTGCCGATGGCAAGCGCGATGCGCTTCCAGTCGAAGGGCGCTATGCGGCCGTCCCGTTTCTGGATGGTGGCGAACCTGCTTGTGAAGATGCTCATAAACTAAAAAAGATTATCTTCATTATAATCTTTCCGAACCGACTGTCTTGTGGATGAAACGACGTTAGCGGCGCCGCTTACGAAGAAAGGTCGGGATGTCCCAGACGTCGTCCTGCTTCTTCTTGTCCGCGGCCGGCTTCTCCTGCTTTGCGGGCTCCGGCGCCTCCGGTTCCCTCGCAAAAAAGCCGTTCACGAGACCGCTTTCCGCCACGGACGCGTGCCCGTTGCCGTTCGCGCTCACGCTATCGCTTGCGCCGTTCCGGGCCCCACCCGTAAGCGCCGAGAAGAGGGAACCGGCCGGTTTTGAGCCGTTGAAGCCGGTCGCGATGAAGGTCACTTTGATCTGGCCGGGCTTCAGTTTCTTATCGTAGTAGGCGCCGAAGATGATCCTGGCGGAAGGATCGGCGGCCTCCGCGATGACCTTGGCGATGTCGTTTACCTCGTTCATCTTGATGTCGCGGCTCCCGGAGACGCCGAAGAGCACCCCTTTTGCCCCGTCGATGGTGGCCTCGAGAAGCGGCGAGTTGACGGCAAGGTTCACGGCGCTCATTGCCCGCTCCTGCCCGCCCGCGATGCCGATGCCCACGAGGGCGCCGCCCGCGTCCTGCATGATGGTGCGCACGTC
>Ga0209542_10018160_pt1 | contig 11417 bp, 10 predicted proteins | sample RifCSPhighO2_01_FD_184028 | JGI IMG/M metagenome (GOLD analysis project Ga0209542, IMG submission 184028) | Soil microbial communities from Rifle, Colorado - Rifle CSP2_plank highO2_0.1 (SPAdes) (version 2) | ecosystem: Environmental > Terrestrial > Deep subsurface > Rock core/Sediment ...
ACCACGAAGCGCTTCGAAAGCTACCTTCGCTTTCAGTGTCGGTGGGAACACTTTGCGTGGACCGTTTTGCATATATTTTGGATCTTAAACCATTGAGCAAATTCTGGGGTACACTATACTGCTTTAGAACTACAAGTCCAAAAGATGAGGTCAAACTACTTCCAATGTTTGCACCAGAAGTTGAAATAGGGCAGATCCCAAACCTACCTTCATACAACTTTTATATGAAAATCAATGCGCTCCAACCTCAGGCAACATTTAGTGGAGAGATCGAAAACTTTATGATCGCCGATAATGAACAAATAAGGGCAGAAGTAATGACTCACTCACAGCAAAACTATGGAAACGAACGATCGACAATTACCCTTTCAAAGGAAAAACCAAAAGAAAAAAAGACCTCAAAGACTGCAAAAGAAGCTCCGAGTACTGAGAACTTCTTTGAGCAGATGAAATAAAACACCTTTTGAGACTAGTAGAAAAAGTGTCTAAAGAACGGAACTAAATTTTTCCAGATTTTAGATATAATGATGTCTTATTGGAAAAATTGGAAACAAACGCTTGAAGAAAGATTGTTTATAACCTTAATTATTTTTGAGCCTAAGTTTTTGGCTTGTCTGCATCGTAAGATGATTATAAAGAAACGGCTAGGTTAATTCATGACAACCTTTTATCTCGTACGACATGGACAAAAAGCGGGTGGTTTTAATCCCCCGCTATCAGAACTCGGCATAAAGCAAGCTCAGACAGTAGCAGAATTTCTTACATCGTTTCCGATTCAAAGCATAATTGTTAGCCCACTTCACAGAACCAGACAATCAACTGAATATATTCGGTTGCAATTAGGAATTCAAGTGGTTATTGATGAATTACTCAGAGAAAGAGTCAGCTTGGGTGATGTTCCTAATCAATCGAGTGAGGAATTCATGACCATGTGGAGAAAATCCTACATTGAGAGAGATTGGCAGCCACCCATAGGGGACTCTTCTCGAAAGTCGGGAGCTAGGTTACAAAAAGCAATCGAGAACTATAGCCATGGCAATGATGAACATATTCTGTTTGTGACCCACGCTGGTATTATTACAGACTTTTTACTCAATACTTTTGGTGCTGCATTTTTAAATACAATCAGATCTGACTTTACTCAGAAAAATGATAGATGCATTCACGAAGCTTCTATAACAATTATTCATTACGATCGAGACCAGCGACAATCTTCTCTTGCTCAGCTTGCGACAATAGAACACCTGCCCAAAGAACTTATTATTCCCAAGTAATCTTTGTACTTACCCATTGAAAATATAGGATAAAGTGCGAGAATGCCTGAACGTGCCGAGCATTAATAAAAAACTACTATATTCTAAAATCTCAAAGCAATTAAAATCTGCTCATTTTAACGAAGATGAAGTCGGCGCAATTATAAGATCATGGGAGTATGCTCATTTATCTGAAAAATACAGTCATGGTTTTGATCGACTTCCCTGGTTACTAGAGATGGTAAGGGTTCAAAAAGTCGTTCCTAATACTCAAATAACCATCAAAAATAATGGGTTAGTAACAACTATTGCAGGCAGCAAGGGATTGGGGTACTTGGCTGCCGAAAAAGCTGTGCAGGAAGTTATCAAGCTTGGAAAAACAAATGGCATTGGTTTTGCAACGATCTACAACTGCTATCCAACTGGCTGTATTGGTCAATATACCGAATACATAACTCAAGCAACTCTTATTGGTTTCGTCATTACTCACAGTTCCCCACGAGTTGCACCTCATGGAAGCACCGAAGCTATTTTCAGCACAGAAGGACATAGTTTTGGATTTCCGTCAAATGACATCCCCTATATTTATGATTCTTCTGTAGGAGCTATTACAAATGGGCAGATAATGCTACTCAATAAACTAGGTAAGAGCTTACCACCAAAAAGCGTCTTATCAACAAACGGTGCTTTCACCGAAAATTTAAATGATGTTATTGATGAGAAAGGTATTTTTAATGGAGTGATTGCGTCTGCAGGGGGTGAGCATGCTCATAAAATTTCTGGACTCACTGGATCTTTAGAATTATTAGCTCAACTTGCTTTAGTTGATAAAACAAAAACTGGATCATATTCTTTTTTTATGTCGGTAAATCCCTCTCTTTTTGGAAATCCTGTAAAATACCAATCGCTTGTCAGTGAATTACAATCACAAATACATAATTCTAAATCTGAAAGCAAAGATCAGAGAGTATACTTCGCAGGTCAACAAAGCTATATGAAAAGACAACAGAACAAAGAAAAGGATTTTGTTTCAATATCAGAAGAGACATTCAAACTTCTTTTTCCAGAAGAATCTGTATGAAAATACCCTCCGGAAGAAATCTGCTCAAGAGTTCACCTGGTTATTTGTTGCTCGCAAGACTAGAAAAAAATAACAAACCAGTAATTGCTATTGATGTCGCTGACGCCGTTACGGTCAAGCTAATCCATTTGAGTCACGCGGATTACTTTGAGGGCATCTGGATCAGTAGTTTGGGAATTTCATTAAGAATGGGCTTTGAAGATGCATACACCCTTAACCCTCGTGATTATTCTCAACTTATTACAGATATACAACTTGTCTCTCCTGGAGAATTTATTGTTGTCGATGCCGATAATGGTGGCCAATCTTATAAAAACGCTCAATATGCCTATCACCATTATGCAACTTTAGGGGTAAGTATTGCGTTTATGGAAAACAAAACTGGAGTGAAGCTCAACTCTCTCGCAGAAAGTTCAGCTCACACGCTAGAAAATCGAGAATCGTTTGCAGCTAAAGTTGCAGTTGCCAAAGATGTTCAAAATAAAACTCTAGTGGGAATTCGCATTGAAGATGGCATTGTAGCTGATAATGACCCAGAAAAGGCTTTATCAGACGCAATAGCAACTACTCATTTTTTTATGAAACATGCCAAACCTGACTTTTTTTTGTTCCACTGGAAAAAAGAAACTAGTAATGTGCCAGTTGAGTTCGCTAAGAGATATTTTAAAACTTTTAAAAAAGAGAGTGATCTTCCCTACTTAGCATGTGTCCCCACCACCTATTCAAAAAATATAACCAATACCCAGCTAGGTGTAGCTGGATACAAACTAATCATTTTAGGTAATCCAGTATTACGAGCTCAAATCAAAGCTGCACAGGACGTAGTCAAATCCATAGTTGAGACTGATTCATTAAAGAACGCTGATCAAAATGTTTTACCACTCAAAGATTTGATGGAGATAAATAGTATCTTGTGATAATAAGAAAGTAGTTATGGAACAATACGACGGCTATAAAATTATTGAGGACCAAACTTCTGGTTTACTCAAAATAGTTTTGGCTCCTAGACAAGGTGACCAGCGAAGTTATTATTTGAGAAACAATCTCGATGGACGATTCGCTAAGGGCGAACCCTCAACTACGGTTCAAGTGGTTGATGCTATCGCTATAGTGTACCCCAGAATTTGCTCAATGGTTTAAGATCCAAAATATATGCAAAACGGTCCACGCAAAGTGTTCCCACCGACACTGAAAGCGAAGGTAGCTTTCGAAGCGCTTCGTGGTGAAAAAACAGTAGCAGAATTAGCCAGCATTTATGGAGTCCACCCTACACCAATTAAGCAGTGGAAAGCTATTCTCCAAGTCGGAATGAGTGACTTGTTCACCGACAAACGTCACCGACATGAGCTCGATCAGCAGGAACTGGTCGAAAGCTTGTATACACAAGTCGGTAAAAAAGAAGTTGAAAATGAATGGTTAAAAAAAAAGATCGAGCAGTTTGGGAAGTGAGTATTCTGTTCGTCAATTAGTCGAAGGAGGCATTGATCGAAATGGTTTGATCCTACCCATTACCAGACAAGCAGAGCTGCTGGGAGTTGCTCGCAGGAGTGTCTACTACCAGCCAGTACCAATCAGCTTGAAAGAGTTGGAGATCAAAAACCAGATCGATCAGATCTACACAGACCACCCCTTCTACGGAGTACGTAAAATGACCGTGGCAGTAGCCACAGAAAGGAATGAACCAGTTAACCACAAACGCATCGCCAGCTATATGAACGAGATGGGACTCCAGGCAGTATTTCCCAGACCAAACCTCAGTAAGAATAGTAAAGCACATCCTGTGTTTCCTTACTTGCTGAAAGGACTGAAAATTACTCATCCCAATCATGTCTGGGGTACTGACATCACCTACATACGAATGAAGCAAGGCTTTGTGTATCTGACCGCCATTATTGATTGGTTTTCCCGGTACATCGTTAGCTGGGAACTAGCAATCACCCTGGAAACAGGCTTTTGTCTTGCAGCAGGAGCAACGGCTCTCTTGATCGCGATACCAGATATTATGAACTCAGATCAAGGGGTGCAGTTTACCAGTAAGGAATATCTTGACTTGTACCTGGGAGCTGGAGTACAAGTGAGCATGGATGGCAGAGGTCGTTGTATGGACAACATATTTACTGAGCGATTTTGGCGATCGCTCAAATACGAGGAGGTATACCTAAAGTCATATGAGTCAGTGAGAGAAGCAGTCGAACAGATTGGCAAATATATTGTGTTTTACAACACCAAGCGACCGCATCAATCACTAAGCTACGCTACGCCAGCCGACATCTATTTCAACTGAAAGGAATGGATCTTAAACCAGTCGGTTTTGTGTGTAGACAAAGGGGTACACTTTATTTGCTAGCGTACTTAAAATTTCTAAGATAGATTCTAGTCCAGAGCTTTGAAGCAGGTCGGCTCTTTGGTGATCTGCGTTATCTTCAACTTGTGTTACTAATAGGGTAAAATCATCAACATCACTATCGAATCTTTTAATAGCACTTTTATGCAGGTCTTCAAAAAATCTGTCAACAACCTCTTTTAATGACGCATTTCTGTGACGACTTGCTTTTATCTCTTGCACAAGTTGCAAGTATGCTTCGTCTAAGAATCGGACCAATACACTTCTTTCTGCAGTTGCAAGTCGATTAAAACGTTGGATGGGTGGGGTAGCACGATCGTCTTCGGTTGGATCTACAAAAGGTTCAATGATAGCTCTATTTTTACCGACCAGTTTTTTGGAAGATATAAGCTTATCAAAGTATCGCGCTACGATCTCGTCTCTAACGCCATCCGTCATCAAAACTATCCAATCTCCAGGAGAAATAGAACCAGATCCAAAAGGGACGGAAGCAATATCGACATTTCTGGTACCGAGTTGGACACTCCCTCCCCTTGGCTCATCGGCGAGCACTCGAATTTCTTCACCATCCCCACGTACAATAAATAGTGCAGTGTCATGAGTAGAAAACCACGAAAAATTACCTTGATTCAGATCAACGGCTACCCCCATTGCGTTAGTACCTTGTGGCTTTAGTTCATTTTTACAACCAAAACAATTCAGTCGATCATGATTTTCCCCAACATATTCAATTTCTCCTTTTGAAGCCCTTCTACGGTCTGTACAGAGTCGAGCTGTAGCAGGACAATTCTTACTTAAACACAGTAAATGTTCATGATCTTGTCGTACTGCCTCATGACCTGCTCTAACAGCAACTTGCCATTCATCTCTGCTAGGAGGCTTATGATTCTTGCCGATAAATCTGTAGGCTGCTTCAACTATCGCGACAATAGCTTGACGCACTCCAAGACTTGCTTTCATCTGGGAAATGCCATCTCCAACAACGAGTAAAGTCACCGCAGAGTCTAATACTGGTTCTGGTTCTGAAATAGAGGTGGTCGCAGGTATCCCCAGTGCTTCTGCTACTTGTTTGTTTCTTAAACTTACAGAACTATCTTCTTCAGTCCAAAAGCAATCCTCGTTAACGCCTGCTTTACCATAACCTGTCCTTGTGGCAGCTGCAATTCTCAATCGGTACTTAGTGGGTTTTTCTGGTTTTAACTCTGCTTCTCGAGCAGCATCCATTATACGAAGACGTGCCTCTTCACGTCTAAAAAATTCAAGTGCACGCGGAGTGTCATACGTATTGTTTGGAAACATGAGTCGCAGAACTTGTTCTGGACCTTCGAGAATGGATTCCTCAGAAAGTAAAAAATATAATGCAACTCGATTAAAACCAGCACCAGTTTCTGTTGTTGGAGCCCCGCGAACATTGTGGTTTCTGCCGACCCATGCTGCGAATCCTTTGAAAATACCCAGTCTTTTTGCCAATATGAGCACAGCACTGATCACTTCTCTCAATTGTGTTTCAGCTTCTGGTGTTGGAGGTTCTTCTGTACTTACTTGTTCTGCTCGCTTAGCGGTTTGAATTGGTGTCTCCTGCTCGGTGGCAGCAGCGTTCGCGTTCGTAGTTTCCTGAGCCATATATGCCAGTACAGGTTTAAGTTGCGCCTTAATACGCATCGCATGTTCGCCAGCGGGCAAAAGATAATAGTAAGTTTTAACTCGATACATAATTTTGAGTCTTTGATCCGGATCAGCATTTAGAAAACTTTTAGCTATGGCAGTAATTTTTTGTAGTGTTGCTGGTGCGAGAAGATCCATTTTTGCATACTCAGCCTGTTCTCTCATATCTTGTCCACACATGGGGCAAAAGCCTAATATATTTGGTACTGGACTTTTGCAAATCGCACAAAAGGTGAATTGTTCTCGCTCACCTTTTGTGACCGGATTTCGCTTGTCCATCGGGGAGGTTTCGTTAGGGTTTGTTATCATGTGATTTTCTGAGCAATCGTTATATTTGCTGCTTCAGGATTCTTGTCACAGTAACTATGTTAACACTAAACACTTGTCAAACACAAAAATATAGGTAATAGTATAGGTATCAAGCAATAGTATGTATGAACCAGATGTGATAGAATTTGTAGGTACGTAAGTCACGAAAGAAGCTTGTAATTAGCGCGAGGAAGAAGATATGGTAGAGGATGATAGAAAAATACCGAGTTTTGTTTTGGATAATCTCGACCTAGGTGGTGACTCCAGTGAGAAGGATGACAACGAGCTAGAGCCTTATTTTGATGCAGCTACTGATGGTGAAGAACGGCAGAAAGCCCCTGAGCTAAAGTACACGGTTCGCCCTCAGGCGAAAGGTCTTTGGCACAGAATGGGCGAGTTTTTTGGCAATATTGGTAGAAAAGAACGTGGCATCGTGTTTGATGATAGTGTAGAGAGGAAATCTCCTTCAATTCACACTATCGAGATCGAAACGAGCATAAGTCCTACTGAGGTCAGAAATTTATCGACAACTGCAAACGGGATAAAAGACAAAGTAATTGCCGAGACAAGCAGATTGAATTGGAGTCAAAATGAAACTGGAGTTAGCAAAAAAGTAAGAAGACTAAAGCAAATCTTGGGTGAATTACAGCGGTTTGCTTCTTTGCTCGAAAACACTATCGCAGATGGTACTCTTTCCACAACAGAACAACGTCATCTTTTTAGAGATTTTCAGCGCTTTCAGTCGTTGGGCCGAGAACTACAACCATTAGGTATTAGCACCCATCAGTTTCAGGATGAATTAAACGCATTTCAAGCGAAGGCGGATCTCTGGGAGACATATGAGAACACACTTGGGAAACTTAGTTCGAAACAATGGCGTTTTATTTATGGCTTGGCTTCTGGTGCAAGTTTATCTGGTGCTTTGGGTGCTTTGGGTGGTGTTGATGCAGGTATTCGCTTCAACATCGGTGCTGGAATTTTGATGATTGGTACAGCGACCATTCCCCTCGAGTATATACTCCGCAAGTGGGGGAGAACTGGAGCAGCAAATGCTATGGGTCACGTAAATGCATGGGCAGGTGCTGCCTACACTCGTGGTCTTGGTGGTGGATTTGCGCTAGAAGCTGGAGCAGAAAGAGTTTGGGATTCAGGTTTGCTTCAAGGTGTAGCCAGCGAGTTTTTCTCAACGCCAACTGATGGAGTTCTCTCTACAGATCAATCTCCACAACCTAGTCCTATAGAAACTCCATCACCACTTGCCACACAGGATGCATCAACTGGTTTTCCAGGCAAAGTAGTATCGGAGTTTAGTTCACCGCTGGACGCTCCAGCATCTGATGCTATGGCACCTCCAGTTCCTCCGTCAGCTGAATCCTCTAATGCTTATTTACCAGGTGTGGCTGGTGATCATGCGCCAAGTGAACCAGTTGGTAACTTTTCACCTGTTCAGGGTCCAGAGCCTCAGCAAGCTGCTGTTGCGGATGAGGGATTTTGGAATAAACCTACCTGGAGGCCAGAAGTTCATCCTATTGACGCGGCTCATGAGCGTATGGCATCAGGAATGAAAGCAGATCAATCTCCGGATATACATCTTCCTAGTGTACAAAATAATTCACACGGGCCAATTGTTCACGATAATGGTTCCGTTGATCTCGATCCTGGAGCTGTAGACCGCGGTCTACTTCCAGATCAGTTTGTAGTTCCAACTTCTCAGGCTCCCAGCCTTTCCGTTGAAGCAATAGATCACTCACCTGTGTCTTCGGCAGACGTAGCTGCGATGCAACCGGACCGCAGTGCTGCCGACAGTGCATCGGCTGCGAGAACTCCTGGTAAGTACGATGGATTCACGATTCGCGATGATGGTCGTATTGTTGACGACAATGTTTGGCCAAAAAATACACCTAGACCTGTAGATGCTCCAGCATCAACTCTAGCACCCGGAGAACACCCAGAGATGCCGGAGTCTATGAAGCAGGCAATTGCAGATACCGCTCAAGGAATTCAGCATTGGCTTTCTGAGAACTCTCCATTTCAAACAAACGAGCAACACGCCTTGGCAAAAGTTGTCGGGGAATTTGCGCCAGCAGTTGCAAGTCAACAGGGGATAAATCTTTCTGATGATTTTCTCTCATTATCCCAACAAGGTCCAGTAGCACTTGAACAAGCTATTGCACAGAGTCCACAAGTGATTGCTGATGCATGTACTGTGGTGGCTGGTATTTGTGAGCAAATCAATAGTGGTGAAATGATTCCCACTCCTGAACAAGCAGAGGCACTGGTTCCAGCAGTCCGGGCAATACAGGGTTTGACGATTGATCCTCTGGTACCAGAGAGTGTGATGAAAGGCATAGAAAAATTTGTGTTTGATAACACAGGGTGGACTGCACAACAATGGGTACAGTCACTTGCAGACGGTATCAATCGATTAGAGCCAGCCGCGAGAGCTATCAACAATACTACAGCTACTACAGGACACTAAGGAAAACTAGCCATGCCCGATCAAAATATTCCACAGTTTGAGTCTCTAACCAAGTTGAATGAGTATTTGGTTGGAAAAGGAATTCCAGAAAATACTGCCGCTTTCATAACTGGGAGATTTCTACAAAATGCTTTTGCTCAGATGGCGCTTGAGTTCTCTGAGGATTTGCGCACGCTCGGTGGTCCTGAGGTTGACCCAAAGGAGCTGTCCGAGGCAGTGCTCGCAAAACTTGATGGGGTAGTGCAAGCAAAACACCATATGTCTGCCGCAACCTATACGGAAAAGTTATTGGACAAATTAGTGGCAGATTTTTACGCGGCTGAGTAGTTAATTCTCCCCCAACCCCCACCTCGGTCGTCGCTCGATTTGTTTGTCGTTACTCTGTTGTGCTTGTTTAAAACTTGCCACCACTCCAATCATCGCCGCGTTATCCATACATAATTTTTTACTGTAGGGCACGCGTAGTTTCGGGTCTATTACTTGTGTCGCGTGCACTCGGATTGTTTCGCGTATCATTCGTCGTAATGTGGCATTGGCCGCCACGCCGCCCCCAAGCCAAATTTGTGCAAAAGAATGATCAGCAAGTACCTTACCCAATTTATAGGTAATATGTCGAAATACCGAGTATTGTATGCTCGCACAGAAGTCGTATAGCTCCTGCTTTTGTAGTACTTTGGTAGTGCCATTTTCTTCGAGTAAATTTCGGGCAGAGGTTTTCAGGCCAGAGAAGCTCAGGTCATACGTTTTGATGGTCGTAAGTGGCAATGGAAAAGTGATTACTTTCGGGTCGCCCAACTTGGCAAATTGCTCGATTATGGGGCCAGCCGGATACCCCAAATTGAGCATCCTGCCGATCTTGTCCAAACACTCACCAGCGGCATCGTCGAGCGTTTGGCCGAGGGTTGTATATTCTCCAATTCGCTGCACTTGGACGAACAGCGTGTGGCCGCCTGAGACGATAATGCCGAGTGCGTTGCTGACGTTTGATAATGCGCTACCCAACTGCTGCCAGGGTGTGCCGCCTGGTTTTGGTCGTGCCAGGACAGAGAACAAATGTCCTTCCAAGTGGTTGATCGGAATCACTGGCAGTTTATGCTCGCTCGCAAGTTGTTTGGCACACATAATACCCACTTCCAGTGCTGGAGCCAGGCCAGGTCCTTGGGTGACGGCAATGGCTTGCATGTCTTCCCAAGTTACACCAGCACGTTTGAGCGCAGCCAGAACAGTTGGGGCAATATTTTCTTTGTGCGCCTGTTTAGCCACGGTGGGAAAAACGCCTCCGTACTGGCGGTGTAGCTCTGTCTGAGAGGCAATCACGTTGGACAACACGTACGGTCCACAGGTGATGGCGACCGAGGTATCGTCGCACGAGGTATCTATAGCCAGGATGAGCTGCGGTGGTTTTTTCATACCAGAGTGAGCGTCCGTCCTGTTGGTGTTTCTCCAATCTGGACACGAACTAGTGTCGATGTATAATTGGCGAGGAGTGGTTGTAGGTATTCTTGAACCAGCGCAAACCACTCAATAACGACTATCCTGCTTGGCCCAAGGACACTCGCGAGCTCCAACCGTTCGAAGGCGGCTTGCGCATCTATTTTCCAAAAGTCGCAGTGATACAGCGTGCCGGTTGTCTGGTGGCGCACAAATAGATACTCTTGCATATAACTATACGTCGGCGAAGTCAATCGCTCACGTACTCCGAGAAACTCAGCGACACCTTGGGCAAACACCGTTTTGCCTGCGCCAAGCGGACCATCGAGTGCGAATACCAGACCGCTTTTTGCTACTGCGTCCCAGTGCTGCAAACATAGTTTGCCAGCAATTCGTTTGGTTTCTTCGAGAGAGTTTGAGCGCAATATCGTACGAGTATCGCTTCCATCCACCACGATCGCACCTTGTCGCAGCGTCACGGGGGTTGAGAGCGTGGTATCAATCACCGTCGAAGGTGGGTTGGTTGGCAGCGTGCCGGCATCTAGTACTAGGTCAATGAGCGAGCGTTGTTTGACAGTAAGATTACTGAGGAGTGCCGCAACGGAGTATGGCCGTGGCTTGCCCGAGCCGTTGGCAGAGGTGGCGGTTATTGGCTTGCCCAGTAGCTTGACCAGTTCCAAGACAAATGGATAGTCTGGAATGCGCACGCCCAGGGTGCCAAACTCCGAAACCACTCCAGGTGCGAGCATGCCTAGTTTTGCTTGAGAAATTACTGTAACTGGTCCAGGCAGTAGTTGCTTATACAGCACTCTGGCTTGTTCGTTCAGAATGACAAACCGTTCGGCCATGGCTTGG
>Ga0209542_10018161_pt1 | contig 11417 bp, 19 predicted proteins | sample RifCSPhighO2_01_FD_184028 | JGI IMG/M metagenome (GOLD analysis project Ga0209542, IMG submission 184028) | Soil microbial communities from Rifle, Colorado - Rifle CSP2_plank highO2_0.1 (SPAdes) (version 2) | ecosystem: Environmental > Terrestrial > Deep subsurface > Rock core/Sediment ...
CGCCGCGATCGTCCGATACAGGTCAAAAATCTGATTGAGCGCTGCCTCCAAAACTTCGGGTTGGACACGTGCATTTAAGCCAACAATATCTGCACCTATGATTTCATGCCCTGTTCCAATCATTTCAACAATTTGCTTGATCCGCTCCATTATCATAACACCTTCTCTCATGTAATTCGTGGGAAAATCACCGATTGCATCGAGATCAATCGAGATATACACTTGGGGAGTTGAAATCATGTCAGGAGTAAATAAGCCTTCCAGCGAAAGATCTGGAAGATAACGTTGGATGAACTTGCGCTGATGGTCAAATGCTTTCTGGCTTTTATCCATTCTGCCATGCAGCATCCAGTTTTCAACGGACTGAGCGAGATGGCACTGATATTTTGGGCATTCCAAAGGCGTTTTGCGTGGAATATGGCGGTCTGCATCATCAAAGGGCTCATGAGCAAACCAATTGTACACTTTGCGAGGAGTCAATCCAAAAAAATGAATTTCGGACACCATTGCAAGCTGAGCAAGGGAATGGACAAACCCACTGTAAGTAATGATCTCGGGAGGTTTAATAAGCGTGTCTCCATGCGCATCAATATGCACATATGAAAGTGGAGTCTCTAGTGATTTCACAAGAAAATAAGTTCGATGATGAAATTCCCCTCCGCTGTTAATCATAATGAATGGCGACTGTATTCCGCTTTCGGACACGCTAAGTGTCGTATCCGCTCGTAAAGAATGGCAATCTGATTCAAGTGGAAATAGAATCGCTTCATGGGGAATGTTTTTTGCTACAAAAAATGAGCGGAGTGTCTCCTGCGCGAGGTCATACAGTTTCCATGCACTCCTGCCGGGATCAATACCGGCCAAATACGTCGTACACATGGCAAGAGTAAAGTGCTTTATGATTTAAAAACCTTATCTTAGAAGAAAGATCACTTCACACTCTCCTTATAACTCTGTAATGCCCTTTCCGCCTCATCTTTTGGGACAATTTCCACGACAATGCCGCCTTGAATGAGTACATAATCGCCCACTTTGCATGGCGTGTCTAGCACGATTCCTTTCCGTTTTTCAATCTCATAATCGACAGTAACATGATCTCCCTCAATCTTCACGACTTTTCCGGGCACCATTAAGCACATTATTTCACCTTGACGCTTACAATCTTTATGTCTGTTCCATCAACAAGCCGGGGAACAGCGCCGCAGTCGGGGCATTCTATAAGAAAAGAGTCATGGCCGCGCTCGAGGATGACCGGATGGCCGTAGAAGCCGCATCGGCACGACACTTTCGCGGGAATCTCCGTATGCTCGATATTCCATGGAACAAGCTCCTTCAGGCATGCGATGAGCTCTCCTGTGGGAACGTGCGCCAATTCACCTATCTCGAGCGTTATCGCCTCAACCTCTCCCTGCGACTTCGCGACGTCTATAATCTGCTTTGCAAAGATCGTTTCATGCATATTGGCGCTCTAATGCATAAGATATTTATATGTTTTGGCTACACTTTACGTGTGGACATCAAGGAATACTTCAAGGACCGAGCAATTCAATATACAGTGTTTGCACACGCACCGGTTTTCACCGTGGAAGAGGCGAAACGAGAGCGTTTGCACGAGAAGATTCGGGGCGTGCAATGCAAGAATCTGTTCCTCAAGGAGCGCAAATCGAGAAGATTTTACCTTTTAGTAGCTCCCGAGCACAAGAAGGTGGATCTAAAGCTGTTTGGAGAGAGCATAGGAGACTCCATTAAGTTTGCGAACGAGCAAGATTTAAAAGAGTATCTTGGGGTAACTCCTGGTGCGGTGTCGCCGTTTGGATTAATCAATGACAGAGACCACAAAGTGCAGCTGATCATCGACAAGGAAGTCTGGGATGCGCAGTTTGTGAGCTTTCATCCAAATATTAACACGGAGACGCTTGAACTTTCAGGTATTGATTTTCACAAGTATGTTGAGTCGCTGAGCAACGAACTTAAAATTATTGAAGTATAAAGGAGGAGGAGTATGGAATCCGACCAATTTGAAATGAAACTGGGAGAACATGCAAAAGAGTTCTCTTTACAAGGCGCTGATGGAAAAACCCACGCGCGGAAAGACTTCAAGAAAGACATCTTAATCGTGTTTTTCTCCTGCAATCATTGCCCGTATGTGAAGGCCGTTGAGGATCGTGTCATTGCGTTCGTGAAAAAATACGGAAAACAGGTTGACGTGATCGCTATTAACAGCAATGATGAAGTGGGTTACCCGCAGGACAGTTTTACAAACATGGTTGCGCGTGGGAAGGAGAAAAAGTTTAACTTTGTGTATGCCCGTGATGAATCGCAGGATGTAGCGCGCGCGTATGGGGGATTATGCACGCCGCATTTCTTCGTGTTTGATAAGGACAGAAAGCTTAGATATCAAGGAAGCTTTGATGATAACTGGGAACATGCCGCAAAAGCTAAAGAGCATTATGTTGAGAACGCTGTAATTGCGCTGCTTGCGGGAAAACCTATTGCCAAGCCCACTTCAGCCGTACGGGGATGCAGCATTAAGTGGAAATAGGGTTTTAGTTGCAATAAACGTTTTAAAGGATCCGGATTCTCCATTGCGCATGCCGCATTACTTTTCGCAGAAGGGATATGACGGTTATGTCGCGAAGTTTCGCGAGCTTGAAAAGAGGTTCAGGGAGCAGGAACACCTTGTGGGGGAAGCTCATGAGTCCGGGGGCGACATTGCCGAGAATAACGCGCCATTTGAGGTTGCTCGCCATGAGAGCATGCTTATTCAGGAAAGACTTCGGAGCATGCGCACTCCCCTAAATGATCCTGTGATTGTTGAGTATCCGTCCAAAGCGCAAAAGGTTTGCCTCGGATGCGTCGTTACGGTAAAAAGAAACGACACGCGTGAAACGTATGGTATTGTAGGACATGGAGATGATGACCCTGATAGAGACTGGATTCTCTATTCGAGCCCGCTTGCACAGCTCCTTCTCGGGCACAAAAAGGGTGAGCAACTGGAAGGAATCATAGGGGGAGAGAAACGAACGTACGAAATAGTGCGCGTTCGGCCGCTTCTTAAGGCAAGGACACAATAAAAATGCCTATATTGACTACATACGCACCCATGCAAATCACGCAGTAATTCTTCATCTTATAATGCGAGACGTAGAAGAGGTACGCAGATGCAATCACTGCTAAAAGAGAGAGGGGTAAGAGAATGCTCGAATTTGCAATTGCGAGTACAAAGACAAGTATATAATAGAGAAAGCCGAAAAACGCATTCGATGCCCAATAATCCACATTTGGACCGCCAAGACGGCCTATGAGGTGCCCATACGAGCTTAAAATCGCTTTTGAGCAAGAAACCGTTTTGGATATATCGCACAGAGGTTTGTATCTCTTAGACGTAAAGAGCCTGCGCTCAACATATATGAGATAGCCAGCGAGAAGCATTCCGATAACCGCGAGTGATTCGAGTAACATAACATATACGAACATTTTAGAGTTTAAATGTGTGTCTGTTCTAACAGGGATTTGTGGAGTTTTCCGTTCGTAATGACATACCCTTTTGCGAGCACATATTCTGCGCTTCTGTAGTTGATCGGTTTTCCAAAGTAATCCGTGATCATGCCCCCTGCCTCAGTGAGGATGACGTGGCCTGAGCAGACATCCCAGAGATGCGTTTTGCTGTTTATGGGCGGGCGAATTAAAGCATCGCCTTCACCTTCCGCGACTTTGCAGATTCTCAGTCCAAGACTTCCAACATCGCGCACGGTGCTGTGGGGGATTTTTGTCAGGAGCTCCTCAACCGCTTTGATCGGATAAAACGGATCCGTGAATACGCGCATGTCTTTCATATTTTCAATATTTGAGACGCTGATTTTTTCTTGCTTGCCATTGGACTCTTTGAACGCTCCTTTGCCTTTTACAGCCCAGTACGTTATTCCCTGCACGGGATATCTGTTGAGGCCCATGACTGGGATTCCTTTATGTGTTAATCCAATGTGAATGCCGAACTCTCCCGTCATGTGGATGAAAGGATCTGTGCCGTCTAACGGGTCTATGAACCAGGTATATTCAGTTTCTCTCCAATGCTTCAACGCGTGCTGCAATTCAGGATTGTGTATTTCCTCTTCTGTGAGGATGCCGTACTCAGGAAACTCTTTGTGAAGCATCGTGCATATGATCTCATTCGCAGCGTGGTCTGCTTCCGTTACGGGGCCAAACTCTCCTTTCATCTTAACTTTGACATTCTGCGCGCCATAGAACTCCATGATCTTCTTGGAAGCTGCTTCTGCTGCTCTTCTTGCGATGCTCAAATGCTTATCCATCATCGGGGTAGGTATTTGAGCGTTTTTAAATGTTGACAAAGACTAGCCTAGAATCAGGATATTCCTCTTTATTTCTGCTTTAACAATGCCGCATTATCTTGAGGTTTATATCCGAGATCTTCTACTGCGTTGCTGATGTCCCAGAACCTGCCCGAATTATTTGAGACACCATAATAAATCCCAAACGCTTTTGATGATTCGAGGCTTTTTTTCACAAGTTGAATGAGATCACGATGGCTGATCCATGTCTTGAGCCATCTTCCGGTCTTATCTTCGAGTGGATTATCGTTCTCGCGGAACGCGCCAATCCTCAGGATAATAGCGTGGATGCCATGGCATTCGAAATACTGCCGGGCTAATGCCTCAATGAATGCTTTTGTCGCTCCGTAATCGCTGTCTGGCCGGATCGGATCATTCGGCGAGATCATCCGAGGCCGGGCTTGCTCATGCAGTGTTGGAGGGATCCCTTCATACCCTCCTGTGACATGATTTGAGGAGGCGATGACTATCTTTTTCACATCTGCTTCGCGAGCGCATTCAAAGATGTTACGTGATGCGACGATGTTGTTTTTCAGTAGCATCTCCCATGTTGAGCCATGCATCCTGCTGCCTGCAAGATGCAGCACGAAGTCTGGATTCACCGTTGAAAAGAGGTGTTGTGCTTCTTCATAACGAGAGAGATCGGCGCGGAAAGTATTCATGCCGTTGGGATTTTGCATGCTGATGTCAGCTGTAAACAAGGCATATTCTTCTGCGAGTGCCTTGCAGAGGACGCGGCCCATCCTTCCCTCCGATCCGGACACAAGGAGCTTAGGTTTTGGCATGCGTGTTGATAATTTTGCGAAGTATTTAAAGCGTTCGGAAAGTATATATACATTGATTATTGTGAGAGCACATGAAACTCATCTCATGGAACGTAAACGGCATTCGCGCTGCGATAAAGAAGGGGTTTGCGGAGTCCATTCACAAGGTTAATCCGGATGTTTTGTGCCTTCAGGAGACGAAGGCGCATCAGGACGATGTTGATGCGATGATGCACGGCTATCATCATATCTGGAACTCCGCGGAAAAAAAAGGATATGCAGGCACAGCGGTTTTTTCCAAAGTGAAGCCGTTGACCGTTGCGTATGGAATTGGAATTGCAGAGCATGACAAGGAAGGAAGGGTTATTACACTCGAATACGACGATTTTTATGTTGTGAACGCGTATGTTCCAAATTCTAAGCGGGGATTGTTCAGATTGCCGTATCGTAAGACATGGGATCATGAATTTACTCAGTATCTTAAAAAGCTTGACGCTCAAAAACCGGTGATTGTATGCGGAGATTTGAATGTCGCGCACACGCCCCTTGATATCGCGAATCCCGCGCCGAATTATAATAAAACGGCAGGGTTTACGCAGCAGGAGATTGACGGTTTTTCGCATTTGTTGTCCCAAGGGTTTATTGACACGTTCCGTGAATTCAACAAAGCGCCCGGGCAGTACACGTGGTGGGGCATGTGGAACAATCTTCGCGCTCGGAATATTGGATGGAGAATTGATTATTTTCTGATATCCAAGAGATTGCGGCCCAGGCTGCACAGCGCGTTCATACTCCCATATATTATGGGATCAGACCATTGTCCGGTTGGGATTGAGATTCAGAATTGATACGCCTTTGAGCGTTTTTCTATGCTAGTGATGAAAAGTGTTTGTCGAAATACGCGATATTGAACTCGCATGTCTCCCACACGAATCCTGAATATCATTTCGGGCTGATGGATCACTCTCACTGCATCGGCTGGAAAGGGAATCATTCGAAGCGATTCAATCTTCATGAGTATCCTTTCAGCTTGTTCAGTAGGAATCTTTCTGAGTTTTCGAACTGCTTTTCTATCGTACTCTACGTCGAGCATGGGCACGCATCACTTCCTCATGAGAAACTGATTTTCCTTCTCGAAAATCGCGCATGCTCTGCTTAAATTCCTTATATTCCTGATCCGTCATAATCATATCCTCCATAGCGGCCTTGACACGCTGGAGGTCTTTACGGATGGCCCTTAGCTCATGCAGAACTTTTTTATCAGGCATGGATTGTGCGAAGTCTTCAAAGGTATATAAGCTTTCTGCCATCTCATTTTTTGAGATTCTATATGCCTTTCCCCCCTATTTCCGCAAGATTTCCGACTAATAAACTGTGTTTTACCTCTGCATCACGTACGCGATGAACTTTCTCACGACTCCAATAACTAAGAAGAAGTATGCCATAATAGCGATGTAATTAGCGTAGTTTTCATAGCCCTTGATGAGGAAGATTGGGGTTATGGCTAAAAGGATTAATGCCGCGATGATCGGCGTGTTAGACCTGATCTTTAACGGGAATCCCGCGATACAGTAGATGAGGAATGAGATGTACAGGTATGTGTAGCTTAATTGGCTTGAGTAGATAATAATGGCGATGAATACGAGAAGCAATGTCGTGTTTATGTCCTTCTTGTATTTCAACAGCTTTTTCCAGGCTGTTTTCGCAAGGGTTTTCGCTTTTTTTGTGTAGCCCTTTAATCCGCCGAACATATCCGTGATGTCCTCAGAGAATTCCCTGCGCAGTTCCCTAAGCTCTTTCGGCGTCATGGATTTCGGCGTGATCCCTTGCTTAATATACTTTTATATTCTGGGGCACTAAGTTTATAAATTCTCGCGTATTTTTCACACGAATGCCTACAGTGTTGGATCTTATCCTTGACAACGGCGAAGTGGCAGATACTCCAGAGATGCCGCTGATCCGTGTCCATCGAGAGCGCGATGACCTGCAGGTGCTGATTTTCAACACCCCGAACGATGGCAGGGCATTTGTTGAGCGCTATCACAGCTCGGTTATTGATCGTCTCGATTCTGGCAGTGTTATTCCAGTACCGAGCAGGATGCATCGCGACCTCCATCAGCTCATGTGGATCATGGGCATGAAGATTTATAGAGGTTTGGCGTCCCGGTCTGAGGCAGCCCGGCTGTATATGGAAGAGCATCAGCGTGAGCGTTTTGACGTCTGGTATGTGCAGAAATACGTGCTGTCCAGAAAGCTGACCCCCTGGGAGATGAGCCTGCTCCGCGCGGCGCAGCAAGAAGCCATGGAGTTTTACAAGCATCCCCTTGAGCTCTTTGAGTTGGCGGCGTGAGTTTTGTCTTTCTTGTGAAGTTCTAGAGTCGGTGAAGAGGTCGGAGATAATTCGTATTCTATGAATATTCTCTTTCTTTAGTTGCCATCGTCGTATTTGTTTCAATCTAAACGTGTCTTTTCCGGAGGCGCCGATTTATTTTCGCCCGGCGAGGCAATAGAGTTATTAAGCTGAACAACGGGGTTATTAGAATGGAAAAGAGCGTCATATTGATTGATGCAGAAAATTTGTTGAAGAGCTGGCAGTCTCACTTCGGAAAGGCCATTTATATCGATTATCAAAAGCTTATAGGCACATTGAGTAGAAATACAAACTTACTTCGCTGCTATTACTATGACGCGGTACCTGAAACAATCCCCATGAAAAAGAAACAGTTTCTTAATGCCCTTCAGCGTAAGGGAATGCAATTAAGGCTAAAAGTGTTAAAGAGTCGGACAATACAATGTCCATCATGCTCAAAGCTCATAACGCGGGATGTACAAAAAGGAGTTGATGTGTCCCTCGCTACGGATATCTTACGGCATGCTTGGCAACAAACCTGTGATATATGCATTATTGTTAGCGGGGATGAGGATTATAAGGATGCAATTGATGTTGCAAAAGATAAGGGGATAAAAATATGGATCGTGAGTTTCCGTGACAGCCTGTCATCAGAGCTCGGAAGATCTGCGGACAGGGTTTTTTACATTGAAGACATTGCTCATGATCTTGAACGAAACCATTAAATACAAGAGGCATTTTATGATCTTCGGTGTTGAAAGAGAGAGCGGGATGGGGATCATACCCGTGTCAATTCCGCTCTGCGTTTTTGAATTCTATTTATTATGATTTAGCAGATAATCAACATCTTTCTTAGAATATGCTTTTTGTATTAGGATAACTCATCAAACTCTTCTAAAGTTATTTGAGCGTCATTAAGAATTCTGTGGAGTGTTCCTTTCTTGATTTCGGGATGCAAGGGAACGGTTATCTTAATTGTTTTTTCTCCCAGCTGTTTTTCTAATCTTACATGAGAGCCTTTTTGTCTCGTTGCAACAAATCCGGATTTCTTTAATCGTTTAATGACTTCAATACCGGAAAGAAGAGGAAGTTTCATATCGTGACTTTAATGTGTTCGCCTTCGTATTCAACAAGTTCATTGACATCTGCTTCTAGGTAAAGTTCTATTGCTTCTTTAATATTCTTAATGGCCTGTTCTTTAGTTTCTCCTTGAGAAATACATCCAGGAAGAGAAGGCACATAAACAGTGTAACCTCCTTCCTCTTGCGGTTCTAACACAATTGTGAGTTCCATAATCAGGTAGGATGTCTGAGATGTTTATAAACTTTACTTAGAATATTCCGAAAGGATTACGGTAATCATCTTCCTGACGCCAGGAAAATGGTAATAAAATAAACCTGGCATTGCCGGAGCCATACCAGGGACGTAATAGGGATGCAAATTCTTGCTTGTTTATATATTTTTCTTAAGCTGCTGATTATTTTGAGGGTTTATTCTTTATATGCGTTTTCCAAACAAATCCGGTGGTATTGCGAGAAGACAGAGAGAGTATACAGAGGTTATGGGAATCTCTCGGAAATTTTACGGAATACAGAACGATAAATATAAGAACGAGCTCTTACACTTCATAGTGAGTTACCCTTTCCGGCGATGTGCCTACTCTTCGTGAGTATACTGCCGGCGACTTACATTTTTTTCAATGAGAGCGTGAGTATGGGGGCTATACCCGATAACCGCTGAATATTTCAAATTCTTACTTATTATGCGTTTACTAATACTATTGAGCAAAAGATTTATATATAAGGTATAGATATCTATATATTCGGTGTATATATGGTCCAGGCAATGATTAACGTTGAGGAGAACACGAACCGTGTGCTGAATGTTGTAAAAGCGAAATATGGGTTAAAAGATAAGTCTCAAGCTATTGATCTCGTTGTAGCGGAGTATGAACAGAGTATTCTTGAACCGCAATTGAGGCCAGAATATATAGAGAAACTCAAAGCCATAGATCAGAAGGGGAAGTTCAGGAAATTTGCTTCTTTAACGCAGCTGCGCAAGGCGATTGAGCATGCGTAAGTTTGAGATTGAGCAAAAACTTCAAAAAAACTTGACTAAACTGTTTCACAAGGACCGGAAACGTTACGAAATTCTCATGAAGAAGATGGATGAGATCCTAGCCTGTGCTGATGTTGACCATTATAAGAATCTTCGAAGGCCGATGCAGCATCTGAAGAGTGTGCACATTGACTCCCATTTTGTGCTTGTGTTCCGGTATGAGCCAGCGACTGATCGCGTTTTCTTCTATGACTTTGACCATCACGACAAGATCTTTGGATAGTCACTTATTATGATTAAGCAGATAATCAACATCTTTCTATGCTTTTTGTAAGTGCTTCTTTGCTCAACACGGTTGTTGAGCTTAAAAACCACAGTTTTTGCTGTCTGTTATCTTACCTTTCTTGTGGAGTTCTAAGATGGAGTCGGTGAAGAAGTGATTACTGCTTCAAGCAAGAATTATGAATATCTTTTACATCAATAATAAACCATCCGTGCGTTCTTCTTAATTCATATGAATATCCTTTTGCAAGCGCAGCGCTTACTGCTTGTTTTCCATGTGCCGCGATTAAATCCATAGCAGGAATGAAATCAGCGTCTCCCGAGACAAGAATACAATAGTCACATTCCCGGTCAATAAGCGCAGCTCGCACCATGTCAATTGCGATCATGGTATCAATGCCTTTTTCGCGTACAGGGGATACTCTCGAAATCTTTTGTCTACAAGAAGAGCATAACGAATCGAGTATACGGGCGTGACTCTTTATTTCTTGGATGCTTTTTTTCTGAAGTTTTCTTGTTTTTACAATCACAGTGCTCTTCCTAAGGTTTTCAAGGTAGGAGAGATGTTTGAAATATGTATTCTGATTTTCCTTTATGTCTGGAAGCGAGTTGTAATAGTATATTTTTATTACGGTGCATGTATACTTCGAGGATACAAATGCGCTCAGTTTAACCAAGTCAATCTGATTAGGAGAAATTCCTGAAGCCTTAAGATTATGATAAAGATTATTGCCGTCTATGAACACGCATGCTTTCATCGTTATACAACTTAAGAAATAATAAACCTGGCATTGCGCCCGAAGGAGCCATACCAGGGACGTAATAGGGATGATAATTCTTGCTTGTTTATATATCTTTCTTAAGCTGCTGATTAATTTGAGGGTTTATTCTTTATATGCGTTTACCATGTAAATCCGGAAGTATTACGAGAAGACAGAGAGAGTATACGGATTTTAGGAGTATCTCTCGGAAATCTTACGGAGTAATAATAGAAAAGTATAAGAATGAGTTAAGAGTACCTTTCATTCACTTACCTAATCCGGCAGTGGGCCACTCGCCTACTCACCATGAGTATACTGCCGGCGACTTACCTTCTTACTTATTATGATTTAGAAGATAATCAACGTCTTTCTTAGTGTATGCTTTTTGTAAATACTTCTTAGCTTCTTTACTCAACACGGTTGTTGAGCTCAAAAACCACAGTTTTTGCTGTCTGATATCTTACCTTTTCTCAAGAATAAAGAACTGATGATACGCATTAAGGATGGGGACTTCTTCTTTAATGATTTTAAAGCCTGCTTCCTTGAGTTTAGTTCTAACTTTTCTAATGGGGAATCCTTTCCTTCCTATCTCCCAGTAATGTTCACCTTCTTTGGGCATATTTAGGAAGAATAATGGGATTCTAATGAGTAGGCGGTCTATCTTATCTTGAAAAAGTAGTACAGGGTGAAAACGTTACAAATTGTAACAGGTTGAAATGTTCTAGTTGGAGGTACTCCGGAAATTTTTGGCAAAGGTTTATAAAGGTGGTGTACTTTTAATCTCTTGTAATGGTTCATAGTAAAGGGGATAGTCTTATCGCAAGATAAGACGGTAAATCCCCTATTTTTAATC
>Ga0209542_10018164_pt1 | contig 11416 bp, 11 predicted proteins | sample RifCSPhighO2_01_FD_184028 | JGI IMG/M metagenome (GOLD analysis project Ga0209542, IMG submission 184028) | Soil microbial communities from Rifle, Colorado - Rifle CSP2_plank highO2_0.1 (SPAdes) (version 2) | ecosystem: Environmental > Terrestrial > Deep subsurface > Rock core/Sediment ...
GTGCTTCTGCGAATGGGGTTCGTCAAGCTACAGGCAAGCGTCTGGATATTTCCCTATCCATGCGAAGAGCTCTTCGTATTCGTGCGGACGCAGTTGCGACTCGGTCCAGCGGTCAGATACATGGTCGTCGACGAAATCGATAACGACAGGGCGCTGCGTATTGAGTTCGATCTTCCAAAGAGATAAATATTCCTTATCTTCGCGGCCGCACAAATAAGGAATACAGACATGCGCAACAAAAACTCTCCCGTTCGGGAGAGTTTTTGTTTTCACCTTGGAGCCTTGCGGGGCGGCGGCACTTCAACTTTGTTCAGTGCAGGCGAAATTATGAGCGCGTTATCACGATGCGCGGGGCGCCGCCGTCATTCGAAGGCAGAACCTGCATCGCGTCTTTCGTCGAGTGCGCTACCGATGCGACGGGAAGAAATTCCATCACGTCAATCGGGCTCGCCTCGCCCGTGGTCGTGCTACGGCCGAGGGGTGTCATCGTCTCTACGGCCTCGCCCTTCGTAGCCTTGGCGAAGGAGGGGATCTCGACAACTTCGACTTTCGACTCTTCAGGAATCTGTACCGTCTCAAGCGCTACGGCGTTGTGCTTGCGGGCGCGAAGCGAGGAGCCTGCTTGCCCTGAGCGCACCTGCGGTGAGCTTGTCGAACCCGTCGAAGGGGCGAACGCGAGCGTGTTTGCCGTGCCTGCCGTACCCGCGCTGCCGAAGACATTGCGGGGCAGGTAGTAGACCGTGAGGTACGCACCGGCGAGAGCGAAGGAGATGAGCGAGAGCCAGTAGAGGGCGTTGCCCAAGAGGCCTGCGTCAAATCCCGTGTACGGAATCTGCGAGAGCGAGATGTACGAGCCCTGGACCGTGACGTACGCGGTGCAGGTCCTCGTACCGCCGTTGCCCGAGACCGTGAGCGTGTACATCGTGGAATTGTTCGGACGGACCGCGAGCGAACCGTTGATTGCGACTTGTCCGATGCCGTCAGAAATCCATGCACTCGTGGCGCCCGAGGAAGACCAAGTGAGGTAAGCAGCCTGACCGTTCACTATCGAGCTCGGAGAGGCGGTAATCACACAGTAGGCATTCTGGGCCGGGTAGGTCGGGTACGTAGGATACGTCGGGTAGGTCGGATAGACCGGCTGTTGCGGGTAGACGTACTGTACCGGGTAAGTCACAGGAGCTTGGTAGACGGGGGTGACCGGGGCCGTGTTCACGTTTGTGTTGGTATTGGTGTTCGTGTTGGTATTCACGATGTTAATCGGCTGGCCTCCGCCCTGTTGCTGCTGTTGCTGTTGCTGTTGCTGGCGCGGCTGTTGGTAGACAGGTGCTGTTGCTGGCGCGGCTGTTGGTAGACAGGCTGCGGCTGCGGACGAGGCTGCGGATAGGAAGGAGCGTAAGAAGTGCTCGGCGCGCGGCCAAAGGAAGGCATCGAGAATGATGGCATCGAAGCGGAAGCAAATTGCGAACCTGAGGAGCCGAACGAGCCGGATGAACTTTCAGTATACATTACACCCTCTTCGTAGATATACTGCTCATAGCATCCACAATCCGGGCTGTACTGGAGTCCTACATCGTCGAGATAGTTGGCAGGGACGTCGTCGAGGTAGTTGACGGGGACGTCGTCGAGATAGTTCACACCCGACGGAACATCATCAGCATAATTAGTGCCGTCTGTTCCCCAGTCGGCGTAGTAGTCGCTACCGTCACTGCCCCAGTCGGCGTAGTAGTCGCTACCGTCACTGCCCCAGTCGGCGTAGTAGTCGCTACCGTCAGTTCCCCAGTCGGCGGTATAACCGGTGCCGTCGGTTCCCCAATCGGCGGTGTAACCCGTGCCGTCGGTTCCCCAGTCCGCATAATAGTCCTCCGCACGAACTTCAAGGGGTTGCATTCCCAAAACAATCAAAAGAGTCGCAGCGAGTACCGCTACGAAAAATGAATTCTTCAGTGAATTAGTGATCATAATTTTGCAACTACTTCTAAATATTGATAATCCCTTAATATCCCGCATATTATCATGATAAATTTGATTGTCAAGTGCTACGAAAACTTGCCCGCGAGACGATTCAAGCGTCATGTACAACAGTGTACAGACGTGAATCGTCTCGCAGAGCATCGAGAATTGGCGCTTACTTGGTCAACGTGACGATTTTCTGATCCTTCAAATCGCCTTGGTAGACCGTTCCCTCATAGTTCACGCGGAACTTGAGGTCCTTCACGCCGGCGGCAAAAGCGATCTGCATGACGCCGTCGGTGTTGATTTTGGCGATCCAGTTGACCACCTCCTTCTGCGGCGCGCCCGGACAAGTGCCGGCGTGCTCGTGCGCAGTCGGCTGGAAGCGCACCTTGGACGCATCGAGCGGCCACACGAAAACATTGGCCGTCGGGGTAGCGCCCTTCTTCGCCAGCTTGAACTGCACGACCTGGTCGTCACTCGACGGCGGTGTAACGCCGGGGATGAAGTGACAACCGACGGGTTTGGCAGTTTGGGCCTGGGTCAGAGCCGGCGCGGAGCCGATAGCGAGGCCGACAACGATGGCGGCCAACGAAGCTGTGAGTTTGCGCATGCGATATCCTCGATTTGGTGCCTTCTCCCCAAGTCGCAGTGGGAGTCCGGCTGTGAATGTTCAGTTTTGGCCCTGCGAAAGCCCGGAACGACCCGAATTTATCCGGTCGTATCGGGAAACCACAGAGAGAACTTCGAGTTTTATATTATAGCAAATTATGGCGGTTTGTCAAGGACTAGAAAAGGTCTTGTTTCTTGGCTATTTATGAGATTCCGGCACGATTCGAGCCTTCGAACGGTATCGGGAAATCACAAGGGAAAGGAGCGGGAGGGGGCAAGGTCACAACGGTGACCCGGCCCTCCCCCAGCTTGCGGATCATCAGTAGATCCAGGTGCATTGGCCGGTGTTCGGATTGCGTCCGCGGACGGCATGAGCAGCCGGCTTTGGACGCATCCTCATTCCGGTAACTGCGACGGAGCAATCTCCACCGCTCGCGGCACTTGAGCGAGCCGCCGCCGAGCCGCCGTAGACGTTGGTCTGGTTTATGGTCACCGTCTGGTTGACGGCGTTGCCATTTCCCTTGACCACGCTTTTAACGCCCGACACCTTGGCGGTGTTCGTCTGGCGCGGTCCAGCAGCCGTGCCGCACGTGCTGCATTTCGGCTTGCACCGCGTGCCACACGTCGGCCGCTTGACGATGCAGCGGGTGCCGCACGTCGGGCGCGCCTTTACGACGCATGTACCGCCGCAACGTGCGCGCGGCTGTTCCTGCACCACGGGTGCAGCAGCCGCGCCACGCACTATGGTGAGACGACGCCAGCGCACAAAGCTACGCGACTGCGATGTGGTGCCGAAGCGTTGCTGACTTTGCTGACCGTAGTGTGCGCCCCGCTGCATGCCGCCGCGATATTGGCGGTTGCGATCGAGGTAGACCCGCGAGCTGCTTCCCCACCGCGGTTCACCGGGTAGGAAGACATTGTCACGCCCGCGCGCACCGCCTTGTGACGAATACTGGGCCGAAGCGGAAGTGACAACCAAGCTTTGGATCGGCATCGGCATAGCCGACGCCATCACCAGCATTCCGCATGCAAGCGGAATGGCGATTGCGATCTTTTTCATCGCTATTATCTCCTCTCAGAGAGCTATGCCTACCTGGCTCACGGGTAAGCGGGTTGATTGTGAGAGCCCGGCACACTCTAACTTCATGTACATGAAGTTAGAGTGTATCGGGAAATCACAACGTTTGAATTAAGCGGAGGGGGCAAGGTCATCGTGATGACCCGGCCCTCCTCCAGCTTGCGGGAGATTAGTGCTCCCAGGAACACTTGCCGGTGTTCGGATTCCGGACGCGAATCGCATGCGCCGCGGGCTTCGCCAGCATTTTCATGCCGGCTTCGGCTTGCAGGCAAGCGGGATCGCTGCGCTTTGCGGAAACTGAAGTATCTGCAGCGCTGTTGAGCTGCACGTTCCAGTTTCCGATACCGAGGTTGAACCGAAGACTTCCGGTCAACCACGCACCGATGAACCCGACCAGCAGTACGAGCAACGCAACTCGCAAGGCGAGGCCAAAAAAGCGTGACAGTGTCATAGCACAAGCTCCTCCCTCTTACCCTCGGGAATGGGCCGCACGATGTGCGGGGTTTAGCGCAATATGACCAATTTACATTATAACAAAAACGGAGGGTTTGTCAACCCTCCGCTTTTTCATTGATGCCCTATGCAGCTAGAGCCGATATTTTGCCCTTTCTAGGGGGCAGGTGGCGGCAACATTCGCCATTCACCCCGGAACATTGGCCCGAACTGGTTGAGCACAAGATCCCAGACACCAAGTATCGCCACGAGGATGGCGACTCCGGCCATTTCGGCCGTGATGCTGACCGGGACGGTAAGCCACGCCAAGCCGACAGCAGCGAGCCGCCAGATCGAGAACATCAGATCGATCAGCGCGTATTTCAGTTCACGCGGCCTCAAACTTGAAGCTTGACCGTTGAAGACCGCGTCGGTAATCACCCAAGCCGCCGTTGGTACCAACACCGAAAGCGGCTGGCCGGCAAAGCTCGGCATGAAGGCGAAGTGCAGTGCGCTGCCCGTCCAGAACGTCAGCAGGACGTGCACACCGGACAGGGTAGAGGTGACGCAAGCCATCACAAACATCAGCAGGCCAAAGCCTGTGATGGTCTGATAGCTCATATTTGCGGGCCGCAATGCGTTATCCATCTTAGTCCTCCAGTCTTTGGTTCGATTGTGATCGGTCTCCGGCGACGCCGCGACCGTAGTTCGAATCTCGTAGTTCCGCAGTCCGAAAATTGAGTGAGAACACTCGGACGCTATTATGTATTATATATCAAAAAAGGCATATGTCAAGTACACATAAAATCTCAAGGGCGGGGTCGCTTGCGCGTCCCCGCCCCTGTTCAGTTGTCGTCGAACGATTCAACTTCGGATGAACTAGTGTGGCTACTTGCCGACCGACTCCTCGCCGCGAGCGGCGGCGATTAGTTGGTTGCTGAGGGCAAGCAGCGTGAGCTCGATGATTGCCGTGAAGAGGCTCAAGCCCCACGTGAACCATCCATCGAAGTCCATCGTGAAGATAACGTTAGCGCCGAGAATGGCCAGGACGATAACGCCGGCCATCGGGAAGACGGACGTCCACTGGTCCGCCACGACATCGAACCCTTTGGTCTGTTGCCGCACGATCATCGGGATGGCCTGCAGCACAACCTCGGTCAAGCAGACGACCGGCCACACGTAGCGGGCAATTATTTCTTGCATTGCCCACAGTGAGATGATGCCGAACTTGTAGGTCCCGAGCAACACGAACGCGAGCATGATCGGGAACACGCCGGACGCGATTGCGCCGAGGAATACCCAGATCAGAACGTACTGCCGATTGCGCTCCTTCTCGCTCATCGTCTCCCAGTCCCTAAAGTTGGGGAGGGCGTGACCGAGAAAACCCAACACGGGCGGGAGCAGGCTCGCAAACGCCCAAGTGAGGAGTCCGACCTCGATGGCCATGAGCAGCCAGTGGACGGGCAAGCGTGCCCAGCCGAAGAATTCGGTCACCCACGGCGCTGATCCGAGAACCAGCATCGCGAAGGGGTCGTTTATCTTCGACGTGAGAAAATTCCTCAAGCCGTCGAAGTAGAAGACGAGAATCAGCACCGCCAAGAAGGCGATGATGAGGGCGCGATTGCGCCCGAGTGAGCTCAACGAGTCCTTGAACGCCATAGCGTCCTCCTCTGTTGCCGATTGGAACATGTGCCCGAATCATCGGACATGCTGCAAGTAATGCCCCAAAATTCTGGAGTAGTCAACCTCGACGTGAAGTCGCGGATTATTTCGCGAACCCGGTTAGTAGAATCTCGGCTTGCCGAAGGCGAATACTGAAAACACGATGTAGGGCTTCCAAATCGGTACTGCGTGGTCGACCTCGATTAACTCTGCGGTGGCAAAAAGCAGAAGCCGAGATTACACTACCGGGCGAAGGTGACCGCGTGGCCAATATCCACGGGGTAGGCGATGTCTACGGGATGCGCTATTTCTACGGGACGTGCTATGGAGACGGGACGCGCGAGCGAGACCGCGTGGCCGATGTCCACGGCTCGGCCTATCGCTACTCCTTGCCCGATATTTACGAGTGCAAAGAGTTTGCCCGGACCGTAGAGGTCGACGATGTGACCGATTTCTACGACGTGCCCGATATCCACGACATGCCCGATGTCTACGGGATGTCCAATGTCTACAGGGTGAGCGAGGTCGACGGGATAGCCGATACCGATGGGGTAGCCGATTGCAACGGGATGAGCGATATTGACTCCGCGTCCGATATTCACTCCGTGTCCGACGCTCACACCATAGCCGACGCCGATGGGATAGCCGATAGTTGAGGGACGCGCTATGGACGAGGGGCCCGCAACCGTAACGGCGTGTGCGATGTCGTACTCATACATGTCGTAATACACGTACACAACGTCCGCATAGGTAAGCGGCGCGATGCTTGCTCCGAACATAATCAACAACGTGACGAGAGTTTTTTTCATACCCGGTTAGTAGAATGTGCCTTTGCGGCAGACGGCATGCCGTTCTGCCGCGGGCGTGATACATGAGCGCTCGACTATCGCACTTTGAATACGTTTGGTATTTGTTTTCATAGGTTGTTTAAGCCGAAGGCACATTACACTACCGGGCATAGCTTATGATTGTTTCGCCACGGTACCGACGAAGTCGGCCTCGACGATAAAGCGCGCACTCTTGCCCGAGAGAACGTCGCACGTGGTGAGCGTGAGCTTGGTGCCTCCGACCGGCGAGAGGTCTATGACCGTCTCGCTCGCCTCGGCGCTGCGCACCGATGTGACGCTGTAGAGATATTCGACTCCGCCGCCTTCGATGGAGATGGAATCGCCGGGCTTCAGCTTGGAGATATTGTTGAACGCCTTGAACATCTGATTGCGGACGACGCGGTAGGTCGACGAGTGCGCGAAGATGAGCATGTTGCCCGGTGCGCCGAGCTTCGCGGAATCTACGTAGCGCACGGCGCCCTTGAGTATCCAGCCGTCGAGCTCCTTGAGGTCGCGGGTGTCGGGATTCAAGACGACGACATCGAGGTCTATCGCGGCGCTCCTGATGCGCTCCGGCAAAACGCCCTGCGGTATCGCGGGCGATTCCGCTAATTGCGGCAGGTCGGAAAGCCTGACTTCACCGGGTTGTGCGGAAGCAGTCCCGCTTGTGGCGGGCGCCGCCGAACCGTCGATGTACGACGGGACGAAGCCGACGGATTCGAGCGCGCTCATGGTCGAGAAGAAAATCAAAACGACCGCGGCGAGAAAGACGCGTTTGGGTGGATTTTTGCTGTATTGTGGCGCATTCATACCTGCCCTATTTCGAGGCGGAAATACTACACCATAAATACAGTCTTGTCAATCCCTGCCTTCAGGTGCGAGGATTATTGCTCGATTCCTTCGCCCGCGCGTGCTCGCCGTTTACATCATCGGAACGTGCTCGTTCCGATGTGAACCTTCTCCTATCGGCCGATGGCCGACAGTCGAACCGCCTATGGCGGCACCTCGCGGTGGATTCATCTATTGACAAGTATTAATATATATGTAAATATATCGCCCATATGGCCGACACGGTGAAGACCGAGACCGAGCACACTACGACCGTACACACGTTCGCGGAGCCGAAAGCGAGCCTCGTTTCGAATACCCTCGCTATCGTGGGATTCATCATCGTCATCGTCATCGTGCTGTGGGGACTTTTCAACATCGCGACCCTCGGCGCGCCCTGGCTCTCTTCCCTTTTCGGCAGAGGTAGCGAAACGATAAAAATCACCGCACCTGCAAGCGTTACATCGGGTACGCCGTTCGCGATAACCTGGAAATATTCGAGCTCCGAGCAGGGCACGTACGCTTTTTTGTATCAGTGTAAGGACGTCGTGCACTTCCGCTCCGATGTTGCAGGTGCGCCGGCAACTATTCCGTGCGGTGCCGCGTATACTTTCGCCACGACCAACAATACACTTACGCTGACACCCCAGCTCTCGGGCACCGCTTCGACAAGCGTCCCGCTCTCAATCGTCTTTATCCCCAGTGCCACTACCTCGAAGCAAGTACAGGGCAGCGCTACGGTCACCGTGAGCCCGGCCGCGGCCACTCCTCCCGTCGTCACACCGCCCGCGACTACGACTCCTCCTGTGCAGCCTCCGACGCCGACCCCACCCGTGAATCCCCCGCCGCAAGCAGGCCCCGCCGACCTCTCGGTACAGATACTCTCCGTCGTACCGGACGGCGCGGGAGGCGGCATCGCTACATTCGATATCGGTAACGACGGCTCAAGCTCGACGGGAGTGTACTCATTCACCGCCCAACTACCTATGGAGGGCGGACGTCTCTACCAATCGCCGGCTCAATCATCGCTTGCTCCCGGCGACCATGTGGTCAACACACTACGTTTCTCGCAAGCGATGTCGGGCATATTCAGCGTCGTCGTCAATGCGGGTACGAAAAACGAAGCGCGCACCGACAACAACTACGCGGCGCGCGAAGTTATAATGCCGTACATCCCGCCGACCTACCCGCAGTATCCGCAATACCCGCAATATCCCTACGTCTACTAATGAGGTAGCTGTCAGGTTTCAGTTGTCAGCTGTCAGGAACAACAGCAACGAATTGAGCCTCCGTACGTTCTGAAAGCCGAAAGCTGGCTGCTGAAAGCTATTCAGATGTCGAGCGTTGCTTCTTTGGCGTGGCTCTGGATGAACGACTTGCGCGCGGGGACGTCGGTGCCCATGAGCATGTCGAAGACCATGTCGGCCTCTTGCGCGTCCTCGATGCCGACCTGCAGAAGAATGCGGCGGGCGGGGTCCATCGTGGTCTCCCACAATTCTTCGGAATTCATTTCCCCCAAACCCTTGTAACGCTGCACCGAAACTTTCAAGTTCTTAGTTTTCAGTTTTAAGTTGTCAGTTTCATCCTCCTTATCCTCCTGTCCACTATCAACTTCCTCCAGCGGCATGTCCTTGCCCACAAGCTTGATGCGTTCCTCGTCGCTGTATGCATAAAATACTTCCTTGCCTTTGCGCACCTTAAAAAGCGGCGGCTGCGCGATGTAAAGGTATCCGCCGTCAATCACGGGCCGGAAGTGCCGGTACATGAGCGTGAGTAGAAGCGTGCGGATGTGCGCGCCGTCCACGTCGGCATCGGTCGCGATGATGATTTTGTGATAGCGCAGCTTGGTGACGTCGAAGATGTCGCCTATCGCGGTGCCGAGCGCCACGACGAGATTGCGTATCTGCTCGGAGGCGAGCATTTTGTCTATGCGCGCGCGTTCGATGTTGAGGATTTTGCCGCGCAGCGGAAGCACCGCCTGGATGCGGCGGTCGCGGCCCATCTTGGCGGTGCCGCCTGCCGAATCTCCCTCCACGATGAAGAGCTCGGATTCGGAGGCGTCTTTCGACTGGCAGTCGGCGAGCTTGCCGGGGAGCGTCATGCCGTCGAGTGCGCCCTTGCGCATGATGCTGTCTTTGGCGGCTTTGGCGGCTTTGCGCGCCTTCATCGCGAGCGTGATTTTGCCGAATATCGCGCGTGCCTCTTCGGGATGTTCTTCGAGGAAAGTCGTAAATGTCTCACCGAAAACCGCCTCGGTGGCGCCGCGCGCTTCTACGGACCCAAGCTTGCCTTTGGTCTGGCCTTCAAATTGGATTTCGCGCAATTTCACCGACACGACGGCGGTGAGGCCCTCCAGCACATCGTCGCCGGTGAAGGTATCGCTCTCCTTTCCTCCGGAGGAGGATCCGCCTTTGGCGGAGCCGTTTCCATTTTTAACATTGAGCGTACGCGTGAGCGCGGTCTTGAATCCCGTGACGTGCGTGCCGCCTTCGGCGTTGTAGATGTTGTTGGCGAACGCGGAGATGCGGGAAGTGATGTCGTCCACATACTGGAGGGCAACCTCTACATGCACGCCGTCCTGTTCCTTCTCCACATAAAAGACGGTTTTGTGCACGGTCTCAAGGTGATGATTTTGGAACGAGACGAGACTGCGCAAACCGCCCTCGAAGTAAAACGTAACAGACGGTGCATCGAGCCCGAGTTCACGTATATAAAATACGTCTTCGTCTTTTACATTGTCCGCCTTGCCCTCGGCCGTAGCCCCACGGGCGAGGCGCAGGTCGAGTATTGAGACGCGGAGCCCTTTGACCAGATACGCCTGCTGGCGCATATGGGAGACGATAGTATCCCAATTCAATTCCCTGTCGGGGAATATCGAGCCGTCGGATTGGAAGGTGATGATAGTGCCGTGCAGTTTCGAGGTGCCGATTTTCTTGGTCTTCCCCACAGGCTTGCCGCCGTTTTTATATTCCTGGACATACTGCCCGCCGTCGCGATGCACTTCGGCGCGCAGATGCGTCGAGAGCGCATTGACCACCGAGACGCCCACGCCGTGCAATCCGCCCGATACCTTGTACCCTTCGCCGCCGAATTTGCCGCCCGCATGGAGCATGGTCATGACCGTCTCAAGGGTGGAGACTTTTGTCTTGGGGTGAATTTCTACCGGAATGCCGCGGCCGTTGTCGGCGACGCGCACGCGGTTGTCGGGCAAAAGCGCAATTTCCACGTCATTAGCGAAATCACCCATCGCCTCGTCGCGAGAGTTGTCGAAGACTTCCCAGATGAGGTGGTGGAGGCCTGCGGTACCCGTAGTACCGATGTACATGCCGGGGCGCCGGCGCACCGCCTCGAGGCCCTCCAAGACGGTAATGTCAGAGGCTCCATACGTGCCCGCCTTAGCTTTAGCGGCGGCGGGGGAGCCTGCTTTTGCCGCCTTTTCGGGGGCCTTTTTTACCTTCTTTTCAGCCATATTTAGTCCTTTCAGTATACCCCGTTAGATAACAAAAACCAAGCGTTTTTGTGCACATCTTTTGACATTAAATACCCTCTTTTGCTAGCCCAATATCGCGCGATTATCTACCGGGGTGAATCAAAAAACAGCCCCTTTGCATAGCGCCAAATAGGGAGATGTGTGGGTTGTTTTCCAGACTTTGAATCCCTTATCTACGAGCGTCTTTGTTCCAGATAGGGTTATTCCTGTCGTCGGGGTGAAGCAATTTTTCGGTTGCTTCATCGACATGCCAGAAGGAGTAGTCGATGGCGGCGTCGGCGTATTCTTGCTTGCGCTCGTGGGTAAACGGGCACCACCAATTCTCCACAATTTTGACGAGATACACCGCATAGCGCAGAAGTGCGATAGACATCGGACAGTACACTTTGCAGTTGAATATCCAGAACCACTTGTAGTGCGGAATAGAAAATATACTCGGCGTGACGACGGGCTGGGTCTTGTAATTGTAACGATGCGAGACCCACGCGGGTACGAAATCCCAATACCCCTTCATGTTCCTCGCGCCGAGGCACCACA
>Ga0209542_10018165_pt1 | contig 11416 bp, 13 predicted proteins | sample RifCSPhighO2_01_FD_184028 | JGI IMG/M metagenome (GOLD analysis project Ga0209542, IMG submission 184028) | Soil microbial communities from Rifle, Colorado - Rifle CSP2_plank highO2_0.1 (SPAdes) (version 2) | ecosystem: Environmental > Terrestrial > Deep subsurface > Rock core/Sediment ...
AATGCTAGTATTAGTCAGGCTTTTGCAAGTGTTGTTTTCGGTTTAATTTTAACGATAGTCTTTTTTATTGTTGGGCCACTGAGCAAGAAGTTGGATGTAAAAGTAAAAGATGAAAGAGCGTGGACTGTTATCTTTTTCGTAATAAACATCGTAACAATTTGGATTCTAAAGCGGCTTGCCGATTTTACAGGGGTTGGAATATCAAATATTTTAATTGTTTTGGTTGTTGGCGCTTTAGTCACAGTAGTTGAGCGATTTTTAGACAAATACGGGGATAAATACCTAAAAACTAGGTAATTGAACCTTAAGTGTGTTCATGGAGTTAAAATATACTCAATCTGCTTTGTTAGGTGAGAAATTACTGCTTCGAAAAAGAATTTTGTCGCAGCGTAAGGCTCTATCGGAAAGACAAGTGGCTGCAAGAGGTGACAAGATCTTCCAGAATCTTTTTAAGATACCATTTATTGTTTCTAAGAAAAAATTTTTGATTTATTTACCTGTAAATAACGAGGTCGATACGACATCAATCATCAAAAACTTGATAAGAATAAAGGTCGATGTTTTTCTTCCGGCTTTCTTGAGTAAAAAATTAGGTTATGCAGTTTCTAAATTTGATGATTTTGAGAGTCTAGTTGCTGGCCCGATGCAAATTTTGCAACCTAAAAGAATTGAAATTGTTGATATTGGATTTTTAGATGCGGCAATTATACCGGGAGTGGCTTTTGACAGACGCGGGGTAAGGCTTGGATACGGCAAGGGAGTTTACGATAAATTATTAAAAAGTTTTAAAGGTTTAAAAATTGGACTTGCCTACGATTTTCAGATTGTTAATGAATTGCCAAAAGAGGAGCATGACGTGACGGTTGATATTGTTCTTGGAGAGAATCTTTTGATCAATAAGGCTACTTAATTATAATTGCATTGGGGAGATTTCTTCCCGGGCCTGCTTTGTAACCTCCGTCGTAAAGGGCGCTCGATCCCCCGCCATCTAAATTCAGAGCGTCTGTTGCGCCCAAAGCATGAAAGATATTAACGAGGTCTCTCATATTTGCTGCCCTTGCCACAACTAAAAATAATTTGCCATTGCCAAAGCCAATTGCGCTTCTTGTACCTTTGTTTACCTTTAGATTATCGGTAAGCGGACCTTCGTCAAGAACCGTTTGTCCACCGGCGATAAGTGCAGGGTAATTAACTATGCCACCGGTGATATCAGAAAGAGCACCAACGCATGCGGCGCAGGGGAAAAATTGAGCAGAGCCGCCTCGAAAAACCATCATTCCCCTACCGCTCCAAGTTAAGGTATCTGCTCTCATCCATTTTTTCTTGCGATTGTTCCAAACGGGAAAATCATAAGTATTAACTTTACCAGCGCACCAGCTGTAATCCGGCGGACAAAAATAAGTGCCGTTTATGCCTGCTCTGCCACCATTTTCCAAAATATAAGAGGCGAGTGGTTTTGCGTGACAATCATTACCGCAGTCATCGTCGTTTGCTGAATCGGTAACGACTGTAATTGAGCCCAAATTAAAAGTGGCAACGGAATAATTTCCACCGGTTGTTGTAGATGAGGTGGAAGCAGGTTTGGGACTTGGCGATGGCGACGGCGAGGGTGCTTCTTTGGCAACAGCTGTGTATTCTAAGGCGGGGCTTGGGGTGGGTGATGGCGACGGGCTTGGGGTAGACCCTTCTCCCTCAGGAGATGGCGAAACAGAGGCGGAATTTTGTTGATTTTGTGAAACAGGAGATGGTGTGGGCAATAGCAAAACTTGCGAACTTTTATTAGTTTTAACACTATTGACGCTAATCGAGATAACTGTAACTATGGCAAGGGGGATTAAAAGTAAAATTGGTGCGAAACCTTTAAAGCGCATAATCTCAGTATAGCAAGATTTTCACGCATACTTAGCTTTTTAAATCATCTGGAAAATGATAAAATTTGGTAGCTTTGCCGGATCGTCTAATGGTAGGACGACGGATTCTGGATCCGTCTATCTAGGTTCGAGTCCTAGTCCGGCAGCAAGCTCGGAACAACGTCCCTTGAAGGTGCCCTTTGGGCTATTGTATCAAGCGAATCGTCAGGTTCGATTGTTTCGAGTAAAATTCCATATTTTTCCTTCATTCCATTAACTATCATAAACGGTTTATGCTGTCGTATCGATAAAATCTTATCAGTTAGTGTTAGGTCCGATCCAAGAGCATGTAGTATTGCCCTCTTTTGTTGGCTGTCTCCTTTTTGAAACCAAACATTTGCATACGTCGCAAAGTCAAAAGTACGTTCACATAAATCAAGCCACTTGTCAGCCCTAGTGTCTGTTTTATCAAGTCTTTCCCGCAATTGTTTTTGTTCCAAGAGTAGTGGCTCCTTTTTTCTTTTATATTCTGGATCCTCAATTAGGTTTTTAAGTCTAAGATCAAGCAGCTCGTCAATTTGTGCTTGTACTTCGACATCTAATGTATGAAGATTGTCTTTAATCTTGCTGCGATCTTCTACTTCAACCTCGTGCAATTCTTGCACCCATTTTATTGCCCATTTGCTAAAACCCTTTGGAATTGTGAATTGTTTAATAAGTTTTTGAACCTGGCCTTCAAAATCGCCAACTTGTAAAGATGGCTGTTTGCATCTGGTGCCATCTGGAAGTTCTTTTTTTGTGCAATGCAGGTGAATGTATTGGAGAACAGTAGGGTTTTTCATCTCCTCAAATGGAGTATCACAACCGGGGCAAGAGTACCTATCATGCGAAATGTGAAACTTTAGTTTGCAAGCAGAACAGATGATCTGCCAGCGTTCCTCCATGGTGATAAAACCACTGCAACCACCACAATTTATTTCTTTGGTAAATGGCCAATCTTTTTTAGTCATTCTTCTGCTACTGTTTGCTCCTAAAAGGACTCGGATTTTACCCGACTCTTTCTCACTCATGAGCGAGGGAAATTTAGCAGCGAATTCGCCTTCAATCCTCACAATATGACCCCAAGATTTAGGATCGTTTAGTAGTTTATACCAGCTACTTTTGGATAATGGATTACAGCCACTCCTTTTAGTTTTCCTTGTTCTATAACCCATTTCATTGTTAAGTTCATGAAGTGCTTCCATTGGGGTATGGGAGCCTTCCAGGAGTAGCTCAATCGCTTTTCTAAGTAAGGGAAATCGTATCGGATCAGAATCGTTGATAAACTCATCTTTATCATTCTTGATATGCACGTATCCTTCTGCAAGTCTCCCGTTGGGAATGTGCCCTTCTTTTAATTTAGTCCTGTTACCCCTTTTAACGGCTTCTGATTTATCGTCCGAGTCCCGCGTGGCTCTTGTGAACTCGTTCATCAAATACTCTTTATCTCTGGGAGTGTTTTCAAAAATTCCGTGAGGTGTTACTAGCATTTTAAGTTTTCCATCGGACATCAGTTGGACAAATTTTCCACCGTCCGCATAATTACGGGATATTCGATTTGGGTGCCATACAATAACGACATCTACATTGCCAGCTTCAATTTCCTCTATCAAGGCGCTGAATTGCGGTCGACCTTCTTTAAATGCTGTTTGACTCTCGGCGAATCTTTGAACATTCTTTAAACCAAATCTTTGAATTACATCTGTATCTAAATCCTCCTCTTGCCCTTGAATTGACCGCATTTGTTTATCTTCATTGTCAGCAGATGATTTACGAAGATATTTTGCCGATTTAGATTCCTGTAGTTTTTTTTGTAGGTCGTAATCAAAAAATGCCATAGTGTTTTACTTAAAATGACCGCCCTGGTGTGATCAGTTCCTTGCGGTTCTGTCCAAGACGGCCATTAAAAAACCGCATGGCTCCTGATCACAACTATTATTATAAACTCTGATTCCACTATATATCAATTTAAATTTCACCTTTACTCTCTGCTTCTTCAAAATCTTCTATAAGTTTGTCGCTGGTATATTTTTGTAAACGTGGAGGTAAATCTTTGTGAGGGATAGATTTAACCTTCATAGAGTCAAATTTGGTTGCAGCTGCAAGTGTTTTTGTCCCTGTGATCCTTAATCCTTTACATTCGTCGGAAAGAAACCACTTAAACGAGTCTTTTAAGTTCATACACTTTTCTTGACCAGTCATTCCATGACCTTCATCTATTTCAACAAGACCTAAGATTTTTAATGCCTGCATCTCCTTATGAGCCGTTGTATGCGAACAGGATAATGTTGCCATGACTTGATTAGTAAGTAATTCACCAGCGTTATCTATCAATAGTCTGAATAAATTGGTCCTTATTCTTGGGGCGCTGTCAAAAGTAACATCTATTACAATGGACAAATCGTCCTCAGCAATTTGTTCTCTGCCTTGCGCCAAGGCATGGCCTCTGGCTAAGTTGTACAAAAGCTGATTGATGCGATCCGGCTTCTCGATGATAGGTTCTGTATACAAGTAAGATTCTTTGTCATCTTTTGTCCATTTTTCTTCCCAAACATTGATAGGCGCTCTCAATCTTGCCAGTAATTTTGCACAGCGGCTAATTATCTTTAGCAGGTCTATTGGGTCCTTAGATTTATCCCAATCTATGCCTGTAGGATATTCCGCCAAAAGCAACAACATAAAGTCCTCCGTAACTTTTTGACACGCTTCTTGCTTTTGCAACCAGGTAGATTTTATTAATTGACCTGCAAGTTCATCCTCCTCTTTTTCAGAACTTCTTATCTGACTAAAGAATAACCTTGAGCCCAAATTTCCAGACATCTTCCAAACTCGTGGCGGAATTGGTGTTGAGCCAGCAAGTAGCATAAAGCTATAGTCACCCTTATAGCCTCGTTTGCCATGTAAACCACTGTCTAACTCTAAGCCCTCACCATCAAGCACACGGGTGAGTACACCAAGGTTTTTTAAAAGATCTTCCTCCCGTTCACCAAATATAGTTGCCAAATCACGGACGATTAGAACTTTACCCTTTATTTTTGGCAAAAGATCAACTTCTGTTAGTTTCTTCTTTGGAACATTGGCCGCATGAGATACAAAAGATGCCGGAGTGAAATTGTCCGTTGTGTAAACCAAGTCTTTTAAAGTGGAGAACATATTTAAAGTTATTGTCTTGCCAGAACTTGGCACATCTACAAAGACAAGGGCAAATGGGTTTCTAATATCGTTGATTTTCAACTGGCACATGACGCTGAGTGCAATCTCAGCTGATCGTTGTAGCTCTGGGAATTGTTTGTAAACTTCCTTTGACCAAATAGTAAATTGTTTTTGTATTTTGTTGTTCATGCAAATTAAGACTTTAAATTTCGTGTTATAATTTGCATGTCAGGGAGAGTAGAATCCCTCCCAGACATGCTTTCTAGTTAACTTAGGTAAGAGTATGGTCAGCTTTCATCGCTCTTGCCTATTTTTTTGCTTCGGTAAACCTCAAAATTCTTGTACTCCCTGCCTGATTTCTCGCTCTTTTCAAGGCCAACATACACAATTTTTGCCTTGTCACCAGGTTGCACTTGCTTCAACCTATCGTCCAAAACTGTGTTTCCCCAAACTCCGAAGATAGAACCCTCAACATCAAATGTGTGCATTTTTGATTCGTTTGGTCCAACTTTATCCTCCGTTATGATAAAAGTACCAATCATTTCTGAGCTTTCTTCAAAATCCCAGGTTGGGGCCATCTCAACCTTTTCCCATTTGTCAGTATTTGTCATAATAATCACCTTCCTTTCAGGCCTTTTTTACCCACGCTTTGGGTATCGGCCGATAAATGTTTTTAAAAAGTTCCACCAATTCATTACTTTGCTCGGTTGCTTCTTCATAAGATATTTCCTTACCATATTGTTTTTTATAGACTTCTTGGTACTCCAAGATTGCTTCTCTTGGCAGCATGTCAGCCTCCATAAATTCTGCTTTTAACAAATCTTTGTGCTTCAAAAAAGGAGATAGGTTCTATCCTGAGCTGTTTACTCCAAAATTCTTCTATTGTCTTGTCTAAATCTGGGGTGTATTTGAAGACAAAAACAGCTTTTTGTGGGTTTGTTTTATCCAATGAATATAAAGGGAATCCTAAAGTGATTAACGCAGCACAAAGTGACAGCTCGCTGGAAGTGAAGTATCCGTTGTCGTAATCTGAATTTTCTGCTTGCATTTTAATCTCCTGGCTTTATCTAATCAGCCTCAGGAAATTTTTTATATAACAGCAGATTACTCAGTCAACTGTAACGAATTTTAGAATACGAAGCTATTGGTTTATTTTCGCCAATTTAGTCTTAGTTCTATGATAAATTTGTCTCACATTGTTTTCATTTAAAGCCTCGTATTCTTTCAAATCGGCCTCAGGTATTTCTTTAGACAATTGTTCCGCAATTTCCTCAAAGCTCATATCATTGTTGTCCCTCATATCTATAATTTTTATCCCCATATCCAACCTTTCCATGGCATTTGATGGGTTTTGAGGCAGTTTGTTAAGATGTTCTTTCAGCTCATCCCACTCCTCCTCTATGAAATCATGCAACTGCTTCTTGGATACATTTTCCCCAACCATAATAAAAAGGTAATTTAAGAGCAGGAAAAGACCTAAAGGCTTCTCTGGGTTACTAGGTTTAGAGTATTTGTTTGGGTAAATAAGTATTTCCGGATATTGCGGAGGTCTTAAAATGTTTTCTAATACAAAATATAGAAGAGAAAACACCCAATAACGGGGTAGCGGAGGATTAAGGACTAGAGTTAACTCAAAGACATCATCAATAAAATCGGGATTGTCAGTTAGCCTCCTCGCTTTTAATAATTGACCATTTTTCTTATTGTCAAAACCGACGTGGGGTATATTGTATTTATCTCTGATATTTTTTACGGCTAGTTTAAATTTCCACGAGTTTTCAAGTACCTGGGCAATCTTTTTTGTATTTTTATCACTTAGATTGTGTCCAATTCTGTAAGGTGCGCCAATTTTAATTTTCATATTAATTTAGGAAGAATTTTAGAGTAAGAGAGTCCTACTAGACAAGTTTGCTGCTATTTTTCTGGTTTATTGATTCCACACATATGTCATATCCAGACACGAAGCTATAGTGATAATCAGTTCTTTGTGACTATTCCGGTAGTCGTCAAGTTCTTCTTTGGTAGGGTAAATCTTAACCCTTTTTTCATCAACCTTTTGATAATAGTAGAACTTGTCTTCATCTTTAAAGATGATCAAATAATATCCCTTGCCTTTACCCTCCAATAAATCAATCGATTTCCCAAGATTGTTGAGCCTATTTGCGACATTCATAGCTATTCTTTATTCCATTCAGGCACAAAAATTAACATACCCCTGTTGTCTTGGAATTTTGCTAAAAATTTATCGAGTTCCTCTTTTATTACCCAACACCAGTCACCATCTCTCCTAATGTGATAATGCTCAGCACCACTTTCATCTCTCTTATATTGGATAACGTAGTTGATTTGATCCTCCTTAGGAGCAATTTCTTCTATTCTAGCTTCAAGTTTTTCTATACGTGTGGTCAGGCTCATGTTTTGGTGTTATTTATCCTTTCCTCCATTGCTTCAAGGCGCTGCAGCACCTCGGACTGTTCGTAAGCCTTTAAAAGCGTACTGCAACCAATAAAGATTGAGTTTGAGTAGTTTGGGTGGATATTGCCAGCGCGTAGGTGATTTAAAGTCTCCTCAAGCACCAAAACAATGTCGCTTGGTGTTCTAATTACCCTCTGCGGCAAAGCTAACGAGTTTTTTCGTGAGTTCAACCCACCATTCCTAACTGCCAGTTGTCGATCTTTTTTTGAATCTGGGTTATGAAAGAAGCAATAATCGCTGTTTTTTACTGCTCTAACCTTGCAAAGGTCACCGCTATTTTTAATAAACTTACAATTCATCTAGCCTTATTATACTAGTTACAGTAATAGGGGGTACTCACTCTGCGTGTCTTCAAGAGCTACATCTAGAACTCGGGCGCCTATATTTTTTTAAGCAAGTTTGGTATCATTGAATAGCTATGGAATCACACGAAACTCCGGCTGTTGAAGCGACCCCTACAGGAGCATCTGATAGTTTTTTGAACAAGCTTAGGAATAGGTTGGACCGAGATCCTGCAATGCGGACTATGGGTAAAGTTTTGTCAGGCACAAAGACCTCTGCAGCTCTAACAACTGTTTTTGGATTAATGACTGCTGGCCAAGCAACTGAAGGTGGTACTAGCGGTGTTGTCGGCGCTACAATGTTAGGACTTCTTACGGCTGAGATGGCTGGAATAACGGCAATTAACGCAGTCAGAGATCGAAGAGCTAACAAACAACAAAAACCTCAGTAAATGGCTTCTGACCCCAAGCAAAACATTAAAAGTATTCTGGACGTTATAGATTATGATGGGGACAAGGAGGCCTTTGCTGAAGAGTTGCTGACCCTTGTACAGAAACAAGCGTTAGCAGATTTGTTAACAACACTACCTGTAGAGAAGCAGGATTTGATCAGCAAAGAAGCTTCAGATGACGAAAATGGCTTATCTAAACTTGATAGCCATTTTAATACCGACCAAAAAGCAGAGGCGATTAAAAAGGCTTCTGAATCTGTGATGAAACAATACTTGGAGGAAATAACGCCAACTCTTTCTGACAGCCAATTAACTAATTTAGAATCATTATTTGCTCCGCAGCCTGATAACAACACAGTTCAAAAGTAATCTCCCTGTTAACAATCTTTAGTAACTAAAATTGAGAAGAGGTAGTTAGGTCTAAGCAGCGGCTTGCTGGGAATTTTGCACTCTAGCTGAAAATTTACCGTCTGGAGATATTGATAAACCAAGTACTCTCAAAGATGGGTTACGGTACCTAAGCTGTTCATTGATATCTTCGCTTATGAAACTATTAATGTTACTCAAATTTGCTTCAAGATCGCCTAACTTACTCCTTAATGTTCCACTTTTCGTGTCGACATGATGTCTAGTAACCATTAGACCAGAACCGTCCGGATTATTTGCAAGTTCTAAGTTGAAATTGATCTTTCCACCTACAAACGGTATTGGTACATCAACAATTCCAACCATTGTTGCTGTATTACCTCTAAATTCGATGGCTAAATTTTTAATTTGAGCTCCGGCTGGTAGTCTCTTTTCTCCAAGATATTTACGAATATCAGAATCTGTAACATCAACATTTGAAACAGACTCGGAGCTATTGGCTGCTTCTGCAACCTTTTCAACTAAAGTAGGTTCCCTTTTTATTTCTACATATGCCGGCCTCTTTTTCCCCTTCATCTCGTAAGTAACTTTTCCTTGGCCATCATATCTGATAGGTTCTAGTGTTGAATGTTTGTACTTTATCAAACCATCAATTGTACTAAGTGTAGCTGCGTCCATTTGACCTAGACTTACCTGTTGTGCCGCGTATGATCTAATCATTTGTTGCATTTGTGAAAGTGTTTGGCTGTCGGTTGAAAAAGGCTTGATAAATTTTTTCCATGTTCCTTTTCGATCTTGGATAGCATTTGAAGTCGCTTCTGTTACGTTTAGCTGGTAAGGACCAACAGCAGCAGTTTCAGGTACCAATTTTAAGATGTCCCACGATTGTTCAGTTAACACTTTTCTTCCTGATTCCTGATCTACCGTTGCCAGCTCTACCTCTCTGCGCTCGTCCTTTTTACGAGATTTTTCATCATCGTAAACCAATAAGTCACCTTCCTGTTTGACCGCCCCTGTAGTTTTCCAAGTTTCCGTCAATTGCAAAAAAGTGGAGTGCATCTTTGGGTCTTCAGCACTAGTTCCACTTCCCCTGTTTGTTTGCCACTTCTCGTCAACCGTATTACGAGCTTTGTGAGTCTCCAATATCCCTTTGGCAGTATCAAGCATTTCTTGAGGTAATTGCCCGTCTTGCACTTGCTGTCCAAGGTATTCTATTGCTCGCTGTTGCATAGCCACTAGAGTTCCCTTGTCTACAGTTACTTTACCCCAGGAAAGCCCCAGAGTAGTTTCCCCTACAAGTTCGCTATCGCGGCCGCCGATGCCATAAAAACTTGGGTCAGCCCGTGTATATTTTTTTGCTTTAAGGGGATCGGAGCTGTATGCCTCTGTATCGAATGTGTAGCCTCTTTTACCCAGAGATTCTGGGTCAACCTCAAGTAATTCCCACATAAATGGGGTTGGTACTCTTTTTAAACCTGTTTGCTCTGTTATTTTTGGGTCAAAGGTTTCATCAGTTACCTCGACAGTAAGCTGGATTCCTCTTTCAGGCCCTTTTGCTTCGTCAGCAAAGACGTCGTAATATCTCAGAGGCTTTACTGGTCCATCATAGTCTTGATCGTACTCTTCTACTTCGTACCTTCTATTGATTTCTCCACTTGGGACAAAAGATATGTGATTATCATTGACCGATATTTCACCAGAGTCACTTTTCCATTGGTCTTTCTTGTAATGTCTTTTGGAGCCTGCTGCTATGTATCTTTCCCTGAACGTTCTTTCACTTGAAGTCTTGTTCTTTTCCGCATCATTGTCTGAAACCTCATCAGTAGGACTTGAACTAATCTCTGGCACCACACTTTCCATTACGGATTCGTTAACCTCCTGCGACTGCTGATTCTTGGCTGGTGATCGATCGAGGATGTTAACTAGGTCAATTCCCGCCATAGTAGTCCCTTTTTGAAGCTCATTTTGCGCTGATTGTATAAATAAATCTGTATCAGTTTGCGCATTTTTGATCCCGGCTACGAGTTGCTCGGCGACTTTGGCAGAGTTTTTCCCATACATATTTCCAAGTTTTTGGAGAACTTTCATATTTGCATTTATCTCTTGCGCGGTATTCTTAGCTGCAATAGTCGATGCGAATAAGCCCACATCTCCCTTGCCATTTACAAAGTAAACATCGTAAATTTCTTGTGCTGCATTCGGATTTTGCAAGTCGATTCCCATTCTGGTGAAAAATTGCTCCTCAGACTTTCCTCTATATTGACCAAGAAAACTATTCATGCCGTTCAACCATATTTCATGTCTCTCTCCCCTTGTTTTATCCTTGTAAGGGCTATTCTCTCCGTTCCAGTACTCGTCTCGTTCACTTTGTGAAACTTTATTTATTTTTTCGGTTTGTACTGGTTCTCCTTTTGCTATCGCTTCTATTTTTGCTTTATCTATCGTTTCCGGTGTTGTGCCACCAAGAAGAAGTACTGCTTGCGTTCCTGTCATTTCAGCATTGAGCAACTTTCTTTCTGGATTAGTTTTGTTTTCAGAGGTTGGGGAGTGAGGCAACTGAGTTTCGCTTTGTGCCGGGGCAGCAGATTCAGGCTGATTATTTACACCTGCAAGATTTTCTAAATCTATCCTCTCAGGAACATTCGGTTTGTCCTTAGATATTGCTTTTAGTGCTGCTTGCCGTTTATGTTCCCTTTCGGTACTCTTTTCTAATTTTTGTTGTTTTTCATTGGCCTTTACCCGGCGGTATTCTTTCATGGACTCGTGACGCCTGTATTGTCGTGGCTGTGGACAACAACAA
>Ga0209542_10018166_pt1 | contig 11415 bp, 13 predicted proteins | sample RifCSPhighO2_01_FD_184028 | JGI IMG/M metagenome (GOLD analysis project Ga0209542, IMG submission 184028) | Soil microbial communities from Rifle, Colorado - Rifle CSP2_plank highO2_0.1 (SPAdes) (version 2) | ecosystem: Environmental > Terrestrial > Deep subsurface > Rock core/Sediment ...
AAGACGCGCAAAGGGCTCTTCCATTACATTTTATTTGTGTTGTAACGAGAAAAAGACCGCTTTTGAGGTCATTTTGCTCTATGGGAACGGATTATTTGGTATGAGAGTCTTTGCGGAGCGTGCGGAAGGCCTCTTCGACGGTCGTCATGAATTGCGCGGGGAAGATAATCGTTGAATTTTTCTCGGTGACTATCCCGGCTCACAAGTGCGGATTCTTGCAGAATCTATCGTCATATGCTCTGATTCAAGCGGTCAATGTCAATATAGAGGAGTACCAACACCATGACCACAATCGACGCTGACCGGTCATCAATGGCCGCAGCACTATGGAATGACGCACGGGCCCTGAAGGCCCTAGAGTTCTTCACCTCTCCGTTCTTCATCGAAGTCATGAAGGCAAAAAAGGGGCCAGTCAAACTGCTCGTTGAGGCGCTCGGGGAGGCTCTCAAGGAAACGCCCGAGATGACCGTCGAAGAGTTCGCAAAACGGTATCTGGTCGTCAAGCGCGACCAACTGCAAATCGAAAACATGGATGGCGTGGGCGCAGGCGGTCAGAAGCTCATAGCCGGATTGCTTGGGAAGGCCGGCTACAAACATCCTGACCTAAACCAGTTATCCCCACAAGCAACCGCGTTGCTGGCGAAACTCAAGTCTGCAGGGTGATGCCACACAGATTTGAACGAAATTGGCCGGAGTGTTGTCGCAGTTCGACACCAAACCGCCGACGGAAATCGCCGTCAGGCGGTTTTTGTTTTGTATGACGCTGTTCCGGTTTTGTCGTGCGGCGGATTACTTGGAGTGGGAGTCCTTGCGGAGCGTGCGGAAGGCCTCTTCGACGGTCGTCATGAATTGCGCGGGGAAGATAATCGTTGAATTCTTTTCTACCGAAATCTCGGCCATGGTCTGGAGCGTCCGCAGCTGCAGGGCCACAGGATGTGCCTGCATCACGTCGGCGGCTTCGCCCAAGCGCTGAGCGGCTTGGAATTCTCCTTCGGCGGCGACGATTTTCGCGCGGCGTTCGCGTTCGGCTTCGGCTTCCTTGGCCATGGCACGTTGCATATTGTCGGGGAGGGCGATGTCTTTAATCTCGACGGCGGTGACCTGCGCACCCCACGGCTCGGTGTGGGCGTCTATCATAGTCTTAATCTGCTCGTTTATCTTCGGCGTTTGCGAGAGCAACTCGTCGAGCGAGAATTGGCCGACGACATTGCGGACGGTGGTCTGGGATATCTGATTGGTGGCGTTCTGGACGTCTTCTATTTGAATGACCGATTTCTCCGGGTCGGTGACTTTGTAGTAGGCAACTGCCGCGATATCTATAGAGACGTTGTCCTTGGTGATTATCTTTTGCGACTGAATCTGCATTGTGACGGTGCGCAGCGAGACGCGCTCCATGCTCTGGAAGGGGACGAAGATGAGGTTGAAACCCGGATTACGGACGCCCGTGAATTTGCCGAGGAGAAATACCACGCCGCGCTCGTATTGGCGCAAAATGCGTATCGAAACGAGGAGGTAAATGACGACTGCGAGCAGAAAACCGTATGCCCATTCCATACCGCAATAGTAGCATATCGTCGATTCCCCGTGCTATTCTGCGGCGATGAAAGGCGGCAAGAAAGTGGGGATTACGGCGGGAGCCTTCGACCTGTGCCATGCGGGGCACATGCTCGTATTCAAAGAGGCGAAAACGGTGTGCGACTACCTGATAGTCGCGCTGCAGGACGATCCGTCGAAGACGCAGAGTGATTACCGCGGCAAAAAGAAGAATACGCCCATCATGTCGCTCGAGGAGCGCCGCATTATCCTTGAAGGTATACGGTACATAGATGAAGTCGTCGTCTACAGCAGTGAAAAGGACCTGTACGACCTCCTTGTGAAGCTCAAACCCGATATCCGTATTATCGGTGCGGATTGGAAGGGGAAGGAGTACACGGGGCACGATTTACCTATCGAGATGTATTTCAATACTCGTGACCACGGCTTTTCCACATCGGCGTTGCGCGAGCGTATTTACGAGGCGGAGTTGAAGAAGCGGGAGGAGGCGGGGAAATAGGGGTTGAAGACGCGGGAAGTAAGCGTTTGTGTCGTCGAAAGTTGCTACTTTCGACGTGATTTATACCTTCGCATAAATCAGACACGATTTACACCTTCGTGTAAATCGCCGGGGAGGCCGCGTGCTCTGCACTACGGCCTCCCCGGCTTACCTCCGAACAACTTTGAAGAGCGAAATGTGGCGCATAGCACATTTATTAGACTCCTAATTGCACTTCTCTACGTGAAGTATGACAAGTGCGAGTGAATCGCAGATGAAGTAGAAGGATTTTTTGTATTGCACCACGAATCAACCCGTCTCGCTGAGGCGCAGTCGAGGGGGATAACTAAGTGGCACTCTTCATGTAGAAGTTCATACTGGTGGTGTGCATTTAAGGGGTCGACTTTACTAGCCAATCTCTTCTCCATATATGAAAAATTTACACATGGTCGCCTGGATACTGGTCATGGTAGGAGCCTTGAACTGGGGCCTCCTCGGTGTCGGCGATTTCCTCGGAGGTGACTGGAACGTTGTCGCGATGCTCCTCGGCAACTGGCCGCCTGTCGAGTCACTCGTGTACGTGCTCGTCGGCGCTGCCGCGGTGTATGAGCTCATCTCACACAAGGGCAACTGCAGAAACTGCGGTTCGGGCGGGTCAATGTAAACCCACCCGCGAGGGTGCCCGCCGGATACGGCGGGTCGAGAGTCGGCAAGGCCCCGCTTACAGCGGGGCCTTTGCGCGGCGCCCGCGCGTGCTCGCGCGTGCGTGACCCGCCTCATATCGGCAGTAGCCGACACTCGGCCCCTACGGGCGCCTCGCGGCGGGGTCAGGTCGATGCGAGAGGTTTATGCCGGCGCAAGCATGCGCCGGCGAGGAAAGAAAAACGGTCATCCAAAAGGTGGCTGTTTTTCGTTATCCCCCTAGGGGCTAGCGTATACCTAGCGAGGGGCTATAATCTCTCCATACAAGTAACTAAGCACTGCCATTATGGTAAGAACAGCGAATCCTGCATTATTAAAGCCTCTCAACCTCACTCCTGAGCTGGAGGCGGTCGTAGGCAAGGGCCCGATGTCCCGCGGCCAGGTAGTGAAGCAAATCTGGGTCTACATCAAGGCCAATAACCTTCAGAATCCCGCCAACAAGCGCAATATCTTGGCGGACGCCAAGCTGAAGCCCCTTTTCGGCGGCAAAGGTGAAGTCACCATGTTCGAGATGACGAAACTCGTCTCGGCACACATGAAGTAACCGTTTCCCAGAGTCCAAACAGCCGCGGCCACGTCAGACGTGGCCGCGGCTTTAGAACATTGCCATTTTTATAGCGCTACTGTATCTTGCTCCTGCGCTCAGAGAGGGCGCGTTTAGAAGAGGATTACGCCGATGCCGACAGGAACGGTTAAGTTCTACAATGCGCAGAGGGGATACGGCTTCATCAGGCCCGACAAACTGAAGCGCGGCCAAAAAGACGTTTGGATGGGCAAGGCCGATCTGCAGCGTGCGGGCGTCACCAATCTCATCGAGGGTCAGCCGGTTGAATACGAGTCCACGGTCGATGGCCACGGTCGTACCAATGTGACCGAGCTAAAGGTCATCGCCCTGTCCCGCCAGAAGGGAGTCGTGGAGGCTTTCGATGCGGCCAAGGGTTACGGCTTCGTACATCCATGCGACGGCAGTAAAAATGTGTTCGTTCACATAAGCGCCGTCAAACGGGCCGGACTTGCAATTCTGCAGGAAGGACAGTCTCTGGAATATGAGGTCGTCACGCACAAGGGCGGGAAGCAATCGGCCGAGAACCTAAAAGTCAGCCTTTGACGGCCGACTGAAATTGAGCAGGGACAGTTCTTGCTCTGTCATGTCAAAGCCCCGGCCGGCGCGCCGGGGTTTTTGTATGCCTATGAATCCTCGCCCGCGTGTGCTCACGCGTGCGCGATTCCTCTCATATCGGCAGTAGCCAACCTTCGATTCTTAGCGCAAGCTAGAGCCCCAGCGTCGGAACGTACTCGTTCCGACGTGAATCTTCTCCTATCGGCCTGCGGCCGACAGTCGAACCGCCTTCGGCGGCATCTCGCGATGGGTTCACTTATCCCCAGGTTATTAGAATAATTATAGGGACATTTATACTAATTCTGCTTATATTTAAGTTAATTACTAGTAAATTTACTTTAATACGCGCATGACAGACACAACATTACGCGATTTCTTGGAGATTCCGTACGACAAGCTTGAGGAAATGAACCTCAAAGCGAAAGAGGACGCGGAGAAGCTTTCGCCGAAAGCGCTTGAGACCAAGTACGTGGGCTGGCTCAAAAAAGAGAAGCGCGTAAAAGCGGTGACGCTCTGCTTCTCGGATATCGAGGGCCGGCTCCACATGCTCGACTACGACAAAAAGTTTTTGCTCGATTCACTTTCCAACCTTACATTCGACGGCTCATCCATCCGCGGGTTCACGCCGCAGCACGAAAGCGACCTGCGGCTCGAAGTGGATTGGTCGTCGGTGCGCTATATGCCTTCCGACATCTTCGGGCCGGGCAAAGTGATTTTTTTTGCCACGGTCCTCAACCGTGACCGGACGCCGTATATTTCGGATTTCCGCGGCCGCCTCAAACAGTACGCCGCAGAGCTCAAGAAAAGCGACGGGCTAACCGCCTTTGCGGCGCCCGAAATTGAAGGGTTCGTCGTCGACGGCGAGAATGCGGAGCAGCAGTTCGATAAAATGGACGGTTTCAAGCTCATATCGAGCGGCGGTTACTTCCATTCGCTCCCGCTCGACCGTTTGCGCATGTTTATCGACCGTTCGGCCGAAGCGCAGCGGGCGATGGCCTTCAAGAATGAGAAAGACCATCCCGAAGTAGCACCCTCGCAATTCGAAATGAACTTCTCCTACGCCGAGGTCGTGCGCGCGGCCGACAACATCCAGCTCTACAAGCTCATTTGCCGCCAGGTGGCGCGTACCATGGGCATGACGGCCACCTTCCTGCCGAAGCCTGTCATGGGGATTAACGGCAGCGGCATGCACACCAACTTCTCGCTAGGCAAAGGCGGCAAAAATATCTTCTTCGACCCCAAGGGGGAGGAGGGACTCAGCAAGATTGCGTGGGATTTCGTCTGGAAACTCCTCAATCACGCTCCCGAGATATGCCTCGTACTCAACTCATCGGTCAACGCCTATCGCAGGCTCGATCCGCACTTCGAGGCGCCGAATCAGATAAAGGTCTCCGCGATAGACCGCGGTTCGATGATACGCATTCCCGTCGGCAACGAAAAAAGCGCCCGCATCGAAGTGCGCTCCGTGGCGCCCGATGCGAATCCGTACCTGCTCCTCTTTACGATGCTGAAAGTCGGCTTTGAGGGCAAAAAGCTCGCCAAGGACGAGACGAAACGCGAACGGCTGCGTTTCCTGCCCGACAATATCTACGACGCCATCGCACACTTCAAATCAAGCAAATTCATTACCGACATCTTGGGGGAGGAGAGCAAGGAAAAGTTTATCAAGTACAAACAGCTCGCGGCGGATAGGTCGCCCAAAGCGCTCGGGACGCTCGTCAAACGCTCCGAGGTCGTTAATCATCATGAGGTAACAAATCAACTTCTATGGAACAACTTCTGAATCTGAAAAGCCGGATGGGTTTTATGTGGTGGGCGACCATCCTGCTCATCCTCGGTTGCGCGGTCGGGTACGCCTCCATGTCTTTTGGCGGCGCTTCTGCGGGTGAGTACGATGCGTCGCTCATCAATGCGGGGGACACCGCATGGGTGCTTCTTGCTACCGCACTCGTCATGCTCATGACGCCTGCCGTCGGATTTTTCTACGGCGGCATGGTCTCTTCCAAGAACGTCGTCTCGGTCATCAAACAGTCGATGGTAATCTTGGCGCTCGTTTCGGTGCAGTGGGTGGTCCTCGGCTACACACTCGCTTTTGGTCCCGATGTGGGAGGAGTCATCGGCAATCTTGATTTCTTCGGGTTGAAGGGCGTCGGCTTCGCGCCGAATGCGGATTATGCGGCGACCATTCCGCATCTCTCGTTCATGGCGTTCCAGGCGATGTTTGCCATCATCACGCCCGCGCTCATCATCGGCGCATTCGTCGGGCGCATCCGCTTCAAGACACTCGTCATCTTCACGCTTCTGTGGACGACGCTCGTCTACGACCCGATTGCGCATTCGGTGTGGGCCGTCGGCGGCTGGATACGCGACATGGGCGCATTGGACTTCGCGGGAGGAACGGTCGTTCACATGAGCGCGGGCTTCTCCGCGCTCGCGGCGGCCATTCTTGTCGGAAGGAGATTGGACCAGTCGGAACCTTCGGTAAGCGCCAACAACGTCCCGTTCGTTATTCTCGGGGCGGCGCTTCTCTGGTTTGGCTGGTTCGGCTTTAACGCGGGTTCGGCGCTCGCTGCGGGCGCGCTCGCCGCAAGCGCGTTCGTCGTCACCAACACCGCGGCCGCAGCGGCCGCACTCACGTGGGTAGCACTTTCGTGGGCACAGAACGGTAAACCCTCCGCGATGGCCGCGGCCATCGGCGCTGTATGCGGGCTCGTCGCCATCACGCCCGCTTCCGGGTATGTCGGCCCCGTCGCTTCCATTGCGATAGGTATCATCGCGGGAGTCGTGACATACACGGCGGTGTATATCCGGAGTCGCAAGACGAGAGTCGACGACACGCTCGACGTGTGGGCGGCTCACGGAGTGGGCGGCTTGGCGGGAGCTGTCCTCACGGGATTCTTCGCCGAGAAGGCGATTAATGCCGCGGGCAACAACGGAGCTCTCTTCGGAAATCCGGACCAAGTCATTGTCCAGATACTTGCGGTCGCCGCGACGGCTACTTATGCGTTCGTCGCGACGTACGTGCTCCTCAAGGTCATCTCGTTCTTCTCGCCCTTGCGTGTGGAATCGCACGAGGAAGAGGAGGGACTCGACATGGCCACGCACGGCGAATCGGCGTACCGGCATTAGCAGGTAGCACAAAACAGAACGAAGGCGGCGCACACAGCGCCGCTTTCGGTTATTTGCCCATGCGGCGCTCGCGCGCAGCGTACTCTTTGAGGACCGCTTCAAGGTCCGCTTTGGTAAATGCGGGCCAGTGGGTTTTCAGGAAAAATAATTCACTGTATGCGCTTTGCCAGAGCAGAAAGTTGGAAAGCCGCTGTTCTCCGCCCGTCCGTATGATGAGGTCGGGGTCGGGCATTCCGCTTGTCCACAAATGCTTCGCGAGAGATTCCTCGGTAATTGTTTCGCTCGCTTCTTGCGCTGCCTGTGCCGCTTGCACTATCTCTGCGCGGCTCCCGTATGAAATGCATACCCACACCGTGTGGCGGGGTTCTGCGGGATTCCGCGCCTCGACGTCGCGCATCGCGTCTTGGAGCGACGGGGAGAAACGTTCCGTCTGCCCGATGAAGCGCACCGCGACGTGTTCTTCGGCGAATTTCGATAAGCGCTCCCGTATCGTGGACTCGAATATTTCCATGAGGTACGAGACCTCTTCTTTGCTACGACTCCAGTTTTCAGTCGAAAATGCATATACGGCCATGTGCCGTATTCCGAGGTCGCGCGCGGCGTAGGCGATTGACTCCACGTTGTTCATGCCGCGGCGGTGACCTTCGAAGGCGGGAAGCCCGTTCTCCTTTGCCCACCTGCGGTTGCCGTCGAGGATGATGCCGATACAGGACGGGACTTTCGACGTTTCAGCCATAAGTACCTCCAATACTAGCAGGGAAGTACCGCCGCGCGAAAGATTCGTGTAGAGTGAGCAAGATATATATGACAAGCCGCACTTCTTTCGCACCAGGAAAAATAATATTGTCGGGTGAATACGCCGTTCTGTTCGGCTATTCGGGCATCGGGATTCCATCCCACGCGGGTATTGAAGTTGTGTTTGAAGAGGATGCGGCGTGCGATGGGATTGAAATCAATCGGGTTACCCCTCCTGTATGGCTTTCGTACGCGCACAAGGTCGTGGAACTTTGTAGGGAAGAGCGGGGCGAGATTCGAGGAAAACTGTCGATTCACTCGACACTCCCTCTCGGCAAGGGAATGGGGTCGTCCACGGCGCTCATCATTGCTATCGTCCGCGCACTTATTGGACCTGACGAGCTTGAGGCGGCGCTACAGATCGAAAACGTTCTTAGCCCTTCGAACAGCGGTTTCGATTTTGCCGTCATTTGGGGAAGCATTCCAATCGTGTATAGAAAAGGCGAAGCAAAACCCGTGAAGTTGCCGGAGGAATTTCTGCGGAATGCCGTGCTTATCGACACTGGGATTCCCGGAGAGTCCACGAATGAGCTCGTCGCTTGGATGAAAAGCCGGGAGCCGGAAATCCAGGATTACTTAAGTGCAATCGGAAATTGTACGGAGCGCCTCATCCAAGGGGAGTCTTTGGAAACCGTCTTGCGCGACCATCATAAAGCGCAGGTTGCGCTTGGCGTGGTGCCACCGGAGGCACAACAGCTTATCGCGGCTATTGAGTCCGCAGGCGGTGCGGGAAAGGTTATCGGCGCGGGCAGCCGCACCGGCGGAGCGGGCATGGTCCTGGCATTGGGTGATGAAAAATCGATTGGAGACATTGCGCGAAAATGGCACATGCCTACAATGACTCCATGAAAAAGATCGTGATTTCAGCACCGGGGAAACTCATGCTCTTGGGAGAGCATGCGGTCGTATATAACCGCCCGTGTATCGTCACGGCAGTTGGGCAGCGAATGTCCGTAACGCTTGAGCTCCTGCCCGGACCAACGTTCGAACTCGAAGCGTCTGATGTAGAAGTGGCAGGATATAAAAAACCATTCGCAAGTTTGGGAGAAGGCGATATCCCAAAGGGAGCAAGGTTTGTTGAAATGGCGGTGAAAAACTTTACAAAAAGGTATCCGTTGAAAGGTGGCGTACGAATCACGACAAAGTCAGAGTTTTCTTCGTTGTTTGGTTTTGGTTCGTCGTCTGCTTCCACCGTATGCGTCGTCAAGGGGCTAGCGGAACTTACGAATACGAAACTGAGCAATAGGGAGATATTTGATATTGCATATAGAACAATTCTCGATATACAAGGAAAAGGTTCCGGTTTTGATGTGGCCGCCGCACTCTACGGCGGAACGCTCTATTTTGTTACGGGTGGGAGAGTCGTTAAACCCGTCGCGTTGGATGAACTGCCGCTCGTGGTCGGATACACCGGTGTAAAAGCGGACACGGTCACATTGATTAATGCGGTTGCCGAAAAGGCCTCGAAACATCCGGAGCTTATCGATTCCATATACACTCAGATCGGAAAAATGGTTGATGCCGCTCACGCTGCGCTCAAAGCTAGACAATGGCCTCTTATGGGGGAGCTCATGAATTCTGATCAAGACCTCCTCAAGTCGCTTGGTGTAAGCTCACAAAAAATTGATGTGATGATCCAAGCAGCGCGAGATGCGGGGGCCTGGGGTGCAAAACTTTCGGGAGCCGGCGGAGGCGACTGTATGATAGCCCTCGTCTCTCGTGAAAAAAAACAAGCCGTTTCTGAAGCGATTACGAAAGTAGGCGGACAAGTCATCGACGTGGCAACAAACGTGGAAGGCGTTAGAATCGAACTATGAAAGCTACCGCAACAGCACCCTCAAATATCGCTTTTATTAAATATTGGGGACGCAAAGATGAAACGCTGCGTCTTCCCGAGAACGGAAGCTTGTCAATGAATTTGAGTGCTCTACAGACGACCACGACTGTCGAGTTCTCACCGGATTATACCGAGGACCATATTGAGATAAACGGCACGCGAGAACCAAACGAAAGCAGCCGAGCCGTTAAGCATTTAGATCGCGTGAGAGCATTGGCAAAAATTTCGGATTTCGCAAAGGTGGTAACCAAAAATAATTTTCCTACAGGCACCGGACTTTCCTCATCCGCCTCCGGATTTGCGGCACTAACCGTTGCTGCTGCCAGCGCAGCGGGACTACAGCTTTCCGAGAAAGACCTGTCTGTTTTGGCTCGACAAGGTTCGGGGTCTGCTTGTCGTTCAATACCTGATGGATTCATAGAATGGCTCGACGGAGACACGTCGGACACTTCGTATGCGACATCTATCTTTGTACCAGACTATTGGGACATCGTTGATGTGATCGCTGTGGTGAGCGAGGGAAGAAAGGATGTTGCTACTTCTGAGGGGCAAAAACTTGTAGGATCGAGCTCTTTTTTCCCTGTGCGAAAAGCCCACATCAAAGAGCGACTTGAACGTGCAAAGCAACTGCTGGCAGAGAAAAATTTCCCCGAATTCGGGGAGCTCATCGAAGCTGAAGCGCTGGAACTTCACGCGGTAATGCTCACCTCAAGACCTCCCCTCATCTATTGGACCCCCGGTACGCTCACCATCATGAAACTCTGTAAGAAATGGAGAACTGAAGGACTGCAGGTTTACTTTACAATCAACACGGGCCAAGATATTCATCTCATTTGTCAATCAGAATCTGTGGAGCAAGTGAAAGCAAAACTCGCAGAGATCGAGAGCGTAAAAGATGTGATTGTAAATTTTCCCGCCGTTGGGGCAAGAATATCCGACGGGCACTTATTCTAAGGCATGGACTTACGTAAGCTTCCGGAAAATCTCGATGCGGCGGGGCGCGTCGCAAAGCGGCGCTCCGTCATTGAACAAGAGTTGAACGTCGAACTTGGTGCGTTGGAAATTTCACCTCAACAAGTAGGGGCTGCGGATGAACAGAACTGCGAACAGATGTTCGGTGCGGTCCCCGTACCCGTCGGACTTGCGGGCCCTCTGCGAATCCAATTCAGCTCGGGCGAGACGCACAATGACATCTATCTACCGCTCGCAACGACCGAAGGTGCGCTCGTGGCGAGCGTCAACCGCGGCTGTAAGGCGCTGCGCGAAGCGGGCGGAGTCCGCGCGGCATCCGAATACGTGGGCATGACGCGGTCAATCGCGTTTGAAGTGAAAGACGCGGAAGCGGCTTCAGAGAAGATCCGTGAGCTCGAATCCGCATGGCAAAAGGTTGCCGGGGCGACGAGCAGTCACTTGAAGATACTTTCTTACGACATTGATACGAAAGATGAAGTGTTGTTTCTAACAATCGCGGCAGATACTGATGAGGCGATGGGTATGAATATGGTGACTATCGCGGCACAGGCGGTGGGGGAGTTCCTCTCAAAAGAATTAAGCATTCCGCTTCTCACGGTTGCCGGCAACGTGGACAGCGACAAGAAGCCGAGTGCGCGGACGAAGGCGAAGGGTCGCGGATATCGCGTGAGCGTCGAAGCCACCTTGCCCGAGGCCGTCATCCGCGAAGTCTTGAAATCGAGCGCGGACGCGCTGCTCAAAACCGCACGGGCAAAATTGGACATCGGGTCGGACATCGCGGGAGCCTTGGGCAAAAACCTGCACGTCGCGAATACCGTCGCCAGGTAG
>Ga0209542_10018168_pt1 | contig 11414 bp, 10 predicted proteins | sample RifCSPhighO2_01_FD_184028 | JGI IMG/M metagenome (GOLD analysis project Ga0209542, IMG submission 184028) | Soil microbial communities from Rifle, Colorado - Rifle CSP2_plank highO2_0.1 (SPAdes) (version 2) | ecosystem: Environmental > Terrestrial > Deep subsurface > Rock core/Sediment ...
CTGCGGGAATGGAACAGTGGCTACATCATCACGGGAGCGCGCAGGCATCCGGCATGCGCACGGACCGGGGAATTAGCTCAGTTTCTGGCGGCATCGGAAATCATCGAGCTTCTTTTGATGCTCCTGGAGGAAGGAGAACCTTCCCCGGAGCTCTTCGAATGTCTTGCGGAAGGACTGCGCAGCACTGCACCCTCTCCCCTGCCCCATACCGTCCGGATTCTTCATCTGCTCGGTCATATGCCAAGTACCGATATGCCGCATTTTTCGACATTCAGCGTGGAAGAAAGGCACTGCATCGGAGAGTGGATCGCAGGAGGGTACGAAGTATCGATGTTATCGACGGGAGCGGAACGGACACTTTCGTCGTTGTGCGAAAATATTTTGAATGATCATGCGGGGAAGAAGCAGCGAGTGCCGGGGATTAAGCAGGCAATGACATTTGCGGTGTAACTAATTTCTCCGCCGTACCGGTCTTGCCGAACTTCTTACTCTGCTTGATGGTGATTCTTCCGACATCACTGATGCAGTTGATTCACTCGAAGCCGATCCTCCCAGCAGCGACGATCCTGCCGCTACCCCAATCTGCATGAACAAGGGGCGCGCTTCATAGACGGAATACACCGGCTCGATGATATCCTCTGCAGTTTCGGGCAAACTCGTGACGCGGAACCATGCTGCGCGCATGCCCGGCACACGGTCTCCCACTTTGCGCGTGGTACCCGCGGGAATTTCCGTCGTGTACTCGCTGCGGTCCGGCGGAGGCTCGGTGCGACCCCAGGTGTAGGGACCGTAGATCTCGCTCCGGCGGTTGTCCTTCGTGCCGTAGTAGATGAAATACGCCTTGTCGTTCTGCACATAGGTTTGAAGCAGAAGCGCACCCGGCGTGTCGTTGGTGAATTGCATATCGGTATTCGGCGGATAGATCGTTGCATCCGTTCCCTGCGGCGCGTAGTAGCGGACGGCAAAGCTGTGATTGCGGCGATCCTCGATGGGAAGCCCGTATTCCCATACTCCGCGATATGCCGTCGTACTCACCTGGCACAGTCCTCCACCGTAATCCGGAAGTGTGCGTTCCCCGAGGATCACGAGCTCCTTCTTGTATCCCGTCGCGGCGTTCACCGGACCGAGGACCTCGTTGAAGGAAAAGACCGTGTCTTTGGGAATCAGATGCCCGTTGAATTTCTCCAGCCCCACGGCGATATTATGGCGCCGGGCCAGCGGAGAGCCGCTGAAATCCGATTCGCCGACAGAAACGACTTCCGTGATACCCGCTTGCCGCAGTTCCTGATCGAGCACGATGATCGCGGGTTGCTCCGTGATGATGGGTAGCGTGACATCGGCGATCTCTCGCGAGAGCGCTTCCGCAATGAGCGCGGCTGCGGCTGCGCTATTGAGCTTCCGGCCCGGAAGCCCCGCACCTTCGAAGGCAATGCTTCCGTCAAGCGTGCGGCTGATGCGTACCGTACCTGGTTCCCGGTCCAATGCCGGAGCAATTTTCTGCTGCAGCGTGGCGGCAATCGCGGCCGTGTCCCACTGCTGCACGGTGGTGCGTGTGATGCCAGGCGGCAGAGCGGGAGTCGTATCCCCGTCGATACGCATCCCCTGCGGAGCGCGGAAGGCCTCTCCCTTGTATCGGAATTCTTCCTGCGAAGACCGCCACGACGGATACTGCGCGGGTTTCACGGTGAAGATGTGATGCTTATGGCGCAGCGTGATTTCCACAGGTGCCGCGATGGCTGTGACAGGGAAACCCACCGCCAAAACGAACCCGCAACCCAGCAAACCAGCAAACAAATTATGGTTTCTCATAATGCGGGGACGGATGTTCATCTAAAGCCTTATTCACGAGTCGGTCTGCATGGTGATTGTCTTCGCGCGGCACGTGCTTGAAGGAGACGAAGGCAAACTCCTCACTGAGCTCGCGGATTTCCCGGAAGAGCGGCTGCAAGGTGGCCATCCGCACCTGATACTCCCCCGAAAGCTGCTTCACGATGAGTTCGGAATCCAGGTGGCAGAGAAGCTTGTTGGGATGGTAGAGCCGCGCAATTTTGAGCCCTTCGATAAGCGCTCGGTATTCCGCTACGTTGTTCGTTTCAATCCCGATGCGCTCGTAATGTTCGCGCACGACGGTTCCTGTAACGGGATCCAGAAGCACGCAAGCAATCGCTGCCTGACCGGGATTCCCACGCGATCCGCCGTCCGAGAAGAGATGGAGCGTTCCTCCGACGGCGCCCGGCAACTCCTGCTGGATGAAGGATGCGGATCCATGAAGTGCCTTTTCCAATGTTTCGACCACAAACTGCTCCCGTTCCTGCGCACGCGGAAAGAGCTGCTTTAATTGGCGTTCCAGAGGTGCGGGGAGGCGGATCACAGAAGCGCAAAAAGAATAAAGCAAAAAGGAAAGAAACCTGCTCACATCATAGCGAATTTTTGCTTTATGCTTTTTACTTTTTGCGCTCGGTCGCGCAGCCACAACTTTGCTCTAAGCACGCACAGGAATCCTCTGGAAGATCGAGTTTGAAGCGACCGTCACGGAAATCGATCGTTGCGCCGCCAATACGGCCGAGTGTGAGCGGCGACGCAAACACGCGCACGTCAGGTTCTTCGGTATTGAGGAAGATGCGGTCCCCTTCTTCGGGTGCGTCGCAAAACTCCATGCAGAATCCCCCTTCTCCGTCGACGATCACCGAGAGCCCCGCTGTTTCGCTCGGTAATTTTCCTTCCTGCTCGCCGATGGCGCGGATGGCGCGGGCAGCGGGAGCCGTAATGATGATGGAGGCCGGCCGCGCAGACGTCGCCCCACGCGCTTCTTCGATATCTTCCAGAAGCAACCGGATCTCCTCTTCCCCATAGCCATGCGCTTTGCATCCTTCTTCCAATGATTCGAGTCCGCCGACAGAACATCCACTGCAATGCAGACCCCACGCCGCCATCACATCAGCCGCTTGCGGCACAAGCGTAACAATATCGATGACGCGCATATCGGGCCGAAGTGATGCAGTGGATTCTTTCACGACTCTAGTATGCATCCGATGCCCGCTCTGCCGGAGTAAAAACCGCAGATTGTCGGTAACAACCCTACCCCCTACGCCCTACGCCCTATACACTATTCCTCATGACCCGCGCCGTACGTTTATTCACCTGCACGCTGCTTCCGATCTTCACCCTGGTCCTCGGGTGGCAGCTCGGGATGGCCATGCAGGAACGGGAGCTTCAGGACATCCAGGAAAACCTGGAACTGCTTTATAGCGGCCAGACGGCAAGCGGAACGGTGATCCAGGATCCCGAAAAAGAGGTGAATCCCGCGCTCATGTGGGGCGTGTGGAGACTGCTGCAGAAGCATTACATCGCGCCGGAGAAGATGAAGACCCAGGAGATGCTCTACGGAGCCGTGGGAGGAATGGTGGGAGCCCTCGAAGACCCGTATACCGTTTTCATGACGCCTACGGAAAACCAGCAGTTCCATCAGTCTCTCCAGGGAACGCTGGAGGGCATCGGCGCGGAATTGACGCTCAGAGACGGCCTCGTGGTGGTCGTCGCGCCGATCAAGGGCTCGCCCGCGGCGGAAGCGGGCCTCGCTCCCGAAGACGTGATCCTCAAAGTGGATGGAGAGGATGTGACAGGCAAAAGCCTGGTGCAGGTCGTGGACAAGATCCGCGGGCCAAAGGGCACCACCGTGGAACTGACGATCGAACGCAGCGGCGAAAATGAATTCATCACGCTCCAGATCGTCCGCAACGAAATCCACGTGCCAAGCGTGGAGTTCGAGCTTAAGGAAACCGCAACGGGCGGAACCATCGGCTACATCGCCCTGAACCAGTTCGGCGATGATTCCGTAGAGGAAGCACAGGAAGCGCTTGAGGAACTGATGAAGAACAATCTGACCGGCCTTGTCTTCGATGTCCGCTTCAACGGCGGAGGCTACCTGGAAGGCGCCGTGGACTTAGTCTCCTTCTTCCTCTCCGAAGGAAAAGTCGTGAGCGTGCAGCGCCGCACGGGAGAGCCGATTCATCACTACGTGACTGGCCGCCCGATTGCCGGAGACATCCCCATGGTCGTGCTGATCAACGAAGGCTCCGCTTCGGCTTCAGAAATCCTCGCGGGCGCACTCCAGGACCACAAGCGCGCGACGATCATCGGCAAGAAGAGCTTCGGCAAGGGCACGGTGCAGGAAGTGTTTGATCTTCCGGGCGGAAGCTCTATCCGTGTCACGACGGCCAAATGGCTCACGCCGGGAGGGAGAGACTTAAGCTCTGAAGGAGTAATCCCCGATATCGCCGTAGAGCGCACGCGGGAGGACATCGAGAATAAAAACGACCCGCAGATGCAGGCAGCACTTGAATGGCTGGTGGATGGGGAGGATGTGACGAAGGAGGAAAAGGAATAACAGGATTAAAAAGATTTAGAGGATTCAAAGGACCTTCCTCTGAATCGTTTGAATCTTCTGAATCCTTTGAATCCTTAGTAGCTGAACAACTCCTCCGGCTTAAAGAACCTCTTCACCTCCGCCTCCGCCGCTTCCGGCGAATCGGACGCATGGGCAACGTTCACCATCTGGTCCACGCCCAGCTCGGAGCGAATAGTCCCGGGGGCTGCTTTGCGGCTGTCGGTCGCGCCGAGCATGTCACGGACTTTGGCGACGGCGTCATCTCCTTCAAGAACCAGAGCAATCACTGGCAGCGATCCCATGAACTTTTCCACCTCCGGATAGAAGGGCTTGGCTACGATGTGAGCGTAGTGATCCTTGAGCACCGCCGGAGTGAGGCGGATCATTTTGAAGCCGCGGATATCAAGTCCGGCGCGCTCGAAGCGGTCGATCACTTTGCCGCAGATGCGTTTGTCGACGGCGTCGGGTTTCAGAAGGATGAGGGTGCGTTGCATGGGGTACGGAAAAAATGTGGAAGCAATGTGGCAGAGAGCGCATGTCCTTGCAACTGAATCGGGGCTTACTGGGCGGGGTACCGCTGCGACGGCGCTTCGGCCTGCATGAGCTTTCTGGCCCAGTTGCCCACTTCGTCCATGCAGACGGAGCGCTGGCGGCCCGGCGGCTTCAGTTGGCATTCCAGGCGCGCCTGCTGCAGATCGTTGAGATATGGACGGCGCTCTGTATTCACGTTCTGAACGGGTTTGAGCTGCCGGTAGGTCGTACGGTCCTGTACGCCACGACGCTGCTCCTGCCGACGCTCCTCCTGAAGGCGCGCACGCAAATGCCCCTGCCCCAGATCCATCTGATCGTAGAGATCGTAGGCTTTCTTTGGAGTGCGGGTAAGCCGCAGGCTCGCCCACCATTTCTGCTTTTCACGGGATTCGCAGCGAATATTGTCTTTGCTGTCGAACTTCTTGCATGTGCGTTTGATCCTTTGCATCACGTCCTCCGGCGGGTGGATATCGCGCTCGGCGAATACCGGCTGCGCGGAGAGGAGAAACGCGGATCCGAGAAGGGCAGCAACAAGGCGACGCAGAAGCATGACGGGGAGAAGTGTACCGGATATCGGGGTATCCGGATATCGGAATATCCGGAAAATCCCAAAACGATGCCTGCTCCGCTATCCCACTATACGGATACCCCGATATCCGAAAAGCTGCGAACTGCTGGATGCAGCCCCATCCACCCTCTACCATGCCAATTCATGATCGAACTTTTACTGATCGTCGCCGTTTTTGTCGCCATCTCGGGGTTTTTCGCGATGATCGATGCTGCCGTGCTCAATGTGACCCCGGCGGAGGTGGAAGTGATGATCAATAAAAAGAAGTTGGGCGCGAAGGAATTGAAATTTCTCCTGCGGCATACCACACGCGCCATCATTGTGATCGTCATCTGTACCAATGTAACAAACATCCTCGGGCCGATCCTCGCCGGGCAGAAGGCCGTCGCGCTCTTCGGCAGCAACGCCATCGGGTACATGACCGCATTCCTCACCTTTGCCACGATCATCTTCTCGGAAATCATCCCGAAATCCTTTGGTGCGCACAATGCACCGCGTATCAGCCGCCGGATCGCGCCGCTTCTGCTGCTCCTGATCACCCTGCTCTATCCGCTGGTCTTTGTTCTGGAACGCATCGTGCGTCTGTTCAAATCCGGAAAGCGCAAGGTAGGCACAGAAGAACAGATCCGCGCACTCGCCAATATCGGCGGAGGCGCCGGCCACATCGATGCCGACGAACAGCAGTTCATCCATCGGGCATTCGTCCTCAATGACCGCAAGGTCAGAGACATTATGATCAAGGGCGAGCAGATGGTGTGCATCAAGACGGATGCGACAATCGAGCAGGCAGCAAAGACCGTTTTTCATCATCACTTTTCCCGCTATCCGGTCATCGGATCTTCGTTCCATGACACGCGCGGATACATCCTGAGCCGCGACATCCTCTCGGCCGTAGCCGACGGAAAAGGCAGCGCCCCCATCACCCCCCTCATACGCGACATTCTGACCGTTGATGCGGATCTTCCGTGTGACAGTCTGCTCAATATTCTACGGAATAATGCCGCACAGTTGGCCATGGTACGGGAACAGAAACAGATCGTGGGGCTTGTGACGCTGGAAGATGTGCTTGAGCAGCTTGTAGGAGAAATCAAGGATGAAACCGACATAACATAACCACCTTATGCCGTGAGGAGACCGGTCAGTTTCGCCTCGTTATCCTCGCTGCCGATTACCACCAGCCGCATCTCTTCTGGCTTCAGAAGCTTCGCGGCAAGTAAGTTCACCTGCTCCTCAGAGACTTTGTCGATCTCCTTGAAGTATTCCTCGATGGTGCGGACTTTGGGGTACAGCAGCTGCTGTTTTCCGTAGAAGTGCGCCAGCTCCTCGCTGTCTTCCAGGCTCAGCGTGATCTTTCCTTTCAGGAATTCTTTGGCGCGGAAAAGCTCTTCGCCGGTAATCCCCTTCTCCCGGCACTCGGAGTACTCATTCAAGATCAAGGTGATGGCCTCGTGGAGGCGGGACTGATCGACGCCGGCTCTGGTGGAGAGGCATCCGGCATCCAGATAACTGTCTGTCTCCGTGGAGATGTAGTAGCAGAGTCCTTTGGCTTCGCGGATATTCAGGAACATGCGGGAGCTCATGTTGCCGCCGAGGATGATGGAGAGAAGCTTGTGTGTGAAGTGGTCCTTGTCGAGCGCGGAAGGGCCGGGAACGCCGAGGACGAGATGCGACTGCTCGGTTTTCTTGGTCCGCAGCCATACCTTGCGCGTGCCGTAGCTCTGCATAGGTGCGAATTCCTTCGCCTTGGCTCCTCCGATCGTTCCGAAATACTTGTTGGAGAGTTCCATCGCCTGCTTCTCGCCGATCTTTCCTCCGAACGTGACCACCAGGTTGTCTGATGTATAAAGCTCATCTTTGTGCTTCTGGAAATCCTTTTGCGAAACACTGCGGATGACCTCTTCCGTACCGATCGTGTCCCAGCCGAGCGCACAATCGCCGTAGAGGAGGAGCTCGAAATCCCATCCCGCACGGTACATCGGCGTGTCTTCGTACATGCGGGCCTCTTCCATGATCACTCCCCTTTCCTTTTCGATTTCCTCCTGCGGAAACGTCGCGTTCACAAGCATGTCGCTGATGACATCGCACGCGAGATCGGCGTGATCCGCAGCGACTTTGACGTAATACCCCGCGTACTCCTTGCCGGTAAACGCGTTGAAGTCCCCGCCGATGCCGTCGATGGCAACGCTCACTTCCTTGGTGTTGCGGTACTTCTTTCCCCCTTTAAAGAACATGTGCTCAAGGAAATGTCCGATGCCCGTATCCTTCTTGGTCTCGTACCGTGATCCTGCTCCGGCGAAGACGAGAACGGTGACAGAAGCGGTTCCTTCGGTAGCAGCAGTAAGAACAGGGAGTCCGGATTTCAGGCGGTCGAGTGTAAACATGAGAGAAATGGAGAATGGAGAATGGAGAATTGAGAATGACGAAAATCACGTTGTTTTTGCATTTTATACTTTCCATTTTCCACTCTTCGGCTAAGCTACGCCAGCAATGTTAGCCAAATTACGCTGGAGAAAGCGGGTACGCAGGCACGGCTTCCTTCGCCGGAGCAAGACAGCAAACGGACGCAAAGTCCTGAACCGCCGTCGTGCCCAGGGCAGAAAGAGGGTGGTGGTGAATATGAAGAAGTGGAAATAATGAATTTTCCATTTGCCATTTATCACTTGTCATTGAATGGCAAATCGCAAATGGACAATGGCAAATGTTCTTATGAAAGATGGTACTATATTTTCCAATGTCCCCCTTCCTCCAACGTTTCACCGGCCTCCTCTTCTACCTCCTCGCCGGCAGCTACTTCCTCGGATACCTGCTTTTAAGAAATAGCATCGGCAGCGTATGGCCCGGCTGGTGGATGCAGGTAGCCGATCTTCCCCTGGCGCTTGCGGGAATACTCTACGGCGGGACAAGTTTTTACCGGACGGTGCATCACGGAGAAAAGGCATCGTGGGTGAAGTTGATTGTAATCGCGATTCCGCTTCTGGTGATATTCGCAGCGTTGGCGGCGCTGAATTTTTGGACGATGCTTCCGGTACCTCAGGCGTCCCAACCACTATAATCCACCTCCGTCTCCGGACACCCATTCGATACATTTGCCGATCGTGCCGCGAGGAAGAGATAATCACTCAATCGATTCAGATACATCTGAACTTCTTTGTTGATCCCCTCCTTCTCCGCGAGGAAGACCACGCAACGTTCCGCCCGGCGGCAGATACTGCGGGCCTGATGAAGCAGGGCACCCGTCCTTGACCCACTTGGAAGCAGAAATTTCTTCTGAGGAGGAAGTGTGGTTTCCAAAGCAACGACCCAGCGTTCGACAGCCGCCGTATGCTCAGGCAAAACACGCGGGACCTGGATCGATGCATCCGGCGTCGCCAAGTCGCTCCCCACGATGAACAGTGCATTCTGCGCGGCTGTAATCTGCCCACGGATGATGATGGGGAGATCGAGTTCTGCAAGGACAACGCCAAGGACGGCATTGAGTTCATCCACCGTTCCATACGCCTCAATGCGCGGAGCAGCCTTCGAAACGCGTCCGGACCCATAGAGTCCGGTCATTCCCGTATCGCCAGTTTTGGTCACAATGGACATGGGCTTAGCAGTATAACCGATTTACGATTTACAATTTGTGGATTTACGATTTTCAGCTGCAAACAGCAAATCAGAAATCGTCAATCGTAAATGGTCAGGCCACCCCTTTCATCAAGACTTCATGAGCCTCCTTCACCTCCTCTTCCGTCAACGTCCTCTCCGGGCTCCGATAGGTGCAACGAACGGTGACATTGTACTGCTCTTTCGATAGCGGCTTCCCCGAGTAGATATCCGCCACTTCGACGGATTCCAGAAGTGGTGAGGATATACGGATCTTCTCAAGGATTCCTTTGAGCACCTTGCTACGATCAAGTGTCATCGTGACGTCGTAGGTGATGGCGGGGAACTGGGGCAGCGCCTTCGCATGACGTTCTTTGGGCGCAATCTTCAAAAGAACATCCAAATCCATCGTGACGCCGGCAGCGCGGTGCGGAAGATCGAACCGTTCACGGACCGCCGGATGGATTTCAAAAAGCTTTCCGAACGTTTTTCCCTCAACGCTGATATCGCCCACGCGCCCGGGATGGGCTGTGGAGGGCGTGGGTTCACCCGGCGTAACTTCGGCCTGGTATCCCGCATGCAAAAGCGCGGTAAGAACATCGCGTTTGAGCCGGAGGAACGGCTCCGTGGCAGGCGTGGTCTCGTTGCGGCTGGCGATTAGCGCTCCGAATGCGAGGACCTCCCCTCCCCCGGAAAGAAAAATCTTGCCGATGTGGAACGTCTTGAGCGCGTCGCCGACCAGAAGCATGTTCCGCGACGCGTGATCCAGAATCTGCGGCATCACACAGGGTTGCATGATGCTCACTTCTTCCCCAATGGGGTTTTCCACCTGCACACACTTGGCAGGATCCAGATTGCATTTCTTCAGAAGCTCCGGGCCCACGAGGGAAAGCGGCACCAGCTCCATGTACCCAAGCGCGCCAAGGGCATCGCGAAGGTGGTGGATGCGCTTGTCGCGCGCGGGCGGCGCAATGGAAGCTTCGGGCAGCGTGACCGGGATTTTGTCGAACCCGTAGACGCGGCCCACTTCCTCCACCAGATCATGCGGCCCATTCAGATCCTTCAGGCGCCAGAGCGGAGGAGTGACCGCCAATGACTTTTCCTTTTTGCTTGCTTGCCCTGAGCCAAGTCGAAGGGTTCCTTTTTGCGCTCGTACAACGCACCCCAAATCTTCAAAAATTTTCACGATCGTCTTCTCTGGAATGGCCGTGCCCAGCTTTCCTTCCGCATATGAAGCGGAGAATGTGATCGGCTTCCCTTCTCCGTTGTCCCCGTATGACTCGATCTTGGAGCCGGCACGCGCGCCCGGGGCAAGCTCGAGAAATAATTGAAGAGCGCGGAAAAACCCCTGTTCGGTCGTGATATGCGGCACAGTCTTTTCGTAGACAGTGGCGGCATCCGTGCGATGACCCGTGGCGATGACGGTGAATCGGATGGAAACGGGATCGAGCGAAGCGCTGTGAAGGTAAATGCGGCGGGTGGAATTCTTCGTGGAACTCCGGAGCCCTCCCATGATCCCAAGCATGTCGAAGATTCCTTCGTCGTCGCTCAAAATGAGAGCCCCCGCTGGCAACTTCCATTCTTTGCCATCGAGCGTCGTGATCTTTTCCCCTTCTTTGGCTTTCCGCATGTGCACATCGCCACGGATGTCGTCGAGATCGAAGCTATGGAGCGGCACGCCGACTTCTGTGGCCACGTAGTTGGTGATGTCGACAGGAAGATTCAGCGGCCTCCAGCCTACGGCCCTCAGGCGCTTCTTCATCCACGCCGGCGTCTCCCCAAGCCCATCAATCTCAATGACACACGCGCAGTACCGCGGCATCAGCTTCTTTTCTTCGACAATGAGTTTGAATGGCAATGCCTGCTTGCCCGCTTTCGAAGCCTTGAATTCGGGCTTTTTCTTCCACTTCGCAATCCCTATCGCCACACACTCACGTGCGAATCCAATGTGCGAGAAAAGATCCGCCCGGTGCGTGATCGCATGGTTATCGATGTGAAAGACCACATCATCCATGCCCAATGCTTCTTTGAGTGACATCCCCACTTTCCACTTTCCACTTTCCACTTTCAGTTCGATGACGGGCCGTTCCCCATCTTCCTTCTTCGCCGGAAACATATCCTTTAGTTCCAGCTCCTCCGCCGCGCAGATCATTCCTTCGCTCTTCTCCCCACGAATCTTGGCTTCTTTGAGTGTCATCTTTTCATCGCCGTGCTTCACCGTTGCTCCCACATGCGCAAACGCAACAAGCATCCCCTCGCGCAGGTTCGTGCCGCCGCAGACAATGTTCTTCACGCCGCGATCGGTCTCCACATTGCAAAGATTCAGTTTGTCGGCGCCCGGGT
>Ga0209542_10018169_pt1 | contig 11413 bp, 8 predicted proteins | sample RifCSPhighO2_01_FD_184028 | JGI IMG/M metagenome (GOLD analysis project Ga0209542, IMG submission 184028) | Soil microbial communities from Rifle, Colorado - Rifle CSP2_plank highO2_0.1 (SPAdes) (version 2) | ecosystem: Environmental > Terrestrial > Deep subsurface > Rock core/Sediment ...
GGAGATTTTACCGTTATTTATGACAAAAATAAACACAAAATCCGTTTCGGACTTCATTCTATTAAAAATTTTGGGGAAGGTATCGGAGACTTTATAATAAATGAAAGAGAAATCAACGGAAAATTCAACTCTATTTCAGACTTTCTTAAACGAATACAAAATAAAAATCTAAACAAAAAATCGCTTGAAGCGCTTATAAAATCAGGCGCGCTTGATGAATTCAGTGAACGCGGGAAAATGCTGTTTAACATTGAATATCTTTTAAGATACAATAAAGAACATTTTGAAATTGCGCAAAATCAAGATTCATTATTCGCGGAATTTTCTGAAAATACCGATTTTTCAAAACTTAATTTGAAGGAAAATGAGCCTGCAAGTCAAACGGATAAATTATTTTGGGAAAAAGAGCTTCTTGGTCTTTATATTTCCGGACATCCACTTGATGAATTTAAAGAAAAAATTAAAGATAAATATAAAACAATAAAAGAAATTAAAATGAGTATGTCCTCGGGAATGATTATCGCGGTGGCGGGAATTGTGGAAGAGTGCAAAACGATACTCACAAAAAAGGGAGATGTTATGGCTTTTGCGCGGGTGGCGGACTTTAGCGACAATATTGAAATTGTTCTCTTTCCGGAAACATTTACGAAATTCAAAATACTTATGGAGCGAGAGAAATGTATAGCAATAAAAGGTAAAATTTCCACAAGAAACGGCGGAGTAAGTATTATTACCGAAGCAGTTAAAGAATTATGAGTTTGAATTGTGACCGTTTGCTAAATTATATCTGGTGTTTAAATAATTATAATAACGCAATTTTAGTTATTATTTCTATTCCCAAAAATCAAATATCCAAGTTGGCCATTTTAGCGTTTGACTGAATAAATAATTTTCTTGACACCACATCTGTGCCCATAAGAGTATCAAACACTTTGTCGGCTTCAATCGTGTCTTCTATTGTTACTTGTTTCAAAATTCTTTTTTTAGGGTCCATTGTTGTCTCCCATAATTCTTCAGGATTCATCTCTCCAAGCCCTTTGTATCTTTGAATTGAGATTTTTGCTTCTCTTTTGATTTCTGTTTCCTCGTCACTTTCTATTTCTGCTATTTCTTCTTCTTTATCTTTAACGCTTTCAGCGTCTTTGTTGAGTATTTTTATTTTTTCGGCGTCTGTATATATATATTGAATTTCTTTTCCTTTTTTTATTTTATAAAGTGGTGGTTGAGCTATATATAAATATCCCCCTTCAATTATTGGCTTAAAATGTCTATAAAAAAGTGTCAAAAGAAGCGTTCTAATATGCGCGCCGTCCACATCTGCGTCAGTAGCAATAATTATTTTATGATAACGAATTTTTGAAATATCAAACACATCTCCTATTGCGGTCCCTATTGCCACAATAAGCGCTTTGATTTCAATGGATGCTAACATTTTATCCAGCCGTGCCCGCTCCACATTCAGAATTTTTCCCTTAAGTGGCAGTATAGCTTGTGTTCTTCTGTCTCTTCCCTGTTTGCTTGAGCCGCCCGCCGAATCTCCTTCTACAATAAACACTTCTGATTCTTCCGCTTTTTTACTCTGGCAATCGGCAAGTTTCCCCGGAAGAGTCATGCCTTCAAGCGCGCCTTTTCTGAGCACGCTATCTTTCGCCGCTTTCGCCGCTTTTCTCGCTTTAAGAGCAAGTGTAACTTTCCCAATAATCGCTTTTGCGTCATCGGGATGCTCTTCTAAAAATATGCCGAGACTTTCAGAAAATACAGCATCCACCGCGGCGCGCGCTTCAATACTTCCGAGTTTTCCTTTTGTCTGGCCTTCAAACTGAATTTCGCGCATTTTAACGGATACAACAGCCGTAAGCCCTTCAAGAACGTCGTCTCCCGTAAAATTATCTTCTTTGTCTTTTATTAAATTATTTTTTCGCGCGTAATTATTTATGGTTCTTGTAAGCGCGGTCTTAAAACCCGTTATATGCATACCACCTTCCGCATTGTATGTATTATTGGCAAAAGCGAGAATTCGCGGAGGTATGTCGTCAATATACTGCAATGATATTTCAACAGCTACTTCATCTATCTCTTTTTCAACATAAAAAATATTTTTGTGTATCAATTTTTGATGTTGATTATAAAATTTAACAAGCGATAAAAGTCCTCCTTCAAAATAAAAAGTCATTGCGGGAACATCAAGAGCGAGTTCGCGCAAATAAAATATGTTTTCTTTTTCTATTTTCCCAGTATATTCTCTCGCATCAATAACAGATATTCTCATACCTTTTACAAGATACGCTTGTTGGCGAAGGTGTGCCGTGATTTTATTAAAATCATACTTAATTTCTTTAAAAATTTCAGGGTCGGCTTCAAATGTTATTATCGTTCCGTTGTCTTTTGATTTACCAATTTGTTTAACGGCCACTTTCTTTTTTCCCTGAATATATTCCTGCATAAAGATTCCTCCGTCTCTTCTTACCTCCACTTTTGTATAAATTGAAAGCGCATTCACGACAGAAACACCGACACCGTGAAGTCCTCCTGATATTTTATATCCTTCCCCTCCGAATTTGCCTCCGGCATGAAGGGTCGTCATAATGGTCTCAAGCGCGGATACTTTCGTCTGTTTGTGCTTATCCACGGGAATACCGCGTCCGTTATCCACGACACGAACTTGATTATTGGGAAGAAGAACGACTTCTATATCGTTAGCGTATCCGCCCATCGCTTCGTCACGCGCATTATCAAAAACTTCCCATATAAGATGGTGAAGTCCATCAGTTCCCGTCGTGCCTATATACATTCCTGGTCGTTTTCTAACAGGGTCTAAACCCTCCAAGACGGTAATATCTTTAGCGCTGTAATTATATTCTTTTGTTATTGATTTATTTTCTTTTTTAACCATTTTTTTAATAAAATATAAGGATTTTTATTCTTTTTGTGTTTGAATTATAACAAAAATCTGCTTAAAATTCAAATAATTTTGATAATATCAACACTATTTTAATCACAGACATTTTGGCGCTATTTGAGGAAATTGAAAGAGATAAAAAAATAGCGCAAGACGATATATTTTATTTGTTATCAAATTTTTAACTTTCAATTTTTAACTTTTATGTCTTGCTTTACGAAATGCAAAAATTTACGGTCTATTTGAGCAAAAACATTTAGAAGATAAAGAGGTTTTGCGGCCCAAGGACCTAAATTTTTGCATTTCGTAGTTCTGAATAAGTCCACCCATTTTTGCGCTCCGCTGGTAATTTACTAACATAATACTCTGATTGATTTAGAACCACAAATAGTCTCGCTTTGATATTAAAAAATGGCCTAAGCAAGGTTTAGGTCATAGGTAGAGCGTTCTCTCTTTAATATTAAATATTAAAATACTTCTTCTGTGGTTTTTGTTCCATACTTGTCCCAGAAAGCAGAGATACCACATCTTTCTTTTGCTTGTTCGGTAATCATATACCGAAACCTTAACACATACTCCCACATTGAGATAAAACCTTTTATTTCTTTAAATTTGTTAAATTGGCGCATTCTTTAGTTTCCTAAAGACTGCAATATGTATGTGAACTTAGACAATTCATAGTCTTATGAGTAAATTAACTATTCACGAAATCATCTGACTTCCCATCTGGAATTGCTATTTAAAGCGCCTGTTATTTTATCCATAATTTTATTAACTTCTTTATCTGAAAGCGTCTTCTCTTGAGATTGAAAGACGAGATTAAACGCATATGATATTTTGTCATCTTTTATAAACTTATCAAATAATTTTATATTTATAAGCAATTCTCCCGCTGATTTTTTAATAACATTAAAAATATCTTCGCTTGTTTTGTTTTTTGGAACCCAAATCGCTATATCTCTTAACATAAATGGGTATGCCGCTATTGGTTTGTATATAATATCTTTTTCTATTTCCTCTTTTTTATATGAATTCAACGGAGAGGCGAGTTTGCCGATAAGTTCGTCAAAATTTGTTTCAAAAATATTTTCTTTCATATCACCAATAATTTCAACACCAAGAATTTTCGATAATTCATTTATGACTTCTCCAATATATTTTAAATCACCACCGAGAGCAAGAGACGTATGTTCTTTGTTTTTCAAAAAAATATTACCTATCTCAAAAATTTTTATATCATCGCAATCAAGCAATGGCATATTTTTGATATTCTGCCGCAATGAATTGCTTAATCCCGCGTGTAAATCTGCTCGTAAAAAATTTTTGTCGGACGCGAACGGTTTTTCAATTTCCACTTCTCCCTTGTCTCTGAATGAATATGTATAAACCTCTGAGAATCCCCTGTCTGCTAAAAATTGTCTTATTTTGCTTGTATAGTATAATTTTTTATTAATTTTGCTTTCTCTTTCCATCTTCTCCGGAAGTTTTGCTTCAATATTTTCATAACCGTAAATTCTTCCAACTTCTTCTATTAAATCCGCTTTCACTTTTAAATCCATCCGTTCAATAGGAGGATTTACAATAAAATCTTCTCCATTTACTTCATAATTAAATCCCAATCTCTTAAAGATATTCTCCGCTTCTTTTTGAGATATATTAGAGCCGAGAAGTTTATTTATATCTGATACAGAAATACTTATTTTTAATTTGCTTAATTTACCAGAAAATGGATTTTCTTTAAGTGGGGTATTCAAAATAATTGAGATTTCTTTCGCAACACCTCCGTCTGAGGATGAATCTCCTGCCCGATTTGGCAATATATCTATATTAAAAATATAATCTCCGTCAACTTCTTCTATATTTTCAACTTCATAAGAATGATTCGTCAAAAGTTCTGCCAATTTTTTCGGCTTCAGTAATTTTTTGCTGAAATATTCCTGTATTTTATTATAACTTGCTCTCATATTTTTTAGAATTGCTGGACAAATCTTAAATCACCGTTATAAAACAGCCGTGCATCGTCAATTCCATACTTTAACATTCCAAGACGGTCAATGCCCATGCCAAATGCGAAACCCTGATATTTTTCAGAATTAATTTTTACATTTTTTAATACATTTGGATGAATCATTCCCGCTCCAAGCACTTCTATAAAGCCGCTATTTTTACAAATTGAACATCCTCTGCCTCCGCATTTAAAACACGATATGTCCACTTCAATACCCGGTTCAACAAATGAGAAAAAACTCGGTCTAAATCTTATATCAATCTTTTTGTTAAAAAATTTCTCAAGAAAATTTTTTAAGACGGCTTTTAATGTTCCGAGTGTTGTAACTTCATCAACCATAAATCCCTCTAATTGATAAAACTGTGTTTCATGCGTCGCATCTGTCGCTTCATTCCTAAATACTTTTCCTGGAACGATAACTCTCAAAGGTGGCTTATTATTTTCCATATAATGAATCTGAACATTAGAAGTGTGCGTTCGCATTAAGATATCTTTTTTGTCTTTTACCCAAAAAGTATCCTGCATATCGCGCGCGGGATGATTTTTTGGTATATTAAGCGCGTCAAAATTATAATATTCGCTCTCCATCTCGGGACCATCCGCGACCTCAAAACCTAAAGCAAAAAATATAGAATTAATCTTATCTATCATCTGCGTTATAGGATGCAAATGCCCTTTTTTACAATTTATCATTAGTGATATTTTAACTTAAAAAACGTTTCTTATCAACGCACTTCTACTTATGTTTAGTTAACCTTCAATGGCGATACTGTGGATAAATAATAATTTAATTTCTCAATTGAAATCATACCGTTTAAATACTTTCCAAGAGGGATTCTTTCGTAATTATAGAAATGTAAATATTCCTCCAAGGATTTTCAAGTTCTTCTCGGATTTAAATAATATTCTTGATAAATAAACTTCACGAGCTCTTTCAACCGCTCCGTCTCAAGTCTCGGAGAAGATTTTAGAATGAAATAATGAGACGATACCTTTTCCAATAAGAAAACCCGTCCAAGGACAAACCCGTCCAAGGACTGTCCTTGGACGGGTTTCCTGTCCAAGGACTTCCTGTCCAAGGACAGTCCTTGGACGGGTTCTTCCTGTCCAAGGACAGTCCTTGGACGGGTTTGATTTTGACCGGATATACCAGGTGCTTGATTTTTGTTCGCCATAATGTGTTTTTGGGATTAGCCCTTATAAATTCTGATAATTAACCTTTGTTACCTCAATCTTATCAGAATGTCATCTCATAAGGTTAACTGTACATATCATTGTAAAATAAATGCGTTGTTGTTATAATATAGAAATATGAGATACCCATGGATAGCATTTACAATTGTTGGTATATGGATTCCTATAGCCATATTAATATCTAAAGAGCCGAAGTTGGATCCAACTTGGCTTTATGTTTTGGGAGTTATTATCAGCACAGTGCTTGCATTATTGGGATTCAGGAGTTCCGCATAATGCAACTGAAATATGCAACCGTTTATATTTATTGAAAGAATTTTTCTTATATCGTTTATATTCCTAAAATATTCAGTCAAGAAAACATATATTGACCAATTTGGAGTTCGGCAGAGATTAGATAATCCTATTCGCCTACGATTGGTATTTGAAGATGTTGGCGGCATATTTATGAAGTTTGGTCAGATATTGGCTATGCGTTTTGATTTATTGCCAATAAATTATGCTGTCGCGTTATTGAATCTATTAGACAATGCCCGCACCATACCAAACAATAAAATGTTTGGGGTTTTTTTAGATGATACGAGAAAAAATATAAAAGATGTTTTTGATAATTTTAATGAAACATCCATTTCCACAGCTTCATTCGCCCAAGTATACAAAGGTACATATAATGGAAAGGATATAATAATAAAAATTCAAAAACCAAATGTTAAAAGATATATAACTTCCGATATGGTGTTATTGCGTATCTTTGCCTATATTATAGACGGGGTGGGTATCTTAAAAACCGTCTCAATGAGTGATGTATTGTTTCAATTTAAAGAGTGGTTACATGATGAACTTGATTATACGATTGAGGCGCGTAATGCGCAAACCATTTATGATAATGTCAAAAAAAATAGGTTAGAAAATATAGTTATACCAATTATTTATCATGAATTCACAACCAAGCGAATTATCGTGCAAGAATTTTTGTATGGTTTTCAAGTCAATAAAATTATTAATGAGCTGATGGTAAATCCTGAACATATAAAAAATACCTTAAAAGAAAATGGTATTGATTTGCTCCGAGTTTCAAATTTATTCATTAGTGATTTAATGCGCCAGTATTTTATTGATGGCGTATTTCATGCAGACCCGCACCCGGCAAATCTGATGATATTTTCAAAAAATAAAATAGGTTATATTGACTTCGGTATTATAGGTAAATCAAAATATAATAATTTTGATTTACTGCGATATATTAATGGGGTTGCGGAACTTGAATTTAAAATCGCGGCAGACGGTATGGTAAATTTTATCGGAACTTACATCAAAAATGAAATGGGGAGTGTTCTTGATGACAAAAAAATAAAAACGTTTTATGATATCGTCTTAAGATTCATTACTGACAAATTAACGGAGGATTTTAAACCCATCGTGAATGACTGGCATTTTCATACAGGAAATAAGGATTTGGAATTAAAGGAGCGTAGTGCCGCGGTGGCATTTCTTAAAATGGTTAAAGCCGTTGAAAAGTATCATTTAAAATTTCCGTCAGATGTAATTGCATTTATACGCGCATTGCTTATTATTGATATGGTATGTCTTAAAATGGCTGATAACTTTAACATGATAAAAGCGATACAATCGTTTTTTAACCTGCATTCACTGGAGAAAGTAAAAACTTCAATACATAATAAAGAAGCGTATAGAATATACGGAACAAGACAAATTAAAGAAAATTTAGAGTATAACAGGGAACAAGAATACAATATGAAAGAAAAATTTACCGATATCGTGTATATACTGGCGGAAAAATATCCTGAGTTGTATAATAAAATAAAGAGGGTTTAATTTAATAATTAATATAATAAAATATGAAATATCCTTGGATAGCTATTACTATTGTCGCAATTTGGTTTATGGCAACATTTACAATTCTGTCCAGAGAGGAATCCAACCCTGAATATATCCTTACTATTTCACTAGCGGCATCGGCAATCTTGGGTTTTTTTGGATTTAGGAAACCAAAATAATTTTTGCACAATCATTATCAATGTATAAATGTTTTATGCGCGAGATTAAAAAATATGCTCGTATTTTAATATTACTTAAGATTTGTTACTTTTCTAAATATCCAAATTGACCAATTTTGCCAAAGTTTTACATTTTTAATATTATTTTGTCTTATTTATAATATATACTTTGAATTAATTATAGGCTCTTTTTTAGTATAAAATATTTCACAGAATAGCAAGAAACATCAAAGATGGTCCTTGATGGATTGCTGTTTTGTATAAGTTGAAAAATTAATTGTAAATTGTGAATTAAAAATTATTAAGCTGATGGCCATATTAACATCAAAGTTTAACCTCGCTGTTAATTTTTTATCAAGATTGAACCTAAGCGATTGAACGATTATTTTGCGACCTGAACCGCTTCTTCAAACTTGATAGAGAGTAATTTTGAAATACCATCTGAACCTATTGTAACACCGTATAAAATACCGGCGCGGCTCATTGTTTCTCTATTATGAGTAATTAAAATAAGCTGAGAATATTTGGATAAATTTTCTATCATATCTCCGTATCGTTTTGAATTTGCTTCATCAAGCGCGGCGTCTGTTTCGTCAAGCGCCAAAAATGGTGGTGGATTTACTTGCGACATAGCGAACAAAAGAGCGATGGATGTCAAAGCACGCTCGCCTCCGGAGAGCATTACAAGACCTTTTGTCCTCTTGTGCGGCAAACTTATAAAAATATCAATCCCTTCTTCTTCATCTTCGTCTTCTTCAGTTTTTTCCGAATTATTTTCCATATCAGAGAGAATATTTATATCCGATTTTTTTCTTTTCTTTTCTTTTATCACAGACAAACCAGCTTCACCTCCTCCAAACATAAGCGTAAAAAAATTTTGAAACTCTTTATTTATTTTTTCTATTCCGTCATTAAACTGAATGCTTAATCTTTCTTCCAAATTTTTTATCAAATCTTTAAGAGCTCTTGCTGATTTTTCAAGGTCTATGATTTCATTCTCTAAAAATTCATCCCGCATGAGCGCTTCTTTGTATTCTTTTATTGTCTCTTCACCGGAGCCACCGCCGAATTCTTCAAGTCGTATTTTGATTTTTTCAATTTTTCTTCTTCTATCTTCTTGTGTTTGTCGTCCTTCATTTACTATTTCTTCAAGACTTTCCTCTAAATTATATTTATCATAATCAAGTGCTGCTCTGCCAACAAGAACGGTGGCTTCTTGAAGCTCCATTTCAAAATCTTGTTCTTTATGAATTAAATCGTTTTTAATACTTTCAAATTTATCAAGTGTCGCTCTTAATTGACTCTGATGAGACATAATGCTGAATATCTCGCGCTCCGCTTCTCTATTGTTATCTTTTTCGGCTTCTATCTTTGTTTTTAAAATAGAATATCTTTCATTATATAAAGATTCATCTTCTAAAATATTTGCCAGGTTTTTGTCAATTTTTGTCTTCTTATTTTTTAGATTCTCAAACTCATTGTAATAAATTTCCGTATCTTTGTCTTTAGAAAATGTTATCGCTATAAAATTTTTTATTATTGAGCCAATAGAGCGAAGAGTGTTTTTTATTTCAGATATGTTGTTTTTCTCTTCGGCGACGCTTATTTGCGAATATACTTGTTCTGCCACTTTATTTAATTCATTATAATTTACGGTTCTGTTCTCAATAATTTTTTGGTTTTCTTTTTCTTTTTCTATTCTTCTGTTTTCTCCTGAAATTTCTCCTTCTATTTGTCCAAGCTCTCGTATTAGAGTATCTTTTTGCGTTCTTATATCAGTCAATTTTTTTTCTATTGTTATCAATTCGTCGCTTTTTTTATCGCTTTTTGACGATTTGGATAATATTTCTTTCGCTCTTTGGAGTTTCTCTTCAAGAGTCCTTAATTCATCCTGAGGAGCTTTTTGAGCTTTCTCTGTTTTCTTTTTAGTAAATGAAATATATTCGGATTCTCTTTTTAAATATTCTAAAGAGAGTTTTTTAAGTTCATCGCGCATAATGATTGATTTCTCAACTTTGTCAACCTGTTTTTTAAGAAATCTTATATGTGGAGCATTTTCTTTCCGCAATAATTCAACTTGCGATATATTATCTTCCGTCTTTTGCAGTTTCTTTTGACTTTCCTGTTTTTTATATTGGAATACTTTTAATCCCAGTGCATCTTCTATCATTTCTTTTCGCTCTTTTATGTTGGCGTTTAATATTCTATCTGCTTCGCCTTGCGATATTATATGATGTCCCGACGAGCCGATATTGGCGGAGGATAGTAATTCCGCGATATCACGAAGACGAACCTGCGAACTATTTATAAAATATTGATTCACACCATCGCGATATACGACACGCTCTATCGCCACTTCGTCAAAATCAATATTCAAAAAACGTTTAGTATTATCAAATAAAATTTTTACGGACGCCCTGTTTGAGCGTGGTATTATTTTTGAACCATTAAATATCAAATCCTCTCCGCGTTTTCCGCGAAGCGATTTAATGGACTGTTCGCCTAAGACAAAACGAAGTGATTCGGCTACATTTGATTTGCCTGAACCGTTCGGACCGACAATACCGGAAATCTTTGAAGTAAAATCAAAAACGCTTTTTTTCGCAAATGATTTAAAGCCCAAAAGCTCAAGAGATTTGAGATACATTTAATTATTATACAATTTTACTTTGAATTACAAAACTCTTTTAACTAAGTTTTTTCAATCAAATTTAACTATTATTGCTGCGCTTTGTTGAAAAATTTAAAAATCATACAAAACATCGATATGTACAAGTCAGACCTGTGCATCTTGAATTACGAAATACAAAAATTTACGGTCTATTTGAGCAAAAACATTTAGAAGACAAAGAGGTTTTACGACCTGAGGACCTAAATTTTTGTATTTCGTAATTCATAGTGTGCATATCTTTAAATTTTTAAATACTTATGATTTTTTGTGTTATTAATCCCACTCTTTTATCAAAAGCGCTTTTTGCGCGGCGTCCTGTTCCGCTTCTTGTTTTGATTTGCCTTCTCCTTTCTCTACAAAGTCTTCACCGAGATACACGCCAACAATAAAATTTTTTTCATGGTCGGGACCGATTTCTTGCATTGTTTTATATTGCGGGGTAATACTTACTTTTTCTTGCGCGACTTCTTGAAAACGACTTTTACTATCCTGCCAGAGACCTTTTTCCACTATTTCATCTGTAAGCGGAAATAAATTTTTTGCGATAAAATTTTTCGCGGCATTATATCCTTGGTCTAAATAAAGCGCACCCACAAATGATTCAAAAGTATTCGCGAGTATAT
>Ga0209542_10018170_pt1 | contig 11413 bp, 17 predicted proteins | sample RifCSPhighO2_01_FD_184028 | JGI IMG/M metagenome (GOLD analysis project Ga0209542, IMG submission 184028) | Soil microbial communities from Rifle, Colorado - Rifle CSP2_plank highO2_0.1 (SPAdes) (version 2) | ecosystem: Environmental > Terrestrial > Deep subsurface > Rock core/Sediment ...
GTGTGCTCAAAGTGAGCGGCCAGTTTTCCGTCTTTTGTGGCAAAACCATAGCCGTCTTTTGCTTTTTTTAAGTTATAATCTCCAACAGTCACCATTGGCTCAATGCAAATCACCATTCCCTCTTGAAGTTTTACTCCTTTATGGCGTTGGCCGTAGTTTGGAACTTGCGGATCCTCGTGAACCTCTTTTCCAATTCCGTGCCCACAAAGGTTTCGCACAACACCGTAGCCCTGGTCTTCAATGTAGCGTCCAATTGTATTTCCCAGGTCCCCCGTTGTAATTCCGTGCCTTGCCTTTTTAATGCCAAGCCGCAAGGCCCTTTTAGTAACCTGCAATAATCTCTGCGCCTCAAAAGAAATTTCACCAACCGCGACAGTCACAGCCATATCTGTGTTATACCCTTTCCACAAAACTCCAAGATCAAGCCCAACAATATCTCCATTTTGCAATCTGTAATTTGAGGGAAATCCGTGAACCACCACGTCATTTACAGAAGCGCACAAAGAATATGGGAAACCTTCGTAACCTTTAAAGGCGGGTTTTGCTCCATAAGCTAAAATCAGGGCCTCTGCGGCCCTGTCTAATTCTAAAGTAGTAACACCAATCTTTGCCATTTTTGCAATTTCTCCCAAAACTTCAGCAAGCATTTTGCCTCCCTCTCGCATTGCTTCAATTTCTTTTTGTGACTTTATAAGCCCCATTATTTTATAGCTTTTAATATATCCTCGTGAACTTGAGCCACAGAATTTTCTCCATTAACTTTTTTTACATCAAAACCATTTTCTTTAAAATATTCAAACAGAGGCAAAGTCCTTTCTTCGTATTCTTTCAATCTAACTTTAATTGTTTCAGCATCATCTAGCGCCTTTCTTTTTACCAATTTTGATCCATCTAACGGACAATGTGTCAGTTGCTCTGTCTCATCATTAGACAAAATTGAGTGACGCATTAATTCACATATTTTTCGGTGGGAATTGCGAAATACCGTGCTTTCAGCTGAAATTTCAAGCATTGCAATTCTAATGTTTTCTTTGCCATACAAATCAACTAAAACAGGCATTTCTCTTTCTGCCTCGTAAACTGTTCTGGGAGAACCGGCAATAATTAAACTATCCCCTTCTTCTGCAAACCTTTTAAATTCCCTCAAGCACAAGTAAGTAACCCATGGGGGACTGCACAAAGCTCCCTTTTTCCAAAGTTCTCTCTCGTTTAAAACGTCAAATTTTTCACCCTCAAATTCAACAAATCTCTCAGGAGATGATTCTGGCAGATTTTCAGACTTTATAAACTCTTTCTCTAAAACTTTACTCGTCTCAAAAAAATAAAGTCCCAATTTTTCAGAAAGAAGCTCTGACTGAGTTCCTTTTCCCGCTCCCGGAGCCCCAAATAAAATAATGATTCGTTTTGACATATGTGAAGAAAATTAAAAATCTAAAAATTAATTTAGATTTCCTTGTTATTTGGTTTTTATTGTATCAAAAGAAGTAAAAACCGGCAACCGTTGACAAATTATAAGTATGATATAAAGTATAAAGTGCACGTTGACAACCCAACACATTTTCTGGAAGGACTACCTAAAATGAGCCAGAATTATGAGAACACAAGCGATCAAGACCAGACCGCCCCAACCGGTAAATCATTAGGGATCGGGTTCCTGATGACTTTTGTTATCATTTCTGTGGGAGGCATTATCACTTCAATTGTAGCAATGAGCGCCAGCGTTAATGAACGAAAGTTTTTATCGCTTAAAGCCCGAATTACTGATCTGCAACAAAATTTTGCAGATGTGGAAAAAGCTGTCTCATTGCAAGAAGAGACAATTGCAACCCAAATGGACACAATCAATCTCAAGGACAAGACGATCGGAAATCTGTCCAAGGAAGTAAAAAACTGTGCAGATGCACAAAAGGCGACTCAAGAGGTGGCAGGAAAACTTCGCGAAGAAGTAAAGAGGCAAAAAAAGGAATCCGAAATTCAGCAAATACGCATAGACAGTTACAGGGAGGTACTGGAAAAAACATTCGATGAGTATGAGACGAAACTGGAGGACCAAAAACTCCGGTCCGCAGTACAGGAAATGACTCTACATAACAGCATGTGGGATCTCGAGCGACAAGTCGAGATTTTACAACTCAAGGCCGCCTTGAGCGATCCTGCAAAAGCTCAAGACTGGATGAAAATCCGTCTTGAACGCCTACTGCAAACGCAGATAAACCTGCAGGAAAGGATGCCATTAGCTGACGAGAAAAACAACGCAAAGCCGAAGGCAACCATGCCATTGGCAAAGTGACAAACATGCCCCAGGTGCGCTCACGCACCTGGGTTTATTTTTTTCTAAATGTGCGCTAAGAGAACCGCGTAACCGTAAAACGTACCCTAATTTTAAAAGCTTTTAAAATTAGGGTACGGCCTCTAAAATCAACATCTACTAATTTATTAATTCAATTGCGAAGTTTATAATTCGCTCTAGATTGCATAAATATGCCAATAGCATCACGCAATACATCTTAAACCTCATTCAACATGTATCGCCTGCACAAAAAAATACTTTAACAGTACTAAAAAAAACCCGCCTTAGCGAATTTTTTATATTGGTATTTTTAGCTAGTAGTTAGAAGCTGATTGCTGGCTGTTATATTAAAACGTGTCGTACTCTCTCATCTGCATTTGAGAGTTTATTTGCCTTACTGTTTCTAAAACAACGCTTACAATAATAAGTAAAGACGTTCCTCCAATCAAGAACGTAAATCCCGTGACTCCGGTAAAACCTGCCACAATATTAGGTAATACTGCAATTAATCCCAAGAACATAGCACCGGTAAACAAAACTCTGTTTAAGATATGCTTTAAAAAGTCAGCTGTTGAGGGCCCGGGCCTTACTCCTGGTACAAATCCCCCCATTTTCTGCAAGTTTTCTGCAATTGTCTTTGGGTCAAATGTAACTGCGGTATAAAAATATGTAAACACGATAACCAAGGCGAAGTAAAGTATTCCGTGAACCCATTGGTCATTAAAGAAAGCTGCGATGTTATTTGAAACGTTCCCAACAGTGCCAGGTATTCCACCAAGAAATCCTGCTATCATTCCTGGGAACAAAAGAATTGAAAGGGCAAAGATAATCGGGATAACTCCAGCCGGGTTAATATTCAAGGGCAAATAAGTTGAGGATCCCCCATACATTTTACCTCCTCTTACACGTTTGGCATATGAGACAGGAATATTTCTGCGAGCCTCTGTGATGAATACGACGCCAGCAATAATGATTAAAGAAGAAACAAAGAACAAAACGTAAGAAGGAATTTTTGAAGAGTCCCAACTTACGAATGTCTGGAAAATGTTAATCGGCAGGCTAGCCACGATACCTGCAAAAATCAAAAGCGAGATTCCGTTTCCAATTCCCTGCTCTGAAATAATTTCTCCAAGCCACATTAAAAACATCGCTCCGGCTGTCACTGTAACAACAGAGCTCACAAGCATCAGTAAGGACAATTCACCAATAACTCCCTGCCTTTGAAACAGGGTTAGCATTCCAAAACCTTCAAAAGCAGCCAAAGGTATTGTCAGCAATCTTCCGTATTGATTGAACTTTTGCCTGCCTGCATCCCCTTCTTCCTTGTACATTTTTTCCAATACCGGAAAAATCATCGTCAAAAGCTGCAAGATAATAGTGGCTGTGATATACGGCCCAAGACCCATTAAAACTATTGAAAAGTTGCTTAAAGCTCCCCCAGAAAATATGTTTAAAAGCCCAAAAACTTGGTTTTGAGCAAAAAAGTTCCTTAATCCTTCAGTTCCAATACCCGGAATCGGTATGTTAGCAGCAATACGAAATACAACAAATAGAAATAAAACAAATAAAAATTTGTTTCTTAATTCCTTGTCGCGAAATAGCAAAATTAATTTATCGTACCACATCTTTAGTGTGTAGTTTGTAGTTAGTGGTTAGTAATTAGTAGAAGTTCTTCTACCCACTACTCAACTACTGACTACTTACAGAATGACCCCTCCTGCCTTCTCTACAGCTTCTTTTGCAGATTTTGAAATCTTGCAGTTCTCAACTGTTAATTTTTTATCCAATTTTCCGTCTCCCAAAATCTTAACAGCCGGCACTTTTCCTTTGAGCGCAACAACAACTTTCTTCTCAACTAAAACAGGGGGGCTTACTGTTTCGCCGTCTTTGAATTTCTTGTTTAGTATATCTAAGTTTACAATAACCAAAGAATTAGACAACTTGTGAGTTCTGTATCCCTTAAGCTTTGGATATCTTTTTATGATTTCCCTTACAAAAGGCTCCATTTTCCTACCAGATCGTGCTGTCTGTCCTTTTCCTCCACGGCCAGAGTAGGTTCCCTTTTTTCCTCCTCTGCCAACTCGTTTTTTGCCTTTTTGTTTATGTTTTCGCTGTAATTCGTGAATTTGCATAATAATTGTTTTAAACGTAATAATCGCAACATCGCTTCGCTCGCTATAGTCGTACGATTATAACGGCATCACGGTTGTTACAAAAATCGTAAATTAAAAGCTAACGGGCTTTTAATTTCTTTAAAGCCTCCATTGTGGCTCGTGCATTATTTAACTTATTTTTTGAACCTGAAAGAATTTTTGAAGAAACGTTCTTAATTCCAGCCAAGTCGCAAATGGCGCGGACAGCTCCGCCAGCAACCAATCCTCTGCCTGTTCTTTGGGGTTTTAATATAATTCTTGCAGGACCGTATTTTGCCTCAACCTGATGAGGAATTGTTCCTTTGACAATAACAATGTTAATCAAACTCTTCTTGGCTCTTGCTGTTGCCTTTTCAATGGCCTGAGACACGTCTTTTCCTTTATCAATTCCAATTCCAATTTTTGACTTTCTATCACCAGCCACAACAACAGCTCTGAATTTCATTCTCTTTCCTCCACCAGTTACTCTTGTAACTCTGGCCAAATCCAAAAGCTTTGTCTCAAAATCATCCTTTTCAAATCTTCTTGGACCTCCAAACTTTCTTGGCCTTCTCTGAAAATCACCATCCTTTCCAGTTGAAATAGGTTTAAATCCGTCGTTTGGCTTTTGGGTTGTTTTTTTATTTTCTTCCTCCATTTTATTATTGGGTTTTGGGTGTTTGGTGTTGGGTGTTAGAGATATGTTTCGCTATCTAACACCTAGAACCTAGCACCAAATATCTAAAAATTAAGCCCCCCTTCTCTGGCTCCATCAGCCACTGCTTTTACTCTGCCATGAAAAACAAAACCTCCTCTGTCAAAGACAATTTTTTCAATTTTTTTTGCCAAGGCCTCTTTTGCGATTATCTTTCCAACTTCCAAAGCATGGCTTGTCTTGGTACCCTTTTTTGCTTTTACGTCTGAAGCCGCAACCAATACTTTTCTCGCATCATCATCAATTAACTGGGCATAGATATGGTTTGCAGATCTAAAAACAGTAAGCCGTGGCTTTTCTTTTGTGCCAAAAATCTTCATTCTGATTTTTCTATGTGACTGTTTTCTTTTAATGCGTTTATTCAACATATGATTAATATCTTAATATCTGATATTGATTGATATTCGCTTGACAATATTTGTTGATATTTATTATTATTTGGATGCAACTACTTTCTTTCCCTCTTTCCTTCTTATCTTTTCCCCCTGGTATTTAATTCCTTTACCTTTATAGGGTTCTGCTTTCTTTGTGGCTCTAATTTCTGCTGAAATCTGACCAACCAATTCTTTATTTATTCCTGAAACGGTAATCAAGTTTTTTTCTACCGTAAAAGTTATTCCTTCGGGCTTTTTTATTTTCACAGAATGCACAAACCCGACATTCAAAACTAATTCATCGCCTTGAACTGCGGCTTTATATCCCACTCCTTCAATTTCAAGCTTCTTTTCAAAGCCTTTTTCAACTCCCTCAATATCATTAAAAATTAAAGCTCTGTAAAGACCCCACAATCCTCGGGATTTTTTTGGTAAATTTCTTTTTGGCTTGATATAAACTTTTCCGTCTTTTTGCTCAACTAAAATGTCGCCATGAACTTTTGTAGCCAAACTCCCCTTGGGTCCTTGAACCTTAACGTTCTGTCCTTCAATCTCAACCTTCACGTCCTTTGGAATTTCAATTGGCTTTTTTCCTATTCTTGACATAATCAACTAATTTACGAATTAATTACGAATTTACGAATATTGACTTTAACGATTTTTTATTATAGTATGTTTATAGTTCTTAGTCAATCTGTCACCCAAGGAGAGCAAGATGCCATTTAACGACGGCAATGGTTGGTTTGATGGCGGCACGAGCGAAGATTACACTCCTACACCCAAGGGGACAATATGGGGAGACTGGCTTTCATTTTTACAACGCCCGTTATATTTCCTTTTGTCATTGTAGTAATAAATTTACTACTTTCTTTTCAGTGAAGCTGCGCCGATTTAGTTCGGCGCTCTTTTTTTATAAATTTTCAATAAACTCTTAAATCTTGAATCGTAAATCTAAAATCTCCTTAGCTACCAAACTTCAAACAATACCTCCCCTCCAAGCTTTGCCTTCTTTGCTTTAATCCCAGTCATCAATCCCTTTGGCGTTGAAATTATAACTTTTCCATACCCTCCTTTTATTTTCTTTATTTCTTGTGCCTTTATATAAATGCGCTGGCCTGGTTTTGAAACTTTTTTAAAACCTTCCATTGCTGGTAACCCATTTTCGTATTTTAAGCCAATTTTCAAAAGCTTTGCCTTTCCTTTCATTATCTTTTTTGAATCTGAAATAAAGTTTTCCTGCGCCAATACCGCCAAAACCTCGTTTTTAAAATTTGAGTAAGGCAAAACAACCTCAGTTTTCTGTACGACTTGGGCATTCCTTATTTGATTTAACATGTCTGTAATTGGATCTGTCATAATTTAACATTTAACAATTAACCTTTAACATTTGACTTAAAAATTTACTATCTGTTGTCAATTGTCAATGGTAAAATGTCAATTGTCATTTGTTACCAACTTGATTTTGTTACTCCCGGTATTTCTCCTTTGTTTGCCAATTCGCGAAAGCAAATTCTGCATAATCCGAATTTTCTCATAAAGCCATGCCTTCTTCCGCACTTAAAACACCTGCGGATTGTCCTGGTCGAAAACTTCGGCTTCATTTTTGATTTTGCCTCTTGTGATATCTTTGCCATTTTTATTAGTTTGTAGTTTGTAGTTGGTAGTGAGTAGGCTGCCAACGCGTTTTGCGTTCTACAAACTACTCACTACCTGCTACCAACTAGTCTTTTATTGGGAATCCCAATAATTTAAGTAATTCTAAACCTTTTTCACGGTCTTTTGCATTTGTTGAAACTGTAATCTGCAATCCCAGAATAGTTTTTTCCTTTTCTGTGAAAATCTCAGGAAAGTTAATGTGCTCTTTGAATCCAACATTCAAGTTACCGCCCTTGTCTACTGACTTTGGATCTAATCCTTTAAAGTCTCTTGACCTGGGTAGCGACAAGTAAATTAATCTTTCCAAAAAGTCCCACATTTTTTTCTTTCTTAATGTCACCATTGCAGCTATCTCTATTCCTTCCCTCAATTTAAAGCCGGCAATTGATTTTTTTGACTTAACCAATGTTGGGGTTTGTCCTGCAATCAAACCCAAGTCCTGCAAAACAAGACTATGAAGCTTTTCTCTTTCTCCTGAAGTTCTGGTTGCAGACCCCTTTCCAAAAGAGGTGTTAAGGGTAACTTTCGTTATCTTTGGAACGGCCATTTTGTTTTTATAGCCGAACTTTTCCATTAACTTGGCTACGACTTCTTTTTTATATTTTTCTTGTAATTTTTCCATAAAACATCAGCTAATTTGCGAATTTGTTACGAATTTTCCAATAAGATTACATTCTGCATTAATCACATTAGTAAATTCGCAATAGATTCGCTCATTCGCTGATTATCTAAAATTCTGCTTTGCACTTCTTGCAAACTCTAAACTTCTTGTCTCCGACCATCTTTTTTCCCAATCTTGTGGCTTTTCCACATTTTGGACAGATAAATTTCACGTTTGAAGCGTCAAAAGGAGAAGCAACCCTCACAACCTGTCCTTTTTCTCCTTGCCTCTTTGGTCGCACATGCTTTGACTTTAAGTTAACTCCTTCAACTAAAATTTTTCCTTCTTTTGGGAAAGCTTTTAAAATCTTGGCAACCTTTCCTGAATCTTTTCCTGCTGTTACCAATACTGAATCTCCTTTTTTAACTTTCATTTTTTTGTTTAATACTTATTCTGCGTTTTTTCTGCGTCAATTTCTGCGCAGTTCTGCGGAGACTCGAGTCCACTGAATTAACGCGGAATCTTACGCAGAACTACGCAGAAAATCTAAATTACTAAAGCAGCTCTGCGGCCATTTGGGCAATTTGATCAAAACCTTTTTCTTTTATTTCTTTTGCAACCGGGCCGAATACTCTTCCTCCCTTTGGAAGCTTTCCATCGCCCAAAATAACAACTGCATTGTCGTCAAATCTGATGTATGATCCGTCCTTTCTTTTAAATTCTTTTTTCTGTCTTATAATCACTGCTTTCACCACATCGTGTTTCTTTACAAGCTTTCTGGGTTCAGCTTTTTTCACAGCTCCCACAATAATGTCTCCGATCTGACCGTATCTTTTTCCTGTTCCGCCGGGTACATTAACACACTGGATGATTTTTGCTCCGCTATTATCTGCCACATTTAACATTGATCTTAATTGAATCATACTTTTTGATACTTATTGATACTTATCGATATTTAGATATTCATTGTATTGAATATTGCCAGCAAACTGGCAGATATCTATTAATATCAAACTATACCTTTTTGATAGTTTTCCATCTTTTATCTTTTGAAATTGGGCTTGTTTCTTCTATTACAACCCTGTCTCCCAAATGAAATTCTCCTTTTTCGTCATGAGCTTTGTACTTTTTGTGCACTTTAAACCTGCGTTTGTATTTTGGATGCTCCTTCATGCTTTCCACTTTCACAACAACGGTTTTTAGCATTTTATCTGAAACTACTATACCTTGTAATTTTTTCTTAGGCATTTTTTTCTAATTCTTTAATTATTGTAAGCATTCTGGCAATTTCTTTTCTTGCATTTGAAAGCTCATTGACGTCTTTTAGCTGATTTGAAGACCTTTTAAATCTGATGTCGTTCAATTTCTTTTTTAGGTCCTCAACCATTCTCAAAAGCTCATTTTTTCCTTTTTTTCTCAATTCTTCTGTTTTCATAATTGGGTTTTTGGTTTTAAGTGTTGGGTGTTAGCAATAATTTATCTAACACCTAAAACCTAGCACCTAACACCTATAATCCCTCTTTTTTAACAAATTTTGTCTTAATTGGCAACTTTTTACCTGCTCCCTCAAGAGCTTCTCTGGCAACGTCTTCTTTCAACCCGTCTATTTCAAAAATCAATCTTCCTGGCTTTACTGCAAAAACATAGTGATGAACTGCTCCCTTTCCTCCTCCAAGCGGAACCTCTTCCCCCTTCGAGGTTACCGGTTTGTCTGGGAAAATTCTTACCCAAATCTTTCCTCCTTTTTTCATGTATCTTATGATGTATCTTCTGGCTGCCTCAATTTGGCGAGCCGTAATCCATTTTGTGTCCATAGACTTTAATCCAAAGCTGCCAAAATTCAACTCGGTTCCCCTAGTTTCGACTCCCTTTGACTTTCCTTTAAACCATTTCCTGTGTTTTACTTTTTTTGGCATTAATAATGACATGTTGTAGTGTTATATTGTTGTAGTGTTCTTTGCACGACATTCGAGCATTAGAACATTATAACATTAGCGCATTTACTCAAACTTATCTCCTTTGTAAATCCAAACCTTTACGCCAATCACGCCATAAGTACAATGGGCTTCTGTCTGCGAATAATCAATATCAGCTCTTATGCTTGAAAGAGGCATTCTACCCTGCTTTAACCATTCTGATCTTGCAATTTCAATTCCGTTTAATCTTCCTGAAACCTCCATTTTAATTCCAAGGGCTTCCTTGTTCTGCATCACCCTTTCCATGTTCCTTTTTAAAACCTGCCTAAAAGGAATTCTTTTTTCAATCTGCTGAGCTGACATTTGGGCAACCAAAGCGGCCGATGTCCATGGATTCTTTATTTCTTTAATGTCAATCTTAATTTCTTTTTTTGACTTGTCTGTTTTTTTACCAAACAAATTCCTTCTTGCTTGTAATTTCTTTATGATTGCGTTTTTTAAAACTTCCACTCCCTGTCCTCCTCTGCCGATAATCAAACCGGGCCTTGCTGTTTCAATAATAACATTAAGCTTGTTTTGACTATGCTCAATTTCAATGTTTGCAACCATTGCTTCTTTAAATTTCTTCTGCAAAAAATCTTTTATCAAAAAGTCCTCCTCAAGATACTGCGGCATTTTGTTTCCATAAAACCCCCTCACGTTAAAGTCTTCCATCCCCCTGATTCTAAATGATTTTGGGTGCACCTTGTGTGTCATATTAACTAATTTAAAATTTAAAGTTTACGATGCGCTTTTAGCGCGTTTCTTATTTTTTAATTTTGGATTACCATTTTTCATTTTGATTTTTTCACTTTTCATTTTTTCCTTCTTGGCGCTATCAACCTTCTTAGACTTTAAGCTCTCTGAATTATTCTTCTCGCTCAATACCAAGGTAATCCGTGATGTTCGTTTCATTATAGGATAAGCTCGGCCTCTGGACATTGGGTGCCATCTTTTCAATTTTGGACCTTCATCAACCGTAATTTTTGAAATGTATAAATTAGATTCATCAAGCTTCAAATCATTTACAGCTGAAGCTATAGCACTATTTAAAAGGTTCAAAATACGGTCAGCAGCTTTTTTTGTGGTAAACTGCAACATCGATCTTGCATCAGAAATACTCTTGTTTCTCACAAGGTCGGCGACTAATCTGACTTTCCTGGGAGCTGTTCTTAAGTTGTTTAAGCTTACTTTCAATTCCATATTAATTTTTTATTATTTTGATCCAGCAACCTTAGCGGTTTCTTTCTGTTGGGCACCGGCTTCTATGTCTCTTTGCATTTTTCCTCCATGCCTCTGGAATTTTGTCGTAGGCGAGAATTCTCCAAGCTTGTGGCCAACCATGTCCTCAGCAACATAAACAGGCACAAATTCCTTTCCGTTGTGAACTCCAAAAGTAAAACCAACCATCTCTGGGCTTATAGCTGAATGCCTTGCCCAGGTTTTAATGATTGTTTTATCTTCCTTTCTAAGCTTTAAAATCTTTTCCAGTAACTTTTGGTCAACATACGGACCTTTTCTTGAACTTCGACTCATTGTTTAGTTTGTAGTTTGTAGTTGGTAGTGAGTAGGCTGCCAACGCGTTTTGCGTTCTACAAACTACTCACTACCCACTACCAACTCGATTATTTCTTCTTTCTTCTGCTAATTATATATTTATTTGTCCACCTTTTCTTTTTTCTTGTTTTTA
>Ga0209542_10018172_pt1 | contig 11411 bp, 10 predicted proteins | sample RifCSPhighO2_01_FD_184028 | JGI IMG/M metagenome (GOLD analysis project Ga0209542, IMG submission 184028) | Soil microbial communities from Rifle, Colorado - Rifle CSP2_plank highO2_0.1 (SPAdes) (version 2) | ecosystem: Environmental > Terrestrial > Deep subsurface > Rock core/Sediment ...
CCACTTTAAGGAATCGTCAGCCACGATCCGAAACGAAATGGCGACCTTGGAAAAATCGGGCTTCATCATGCAGCCGCACAAGTCCGCGGGCCGGGTGCCCACGGACAAAGGCTATCGGTTTTTTGTTAACGAATTGATGCGCCGGTTTGAGCTTTCGGAAAAAGAACGGCGGCTTCTGAAAACCGAGCTTTCTAAACTACAAGTTCAGCACGAACAGCTCGGCCGTTCCATTTCCAGTTTACTGTCACGGGTTTCTGGCCAGGCCGCCTTTGCCCTGCTTCCCAACGATTCCTCGGCCACCGGACTTTCCCAGATCATCGGTGAACCGGAATTTGCAAACAGCAAAACCATGAAGCAGGTCGCCCAACTTCTGGAACACATTGACGAGCATGCCAGCAAATTGGTTAAGAAAAACGAAGTTACGGCTGAAGCGATCATTGGCGGCGAATCTCGCGTGCCCGTGCCGAAAGATCTAAGTTTGGTCGTGTCCAATGTCCAGATGCGCAACGGAAAAAAAGGCGTGATCGGCATTGTCGGCCCCAAACGCATGTCGTATGCCAAAAATTTGTCACTGTTAAACTATTTGGCCAAATTAATCTCCGGCACAGCCGTTATAATTTTAATTATTAACATTAAATAATTAAATATGACAGAACAAGATGAGCTCTTGAGCTTAGACAAGCCAGAATTAATCGAAAAATACTTAGCTGCGGTGGATTCCTGGAAACGCGCGGCGGCGGATTTGGATAATTTTAAAAAGCGTGCCGCGCTCGAGCGTAAAGAATTGCTGGAGTATTCCAAGCAAATGGCAGTCTTAAAGCTCATCCCCTCGCTGGAAAGCTTAGAACAGGTCTTAATCTACGCGCCGAATGACGAAAAATACAAAGAATGGCTGACGGGACTCAAGGCCACGATCATGCAGCTGGAAAAAACTATGGAAGAACTAGGAGTTAGTAAAATTAAAACCGTGGGTCAGCCGTTTGATCCCAACCAGCATGAAGCCGTGGAAGAAGTGGACGGCACGCCTGGCGAAATTATCAAAGAATTGCAACCCGGATTTATTTTAAATGGTAAAGTCATCATTCCCGCCAAAGTCGCGGTGGGAAAAGTAATTAAAGAATAAACTTATGGCAAATAAAATTATCGGAATTGATTTAGGAACATCCAATTCGGCAGCTAGCGTTATGGAAGCGGGCAAGCCCGTGATCATCCCATCTGCCGAAGGGCAAACCGTGGCTGGTAAAGCCTTCCCCTCTTACGTGGCTTTTACCAAAGACGGCCAGCTTTTGGTTGGCGAACCGGCCAGGCGACAGGCGGTCACTAACCCCGAAGGCACCGCGTTTGAATTCAAACGCAAAATGGGAACTGACTTCAAATACAAATTAGCTGGAAAAGAATACGCGCCAGAACAGCTGTCGGCTTTCTTGCTGCAAAAAATTAAAAAAGACGCGGAAGCCTATCTTGGACAACCAGTAGCCAAAGCGGTAATTACTGTACCGGCCTATTTTGACGATTCGCAAAGAACTGCTACCAAAAACGCGGGTGAGATCGCGGGTTTAGAAGTTGTGCGTGTAATTAATGAGCCTACGGCCGCGGCTTTTGCTTATGGTTTGGATAAAACAGGTAAAGACCAAAAAATCTTGGTATTCGATTTGGGCGGCGGAACTTTGGACGTCACCATCATGGACTTTGGGGAAGCCGATGGCCAAGCCACATTTGAAGTCTTGTCCACTTCTGGTGATACGCAGCTGGGAGGGAAGGATATGGATAAGGCTCTGATTGACTTTGTGGTCTCGGATTTTAAAAAAGAGCATGACTTGGACTTATCACAAGATAAAATGGCCATGAACCGCGTGCGCGAAGCCGTGGAAAAAGCGAAAATTGAGTTATCAACCACACTGGAGACCGATATTAACCTGCCGTTTATCTCCGCGAATGCCGACGGTCCGAAACACTTAAACAAAAAGATGACCCGAGCGCAAGTGGAAGAATTGGTCAAACCAATCATTGAACGCATGCGTCATCCGGTGGAGCAAGCCTTATCTGACGCCAAACTGACTCCGGCCAATATTGCTAAAATTATTTTGGTCGGGGGTCCAACCCGCATGCCGGTGGTCGCGAAATTCGTGGAAGAATACATCGGCAAACAGGTGGAACGCGGCATTGACCCCATGGAAGCCGTGGCCAAGGGTGCGGCTGTGCAAGCTGGGGTTATGTCTGGCGAGGTGACTGACAAAGAAATTCTGTTGCTGGATGTCACGCCGCTAACTTTAGGTTTGGAAACCCTGGGTGGAGTCGCCACACCGTTGATTGAACGCAATACCACTATCCCAACAAGCAAATCGCAAATTTTTTCCACGGCTGCGGATAACCAAACCTCGGTGGAGATCAACATTGTGCAGGGTGAAAGGCCATTTGCCAAAGACAATAAATCTTTGGGCCGCTTTCACTTAGACGGGATTCCGCCATCACCGCGTGGCGTGCCGCAAGTGGAAGTCACTTTTGACATTGACGCCAATGGGATTCTCAAAGTGACGGCCAAAGACAAGGCCACAGGCAAATCGCAAAACATCACGATCACTGGTTCATCCTCACTTTCCAAGGACGAAGTCGAACGCATGAAGAAAGAAGCCGAAATGCACGCGGAAGAAGACAAAAAAAACCGCGAAGTGATTGAAACCAGAAACCAGGCTGATACTTTAATTTCCGTTTCGGAACGCACCCTGAAAGATGCGGGTGATAAAGTCGCCGAACCGGATAAAAAAGATGTGATTGATAAAATTGAAGCTCTCCAGGCAGTCAAAGACAAACCAGAACTGGATGCAATTAAAAAAGCCATGGATGAGCTATCAAACGCGATCCAGAAAGTCGGAGCCGCCATGTACTCCTCCTCCGCCAAGGCTTCGGAGGACAAGCAACAAGCCGCAAATCAGGGACCGGTGGAAGGCGAGGTCGTGGATGAGAAAAAATAATTAATACCCATCGCGAGGCCGACAGAAGTCGGCCGTGGCGATCTATCTAGGGATGGATTGCTTCGTCAGCAAAGCTTCCTCGCAATGGAAAGGACACTATGGACAATCAACAACCACCAAATATCAACGTCAAAATCGAAGATGCGGTACTGAAAGGTCACTATGCGAATAACATGCAAGTGGCATTCAGCGGTGAGGAATTTATTCTGGACTTTATGAATCTTTTCCCACCACAAGGCATCATTAACGCCCGAATTTTTGTCAGTCCCGGACACATGAAGCGTATGATTGCGGTTTTGTCTGGAACTCTCAAAAAATACGAGACGCAATTCGGGACTATTAAAGAAGCGTCTGCCCCCTCAAATTCTGAAATTGGTTTTAAGACACAATAAAAAAAACCTAATGAAAATTGCCAAAATATTGTCTCTGGGGATCCTCTCCATAATCGCTTGGACTGCTAGTTGGCTGCTCTTAGAACAGATAATTTATCAAAACAAGTTGGACTGGATCGGCTGGGCGTCAGGCGCTACGGTTTTGGGCATCATCTTTTTGGCTTTTTTCTTTTTGGTTAACAAAAACCAAATCATTGCCGGCGTCTGCAATGTCATAATTTTTATAAGTTACGTTCTGACCATGCCCAAAGACCTGTACGTCATGATTGGAGGCATAATTTTTCTGATTTTTTCATTTTTGTTTCAACATCGGATACTTTCCGAAGAAAAAAGCCGTCATGATTTTGTCATGCACCGCGTTATGTCTGGCAGCATCACCCTGCTGGTCTACGCGCTCATGCTGTTGATTGGCTTTAACATTTATCATCACTCGGTTAAAAATCTGAATACCAGCCTGGATGCTTATTACGACCGGCTGGCCAGAACAGCTACGAAAGCCGTGCCTTACGTCACCCAAGGGTTTCCCGAAATTCCAGAGCAGCAAAAACAGCAAGTGGCTGGTGAGCTAGCGATACAAGCTGTCAATCGAATAAAACAATCAGCCGAGGCTTATCAGCAATATTTTCCCCTGGTATACGCCTTGATCATCACAGGTTTGCTTTGGAGTTTTGCGTTTTTGCTGCGCTGGGTCACAGTCATACTCGGTTGGTTAATTTTCAGAATTTTACTGACCATTAAATTTTTTCGGTTAGCGAAAGCACAAGTTGAGGTGCAGAAATTAGAAATATGATATGGCCCAAGACTACTATCAAACTTTAGGCGTTGCTAAAACCGCATCTTCGGAAGAGATCAAAAAAGCCTACCGCAAGCTGGCCCACCAGCACCATCCGGACAAAGATCGAGGCAATGAGCAGAAATTTAAAGAAATCAACGAAGCTTACCAGGTTTTATCTGATCCCAACAAGCGCCAACAGTATGACCGATTTGGCACTAATTTCCAAAACGCCGGAGCTGGTCAAGGTTTCGGCGGATTTGATTTTTCAAATTTTTCTCAAGGCTTTGGCAACGTGGAATTTGACGACGCATTTGATATTTTTTCGGATATTTTTGGCGGGGGCCGAACCACGACCAGGCAACCCCGACGCGCCCGCGGTGTGAATTTAGAAATGGAACTGGATCTAACGTTTAACGAAGCGGTGTTTGGCGCAGAAAAAGAAATTTCTTTGGAAAAAAAGGATACTTGCGAGCACTGCCAAGGTTCGGGCGCGGAACCGGGAAGTAAAATTTCCACTTGTCCGAAATGTCATGGCAGCGGGCAGATTAAAACGACTCGCCGCACAATTTTCGGCCAGATGCAAAGTGTCAGTACTTGTGATGAATGTGACGGGAACGGCAAAGTCGCAGAACGCGCTTGTCACGAATGTAAAGGCAGCGGCCACAAACGGCGGACCAAGCATCTCAAAGTCAGAATTCCAGCCGGGGTGGAAGATGGCCAGCGTATCCGAATTACCAACGAAGGCGAAGTTGGGTACAAAGGTTCCAACTTTGGCGATTTGTACCTGCGTCTGCATGTGGCCTCAAGTTCCAAATTCAAACGCGAGGGTGGCAATGTTTATTCCGAAGCCGCGATCAATTTTTCGCAAGCCGCACTAGGCACGACCATTAACGTGGAAACCGTAGATGGGAAGGTGAAAATGAAAGTCCCGGCTGGTACGCAGTCAGGTAAGGTTTTCAGGCTCAAAAGCCATGGTGCGCCCATCTTAAATGGTTCCGGCCGAGGCGACCATTTCGTCACAGTCGCAGTCACAACCCCGTCTAAGCTTTCGAAAAAAGACCAAGAGTTGTTTATGAAGCTGGCCGAAGAACACGATGAGGCCAAAAAAACCGACGAAGGCTTCTGGGGAAAGTTTAAATAAAATTAAAAAGGCCCTCATCGGGCTTTTTTGGTGGGTGTGGCGCGGATCGAACGCGCGACCCTCTGCTTAAAAGGCAGGTGCTCTACCACTGAGCTACACACCCTCGTCGCAACAGCTAGACACTTCACAATTTTGCTTGGCAAAATGTGCTACGGTCTGGCTGTTTCTCCTCTCAAATTCCAAGCGCATATTGAATCTTGTCTCCGCTTTGAATTTGTAAAAAAGAAACAAATGCCTAGTTATTATACAGATTTTACGGGAAAGATCAACGGCTCATCTTAAGGTGAGCCGTTCAAAAATCCCCTAAAATGCGACTTTTCGCAGTCTATCCAAGCTCTGGACAACTACTGATGGCTGTGATAGGATTATAAGCTATAATTATTTATATCATTAACTAAATAATTATGGGCCAACCAGAAAGTGAAATCTATCCGGAGAATGTTGAGGAAGCAATCGAGCGGGAAAAACGAATCCGTAAGGAAATCTTAGATGAGACCCTCGCGCGACCTCATGTGGATTTAAAAAAAGAATTAGATGAGATCGCAAAGCCGGACCAACAAGAAGAGCCGGAAAAACACCAAAAAGCCGCTTAAAATTTCTGTTTGGCAGAAGCTTGAACGAAACGAAAGTTTTACACAAGCTGCTGCCAAGCAGTGCAAACAGTTTGGAGGACACATGGGTAAAATCGCGCTCGCATTCGTTGGATTCGCGAGCACAGCGGCCGCGCTCGGTCACCCGTTGATTACAAAAACAACACTGATCTCAGGCGCAGTCATACTCCTATGGCTTGCGGGTTCGCGAGCTTTTTGCAGGATGGTCAACACCGGCTGACGCAGTTTGTCAGTCGGTTCTTTTTTTATATACTTTTTTAAACTCTAAAATTGCCAGACGGGCAGTGTCATACATGACCGGCAGTTCGGCATAATCGATCAAGATCGCAACCCACGCCACCAGGATTGACCAGTGAAAATAAGCCGAACGGTTAAAGTGCTCCAGCACAACTTGGTCTGTAATCCAGAACAAATGCAACCATTGGATGTTTAGAAATATTAGAAAGCGAACTTCCCGCCAGCTAAATTTCAATCGCAATTGGTTGATATATACCAAAGAGGTACTTATCAAAGCCGGAATTTCCGTGTAATCTAATACCGTAGAGATCGTGCTCCAAAACGGCGGGAACACAAAAAAGCTTTGGCCCGTGATTTGCAACAACACCACGTCCGTCAACAGCCAGCACAGATGAAATGCCTGAAGCAAAAATAAAAAAGTTGTGGCGGACAGGGCGAACAAATAGTGTCGATTATACCAAGTCCAAAAAATATCTAAGTATTTTCTCATAGACTCATCCTACCATGCAAGAACGATTACAAAAAATCATCTCCCAAGCAGGTCTCGCTTCCAGGCGCCATGCTGAAGAACTTATCACAAGTGGTAGGGTTAAAGTTAATGGCCATATTATCACGAAACTTGGCACCAAAGTTGATCCAGACAAAGACCTGGTGGAAGTCAATGGCAAAAAAATTGCCTTGCAAAAGTTAGTCTACCTTGTAATGAACAAACCCAGGAAATACATGACCACGAGGACTGATCCGGAAAGACGAAAGACTGTCTACGACCTGATCCCGGCGAATTTAAAAAATGTAGTCTGGCCAGTGGGGCGGCTAGACTATTACACCGAAGGCCTTTTAATTCTAACCAATGACGGTGAGTTAACCCAACTCCTCACCCACCCATCTAAAAAACATGAAAAAGAATACGAAGTCATTCTGGATAAAGAATTATCCGAAGGCCGAATTGAAAAAATTGAGGGCGGGATGATGATTGATGGAAAAAAAACCGCGCCATCCGATATCCGCACCCAAGGCACAACTGTCTACATCACCATCCGCGAAGGCATGAACCGCCAGGTGCGAAAAATGTTTGGCAGTTTAGGCTACTCGGTCCGGAACCTCAAGCGCATCCGCATTGGCAAACTTCGGCTAAATGATTTAGAATCAGGACAATATAAGTTTATTACGAAAAAGGACATAATATAAATAACAGCATTTGTGGTATAATTAACATGTTGTTTTTTTGTCATGAAACCAAACCAAGAAAAAAAGAATATTGTCATTTTAGGCGGCGGCTACGCCGGAGTCCGCGCAGCTTTAGATTTAAATAACTACTTGCACGATAGTAGTGAATACGAAATCATTCTAATCGACCGCCGAGATTATCAGACTTACTATTCCGGCCTGTATGAAGCGGCTGCCACGGAACATGCGCTCGTGGATGCGAAAAAAGTTAAACGCACGGTGGCCATCCCGTTTACCGAAATTTTCAGCAAAACCCGGGTCAAAGTGTTTAAAGCCTTCATTGACCGGATTGACATCGCGGAGGGAAAAGTGATCACTGATTCGCGGATCATGCCGTTTGACTATCTGGTGGTCGCCATGGGCTCGGTGGCTGATTTTTATGGCATTCCGAATTTGGATAAATATGGCTTTACGCTCAAAAGCCTGGAAGACGCGATCATGATCCGCAACCGCGTGGAGGAACTGGTGGTAAAAAAAGATTCCGGACAAATTATTATCGGCGGCGGCGGGTTTGCGGGCGCCGAATTTGCCGGGGAATTACATAACCTGCTGAAACACGAATGCCAACAGCACCAGAAAGACCCTAATAATTTTAAAATTTTAGTGGTTGAGGGCGGGTCCAACTTTTTGCCTGGGTTGTCGGACAAAGTCTCGGCAATTATCAGCCATCGAACCGCACAAATGGGCATTGAAGCAAAGTTTTCCACCCTGATCACAGAAGCTGGATCCGGATATGTAATTTTAAATCTGAAGGATCGAATGGAGTGTGATTTGCTGATCTGGACCGGGGGGGTGAAATCCTGCCGCTTGCCGGTGCTCATCAATCTGGAACGTGATAAAAAAGACCGAACATTGGTGGAGCCAGTGTTAAATCTGAAAAACTACCCGCAGGTGTTTGTGATTGGTGATAACGCCTGCGTAACTGATCCGAAAACCAAAAAAGCCACAGCCCAAACCGCGCAGGAAGCCATCAACCAAGCCAAGTATACGGCGAAAAATATTTATCGCTCCATCACACAAAAGCCCCTGCTGCCCTATCACGCCGGCCCTGTTCGGTTTATTATTCCCGTGACTGGTAAATATGCCGTGTTCTATACGCCGAATTTGATCATTGCAGGCTTGGCCGGCTGGGTGGTGCGCAAACTTGCCGATCTAAGGTATTTTAGTTCCATCTTGCCAATTTTTACCGCCCTAAAATTCTGGCTATTTGAAAATAAAATCTTCATGAAGAATGATTAGCAATAAACCTTACTAACCAAGACCTTTAAATTATCATTTTTCTGGATATTTTGTTGATAACTTGTCAGTAACCAGTGTACAAAAAACGGCCCCTATATATCGGAGCCGTTTGTTTATAGATTTAACTGACTTTCAATTTTTCTTTGAGCACCCTGGCCAAGTATTGGCCGGTATAACTTCGTTTAACCCGCGCGACTTCTTCCGGCGTACCCACAGCCACCACTTCCCCGCCTTTGTTGCCCCCTTCCGGGCCCAGATCAATCACCCAGTCCGCGGATTTGATGACATCCAAATTATGTTCAATCACAAGCACGGTGTTGCCCTTCTCCACTAAACGGCTCAAAACCCCAAGCAATCTTTTCACATCATCAAAATGCAAGCCAGTTGTCGGCTCGTCCAGAATATATAAGGTACGGCCGGTTGAAGCGCGGGATAATTCTGAAGATAATTTAATTCGCTGGGCCTCGCCACCGGACAAAGTAGTGGCTTGCTGGCCCAAATGCATGTAACCCAAACCCACGAGGGACAAAGTTTCCAGTTTGCGGGCAATCAGCGGGACAGCACGGAAAAACACATGGGCTTCGTCCACAGTCATTTCTAAAACATCCGAAATATTTTTGCCTTTGTAGTGAATGTCCAAGGCAAAAATATTTCGACGCTTGCCTTTACATTCCTCACATGCCACATACACGTCTGGCAAGAAATGCATTTCAATTTTTATAACCCCATCCCCGCCGCAAACCTCGCAGCGGCCACCCTTCACATTAAAGCTAAACCGGCCAGCTTTGTACCCGCGCATTCTAGCTTCTGGCACTGCCGCAAACAGATCACGGATGTAGGTAAAAACACCAGTATAAGTGGCGGGATTTGATCTGGGAGTGCGGCCAATCGGTGATTGATCAATGTTTATAACCTTATCAATATTATCAATGCCTAAAATTTTCTTGTGTTCCCCGGGTGATTCCTTGGCATTATAAAAATATGCAGACAAAGCCTTGGCCAAAATTTCGTTAAGCAAGGTTGATTTGCCGGATCCCGACACGCCGGTCAAACACACAAACTTTGACAAGGGAATTTCTACGTCTATATTTTTCAAATTGTTTTCGGTAGCACCCACGATTTTCAAAGTTTTACTATTGCCCTTTTTTCTGGCTTGCGGCACAGCCACACTTTCCTGACCAGATAAATATTTACCAGTCAAAGATTGTTTATCCTTGGCAATCTGGGCGGGCGTGCCCTCGGCCACCACTTCCCCGCCATGCTTGCCCGCTCCGGGACCGATGTCCACCACCCAATCCGATTCCCAAATCGTTTCTTCGTCATGTTCAACCACAATGACCGTGTTGCCGAGGTCGCGCAGATTTTTCAAAGTCTTAAGCAAGCGTGCATTGTCGCGCTGATGCAGCCCGATGGAGGGCTCATCCAAAATATACAGAACCCCGGTTAAACCAGAACCGATTTGCGTGGCGAGCCGAATGCGCTGGGCTTCCCCGCCGGACAAAGTGTCAGCCGAGCGATCTAAGGTTAAGTAATTTAACCCCACATCCAGCAAGAAACTTAACCGCGCCGCGATTTCTTTAAAAATCTGGTGCGCGATTTTCATATCTTTTTCGGAAAACTTTTTGGGTAAACTTTCGAAAAACACAACCGCATCATCAATGCTATAATTCGCCACATCCACAATGGATTTATCGTCAATGTGTACTGCCAAAAACTCGGGTCGTAAACGCTGGCCTTTGCAAGTGGGACACTTGCTCACCCGCATGTACTGCTCAATCTCGCTGCGCATATAATCTGATTCGGTTTCTTTATACTTGCGCTCCAAGTTTGGGATCACACCATCAAATGTCGTGTGCCGACCATATCCGGACTCATCTTGAACGTCAATCTTGCGCTCCCCAGTACCGTACAGAATCGCGTCCAGAGCTTTTTTAGGTAAATCTCTCACTGGCACATGGACCGAAAAACCATATTCTTTCGTCACAGCTTCCAAAACGCGTGAGTACCAAGACAGCCTGGAAGTTGTTTTACTCCATGGACGAATCGCCCCTTCAGCTAAAGTCAATTTTGGATTCGGAATGACCAATTCGTGATCAATTTCCAGTCTGGTGCCCAAACCCGTACAGTCCGGACAAGCACCGTGCGGTGAATTGAAAGAAAAATTACGCGGATTTAATTCCGGCAAATTCATGTGCCCTTCCGGACACGCAAAATTGGACGACAAGAGCATCTCTTCGCCGCCATCTTTCTGAATAATCACGGAGTCGTTGCCTAAATCAAGCGCGGTTTCTAAAGAATCAGCCAAGCGCGCCCGATCAGAACGATCCAACACAATCCGATCCACCACCACGTCAATCGTATGTTTTTTCTTTTTGTCCACATGAAGCTGCAAAGCTTCGTTCAAGTCCATGACCGTGCCGTCAAAACGCACGCGCTGGTAGCCGGATTTTTTGGCTTCTTCCAGCAAATGTTTGTGCTCACCCTTCATATCTTTAACCAAAGGGGCTAAGATTACAAATTTCGTGCCTGTCGGCCAAGCGGAGATCTGATCCACCATTTGGGTCACAGACTGGCCTATAATTTTCTTGCCGCAAACCGGACAATGCGGCACACCCACGCGCGCGTAAAGCAACCGCAAGTAGTCGTAAATTTCCGTCACAGTTCCCACGGTTGATCTGGGATTATGAGAAGCGGATTTCTGGTCAATGGAAATTGCCGGGGATAAGCCTTCAATTTTGTCCACATCCGGTTTGTCCATGAGACCCAAAAACTGTCTGGCATAAGCTGACAAGGATTCCACATACCGGCGCTGACCTT
>Ga0209542_10018173_pt1 | contig 11410 bp, 11 predicted proteins | sample RifCSPhighO2_01_FD_184028 | JGI IMG/M metagenome (GOLD analysis project Ga0209542, IMG submission 184028) | Soil microbial communities from Rifle, Colorado - Rifle CSP2_plank highO2_0.1 (SPAdes) (version 2) | ecosystem: Environmental > Terrestrial > Deep subsurface > Rock core/Sediment ...
GCAGCGCGGCTAGCTCCACCCTAAAATCACGGGTAAATTGTATGTGCGACATCCCTGTGTGTGGTTAGCTGATACATTTGCGTGTACCGCTATGCTACTGCGGGGATGTTGCGTTTGAGGCTAGAATCTAGGCTTGACTACTTGACAGGAACGTGGTCTAGGAGTATAATTGTATCGAACTGTCAACGGGCAACCTACGGAGGACATCATGTTTGCTCGCACGTTCTGCACGTTCCTTGTCATCGCGTTCTCGATGCTCGCTTCGCTCTCGGCCAACGCCCAGAGCAAGGAGGAGATCGACGCCTACATCAACTCGGCGAAAGTCGAAACGGCCGCTAAGTTCGGCGTGTCCGAAGAGGCTGCCGCAACTTATCTGCGCACTGCGCTGTCCGCTGTTCGCGCCCGTGAGGCCGCGAACAAGGACAACAACGAAGTGTCCAAGCTCTATGCCGATACTTTGGAGCAGTGGGCGCAGACGCTGATTCTTGGCGAAGTCGTCGTTGCTCGCGGCCAGGCGCTTCTCGTGGAAATGAAGGACGGCGTGCCTGGCACCCCCGTCCCGCAACCCCTCGTGAAGAAAATCAATGCCTGGGCTTCGTTCGCCGGGGAAACCTTGGTAATCGGGGCGAGGGCCAGCGGCACCGCTGGCAAGTGGGCCGAGCAGCGCTTCCTGCAATCCGGCGTCTGCAACGTCAAAAGCAAAGACCTCAACTTCACGGCGTGTGAGAAAATCGCCAAGGAGACGGTCGACATGTACGGCAAGATCATGGACCACTTCGCCGCGATGGCAAAAGCCGTCAACGTGTTGGTGCTCACTGTGCCGCGCATGACCTACTGATTGTCGCAGGCAAAAGAAACGCGATTTGTTCACTGGTTCGGGCCGCATCCTTCAGGGTGCGGCTCTTGTTTTTTTGAAAGAACAAAATTGTGCGCTGGTTCGAGCTATTTCAAGTATTCTGCAGAGCTACGCTTCAATGCCCAGTTTTGCGGCGACTTTGGCGCGGTCAAAGCCCACCATCATGTCCTCGCCTATGACTATGACCGGGACGCCCAGCTGGCCCGTAAGCTGTATCATCTCCTCACGTTTGGCTGCATCGGTAGATACGTCGTAGCCGGTGTATTGTATGTTCTTCTCGGCAAAAAACTCCTTGGCCATCTCGCAGAAGTGGCAAGTCGGCGTGCTGTAAATGGTTACGTTTTTCATGAAAATATTATATCATCCAAGGTGTTCGGCCGACAAGCGGAATTAGTTTAGTGGTAGAACTTCTGCTTCCCAAGCAGGTGGCGCGAGTTCGATTCTCGCATTCCGCACCACTACCAGACAAAGAGCGCCCTGAATATCTTAGTAAATAGCCCGGGCTCGCCTGGGGTACTGCCAGTTGTGGTCGCCTCCCGGCGTATGATGTCTATCTGCCCTTCTCCGGGCCGGGCTACCCCGTAGCGCTCGCGGACCCCCGCCTCTACCCCGCGCTCAGAGGACAGGGCCGTGGCTGCCGCCCCTACCTGGCTCAGCTGCCGCCTAAGGTCTTCCAACTCTACCTGGGCAGACGCGTCGGCCTGGCTCGCGGAGGCAAACTTGCTATACATCCCAAGCGCCCCCCGTACGGCAAAAAATGCCAAAAATGCCAGCAGAAGTACGCCGCCTAGCCCCAGCCCCGCGCGGAGCACGTCTTGCTTGTTGCCGCGGCGCCGGCGGTAGTCCTGCATAGACGTATTTTACCCCATGCTTTATACTTGGGTTATGTACGGCAAACACCATAGCAAATTCGTCAAAATCGGCAGCTACGTGCTCGGCATCGTAGTTATCGCCTCGATGATCGTCGCCTACTTTGCAGGCACGCTTTAAATAAGGTTAGAGGGAATAGGTAGTAGGTTTTGGTGGATTTCTCTATAACCTATTCCCTATCACTTACTCCCTAATCAGATTTGACCATCTTTAAAAAGACATCCTCGGGTATATTGACCCGGCCGCGGTTTTGCATCTTCTTTTTGCCTTTCTTCTGCTTTTCGCGCAGCTTCATCTTGCGGGTAATATCACCCCCGTACATGTGCTGGGTCACGTCCTTAGACAAGGCAGAGAGGGTCTTAGACGAGAGTATACGCCCTATGGCGACGCCTTGTATCTTGGTGGTAAACATCTGGCGCGGCAGTATTTTATAGAGCTTTTCTACCGCAGCTACCGCCTCTTCGTAGACCCGGTGCGTTGCCACGATGCGGGTAAACGCGGGCACCGGCTCATCGGCCACCATAATGTCGAGCCGGGTTACCTCTGCGGGCCGCAAGTCCCCTATCTCGTAGGATATGGAGGCGTAGCCGGAGGAGACGGACTTAACCTTGTCGAAAAAATTGCGCATCAGCTCGCGCAGCGGCATCGATACCTTAAGCATCATCCGGTCCTCCGAAAAGCGGTCAGTCGATAAGGTCGTCGCCTCGTGCTCGTACAAAAGCGGCAACAAGGCGCCTAAGTACTCGCCCGGTATGAGTATCTCTGCCTCGACGTACGGCTCCCATACTTGTGCCACATCGCCATGATCCGGAAACAAGGGCGGCGAGTAGACCACGACGCGCTTGCCTGCCTTTGTCTCGACCTCGTATGTAATGGTGGGGGTAGTGACAATGAGCGATATGCCCGACTCGCGCCGCAGGCGCTCGGTAATAATCTCGAGGTGGAGCATACCCAAGAGCCCGCAGCGGAAGCCGCGGCCGAGTACCCCGGAGGACTCCTCTTCGTACGAGAGGGACGAGTCGCTAAGCCGCAGGCGCCCCAGTGCTTGGCGCAGGGCCACGAAGTCGTCTTGACTCTCGGGGTATACGCTGGCCCACACCACCGGCCGGGGCTCGGCATAGCCCGACAAAGGAGCAAGCTTGGAGCCCCGAGACCGTACCGTGTCGCCGACGCGGGCAAAGCCCGACTCCTTGATGCCGGTTACCACATAGCCAATAGAGCCAGCACCCAGCTCCGCTACTGGGGTAGACTGAGGAGAAAACACTCCCACCTCGAGCGCATTAAAGGTGCGGCCGCTTGCTGCAAACTCCAGCGCGTCCCCTTTTTTTATCTTGCCGGCAAAATTGCGCAAAAAGACGATGATGCCCTGGTGGTCCGAGTATTGAAAGTCGAATATAAGCGCCTTGGGCTCTGGCTCGGGGGACTCTTTAGGCGGCGGAACTTTTTTTATCACTTGCGCCAACAAGGCCTCGACCCCCTCGCCGGTGCGGCCCGAGCACAGCAAAATATCGGACTCTGCCACTCCTAAGAGCTTTATGACCTGCTGCATGACATCCTCGGTGCGCGCCAAGGGCGAGTCGATTTTAGACAGCGCAGGTATGATAGCGAGCCCCAATGCCTGCGCGCTGCGCAGTACGGTCAGGGTCTGCGCCTGCACGCCCTGCGTGGCATCTACCAAAAGTATCGCCCCCTCGACCGCCGTAAGCGCCCGCGACACCTCGTAGCTAAAGTCGATGTGGCCCGGGGTGTCTATGAGGTTAAGCGTGTAGCCCTCGTAGAGCATCCGCACCGGCTGCATTTTTATCGTAATCCCGCGCTCGCGCTCGAGGTCCATACTGTCCAGGACCTGCTCGCGCATGCGCCTAGGCTCGATAGTTTTGGTGACCTCCAAAAAGCGGTCTGCTAAAGTGGACTTGCCGTGGTCAATATGCGCAATGATAGAGAAGTTGCGTATGTGTTGCATAAAGCCTAGAGACTATACCCCATGGAGCTAGCGCTAGCTACTGACATCGGTGGGCTCCAGCGCCACTTTGGGGGCCATAAAGCGGTTTTTGAGCGCGACATACGCCTCGGCTATCTCCTGATTTTTGAGCAGGTACAGCACCAGTGCTGTAATGCCGAGGCCCCAGACACCGCCCACAAAGCCCTGCAGAAGTATGCCGCCTGCGGTATTGATATCGACGACCTCGCCCATGCCAGTGAGCGCCAAATAGGCTGCCCCACCGCCGAGTATCGAGGCGCCCAGTGACTGCAGCGTAAGCCGCCACAACGGCCCGAGCACCAGGCCAAAATCGCGCCGCATGGCATAGAAGCCCGCTGCAAACCCCGCCCACGAGCCCAATGCCATCGCCAAGGCAAGCATAAGTACCGTCGTGCCCGCCAAGTCAGAGACGCGCAACAAGGCCTCGATCCAAAACCGCAAGAAGAAGCTCCCCTGAAAGAGCGCGATAAAAACCAGGGCCGAGCCGACCGATACCGCAAAGGTAACGAGTCCGAAGTAAAAAGGCTTTTTGGTGTTGCCTGCCGCGTAGTAAGCGCGGGCGATAAGCATCGACACCGACTGCGCCAAAAGCGACACCGCAAAAAGGGCCAGTGCCGCGGCCACGAGCTTGGTAGCGCCCCAGTCGAAGGCGCCCGAGCCTAAGATAGCCCGCACCAATTGCGCCCGCAGGACCACGACAAGCACCGTGGCGGGTATGGTCCAAAAGAATATGTGGCGCAGTGCTACCTCGACATGCCGCGCAAACTCCCCCGCTTGGCCTCCTGCATGGAGCTTTGATAGCGTGGGGAACGCCGCCACCGAGTACGACACGCCGATAATAGTCAGCGGCACCGCCTGCAAGTTCCACCCGAACATAAACACCGCAATAGAGCCCGGCGCCATAAACGAGGCAAGCGCGGTTAAGACTACCAGCGATATCTGCCCGGCACTCAGGGTCAGCGTGCGCGGGACAGACAGCGCAAGCACTTTAAAAAACTCCCGCAGGGACTCTTGCGTGGGCATGCGTGTCCCGGCCGGCTCTGCAGCAAAAAACGGCAACTGCAGCGCCATGTGCAAGAACGCCCCTATGACCACTCCCCACCCGAGGCCCGCCAGGCCCATAGAGGGGTAGAGAAACAAGATACCCGCGATGATGCCCAGGTTATATAAGAGCGGCGATATCGAGTAGAGCAAGAAGCGGTGCCGCATCTGGGTGAGGTTGGCCAAAATATTGGAGGCCCCTAGGAATAGCGGCTGCAGCAGGAGTATGCGGGTCAGCAAAACTAAGTCGGGGTTTGTAATGCCTGGGGCGACGAGCGTTACGAGCCAGGGCGCCAAGATAAAAGCCACGAGCGCTATGCCGCCCATACCCACAAAAAAGAACAGGAGCATCTGCCGCAAAAAGGACACCATGCGGCCCTCGTCGGCCTCGGCAAGCCTCGAAAGTACCGGCAAGAGCGCATACAAAGACAAGAGCGACGCCACCGTAGCAAACAACAGGTCCGGGATGCGGAAGGCCGCATAGTATACGTCGAGCGTATGCCCGGCGCCAAACTCCGCGGCAAAGAGCCGGTCGCGCACCAAGGCCAAGAGCTGGGAGAGCAGCGCAAAAGCCGCCAGCACATAGGCGGCCTGGTGCATGCCGCGCACCTCGCGGCCGATAACGGTCAAAAACCCTCGTACCACCCCGCTATTTTAGCATTTATATAGAAAAAGCCCCGGTTTTTGGCTGGGACTTTTTCGGGAGCAGATTTTTGGGCTATTGCTCTATAGGAGCGCCGGTGCGACTGGGGACGTCCTGCGGCGGAGGCTGCGATATGCCATCAAGCGCCGGCTTGCCCGCCTGCATGTTGGCGACGACCTTTGCCACCTCGGCATTGTCCGGGTTGGTCTTAGCCAAATCCTCAAACAAAGTCAGTGCCTCTACTTGGCGGTTTTGCCCGTAGTAGCTGAGCCCCAAGAAGTACTTGGCGTTGGCATAATCGCCCTGGATCTTGAGTGCCTGCTCGAGCGGCGCTATAGCCTCCTTAGTGGCTCCGCCCGCGTAGTAGAGGAGTCCGAGCTGGAACCAGATAGGTGCGACCCCGGGCGCCGACTGTACCGCAGCCTGGGCGGCCTGTACCGCCGAGTTTAGGTCGTTGTTGGCGACATTGAGCTGTACCAAGAAGAGTATCGCGTCAGTATAATTTTGCTTCTGTGTCAGCGACTCGCGCAAGTATTTTTCGGTAGTGGCCGCATCGCCCTGCGCAGCCGCAAGCCGAGACAGCGCCAAGCTGATAGCTGGATTGCGCGGATTGTGCTCCAGGGTCGCCAAGTACGCGGCATTGGCCTGCTCGTAAGCCCCCTCTATCTTGAGCCTCGAAAGCAGGTCATATACCTGGCCCAAGAGGAAGTACGATCGATAGTCGAGGGGGTTAAGCGCTACGGCGGCTTGGCCCGCAGCAAGCGTGGTCTGGAGCGTGGTCTGGAATTGCTGCTGCAGCTCTTGCTGGTCTCCCTCGGTTGCCTGCGCCAAGGAGGAGAGCTTGGAGCCGCCGGCTTGCATCTGCATGCGCAGCGTGTCACCGATGCGCTCCTTGGCCACTGCCTTGTTCGCCAAGGCAAGCGCCTGGTCGACGTTGCCTGCCTGGAGCGCAACCGCCGCTTTGCCGGCATATGCCTCGGCAAGCGCGCGGTTGCTTGTTGCAACCGACACCCACAACATGGCGACCACCAAGACGGCACCGAGCGCCAGGGCGCCTAGCTGCAAGGAGCGCGAGGCGGCAGGCTCCTCAGACGGGCCAGACCTACCCTGCCGCCACAAAAAGCCGAACGATGCCCCCGCAAGCACTAAGGCAAGCAGGATCAGGTTTTGGCTCGGGACGTACAGCACCATGGTGCACAGCAAGAGCAAACTTCCTCCCGCGAGCGCTACGCCAAGCGCGCGGTCCTCGCGGTTTAGTGCCGACATGCGCATAAGGCGCACAATAGCCACAATAACCAGGATAAACGGCAGGATCCAGGCCAGGGCGCCCAAGAAGCCGACCGTGCCGAGCGCGGTCGAGAGCGTCGAGAATCCGACATTGAAGTCGAGATTCCAGAACGCGCTCTGGTTGACGTCTGCGGGCTTGTGCGCGAGCCAGGCCTCGCCGAAGGTGTTGGGCCCCAGGCCCACCAGCGTGCGGGAGAAGCTCCCCTGCCGCTGCGCCGCTATGACCTCTTGCGTAGACTGATACGACGGGCGCACCTCAAGCGACGAGACGGGGAATACGGATGTAAGGCCCGTGTTAAACATCGGGCCCCATATCAGAAAGATTATGGCGAGCACGGCGCCTGCCACAGCTGCCCAAGGCACGCGCGACATAAGCGGCCGATGCGTCTCGCCCTCCTCGGCGCGGCGCGAGATAAAGGAGAATACGCCGACGACCACAGAGCCCGCGAGCACCAATATCCACGCCAAGCTAAAGTTAATAAAGCCCAAGAGCGCCACTAAGACGACACCTAGGGCTAGGGCGCCCATGCGCACCAGGTTGCTGGGGCGGCGCAGCTCAAGCTCTGTCAGCACATATAGCCCCAAGAGGCTCGCCAGGAGGCCTAAGTCGTTCCATTTGCCCACCAAGTTGACCGAGCGGTCGGCAAACGTCCCGCCGGGTATAGACGGCCCGAACATGATGGCCGCGCATTGGAATGCGACTGCCGCCACAATGGCCCAAAAAGACACGGTGTACAAGAGGCGTGCCGTGCGCTGGGTGCGGAAGAACATCGAGCTGAGCATAAACGCTCCCGCCGCAAGCATCGCGAACAATATCGTGTCCCACTCGACAGAGTAGCCGCTCCAGGCGAGCGAGCGGTCTATCGAGTTTAAGGTGGATAAGAGGTAGCTAAGCGGCAACAGCAACACCAACAAGGTGAGCCACACGCCGTGGCTGCGCAAAAACTGGGCGCTACCGCCGCCGGCGACATACAGTATCGCGGCAACAGCGGCCAAGACTGCAAAGAGCGCCACCTTAGCTACTTGGAACGGGAACCACGCGACCGGGATAACCAATACCAGGGCAAGAACGATACCTGCCAGGTAGGCACCCCTGGACCACGCATGTAGTCTAGAGTACATATATGCAACTATGCATGTTAGGAAAGCACGATGCCTCCCCTATGCTTATTTATTAATCTGCGAACCTCCCTTAGTATAAGGCCTGGATATACAGATATGCACGAGGCAGTTGGGGATAAGCGAAACCCCGGCGGTAGCCGGGGTCCTCGCATCTAGCGCGCGCGTCTGTAAGCCGAGTTCTGTCGTGAGCTGCAATTTATCTGGGCCCATGGTCGCCCATGGGCTCGAGCGGCACTCCCTGCTTCGCGATAAAGCTACGCAGGGCACGGCCTTGCACCCGGGTAGGGATTTTGCCGTTTCAGCCGGACTTAACCGGATCGTTTCTGTTCGCACCCCTTGCGCCCGCCAGGAGCGCACGGCAGGCGTTACCTGCTACCTTGCTACTGCGGTTACCCGCAGTGGGAGCTCGGACTTTCCTCCCTTATCTTGCGATAAGAGCTGCAGCCAAACGCGCTGGCACTATTGTACCACCAGTAAAACAAAAAGTCTATATTTTGTTTTGCAGAATATGGATGATTTGCCCCTCGGCAATACCCCGCGATGCCGCAAAGCCCGCCGGCACCTCGAGCACGTAGCGCGCCGGCTGTGTTGGCTCGTAGGCTTGCGGGTAGCTTTCGGGGCGTACGTCGCGCGCAATGGTAACAATGGTGCCATCTGCCGCTACCCAGAGCATGTCCAAAGGTATGAGCGTATCCTTCATCCAAAAGGGCCAGTAGTCGTCCGTATCAAACACAAACCACATGCCGCTGCCCTCTGCAAGGCTGGTGCGGCCGCCTAAGCCTCGCTCGCGCAGTGCCGGGGTGTCAGCAACCTCGGCCGCAATAGTAGTGGCGCCAAGATTCAAGGTTATGGTGTGAAGCTCTATAATCTCTGTAGTTGGAGTAGATGCCATAGGGTGGACAAGCAGGGCGGCGGCCCAGAGAGCCGCCGCCACTGCTACTACGCACAAAAGTATTTTGACTACCAAGGCCACGCCAGTATAGAGGACTAGCGGATAAAGATTAGGAGAGATGTTTGGAGACCAGCTTGGTCATCTCGAACATGTTGACCATGTCCTTGCCGCCAAAGACCTTCTTAAGGTTTGCATCGGCGTTAATGTTGCGCTTGTTAGCAGGATCCTGCAGGTCGTGCTTTTTGATGTAAACCCAGAGAGCCTTAACGACCTCGGAGCGGGGCATAGGACCTGCGCCCACTACTTCTGCGAGATCGCTGCTAATCTGCATCGGCTTCATAAACGCGGAATTTTCTTTTGCCATAGTCTAAAGTTACTTATTAAAACAGCCGAGGCTGCTATGGGATAAGCCTAGCACCTCTCCTATAGGGGCGCCAGAGGGGGTACAAGGGGCTGTGGAGAGGGATTTTCTGCAAACTTGTGGTATATTCGTGGGGCATTGGAGGCGTCGCATAGCGGTCTAGTGCACCGCCTTGGAAAGGCGGCGTACCGCAAGGTACCGTGAGTTCGAATCTCACCGCCTCCGCAGTAGTTTTAAACAAACAAAATGGGCGGCTTGCATGTGCAAGCCGCCCCGGACAAACCTTCTTATTTCAAGCCCTCAGATTGCGGCCATGCTTGCCATGGCGAGGGGTGCCCCACTTGAGGTCCCCTGTCGACTGCGCAGTCGACCCTGTTCTCCCGCGCTCAGCATGATGGCGCACCCACGCGGCGCGCTCCTCATCTATGTCGTAGGCAGTAAAGTTCTCGAAGCGCTTCCAGCTCGGCTGTTGACCTTCGTCAGTATCGGGCATCTGCTCCCCCTCTCAAAACCTCGCCACCGCGGGAGGCTTCTCCTTACCCAATCATGGCATACTTGACTACTAAAGTCAAGTATTTTGCAATTTAGTGGCCCAAGAGGGCCTTCTTTTCTATTTCCCGAGCAAAGCTCGGATGCGCTCCTCTGTGGGCGGGTGGGTCATAAAGAGCTTGGCCAGGCCCGACATAGCGGCCCTGGGGCCAAAGGGGTTGCTTATATAGAGGTGCGCAGTGGCGTTGTTGGCCCGGCGCATGGGCGCTTGGTAGCCGCCAATCTTGCGCAAAGCGTTCGCAAGGCCCTCGGGGTAGCGGGTCAGCAATGCGCCCGACGCGTCAGCCAAAAACTCGCGCTTGCGCGATATGGCAAGCTGGATGAGCGTTGCAACTATGGGGCTGAGCACGATGAGCGCCACCGCGATTATCATAAGCACGGGGTTTTTGTTGTCACGGTCGCCTCCCCTGCCGCCCCACAGCGTAGAGCGCAGGAAAAAGTCGGACGCCAAGGTAACAAACCCCACTAAGACCACCACAATGGTCGACACCAACATGTCGCGGTTGCCAATGTGGGAGAGCTCGTGCGCCAACACGCCCTCGAGCTCTGTCTTGTCCATCATTTGCAGCAGGCCAGTCGTAACAGCCACAGTAGCGTGCTCTTTGTTGCGGCCGGTGGCAAAAGCGTTGGGTGCCGGGTCGTCGATTATATACACGCGCGGCTTGGGGAGCCCTGCCGTAATGGCCAAATTTTCTACAACATTGTTAAGGTCCGGGTACTGTGCCTCGGTGGCGGGCTTAGCACCCGACAGGGCAATCACTACCTTGTCGGAATTCCAATACGCAAATATGTTGGTGGCGACCGCAAAGATGACCGCAAACACCAATATCCCCGGATTATCAAAGTAGTACGACACGCCCCAGCCAATGCCCATCACGACGAGCAAAAACCCGGCCATAAGTATCCAGGTCTTGGCGATATTTGACTCTTGATGCGTATAGAGGGTTGCCATAGGGTGTGGCAAAAATAGGTGCGGCGGAGTGTCGCGAGGCCGACGGGCCGTAGCGTAGGAATTTTCCTCAGAAAATATCCGCACTCCGCCGCACCTATTTTTGCATAGCTACAATTTAGAACTTGACTGCGACAGGCTCCTTGGCGGCGGCATCAGCCTCGCTGAGCTCAAAGAACTCGCGCGGCTCAAAGCGGAACATGTTTGCAATGACGTTGCCGGGGAAGGACTCTATGCCGGTGTTGAGGTCGCGCACGTTGGTGTTGTAGAAGCGGCGCGCAGCCTGAATCTTATTTTCGGTGTCGGAGAGCTCGCGCTGCAGCTCGAGAAAGTTGGTGTTGGCCTTAAGGTCCGGGTACGCCTCAGACACTGCAAACAGCGACTTGAGAGTATCGGAGAGCATGTTCTCGGCGCGACCGCGCTCCTCGATACCGCTGGCATCCATGGCAGCCACGCGCGCCGCGGTTACCTTCTCGAGCGTACCTGCCTCGTGCGCGGCATAGCCCTTAACGGTCTCGACCAGGTTAGGGATAAGGTCGTAGCGACGTTTAAGCTGGACGTCGATGTCGGCCCACGCCTCTTTGGCGCGCATCACCAAGCGCACAAACCGGTTGTACGCCGCAATAGCCCAGACTATGAATAAGGCAACGAGCCCGAGCACAATGTAGCCGATAGTGGTCATGCAGTTATTGTAGCAGTTCTGTGCAGATTGCAAGGGATTTTAAGAGATACCGTTAACTAATCAAGACCTTGGAACCGCTGTGAGCATTTGAGCGGGTGTCTTGAAGTCGATACCCATATGCATCCTTTCGCTGTTGTAATACGGGAGCCAGGCTTTCAGAGCTTTGCGGAAGTGCCG
>Ga0209542_10018175_pt1 | contig 11409 bp, 13 predicted proteins | sample RifCSPhighO2_01_FD_184028 | JGI IMG/M metagenome (GOLD analysis project Ga0209542, IMG submission 184028) | Soil microbial communities from Rifle, Colorado - Rifle CSP2_plank highO2_0.1 (SPAdes) (version 2) | ecosystem: Environmental > Terrestrial > Deep subsurface > Rock core/Sediment ...
CAGCTCCTTTTTTACCGGTTCGCTTAGTAACTCTCAAAATTACTTTATTACCTGCTTTAATAGCTCCGGGCAATCCGCCAGCGGTTCTGCGGTAGTGCAAGTGGGCAGTCAGCCTCCGCCTCCACCACCGCCACCTCCGCCTCCACCACCGCCACCGCCCTCTCCAAGCGTGGACATTTTTGCTGATCAGACTTTCGTCAATTTTGGCGGTTCGACAACCATCCGCTGGTTTTCTTCCAACGCGACTTCTTGTAACGCCTCCGGGGGCACCAATAATTGGGCAGGACTGCGACCCACTTCTAGTTCCTTCTTTACCGGATCGTTAAATTCGGCAAAAACTTTTGGCATCACTTGCACTAATAGCGTCGGCAACTCCGCTTTTGATTCGGTCACGGTTCAGGTGGGCAATGAACCCCCGCCTCCGCCTTCGGCCCCGAGCGTGGACATCTCCGCCGATCAGACTTTCGTAAACTTCGGAATCTCAACAACCATCCGATGGTTTTCCTCAAACGCGACTTCTTGCCAGGCAAGCGGCGGCACCAGCGGCTGGAGCGGAGCGAAAAATCTTTCCGGCTCTTTCCCAACCGGCTCGCTTGCCAGCACTCAAACCTACACAATAACTTGCTTTAACAGCTCCGGACAATCGGACAGCGATCAGGTATTAGTAAACGTCGGAAGCCAAGCCAATCAGCCGAGCGTCAGCCTCACCGCCGATGACACCAGTATTGACTTTGAGGACAGCACCACTATCCGCTGGACTTCAACTAATGCCACTTCTTGTAACGCCTCCGGGGGCACCAATAATTGGGCAGGACTGCGACCTACATCCGGCTCTTTCAATACCGGTTCTTTAACTTCCGACCGAACCTTCGGGATTACCTGCACCAATAATGTTGGCGATTCGGCCTTTGATTCGGTGACAGTAAATGTCGACGAGGATGATGACGACAACGGAAACGTCTCGGTTGATATTTCAGCCGATGACACCCGTATTGATGAGAGTGACAGCACTCGCGTCCGCTGGGAATCGGACAATGCTGATTTCTGCGAAGGGGACGAGGGAGCCAATGGCTGGAACAACAGAGATCTTGATACTGACGGTTCGTTCAATACCGGAGACTTGAATCGAGATACAACTTTCCGCATCACCTGCTTTGACGGCAACGGCGACTCGGACAGCGATTCGGTTACCATTAATGTCGATGAAGATAACAATAATGGTGGAAACGTGTCGGTAGATATTTCCGCCGATGACACCAGTATTGACTTTGAGGACTTCACTCGCATCCGCTGGGAATCAGACAACGCCGACTCTTGCGAAGGAGACGGGGGAGCGAACGGCTGGAACAATAAAGATTTGGCAGATGACGGAACATTTAATACCGGCAGTTTAACCCGAGATACAACTTTCCGCATCACTTGTGAAAATGACGACGGCGACTCGGACAGCGATTCGGTGACGATTCGAGTGGGGGATGAAGATTTTTTTCCTTCCGGTAATGCCCCGACGGCCGTCACCACGAGCGCGATAAACATCACAACCACCGGCGCCCAGCTTAATTCCTTGATCTTAAATTCATCAAATTCATCCGCAACCGCTTGGTTCGAATGGGGGCCAACTCCTTCCCTTGGTTTTGCCAGCGCCCGTGATTCGATTGGAGTAGCTCCCTCGGTCGTTCACTCTACCGCTATTACCGGCCTTTCCCCGGGCAGAATTTACTACTACCGAGCGGTGGCTGAAAACACTTTCGGCCGAAGCAACGGAGCGATCTTGAGCTTCATCGCCAACGAAGTCGCTTCGTTCGTAATTTCTCCGCCCGTTCCAGTTCGAACGACAACGGTTATCAGCCGCGGCGTCGGAACCTCTCCGTTGGTCATGCTCACAATCGACGGAGGCGCGGAGCTGATTACTTCCGGAGAAAAACGCTACTATCAAGTAACCTGGGAAAATGTCTCGAGCCAAACTCTGCAAAAAGTAATCCTTCGGGTGCTTCTCCCACAGACAATGATCTTCGAAGGGGCAAATAAGGGGGAATTTTCCAGCGCGGATAATTCGCTCAACCTCGACATCGGCACACTGCGGCCGGGAGAAGGTAATAACCTGTTTATGGTTGCGTCCGCGGGCCGCAATATTGAAGATGGGGAACTTGTTGTGATTGTCGCCAATCTGGTCTACACCGACTCTTCCGGCCTTCAGGGTGATGCCCTTGCTTATGCAACTCACCGAATGGCAAGCGCCGGCTCGGTTCTGGGAGCAAGCGCGCTCTTCGGCGGAGACTTCTTGCCCAATACTTTCTTCGGTTGGCTTGTCTTATTGATTCTGCTTCTAATCCTGATTGCTCTGGTCAGACACCTATACAACCAGTTCACCCAGTCTAAACCAACGTCTACTCCTTAAGCACAGGTGTGACATTATTTTACTAGCTTAGACAAGCGAGATTTTTTTCGGGCGGCGTTGTTTTTCTTGATAACTCCCCCTTTGGCCGCCTTGTCAACCGCCTGAAAAACCGAAGGGAGCAATTTTTGCGCTTCTTTTTTGTCAACCTTGGCAAGCTTTTCGAACTTCTTTATCAATTCTTTCATTGTGCGTTTCCTCGCATCGTTGTATCCACGCTTGCGCAAGGATCCACGGATCGCCTTCTTGGCCGATTTGGTGATTGGCATGTATGTAAATTAACAAAAGACTCATAAAAATGCAACTTGCCCGCCCTTTGGCGGGATATGATAAGATAAAAGCATGATTGGGAGTATTAGGGGGAAAGTAGTTTTAAAGACGGGAAAATTTCTGATTCTAGAGGCGAGTGGGGTGGGATATAAAATCAGCGCCACGCCGGACACGCTGGTTAAGGTTTCAAAAACAAGCGAGGAAATTTTTCTCTGGGTTCACACTCATGTCCGCGAAGACGCGATCGATTTATACGGATTCCTGGACCGGGAGAATTTGGAATTTTTTGAACTGCTTCTCGGCGTTCCAACCATCGGACCAAAATCCGCCCTGGCAATCTTGGGAATCGCGACGATTGAAACATTAAGAAAGGCTATTTCGACCAGCGACACCGCCTATCTCACAAAAGTCTCCGGCATCGGCCGGAAAACGGCGGAGAAAATCGTGGTGGAACTCCGAGACAAAATCGGCGAAGAAAAAGAAGGAATTTCGCTCCAGGGAGAACTCGATGCGCTCGAGGCTTTGAAATCGCTCGGCTATTCGCAGCACGAAGCGCGCGAGGCGCTGAAAAAAGTCGCACCGTCAGGTGACACCAACTCAAAAATCCGCGAAGCGCTGAAAATTCTAGGCGGAGGATAACCATGAACTTGCAAAAATATTCTGATAATTTTATTGAGGCAACAATCCTTTCTGTCATTCCCCGCCCTATCACCCCAAACCAGGTAACCTGGGTTCGGATCGCCTCTCTCCCTTTTATTTTTTATCTACTAATGACGGGGTCATACGTTCTGGGTTTGATTATTTTCACCGTTGCCGCCCTGACCGATGCCGTGGACGGGGCAATGGCCCGGAAAAGAAATCAGGTTACTGATGCCGGGAAAGTCTTGGACGCGGTGGCGGATAGAGGATTGATAACCTTGGTCGCCCTTATCTTTATTCCGAAATATTTCGGTTGGGGACTGATGGTCGCAATAATTATTCTGGAACTTATGAATAGCACCGGGGCTTATATTTCCAAGCGCAGAACCCAAAAAATACCCGGCGCCAACTGGGCCGGAAAAGTAAAAATGGTTGTGCAATGTATTGCCTTTATGCTCCTTTTCATCGGTATTCTTTTTTCTTCCCCTGTATGGTTTAAATACTCTGAACTTCTCCTTTACCTAAGTCTGCTTTTCACTCTACTTCAAAGTTTTCTTTATCCTAAGAAATATTAACATGCCGGAACTGCCAGAAGTAGAAACAACCGTGCGAGGGCTCAAGAAGACCGTAGTCGGGAAGAAGATTTTGGATGTCTGGACGGATCTCTCAACTAAAGATAAAAGGCAGAGTGAAAACATTGCCAATCCTAAATTTTTCCCTAAATTCAGACGCGCGGTCAGGAATTCCAAGATTTTGTCGGTCGAAAGGCGGGCGAAAAATATTTTAGTCAATCTCTCTGGTGGTCGCACCATCCTCATTCACATGAAAATGACCGGACACCTGCTGTATGGAGCATACAGCAAGTTAAAAGTTTCCGCCCAAGGCGGATCCGCCTCAGGAGGAAAAAGTGGAAAGTTAAAAGTAATAGAAAAATGGGAACCAAAAGATAAGGGCCCATTGCGAGATCCATTTAACAGATTTATTCATGTAGTTTTCACTTTATCGAACGGAAAGCATTTAGCATTCTCCGACGCTCGCAAGTTTGGGAAAATTACTTTGATGGACACAAAAACCGCGCACGACACCAAACACTTAAATAATATCGGCCCGGAGCCGCTTGAGAAAAATTTCACGTTGGGAAAATTTAAGGAAAGATTGGGAAAAAGACCTAACGGAAAGATTAAAACCGTCCTCATAGACCAGAGTATAATCGCTGGTATCGGCAACATTTATTCCGACGAAATCCTCTGGCGGGCGGGAGTGCATCCGGAGAGAAGGGTCTCGAAAATCAAGGAGAAAGAAATGAAACTGATGTTTCGGGCAATGAGGAAAGTTCTCTCAAAAGGCATCGATTTCGGCGGGGACTCAATGTCAGATTACCGCAACCTTCTAGGAAGACCCGGGAAATTCCAAGAGCACCATAAAGTTTACCAACTCACCGGCGAAAAGTGCCAGAAGCCGAGATGTAAAGGCATCATCGAAAGAATAGTGATCGCCGGCCGCAGCACCCACTTCTGCTTTACTCATCAGAAATAACGGAACAGCACGACTCCCAGCGCCACCGACACATTCAGTGATTCTTTCTGGCCGTGTATTGAAATTTCGGCGATAATGTCGCAAGTTTTTAGGATGTTCTTCGGAACCCCAGTAACTTCTGCCCCGACAATAAAAGCATTTCTCTTCTGCAATTTAACTTTTCGATAATCTATGGACTTTTTATCTTGCTCAATAGCGATAACCTGAAAATTCTCATTTTTAAATTTAGAAATAAGCGCGGGCAAGCTTTTTTTACTCTCCCATTCAACAAACCCTTCCGCCCCCAACGCTGATTTTGCGATGTCCTTTCTTTTTCTTCCGAATCGGTCAATCGGCGCCGGGGTGTAGCCGGCCAAATAGATTTTATCTACCCCAGCTGCGTCGCAGGTCCGAAACATCGCACCGACATTCTCGGCGCTGCGGATGTTATGCAAGATTACCACATTAAAAGAGTTTCGACTGGACATCTTCAATTTTTTGCTTTTTCTGCGCCGTCTCAATCACTTCAGCATTTCCTCCGCTCGCTTTCAGAAGCGCGCTCAGTAACTTTTTGAAAGTTTCAAGATACATCTCCATCGCGCTGTTTCCCCGAAGCGCCGCCGCGGGGTGAAGCATCGGGAAAATAAAATAATTTCCGGCCTTGAAAAGCTTCCCCTGGTCTCGAGTGATCTTCGCCGAGGGCAAAAAATAATTCATCGAAAATCTGCCGAGCGGAACAATAACTTTGGGACTTATAATCTCGATCTGACGCGTTAAGTACGGGTGATATTTTTCAATTTCCTCCGGGAGAGGATCACGATTCTCCGGCGGGCGGCGCTTCACGATATTGGTGATATAAACATCTCCCTCTTTCCAGCCAAGTTCACGGATGGATTTCCGGAGGAGCTGGCCGGCCCGGCCGACAAAGGGCCTCTTTTCTTGGTCCTCGTTAAAACCCGGCGCTTCGCCGACAAAAAACACGTCGCAGTCAGGATTTCCTTCACCAAAAACTAGATTGGTCTTAAGCGGCAGGCTCCTATCTTTATCCATTTCGCTCCTTAATTTTTCTAATTCCACTGTCTTATCCATTTTATTTCCTTGGCATTATCACTTTCGACTCTCCCATCGCGTAGGGTGCCACTTGATACTCTTGAAAATAAAAAGTGGCGGAATCGGGAAGTAAAGTAAAAACACTAAAATTGTCCGTGTTCGGTTCTGTGCCGAAGAAAAGCATGTCTTCATTTGTGTTATTCCCCAGCTGCCGGCGTAAATCCCTGCGGACAAACTCGGAAATTGTTTTCAGATAATTGGGGTCTTTAGAAAATAGATCGGAAAGGGCAATTTCCTTTTTCGCGGTGACATCATAGTTGAAAGAGGCTAGATTTTCATAGCCGTGCGCCCCGCCCACATACCCGCCCAAGCGCATTAAGAAACTCACGTAATTTTTATTGACTTGAACCGGAGTCCAGGCGGTATAAAACTGGAATTTCTCTGCCGGAGCATCATCACTTCTTGCTTTCCAATTTGCTTCCGAGTCTTCGGTATGAATTCGAATCGCTTCCACTACCAAATCTTCTATTTTTTTGTTAAATTCGGCTGAAACATTTTCAAATTGCGGATAAACAACGTCAAAGATCGCGTAGGTGGTCGGCTCTTTGTAAGTTTTGTTTTCAGAGAGTGCTGGATTGACCAAAAGAGTGATTTCCTCTTCTCCCTCCTTAAACCCTGAATCCCCCATTTGGTATTCGGATTTATCGTTAAAAATAAAATACAAGCCGGCTAGAAGCAAGAGAATAATAACAACTGAAATCAGTAATTTTTTCATCTGCGATAGCGAGTATTGAAAATTATTCCGCCAGAGACACGGTAGAGCCTTCGCCCGCTTTCTCCGAGAGCTTGACCGCGATTTGCTGGCCCTTCTTTCCTGATTTGACCGGCGCGTGATCGAGCTGCATCGAGGAAATTGCTTCGGTGAATTCCTTGTCGCCGTGCACTACCTTGATCGTATCGCCAACCTTGAGACTGCTGGTAAGTTCAATGACGGCCACCCCGATTTTGTCATACCAGTGGACCACTTTCCCGATTGAGTTGTTTTTTGCCATAGATTATATAGAGTTTTTCCTAAATCGACCCTTTAAAAAGATAATAGCATAAAAGGATAAATTTGCTACAATATTCTTATGCAGAGCTTCAAAGCAATTTCAGCGTCGCTCCTGGCCATTTTAATTGTCGGAGTTCTCGGCTATTGGGCGCTCCGGACGCTCGAGCCGGGGAACATTCACGCCGAAAGAGAAAAGAATCGAACACTGGAGGAGAGAAATAAGGAATTGGAAGAAGAAGTGGCAAATTTGAGAGATCAGTTGGCATTACTAGCCCCGCCGGAGCCGGCGCCCGAAGAAAATCAGGAAGTCGGGCTGGAAGAAACGCCGCTGCCCCCCAGCGCCCCGTCAAAATATCAGACCCTCATTAACGACTTGCAAAAGCTCGCCGACGACAAGGTTTATATGAAGATCGGATCGAAAGGAACGCGCGTCGGCACGGTGCAAACTTTCTTAAATATTTATTTCAATACCAAAAAAAGAATCGACAACGACTACGGCAAGAACATGAAAACCGATGTCGCCAACTTCCAGAAAGCGGTCGGTCTCCCCGCCGACGGCGAAGCCGGCCCGGCCACCTATCTCAAAATGATCGATTGGCTGACGAAGGATTCGTAGTCCGCCCTGTAGGATTCGAACCTACGACCTTCTCCTTAAAAGGGAGCAGCTCTACCAGGCTGAGCTAAGGGCGGAATCCATAAAATATATAAGAAAAATAATGAAAAATCAAGAAAAAAACAGCCGATCCTTTTGAATCGGCTGTTGCTTTCTCTACCACGGCCTCGCCCTTGAGACCTTATGCCCAGGGAACGCTCTCTTCAGCATTCGGACAGTATAAGAGCGATTGGGCTCCTTACCAAAATCGCCGCTGTAATCCCAGATGTGAATGGTCTTCCCCTCCGGGGCCACTTGAATGCGCCCTCCCCCGATACAGCGGGCATCGAGATTGTGGGGCATCAATTCTTGCCTTAGAATGGCGAGAATATCTCGATGATATTCGCACTCTGCCTTGGCTCGAATAACCATCTTCCCTCTGCCGTTGCTATCAGTGACACGAACAACGATGAACTTGTAACCTCCCTGACGATCAATAACGACTCTTTGAAGGGTGTGAAAATACATTTCTTCTCTCCGTGAGTAAGTTGTTGTGTGGAACTATCTCTTTATTAAATTTATTTGCTGCACAATAAAAATCCAAGTTTTTCAACATTCATGCGAGAATTTGCACAATTTGTAATATTTGTTAGAATAGAACTATGATTAAAATTCACCCTACCGTAAGAGAAGTGGTACTTAAAGAAATTGAGGCATATTATGCTCTTTCTGCGGGCTTCATGAATATGAGTAGCTACGCTTACCGCATCCGGCCCCAGATAGAGGCAATTACGAAAAAACAGGTTACTATTAATAGCCTTGTTGTCTCTCTTTCTCGCTTGCGGAAGGAGCTAAAAAAAGGAAAACCTCTCCTGGAAGAGGTAAAAATAACAAATATAACTACGAAGCTGCCCCTTTCCGAAGTAACTTATGAAAATACAAGCACGATAATAACCAGCTTAGATCGTTTTTACGAGAAAGTTCCAATATCCCGAGAAGATTTTTTTACTTCAACTGTGGGGACTAGTGAACTTACTATTGTTTGTTCTTCTCATTTAATCAAAAAAGTTCTAAAACATTTCCCATTTAAACCAAAGATAGTTATGGAAAAACTGGCAGCAATAGGAATATCCTTCGGTCCGGAACAAATAGACATCCCCAATACCATTTTCTCGCTTATGTCCATCCCCGCACGGGCCAGAATTAACATTTTAGAAATTGTTTCCACTTACACCGAATTAATTTTTGTTGTTTCGGAAAAGGACTTTCCGAAAACAGTCGGGCTCTTTTCCGAGCTGCACCATAAGGGGTAATTTCAGATTGCTTCAAGGAGAAACTCCTCCATCGCCGCTTCGGCGTCGCGGCTGTCGCGACGGGCTTCAGGGAGAAGATACGAGAGCTTCCCAGCGAAATTTTGAAGCTCTTCTTCTTTAAACTTTCCCAAATTTCTTTTCAAGATCATATCCTTGGCTTTCCAGAAAAGAACGCCGGCCAGTTCCTCCAGGGAGACCCCTGCTTCGATCGCTTGCCGGAAATAAATCCAGAGATTAAGTTTGTCTTTCTGCGCCAGCGCGTTGGCCAAAAGAAAGCTGTTAAATCTCTCCTCTCCTTTTTCCTCTTTTTCAAAAACATTGAGCTCGGCACGCGCTTTTTTAAAGGCATCCAAGACGGGCTTCCCCAACTTGCCCTCCAGAAAAATAAAATAATTCTCCGATTCCCCCATTCTCTCTAATTTAGACAAAATAAATTCCCGCGCCTCGGCGCTCTCCAAAATGCCGGAGAAAACGACCGCGCAAGTTTTAAAAAACAGGCCGGGACCGGAATAAAAACTCTCGATTTGGAGCGGGTTAAAGTCGCTCTTTCCAATCGAAAAAATCTCCGCGGCCTTCGGCATTGTCTTCACGAATTTTTCATAAGCCAGACGCTTCCTCTCTGCGCCCTCGCCGGAGAATAAAAAGATCATAACCTCACTTCCTTTTTATAAGCGGCATACGACTCGCCGTATTTTTCCACCAGCGCTTCCTCGTATTTCTTCAGAAACGAGATTTTACAGAAGAGGAAAGAGAGAATTGTCGTGAGCACGACAAAAAAGGCGTTGACAATAATTCCAAAACCGAGAATCAGTACGAAAAGCCCGGCGTGGGTAGGCATACGGGTAAATTTGTAAGGCCCGTGCTCGAAAGCTTCTTTGGAAAGACTTTCATTTATATGGAGATTGCGGGTGGTGCGCTGCGCCCAGAAGATGAGAACGGTCGCCAGGACTAAAAGAAAAAGCCCCAGAGTTATAACCGCGGGGTTATGGAAAATCCGGATAGGAATAAGGAGGTCAAGGACAATGCCGAAGAGAAGGAACACGAAGTGTATCGAATAGGACTTCGCGAGGTTTAAATGGATTTTATTATTGAGTTCAGCGTTCTCCATCCTCTTACTATACCACACCTGCCCGCCTTTTGGCGGGCTATTTCACTTCCCCAAGATTGTCGCCTACCCCCTCATGAACGGCAAGCGGTATCGGAGATTTGTATTCAAGGCAGGAGCGAGCGAGAACGTTCTCCATGGCTTCTTTAATTACAGGCGCGGCTTCCCCGACCATCCCTTCTTCGACTTCGTAAACGAGCTCGTCGTGAATAACCAAAACCAAGCGAACCCTATCCAGCATTTTGGCTTTTGCCAAATCCTCATGAGCATAGCGAATCGCGAGCTTAATAATGTCCGCGGCCGTACCCTGGATCGGGGCGTTAATCGCGGTGCGCTCGGCCATATTTTTCAAAAACGGAATGCGGGAACTGATATTGGGGAAATTCCGGCGGCGACCGAAGAGAGTTTCGGTATAAGAATTTTTTAGGGCAAAGGATTTCACTCCTTCCAGATAGCTCGAGAGCCCCGAGAACTGCCGGAAGTAATTATCGTAAAATTTCTGCGCTTCTTCCCGCGAGCCGCCAAGATTTTTCCGGAGCGCCGAAACTCCCATGCCGTAAAGAATGCCGAAATTTATCACCTTGGCCTGACGCCGCATTTCCGCGGTTACCCTTTCAACCGGGACTCCGAAAACAAAGGAAGCGACGCCGGCGTGAACGTCTTTTTTATCCTTGAAAATAGCGGTCATCTTCAGGTCTTTGGAGAGCATCGCCGCCACTCGAAGCTCGATCTGGCTGTAATCAAAGGCGGCGAGCTTGCGCCCGGCGCCGGCGATAAAGCCCCCGCGAATTCTCTTTCCCAAGTCGGACTTGATCGGCAGATTCTGCAAATTCGGATCTTGCGAAGAAAAGCGCCCGGTCACCGTTCCGTTTTGCAAGAACTTCGCATGCAAGCGGCCATCCGGGCCGACCATTTGGGGGATCACGTCAATGTAAGTTGAGAGCAGTTTCTGGAGTTCGCGGTATCTCATGATTTCTCTTACAATTAAATTTTCTCCGGCTAACTCTTCCAGGACTTCTATCTTAGTAGAATACGCGCCGCTTGCACCCCTTCTCCCCCTCTTCAGGCCAAGCTTCTCGAATAAAACTTGGGCCAGCTGTTTCGGGGAGTTAATATTAAACTCCCCTCCGGCCATCTGGTGGATTTTTTTGACTAAAATGTCTAGCTCTTTGTGGTACTCGCGGGAGAGCTTTTCAAAATATCCTTTATCAATAAGGATGCCTCGGTCTTCCATCTCTTTGACCAAGGGCATGATCGGGCGCTCGATCTCTTCATAAACTTTTAGCAGTTTTTTTTCTTTCAGTTTCTCGAAAATATATTTGTGCGCCTTTTCAAAAGAATCCGTCTTGGCGAAAAGTAAAATGTCTTCAAGGTTCGGATTTACCAGGTCTGAATTGATAAGCCAAAGTGCGACCGAGACCTCGCGGAGCTTTTCTAAATTTACACTCTCATCTTTGGGCGAAATTCCAGCGAGTAAGC
>Ga0209542_10018176_pt1 | contig 11409 bp, 16 predicted proteins | sample RifCSPhighO2_01_FD_184028 | JGI IMG/M metagenome (GOLD analysis project Ga0209542, IMG submission 184028) | Soil microbial communities from Rifle, Colorado - Rifle CSP2_plank highO2_0.1 (SPAdes) (version 2) | ecosystem: Environmental > Terrestrial > Deep subsurface > Rock core/Sediment ...
CTCAAGGGGCCGAATCTTCGCGTATAAAAATATTTGAGAGCAAGGACGCACTTACGCAAATGCTGATTCAACTGCATACCGAAGAAACAGAATCGCCAACGCTTGTCTTCGGTTCGGTGGAATATCATTTGGACGTTATGAAGTGGGGCGGATACGAAAAATTGGTGGGAGAGCGCGTGAAAAGAGGTATTGAATTGAAAATGCTTCTTCTCAAAAGCCATACGGCCGAGATGATGAGAGAGCGTGCGAAAGAAGAACTGCGCGAGGTACGATTTCTCAAAAACAAACTGCCTTTTCATACGGCATTTCAAGTGTTCTCAAAAAAAGTTCTATTCTGGCAACCTAAAGCACCGCTCGCAATTCTAATTGATGATGAGTACATCGCGGAAATGTGCCGGAGCATATTCTACGGATTCTGGGATAAGTTCGAAACGGACTGAATTCTTTTCGGAGAGCAAAGAAACAATCTGGGCCGGGTCTATGCTAGTGTTTTGCAAAACACTAGCATAGAAGATTAATCAGGATTCTCGGGAGAACTATCATTCATGTAAAGACAAAGTCCAATCAGAATGCTGATCGGACTTTGAAGATTTTGCAAATATCTCCAGGGAGGCATTTGCGAAATGTTCATGATTTTGCAAATCGGATGATTTGCGGTTGAAAGACCGAAGTCTTTCAAGAAAAGATCTTTTACGAATCCATTGATTCGTAATCGGACAGCTAGTGCCATCCAAACTTTTGTCAGGTTGCATTCAACCTTTCTATGTATATTATCTACCTATTCTTGGAAATTAGTCATAAATCGTGTATGATTTACGGGTGGAATCTACAAAATGGCTCTATATAAGGCGATTACGATATAAGAATATTGTCGGAAAATATGTACAAAAAGGAACTTATTGATGCGGGGCTATCGGAAAAGCAAGCGGATGTGTACCTTGCCTGTTTGGAGGCGGGGCCTTCTAAAATCCCGCAAATTGCCAGCTCTGCTCAAATCAAGCGGACGACTGTCTACGGCATAGTGGAGGAATTAGTGGCAATGGGACTTGTGCGCAGTAGCTACAAGGGAAAGCGCCGACTCTATGAGGCGCAGGATCCCGCGCTCATCCTCGCAATGTTGGAGGCGAAGAAGAAACGTATGACTGAAATACTCCCAGACCTCTCCAAACTATTCATCTCGCATCACGTGCGTCCGAAAATCAATTTCTTTGAAGGGCGCGAGGGGGTGAGAAAGATATACGACGACGTTCTTGAGTGCAAAACGAAACAAGTTAAAGAAATCGTGCGCGTGCGCCAGCACAACGAAGCCGTAGGCGACGCGTTCATCAATGAATTCATTAAAAAGCGAGTTGCGCGCGGCATTGTCACGCATAACCTTCATCCGAAACACGGAGATCTGTACACGGGTGAGCGTGGGATGGAAGACCCGAAGAAAAAGCGATATGTGCGTTACCTTCCTCCGTCCGTTTTTTATGCAGCCATGATAATGATTTACGACCACAAAGTCGCCATGGTCTCTACCAAGGAAGAAAATTTCGGATTTATCATAGAAAGCAAAGAATTTTCCAACACCCTAAGCGCCTACTTTGATTTCATGTGGGGTCTTGGCTCCCGCACCCCAGATTTGGATTAGAAATTAACCGAGGCGCAGGCCTTTAGAGGTTGCTGTCCGATTATTCTTGAGTTCTTTTTTCTTCAGTGTTCCTTAATTCCGCGGCCGCGGAATTAAGGAACATGAACCCAATATTATTCAAGAGGCGTTTGAATAATCAAATCCCGAAACAACTCTACTTTCTTAACATCAGCGGCGTTAAAGAGAAAAGGTTGTACATCGCGTCCAAGCCCGGCGAAATCAAATTCTGCGATGGATTCTAAAAGCTTGCCGCGCAAGTCCGTTGCATTTTTCACGCGTAGTTTCGCATCAAGATATGCATAGTTAGGCTTTGTCATTGAGAGCAAGAAAACTATGTCGTAAAAGTCGCGGCCCTTAGCGCGCCGCCTATTAATTGCTACGTACATCTTTTGAGACAACAGTATATCCAGAGGCGTCACAAAGACTTCCGAGAATACGTCAAACTTGTTCAGAAGCTTTTTGTCGGGCTGGTATGGAACATCGTGTGCCAAGCTGTCAATCTGCATCAGCACCTTTTCCCCTTCGTGCGGAGACAGGTCATTCGCATACAAGATGTCCGGGAATCGAACATTGCATCTATATGCGTCCTTATTAACCAAACTTATCTCTGTCTTCAGCCCCTGTGCTTCCAGACCGGACTTTACTTTCATAGACAGTGCCTCAAACTCGCCCTCTTGAAGGCTGAAATTATCAAAATCCAAGTCTTCCGAAAAACGCTCGTTGCCGTATATGATCCTTAATGCCGTCCCTCCCAAAAAAGAAAGTTTTGACGCAAATTCAGTGGCAAAAATAATCTCTAAAATCTTATACTGCAGATATTCTCGGAGCAGTGCGCGCTTAAAGGGACGAAGCGACTCGGGGTATTGTTGTTCAATTTGCGGCAGCGTAAGCATATTACTTGGAATTTTGTATCAGCCTGATTAATTGTTCCAACCGAGCAAGCAACGCCTTGCTCTGGAATGCTTCAGCATACCTGCGCAACTTCCCGATATCCGCTCTGTCCAAAAAGTCTGCGCTGTTAAAACGCCACTCATAAAAATCTGCATCGCGAGCAATCGCAGGATTTAAATAGAGATAATCTAGCACTGCCTTTTCTATTTCAGCAATCTTGCAGCGCTGATTCCCTATTTGTTGGAGATTGTAACCGAACAAAAGCTCCGGCCTAATCTTTCGGTAGGTAAACTCCGCGATTGGAGTTCTGAAACGAGCCGTCTTCCTGCCGCATGCGGAGGTAATAGAATACACGCCCTCCGGAATTAACCCGTAATAAGACAGGGCGGATTCAAATGAGACGTAGGAGGGCGTGTAAATCCGATTTGCAATCAAAAAAAGTACCTCTTCATTCAGAACCGTGTCCGAAAACATATAGTGTCCACGGCGAATCTTCTTTATGTACTTCTTTTCCACCCATGTGCTCAACTGCCGCCTATGGAACGGTGCTTCAATCTTGCGAATGTCGGCCAATGAAAAGACCGGGAAGTCCTTCAGTTGGTTTTTTAAGTCCTGATATCTCATGTTTCCGAAGAGTGCTATATTTATCACTCTTCGGAAACAGAATAGCATCTAAATGCAAATAAATCAAGGGTGTCGTGTTGATAGCCGCGAATGTGGCGCCACCCCAGGGGTAAAGAGCCTCCAACACCCTAAGCGCCTATTTTGATTTCATGTGGGGTCTTGGGTTAAAGACGCCGGATTTGGATTAGGCTCGCCAGGCACAGCACTTATACCTGCGGTTGCTACCGCAACGCTGCCTCTCGGCCCGTCGGCCTGCGAGACACGGCAGAAGTGCTATGCCTGAGCTCGCTAGAGTTGATAGAAGATCGGTTGTGCCACGGCCCCCTTTCATGCAGCTGCTTTTACAGATGTTTGGTAAAGGGTAATGGCCTGTTCTAATAAATTATCCTGCACGATGCCAACATCTGTCTCTCCTTTTATCTCCCTCATCCCAACGAACACGAAATTGGCAGGGACTTTCAGAGAAATCTTTTTGCTTACTAATAGCGTCCGTACCTGCGAGTCATCAATATAAAGTTTGCCTTTCAAACAATCCATCACGGTCTTTGACATGTTATCAATATCTCGGCTTTCGTATTCTTTCTTACTTGCGAAAAATTGTATTATGGAAATGAAAACCTCCTTTTTAGAAGGAAAAGCGAGAGATTTAAGTACCTCTGATGTTATCGTTTTTTCTACCAACGTTCTAAAGGCAGTTACCTTTTGACCTTCGCGGTCGTCAAGTTGCTTGGAGGGGATAATCTCAGTGAGCCCGAACTTATAGTCAAGCGATTGAGCCATTTTTCTTAAGACTTACGAGCGCGGGCACGAAAGTGTACGCGAGTCCTCACGGGGGCTTTTTCTGTTACAGCAAAATTCACCCGTTCGCCGTCCTTGGTGTAGAGGCTAATATTTACCGGCTTATTTTTGTACTGCGTTGCAATGAACGTAACGTTTTTCCTTGTCATACATATTCCACAATAACAGAGAAAACTTAATATTTCAACAAAGCAAGTGTTAGGGAATATCTCCAACACCCTAAGCGCCTACTTTGATTTCATGTGGGGCCTCGGCTCCAAAACCCCGGATTTGGGCAATTAAGCACGCGCCTCGCCGAATCGCTCGCAAAAAATTCCTACACCTTTTCCTAACAAAACCGTCTATCCACGACGTCTTAATCGAGCTTTCATAGCCCTACGTTCGTGTCTGTTAGCACCGGTCGCTTTGATGTTGTGGTCCTCCGCTTCTGGGATGAAGTCTATTTCTTTGACAGATGGTACGCGGAAAGATAACACTGTCCTTTCATTTGCATTCGTTACCGCGAAATCTCCCATGCCGATAATATCCATACCAATCAGCAATTGAGGTTGGCGATCGTTGGGCACATTATCTTCTGGTATCAACTGGGCTTCTGTTACGCGCACCTGTCCAACCATCACCTTGTTAGGCAATGAAATATTGACGAGATAGGTATTCGTCGCGGCTTTGCCGTTCCCGTATCTGACCTCCACTATGCCTGTCGGTTTGAGGCCAAGGTCAGTGGCGACTTTTCGAGTTATCGCAGAATGAGTTGCTCCTGTATCCCAGATAGCTGAATATTCAATCAACTTAACCTGGCGCGTTCTCGCCTCCTCCTGAGTGACCGGTTCACAAACACCAACTTTTGTTTGTAATACTCGCACTCGGCCATTGTATCGAGTTGTAAAAGCGCGATGAGGCATGGAGTCAAGAAAACATCACACGTGAATGGAAGGTTTGTGTGTAGCTTTCTTGGCCAGGCAAACACTGCTGTATCAAGAAGGTTCCCAGTTCGAACTTTTTCTTCGCATCATCATAAGCTTCAATTTCAGTATCATACGTTCCTTGCACGGACTGATCCTTGATTACAAGAAACTTGCCCTCATATTTTTGTACAAGCGTTTTTTGGTTACTCTTGAAGAAATCAAGCTCTTTCTGAAGAAGTCCATCTGACATATGCTGGCACTATAGCATACTTAAATGTTAAATCTATATGACAAAAAACCTCGTCTTTGGGGGATGTTTCTGCGCAGAGACCTTTCTCTCTGCAATGAGCGGGGAGGGAACTGGTTTTGTTTTTGCTAGGGCGCTTGGGGTTTGATATATCACTCCTGCATCTTTCTCTTGAGAGTTTGCTGAGCCCTATCCAAATGTTCCTCAACCGTTTTCGGACTGATTCCCATCTGCCGCGCTATTACTTTGTACGGCTCTCCTTTTAGTCTGCGAGTGACTACTTCATACTGTTTCGCCGATAGTTGATCAATCAAGTTATTTCTTCTGATTTGAACTCGCGGCTCGTCATACGCATCACCCAGTTCCGGTTCGGGGCTTTCGGCCGTTTCAAATGCTTCTTCTGCCTCCTTTTCTCCCACCTCATTGCGCACGCGCAAAAACCGTAGATGGTTGGCATACAAATTCCTTAGAATTTCTTTCGTCCAAGCATCCATATCCCTGATAGCCTTTTGGGGCTCATCATGGTGTCGTTGCAGCGCATTGAGGAGAGTCTGCTGCACAAGGTCTTTAATCAATGCGCTGTCTTTTGACCGCTCCCCCGCATATTTCAAGAGTTTCGGTCGACACCGAATGAGCCGTTCCTTCAAACGTTCCCGTTTCGGGGCCACGTTCAAGCTGCTACGGCCGAGGATTGCGTAAAAAGTTCCTCACCGCAACATTATATCAATTTTAAACCCCTCTTTCTCTATTCCAGTATTTTGCAAAACACTAGAATAGATTTTGTGCGGGAACTTCTCTCTGCAATGAGCGGGGGGAACTGGTTTTGTTTTTGCTAGCTAGTGCCCAATTATTCTTATGCTAGTGTTTTGCAAAACACTAGCATAAGACTTGGCGGTTTTGTTTTTGCCAGGATGCTTGGAGCTTGAAGCCCGTGCTTTAAACGGCCTGTGCACAGCTTCATTGACGCTACAGACTGCTTCCTATATAGTCTCTTTATACACGCCCCAGCTGACCGCAAGGTTCGCTGGGGTTTTGAATTCCCCAGTGCTAGGATGATGCAGATGGAGACCGTGTTGCTCATAGACGGAGAGAATTTCAAAGGCAAAATCAAAGCCGTCTTCAAGGAAGTCGGGAAAAAGAGGTCCGCATGGCATAAGTACGATTTCAAAGGATTACTGGACAAGGTATTGAGTGGCACAGATATAAAGCGAAAAGTATTTTATTTCGCCAGGCTCAAAATGCATGAAGACAGTAAAGAAAAATCCCAGCAACTTATAGAAGAACAGCGCTTGTTGAAGAATCATCTTGAACAGCAGGGTTTTGAAGTGATTTTGACCGGACGAGTCAGGGGGCAAATGGAGGACGGCGAGCGCGGGAAAAAGGTTCTCATATTTAGAGAAAAAGGAGTGGACGTAAAGATAGCCGTTGATATGGTGAGTCTCGCGTGTGAGAAAAAAGTGGGCGAAATAATCCTCGGCAGTTCAGATTCTGATCTTCAGCCCGCCGTTAAAGAAGTGCGAGACAGGAAGATAAGTTGTGTATATATGGGTTTTGAGTCACAGCCAAACAAGGGACTTTCCTATACAACGAACAGAACAATTCTAATACGCAATTCAGAAGTGCTTGAATTTGTTTCAATACAAAGAAGTTTGCTTGAGTAATAAAAGAAACCCCGCCGAAAGGCGGGGTTTCCGTGCAAAGACTTCTCTCTGCAATGAGCGGGGAGGGAACTGGTTTTGTTTTTGCTGGGGCGCTTGGTATTCGGAATCCGACACGGTTTAACCCCCCCTTTCTTTCGGGGCCTTTCATCATTTCGCACGTTCTAACATTTTGCAAAATGTTAGAACGTGCCCTGTTAGCCTTTCTCTATCTGTAGAAAAGCGAGCCGCCATTAGCGGCCCTCAAGAGGGACTTTTTCCGGTACAGTTTTGCTCCTCTTCTCGTCGCATTCGGGGCACAGCTCAAGCTTTCCAGTGTCGTTCAATTTTATTGAAGAATCTTGAAACTGTTGATTGAATTTGTTCATCTGTCCGAAAAGACGGCCGATAGTTTGGGGCGCAATTCCTTTTTCGCGCTGCGCATTCTCTTCGTCTTCCAGTTTTTTGCACTGTCTATTCAAGTGGTACCGTTCAGAACCTATCACATGCAACACCGGTGTCTCCGGAACAATCTCCATCTTGGCTCCCTCCCGCGCGACTTCAGTGCCAGACTTTCTGTCTGTGGACCCTCTTAGATGTCCTGTAAATTCAATCATACCGACAGTATATCAATCTTAATACCATGCCCATCTTCCCCCACCTTGCCATTCCAGTATTTTGCAAAACACTAGAATAGATTTTGTGCCGGAACTTCTTTCTGTAATTAGCGCGGGGGAACCGGTTTTGTTTTTGCTCGCTAGTGTCCAATTATTCTTATGCTAGTGTTTTGCAAAACACTAGCATAAGACTTGGCGGGAATTTTGTTTTTTCTATCTATAGCTCAACGGGCTGGACACTACGTGCCGAAGAGCTCGTGATGCGTGCCGATTGCAATGAATCGCACCGCGCCTACACCTTCGTGGTAAAAGATTGCGCGGTAGTCGCCGGTTATGTTGATGCTCCTGCAACCCGCATATTCACCGTGGAGGAGATGATTATCAAGAATTGGGTCAAATGGGTTCATGAGAAATACATTCCGGCGTTCCTTGAACTTTTCTCTGACTTTTGGCATCAGTTTCCGATAGCTTTTGTGGAATTTTTTGGAATAGAAAACAATCATGAATCTTTACCATCTAGCCATTTATCCATATCCTTTATATTGGTAAACGCAGGAGAGAATTTATCCTCACGACCCTCACGAATATCTTTTAGTGCCTCATCAAGAATTTTGCGCGTTTTCGCATTGGGGATAAGTGGTTCGCGAAACTCAACGCGCCTCTCGTCTGCAAAACGCCTGAGCTCCTGATTGACCACCATAGAGAGCGGTACGCCCAACCTCTCTGAAACCTTGCGCGCCCTATCGCGCACATCCTTGTCCACCTTCACGCTGATAACGGTTTTATTACTCATAACCGAAGTATATACAACGGTAGCGCACTGTCAATTCAATGTTGAGATAACCCCGCCTTTCGGCGGGGTTTCTGGGCAGAGACGTTTTCTCTCTAATGAGCGGGGGGAACTGGTTTTATTTTTACTCTCTAGGATTCAGGATTATCGTCGCTCTTTGACCGAATCTTTTTCTCGGGTTTTTTGGCTCCTAGAATATCAAGTGCCTCTTGCCCAATGTTGAGTGTTTTAAGCATTGCGCGTAAATCTGACATCTGTTTAGAGATAGTACCTCTGGTCAGGCCTCGTTTTGCTGCCGCTGCAGAATATGTCATTCCATCACCAACGACACTATCTATTGTTTCTTGCTGTCTTGGGGGAAGGACCTCAATTGCATCATTAATCTTGGTCGCCACTCTACGCATGTCAAATGCTTCTCCAAGGTCTGCATCAAGATTTGCAGTTGTATTTATGTCGATCTCGGCCTGTGGCCCGTTGTTTTCTCTCTGTACGTTGCGATGGCTAAAGTAGTCACGAACTGTGTTGGTCAATATCGTAGTTGCCCAGGAAATCATCTTTGTGCCGACTCGGAATTTCTTTCTGGATTTCCACATCTTAATAAACGTTGCCTGGACCATGTCCTCTGACAATGCAGAGTCTCCCCCAGTAAGTTTTCTAGCATAATCCAAGAGCCTTGGTTGACATGTGACCATCTCTACTGCGAATTCTTTTTCGCCAATACCCTTAATTTGCCGCGGGGCTTTTTCTAACGAATCTGACATCAACACAGTATATCAATTTTACTGTCAGTCGCGCTTGGGAATGTAGAATGGCTTGGAGAGTTTGGCGCGCAATGCCCCTGCTTTCTTTTTATTTCGCGATACGACAAATTTGGTTTTTCCTTTTGAACGGATGATATCCTGCAATTGTTTAACGACTTCCGTTGTGGCTTCGGTGGCAGTTGCATACAAGTGCTCAATCGCTTTCGCTTGTGCCGTATCAATCCACACCTCAATAATGTAATCGCCGATAATGTTTACATAGTAATTATTTTGCGGAAACATCGGGGTCTCGCGCATAAAATACTGGCTTCGCTTGCCGTCAAATTCTTTGCGGATGAGTTTGTCCAACGGGCGCTTGCTGCCGACCACCATAAGATACTGGCCTCCTTTTTTCACAAGAAAATCCCGCAATGCGCGTTCGCTCTCTGCTCGCGCTACAAAAAACCAATCGTGCGGATTGTAGCCGAACCACGGCTGTCTGGGATGCGCTTCCACGAGCAAAAGCAGCACATGAATCCAAAACGCGTCAGTTGCATTGGTATTGTGAAATTCGTACCGGATGTTTTCTCCGTCAGCTAAACTCAAGAAGCTCCCGCTCCGGCTCGCGCTCGCGTAGAAATGTTCCGCGAGAGTAACGAACGATTCAACTTTCGTGAGCCACGTCACATTAAGCGAGATCTGTTTTTTATGCTTCAGCACCACCTCGGCTTGGATAAGTTTCCGCAGTACTGCATACATTCCCTGCTTGGTCGTTCGCGGCCGCTTTTTTTGCAGAAATTTCAGAAGCTCGCCGGTAAAAAGAGGTCCCTTTTGCAGGTATCCAATCACGCTTTCCCCAAGGTTTTTATGTGCCGAGAAAATCATATTTTGCCCTAGAAAAGTAAACACTTTGTTTACTAATATGCAAAGTAACCTATATTTTTTGAGGTGTCAAATCTCGTTTGTTACAGTCCTCTCCAACTGATTGCTTCGGGATTTTCCCGAAGGTCAGGATAGATCATTTACAGGAGATAACCATGAGCAAAGTTTCAGTCGAGCGTTTCATTCAACAGGTTGTGGACGGTAGCGAGTACAAGGGCCATGTAAAAATCGGTGAGACCGTTCTTCAATATGAACTGAAATTTTCCGTCCCAATCCCTCGTTTTGGCGAGAAGCTGCCGGGAAGTTTCAGCGATGCTCGAAGAAAGATGCAATTAACGATGAGGGGGGGTGAACAAGACGAAGCCATTGATTTGGGTGACGACGAGTATCACTTCTTCATGCAGGGGCTTCTGACTCTCGCTTTCGACTTCTACTACCAGCCCACGACTCGGGAGGCAAATCAGGGACGCTTTGGTCAAGTGTTACATCAAAAAGTCCCCAACGCTGGAATTGCCACCATCAGCATGACTCAAAACAACACTTACCAGTTCCCGCCGGAGCTCTGCGCGTGGTTAAGTGTGCCGAAATTCGGCTGCAAGTTCGCCCAGTAATTTTAGGCGAAATCACACCGCGCTCGGAAACGGCGCGGTGTGAAACTCTTTTTGCTTTCACCGTTAAGCATCAGTCCAAAATCAGCGACTAACGCGATAACTCTACTTACAGCTACCCCTCCTCCCCAATCTCTGCCCAACCATTCCCTAGTTTCTTTTCTTGCAAATATCTTTTCTCATTCTAACGTTTTGCAAAACGTTAGAATGTGCTCTGCACGGTCTGTTAGTTTGTGCCTGACGCTTCTCGCAACGTTGCGTTTCAGAATGAGGCCTGCAATCGCCATCTTGCGCAGATGCTCGTATGCATTTTCATAACCAATATTGAGCCGCTCGGCGACATCTTCCAATGAAAGTTCCGGCTCCTTGTGCAACAAGTGAAGAATCTCCAATCGACGATGATTTGCAAAACCTTTCACGATTCTCTCAAGCCGTCGGAAGTTACTCGCTTGAGTGTTAGTTGTATCTGTCATGCCTTAATTCTATCTCATTCTAACGTTTTGCAAAACGTTTGAATGACATCCTCTGTTCATAATTCGCGGACTCTGTATTGCAATGCCTCCAACATATGAGTGGGTTCTATTGTGTCGCTTCCGGATAGGTCGGCGACGGTGCGGGCGAGTTTTATCGTGCGGTGGTATCCGCGCGGAGAAAGTTTGAGGGAGCGGGCGGCACCTATGAGCGCCCCTTCTGCTTTCGGCGAAAGTTGCGCCAATGATTCAATTTGTTTTGCTTTCATGTCGGCATTGGTGGACATGTTTTTCATGCTCTTGAAACGTTCAGCCTGCCGCTCGCGGGCGGAGAGGATATTTTTGCGCAATTGCTCTGTTTCGCCCGCATCTTTTTTTTTGCGCACCGCCATGGCTTCGGGCGCGATGTCGCCGACGGAAACCCACATATCAATTCTGTCGGCGACGGGGCCGGAAATTTTGCGCCGGTATTTTTCTACCAAGTGCGGCATGCATTCGCATCGCGAGGTTCCCCAAAATCCGCAGGGGCAGGGATTGAGTGCGGCAATTAGCATGAAGTTTGCGGGA
>Ga0209542_10018180_pt1 | contig 11408 bp, 13 predicted proteins | sample RifCSPhighO2_01_FD_184028 | JGI IMG/M metagenome (GOLD analysis project Ga0209542, IMG submission 184028) | Soil microbial communities from Rifle, Colorado - Rifle CSP2_plank highO2_0.1 (SPAdes) (version 2) | ecosystem: Environmental > Terrestrial > Deep subsurface > Rock core/Sediment ...
ATTCAACCAAAAGTGATGCTAAGAGAAGAGAAAAGTATTTAAAAAGTAACAAAGGCCGGACAACACTAATGACAATGCTAAGAGATTACTTTAGTACACGTCAGGTATAGAATTGTACCTGACAATGCTTAAGGATTATTTTAATATCTCTTTAAAGCTTTAATTATCTCTTCTCTACTAAATCCAAACGATTTAATTTGGTTTATCCATCTAGAGCAAGCATTTGAGTCATAAGTCTTTATATTTAACTGAACTATAATAAAAGACCTTTCGCCTGGATTAACTTTAATATGGGAAGGCGGATCGTATTTTACATGACTCGTGCCTGTTTGTTTCCTACGTAAACTAAAACCTAAGCTTTCCAAACAATGAATTAACTCACGACTGCCATACTTTGGGGTTACTGCCATCTGTTAGGCAGGTTTTTTGCAAGGAGTATTTGAAAATGTAAAGGAGTCTTTATTTTATCTGCTTCAGATTTTGATTCTTTCGGCCTGTACCAAATATAGTGATGGTACTGCTTTGGCACGTCAAAGTATGTCATGATGAGATCATTCACATTAAAATCAAGCTGCTCTAAGTTGCTAGCTTGAGTAAAAACTTCTTCGTAATCCGAAAGTTCTGCTATTAAATTACCCTCAACGGTCTTGGCTATTTTAACTGTAATTGTTTGAGGTAATTTGTTCAAATCAAATTTGGGCATAAAGGTTGTCTCTTTTTTGTTTACTGAAACGCCATTCTACTAAAACTAATTAGTAAGAGCAAATATATACAACATTCTAGCACAGTAATTAACAAATGAATTCTGCCTGGAAATTAAACCATTTTTCATCACATAACTATTCACGGATAATTTTTAAATTTTCAGAAGCGCACACGTACAAGGTTAAAATTTGAGGCTAGAGAGAAGAAGATGAATTCGCAAACTTGGAAAACCTATAATATTGCTTTCACACTCAGCTTGTGTGATAATAGCAGCCAATGACCGAGAGAATAGAAGGTACTACATTAGTTGTCGGAGCCGCTTCGACAATTGGTTCGGTAGTTGTTGATCATCTCGATGGTAAGACAGAGAGATTTTTCTTAACGTGGCACGAAAAAGAACCTCATGAGCGCGCAGGGCAAAGGTCTTTTCAGGTTGACTTAACCAGCTACGATTCAATATCGGAACTCATAGAAGCTTTAAAGTCCGAGACACCCGCCTAGCGCAATATGGTATACATTGCAGGCGATTATTGGGCAGATCAGGGAGACCCTTTCAGCAGCAACGACGATTGGGACAGAGCATCCAAGCTTTACCAGGTAAACGCAACAGCATTTATAGTTCTGGCCAGAGAGTTACATGGATTAGTGAAAAACCAAAACTTAAGAGGCAAAGTAGTCGCGGTGAGTTCTACTTCTGCCGAGCACGGTTACACAGGTGCACCTATATACGCTTCTTCAAAAGCAGCACTAAATAGACTTGTAATAGATGCCGCCGCGAGATATGGCAAAAATTTAAGTGTTTCAGCGGTTGCTCCGGGCCCTGTCGATACTCCATTATTATCCACAACACCAAGAGGAGGAAAAGATGAATACGTCAAAGAAACTCCCACTGGAAAACTTTCGACTCCTGAAGATATTGCAAAGGCTGTAGTGTTTATGCTTGAGAATCCCCAAGTCAGCGGAGTAATCTTGGCAGTAGATGGTGGAAGAATAATTGGTTAAGAATCATACTTCTCTAGAATGTCTTTACCCTCACTCCCCGATATTTTTCAAGATACGCTACGAAATGCAGAAGTTCCACAATAAGACCGATTCTTTGGGCTCTTCTTTTTTCAAGAAAAAGTTCTTTTTGGCCTTTCTCCTCATTCTCTTTTTGTATTTTGGGATATTTAAAAGGAACCTCAATGCTTTTTACGTTTAGGCCTTTTCTTAATGCAGAAACTATCGGGAAAAAGTTAGTATTCGATAATTCTTCGGCGTCAAAGTACCAGCTAGGAAATGATGCATGAGCAATGCTAAATCTATATCTTTTCATGAATAGCGTGACTATCTTTCTATCATTAGAGAATGCTCTTGGGCCAAAAAACATGTCAAAGTCATTCTCACTTATATCAATAAGCTTGTGGGATTTGAGTTCTTCATTATACGTTCTATTTCCTTCTACTTCTGATTCGTATTGATATGCGGGGTAGGTTTCCTTAAATAGTGTATCGTTGCGTTTGGGAACTACTATATCTGCTTCACCATTTAGAATCGGCTTAGCTATAAGAGGTATACATTCCTGAACCAATGAAACTTTTTCTGGCTCAGTAAGAATTATTACCTTTATGTCAGAAAGTTTTGTGGCCCTCAGAAGCGCTTGTCTTTTCGATGGGGATCTTTTAGGAGAACGGCGCCTAATAAGAATAACATTAGAAATTGAACTTAATTCTTTGCGAAATGTTTTGGGGCTATGCCAGTCGGCAACTACAAGCCGATAACCATTTTTGGTGGATTTAATGGCAAATTCAATTGCAAGATCTCCGCGTATTTTGTCGATATCTTTGATACTTCGAAGTTTCCCCCTATACCATTTCGGATAAGAAGTTGTTGCAACAATCGCTATAGCGTGTGGACTGGCGTGCCCAACTGTACTGCTCATACTTAAACATCATAGCAAAATGATACCTTTTGTTATATAATCTCCTTCATGTCTGAAAGAGCACAAGGACAAGAACGTTCAATTGTCCCAGAGTTAAGACCCGATCCAAGGGTTATCGAAGCCCTAAGAGGTGAAATTTCGGAGCCCATCCAAACTATATCTCGTAAACCCGGATCTGAAGATAGGCAAGTGGAAGTTCGAGTCGTTAGGGAAGGACCAGGGCTTTTTGGTCTGACCGACTGGGAAGATAATAAGGAATGGTCGGGAATTACAAATCACATTCTTTTAAGTGCACGTTATGCAGTGTATTTTGCACAAAAAATGCATGATGCAGGGTATGAAGCTGACCCGCAGCGGATATTAGACGGAATGATTGTTTCTCATCCTGGAAGACGACAATGGGATGAGGCTGGCTGGTATCCAGACGCGGTAGAAGATGCACAAACAAAAAGAAGCATTTCAAATGAAACGTTAGGAATGCAGCTAATTCAGGGAAAAGTTCCTGAAGATGCTTTTGAGCTGGTTGTTGCCTTAGGTCATAATGTTGAGGGATTCTCTGTTGACCCTTCTATTTACGATTCATGGGATTATAAACTCGCGATTTACGTCGACCATAGAGCAGCACAAAAATATGAACCGCTAAATACCAGAATGGGAGACTTTCTTATTGGAAACTTCTTCAAAAGAGATGATGTAACTCCTGAATTAAAAGAACATGTCTGTAATGCAATTGGTGATTTAATAGAAAGACAGAAAAATTATCGCTTGGGAAAAGAGAGCTCAGAAGAGGTAACCCTGGATGAAGCGGATCAGATTGCAGAACAACTAGGTGCAAGCACTAGATCTGAGCGTGTTATCAGAAGGGAACTTATGCGCCTGATTTTGCAAGATGCAGATACTGAAGCTGCTTTAATTAAAGCAGGCATTGACCCCGATAACATAAATGACGAAACGGTCCCAAGGCCAGCTTGGGAAGATCAATTCAGAAAAGATTATGTGAAAGCTGCCGAAGATTCCATTGTTCAGCGACTATCAAGTCACTATGGAAGATTATGGTTAGACGACTCAAAAGTTGACGATATTGTTCTAGACGACATTGTGTCCGAATTCCCGCCTAACACCTGGTGGGGAAAATATGCAAGAGACATCTTCGATAAATGGCAAGCGGAAATTAACTCTCCCTCGAAAGGTTGATCATCCAGCATAAAAGGCTCGAGCCGCAATGATCAAAGAAACTGAGCTGCTTTTAATAAGACATGGGGCAATAGATAACCCTAACGATGTAGCATATGGAAGATTGGAAGGGTTTCCCTTAAGTGAGATTGGAAAGAGGCAAGTCTCTCAACTTGTAGAGATTTTAAAAGCGAAAGGAATTAAGTTTGACATTATTTATTCAAGTCCGTTAGAAAGAACAGTCCAAACAGCACAAATTTTAAAGGACAAACTTGAAGTTGAAAGTTTAGTTGTAAGAGAAAAATTGACTGATATAGACATTGGTAATCTAAGTGGACAGCCAATGGATGTTATAAGACAAGCACAATTTAATTCAGAAAGATTAAGAGTTTTGGGTTATACAATAGAAACTCCGAATTCAGTTTTAGCTAGAATATCAGACCTTTTCCAAGAAACTATACAAAAATATCAAGGAAAATGCGTAGCTTTTGTCACTCATGGGGATATTGCCAGAATTTTTTTGTGGTCTCTGCAAAATCCTGAAACACCTACCCTATCTGATTTAAGAGACAAAGATTATCTTCCTCCCGCGGGTGCAGTGATCCTGCAACTTGATTCTGATGGGAAACTTTTGGGTTACGAACATATAAGCAAAGATAGTAGTGATCAAAACCAGAACCCTCGAAAACTAGAAGCGTCTTGAAGACCTCAACTTTTCTAAAAATTTACTGCGGAGTTATTACCTGGATATGAACTTAATTTCCAAATGAGAGTTTAGGGCTTGAGCTAATTTTTTCAGAAAACCTATTGAAGGGTTGGCATTCCCTCTCTCAAGTCTTGAGATTACGGATTGCTTAGTACCAATCTTTTGGGCAAGTTTGTCCTGGGTTAATCCCTTCTTTACCCTGGCATCGATCACGGCTCTAATAACAGCAAACTCTGGTTGCAAACGATCAAATTCGGCTTTAATTTTAGGGTCTTTAAGAGATTCTTTCAAAAAAACGTCAAAATCTAAATGCCTTCTATCTTTAGGTTGGATCATAGCATATATGCTATAAGATTTCTTTCATTCTGTCAAGTGCTATTTTTAACTCTTTGGCTGGTGTTTTTTGCGTTTTCTTCTTAAATGCATGCAGTAGATAATATTTTCCAACTTTCATAGTATAGAAAATTCTGACTGCGATTTTACCGGGGATGCGAAGTTCATATAGATTAGATCTAAGCTTCTTTGCATAAGGAGGTTTCAAAAATGGACCACCATTTTTTAAGAGTAAAATTGAGTGAAGGATTTTAGCATAAGTGGTTTCGTCTTGATCCCTAATAAAATCTTCGACAGGAGAATCGCCTCGCGCATTTTGATAGGAATTTACCTTCCAGGCCATAAAGATTTTTTCATTTTAGCAGAAATAGGTAACTAATGGAGACAGGCAGTTTTCAAAAATTTGCTGCGGATTTATTCGAGGTCTTATAAACTTCTCCAGCTTAAAAGCTGGAGTTTTATTCAAGTTTACATGAACTCTGTTGGAGAAGTGTGTATTCTCTTGCTTTCATCTTCGACATAAATGTCGAAGTTTTCAGCAGAGTGAATATAGGGTTTTGGATGGTGAAAAATTGGGTGTACTGGGGGGTCAAAGTGCAAGATTTATTATTTAACTAACTTGATACGATCAAAACGACCAGAACGTTTAGGAAGGCCTCTTGTACGCTGGGCTTCTCTATCAAGAGGTCCTAACCGTTTGAGGACATCCCTTTTTATTGACTCCATTACGCCAGGGGTTATACGCCGCATTGCACGTCTTCGTGCCCTTTGTTCTGTTGGGGTTTCCGGGAGTGCCAGTAGTCGTTCGGCTCGCATCTTTATGTACTAGTATTATAAAGGTTTTGTCAAAAAAGTTTCATTGCGCATTTGCATAGGCGAGTTGGGGTAATTTATACTTCTTGCCAGATTACTTTCCAATCTTTAAGAGTTTGAACGAATTCATCTAATTTTTCGTAAGAAAAATCAAACTCGTTTATAATCGCAAGATTACATCTTGCTCTTGTATCTTTGCAAGATATAATGGGGTTCGTAAGAAAGGAAGTGTAGTCTACCCAAGTACCAGTCGGTACCTGGTAAATCTGAAATCATGAGGATATTTTCAGTCTGCTTAATTTTTTTATTGCTATCACTCTTTTCTCCTTTGTCAGTTGTTTATACCCACAGTTCAATTGACTTTCCACAGGTAAGCGATGGCCAAATAAATGAGGCAATAGCGAAAACCGTTCCCGTGAGATTTTTGCCTGGAAATCCCATGCATTTTGCCATAAGTCTTAAAGAATCTTTTAATAGATTTTTTAGACCATCCTCTTTGCAAAAGGCCCAGTTTGATTTGGTGACTTCCGGTAAAAGACTTAAAGAAGCTTATTTGCTTATCAAAAAGGGCGACGTTAAGAACTCAAGCAAATCTTTAAATGAGTATGCAAAACGGATGAGGATATTCGAGCGCCAAATCAAAAAAGCCCGCAGCCAAAATCAGGATGTAGCATCATTTATAGGAAAAGCCAGCGATGATCTTAAGATTCACGAAATTCTCTTTTCGGCTATATGGCAGGAGTTTGCGCTCAAGGAAGATGCTTATAATTATGATATCAATTTTTCCGCAGCTTTAGACGCTTTTGGTGAGGTAGTCAAAGCTTTAGATGAGATTAAGCCGGGACTTTCGGATCGATATAATATTTTAAAAAAAATATCGCCTTCGCCTTTTCCAAGTCCCAGTATTTTGCCTTCTCCCTCAGTTGTAGAATCTACAGGGAGTGTTAAACCCAGAAGAATAATATATTAGTTAGTTAGATAGATAGATAGATAGATAGATAGTTAGTTAGATAGATGGATGGATAGTTGGTTGGATGGATGGATGGTTCAAGGATAAAGCGATTACACTAAAAATGGAATAAGTAGAAGCGCAATGATGTTGATGATTTTGATCATTGGGTTGATTGCCGGACCAGCAGTATCTTTATACGGATCTCCGACCGTATCACCTGTGACTGCTGCTTGATGGGCTGGAGATTTTTTACCTCCGAAGTTACCAGATTCGATATATTTTTTGGCGTTGTCCCAAGCTGCCCCGCCTGTTGTCATTGAAATAGCCACAAAAACGCCAGATACTATCGAGCCCATAAGAAGGCCGCCAAGAGCTTTTGAACCTAAGAGAAGCGCAACTGCAATGGGAGCAATTACCGGTATTAGAGCAGGTACTATCATAAGCTGAATCGCCTTTTTAGTAACGATATCAACCGCCTTGTCGTACCGGGGCTTGTTTGTACCCTTTAAAATGCCTGGAAATTGCTTAAACTGGCGACGGACTTCTTCAACAACTGCCCCGCCGGCTTTTTGGACTGCTTCCATAGCAAATGATGCAAAAAGAAACGGCAACGATGCTCCGAGAAAAAGACCAACTAAAACTTTCGGGTCTGAAAGAGAAAATTCTACTTGCGAACCACGTGATGTTAATTCCTGTGAATAAGCACCAAATAGTACAAGGGCAGCTAAAGCAGCGGAGGCAATTGCATAGCCTTTGGTTATTGCCTTGGTGGTGTTGCCAACAGCATCAAGAGCGTCTGTTATTTGGCGAACTTGTTTGGGTAAATTGGCCATTTCGGCGATGCCACCTGCGTTATCGGTAATTGGACCATAGGCATCAATTGCGACAATAATGCCAGATAAAGAAAGCAGTGAAACTGCAGCAATCGAAATTCCAAAAAGACCGGCTAAGGAATATGAAGCTAATATCCCAAAGCAGATAACAACAACAGGCCAAAATGTCGAGCGCAGGGACACTGCCAGGCCCGCAATGATATTAGTGGCATGACCGGTGGTGGATGCTTGGGCGATCTGTTTGACAGGGTTAAATTTGGTGGAAGTATAATATTCGGTAATGAAAAAGATAAAAATTGTGATTATTAGTCCCACAAGTGCAGATAAGTAAATATTTAACGGGTCATAAATCCCATTGGCATTCATCATCACTTGAGTCAGGGGATAAAATCCAATCGCAGATAGAATAGCTGCAATTAGTAAACCAATATAAAGCGAAGTCATAATGCTTTTGTTTTTGGGAAGTTTGACAAAAAAAGTAGCAATAATCGTTGCGACAATTCCGATCGCTCCTAGAATCAAAGGGTAAAGAAGAGCACCGACTTGATCGGGGAATATTAAAGAGGCCAAAAGCATGGCAGCAATAATGGTAACTGCATAAGTTTCAAAAAGATCAGCAGCCATACCGGCACAGTCACCGACGTTGTCACCAACATTATCGGCAATAACTGCTGGATTTCTTGGATCGTCTTCGGGGATACCCGCTTCTGTTTTACCAACTAAATCAGCGCCGACATCTGCTCCCTTTGTGAAGATACCGCCGCCAAGTCTGGCAAAAATTGAAATCAGTGAGCCTCCAAAACCTAAGCCAATTAATCCTTGAAGATCTTGGGTTGCTCCGAAAAAACCGGCAACTGAAAGAAGTGCCAGACCTACTACTAAAAGTCCGGTTACAGATCCGCCGGCAAAAGCTAAAGACAGAGCTTTAGCCATGCTATGGGTTGCCGCTTGAGCCGTTCTGACATTGGCACGTACAGAAATATTCATCCCTATAAAACCAGACGCGGCAGACGCCAGTGCGCCAATTGCAAAGCCGATTGCAGTTTGAAGAGATAAAAGTGCCCACAAAGAGGCAAAAATTACAACAGCTACAATGGCGATAACTGAGTATTGCCTTGAAAGATAGGCTGAGGCACCCTGGGTAATTGCATCTGAAATCTGACGCATCTGTTTGGTACCCGCGTCCTGTGAAACTATGCGAAACGAAGTAATAACGCCATATAAAATAGCGGCTACCGATGCTGCCAAGGCGAAAGGCAGGGCTTGTGCCGGATCAAAATTTAATTGCATAAATAGTCAATGTGAAAAATCATACAAATTTTTGGGGGGATTTGCAATATATTTAACTTAAGGTCTGACCCAGAGGAAAAGATTTTTTCTGATCTTTAATTGGTTTTGTTTCACTCGCCCTTTCTTTTGGCACAGACTTTGTTAGGGCAACTTTTAAGACCTCATCCATGTGTTCTGCCAAAATAAACTGCAGGTCTCGCCTGACATTTTTGGGAATATCTTCCAAGTCTTTACTGTTTGATTTGGGTAAAATCACTGTAGTTAATCCGGCTCTATGGGCAGCAAGTATCTTTTCTTTAACTCCGCCAATTTCCAGAACTCTGCCGCGAAGGGTCACTTCACCTGTCATTCCTACTTCTTTTCTGACAGGAATCTTGGTTAATGCCGAAACTAGTGCTGTGGTCATTGCAATACCAGCTGAGGGACCGTCTTTAGGAACGCCGCCTTCTGGTACGTGAATGTGGACATCAATTTTGCTTGCTATGTTTTCGCCAAGACCTAAAATCTTGGATCTAGATCTTACATAGGATAGAGCAGCTTGTGCTGATTCTTTCATCACATCGCCAAGCTGACCTGTTAAGATAAGTTGACCTTTACCAGGCATGATATTAACCTCTATAAAAAGAATGCCTCCACCTGCTGCCGTTACGTAAAGGCCGGTAGACATACCAATCTCATCTTTGGTTTCGGCTATAGTTTTTGAGAATTTGTGAGGACCAAGATAGCTCCTTAGTTGTTTTGGCGAAATCCTGATTTTTTTCTGACTTTTGTTTGTTGCTATTTTTTTGGCTACCTTTCTTAAAACTGCAGCGATTTCTCTTTCCAGTTCTCTAACGCCTGCCTCGCGCGTGTATTTGGCGATAATTTCTTTGAGAGCGTGGTCTGCAATTTCGACATTTTTCCCAGTTAAACCGTGAGATTTCAATTGTTTTGGAATTAAAAAGCTTTTGGCTATGTGAAATTTTTCCTCTTCCGTGTAACCGGGGAAGTTGATAATTTCAAGTCTATCTCGAAGAGCCGGCGGGATCGTATCCAAGATATTGGCAGTTGTTATGAACATCACGTCGGAAAGATCATAGGCGACTTCAAGGTAGTGATCTGAAAAGGCATTGTTTTGTTCTGGATCTAGGGCTTCAAGAAGTGCGGAGGAGGGGTCGCCCCGAAAATCGGTGCCGATTTTATCAATCTCATCCAACATAAAGACCGGATTTTTGGTCCCGGCGTTTTTAATACCTTGAATTACTCTACCGGGAAGCGCACCGACATAGGTTCTTCTGTGACCGCGGATTTCTGCTTCATCGTGGATGCCGCCTAAAGAAACTCTGACGAATTTTCTGCTAAGAGCTCGGGCTATTGACTTACCAATTGACGTTTTGCCTACTCCGGGAGGACCATAAAAACAAAGAATGGGCCCTTTTATTTTCCCCACTAATTTATGGACAGCTAAGTATTCCAAAATTCTTTCTTTAACTTTTGGTAGTCCATAATGGTCTTCGTCTAAAACTTTGGCGGCAAACTCAACGTCTGCCGAACCTTTTGATTTTGTTGCCCAGGGCAAATCTACAAGCCATTCCAAATAGGTCCTGATATATGATGATTCGGGATTATAAGTCGACATTTTGGCAAGGCGCGATAGTTCTCTTTCTGCCTTTTTCTTGACATCTTCGGGCATTTGGGCTGCTTTGATCTTTTTTCGAAATTCACCGATTTCACGACTATCATCATCTTCTCCTAATTCTTTTTCTATAGACTTCATTTTTTCTCTTAAAATTGCTTCTTTGGTGACTTTACCGACTCTTTCCTGGGTTTCAGTATCGATTTTAGAAGAGATCTCAAGTATTCTTATTTCTCGCGTTAAGAGTTCTGAGAGTCTTTCAAGCCGAGCTTTTGTGTCGACCATTTCAAGAATCTGTTGCTTATCTGCGGTTTTTAAATCGATTGAAGCAGTTATAATGTTAACTAGCTGATTGGGATCGTCTGTTGAGAAGATATGAATTGATGATTCAAGAGTTAAAACGCCTCCAAGCTCGCCATATCTTTTGATTTTAGCCAGGGTATTTCTGAAAAGTGCTTCGATTTCTTCTGTCTTTTGAGAAAGTTCGGGGATCTCTTCAACTTTAACCGCAAGGTAGGGGTCAATTTGGGTAAACTCTTTAAGATAAACGCGCATCAGGCCTTCGACGGCCAAGTTATACTCATTGTCGACTTTCCAGAGTCTTCTGATAATACCAACAGTGCCTACTGAGTAGATGTCATTTGGTGCCGGATTTTCTATTCTGGGGTTTTTTTGAGCAACGAATACTGCCAGCCTGTCACCAGCCCATGCGCCATCTAAACCAATTTTAACCTTTGGACGGCCGACAGTAATTGGAACCATAGACGAAGGAAAAACCGCAGTATCCCTTAGGGGAACTATTGGTAGTTCGTTTTTAAGTCTTGGTTTTTGCTGTTCTAGAAATATTGACATAGTGTCAATGTTCTCTCTACACCTTTATTCTAGCAGGTGAGTCTATATTGTGAATTAGCAGATAGCATACCATGAGTGCTAAGACGTGTCAAGGCTGTACTTTGTTACCTGCTCGCCTGAACAAATATACCCCAATAAATAAGACAACTACAGAGATTAAATGCGCGATTTTAAGTTGAGAAACTACCCAAGTATCAATCCTTAAAAACTCAACT